>Ga0163152_10005508_pt1 | contig 14831 bp, 7 predicted proteins | sample OliLakLV19MP8IB2_FD_148635 | JGI IMG/M metagenome (GOLD analysis project Ga0163152, IMG submission 148635) | Freshwater microbial mat bacterial communities from Lake Vanda, McMurdo Dry Valleys, Antarctica - Oligotrophic Lake LV.19.MP8.IB-2 | ecosystem: Environmental > Aquatic > Freshwater > Lake... | reverse complement strand
GGTGTGATGCAGCTTGCGCTGGTGGCAGAGATGGCCGTGAGGCCGCATTGCCGTTCGACGCCATTCACTGACAAGGTAACACGTGTTCCCGCGCGAAAGCCTGTTCCTGCCAACGCGATCGTCTGCCCGCCGGCGGTGTCGAGGTCGGTCACGGCCACACCGCCGAGAGTGACACCCGTGACGTCAGGAGCGGCAAGAACGACGAAGCCCGCGCGCGATGCACTGGAAGAATCGGGCGCGGGGTTCGTGACCACCGCGCTCTGATTGTCTCCGGCCACGAGTTGCAACGAAGCGATGTCGCAGTCGATGCGTGTGGCCGTCACGACGAGAGTGCCTGAAGCGCATGCAATTCCTCCCACCGATGCGCTTGCACCCACGAGGAAACCCGATCCGGAAATGACCACATGAACCGCTTCTCCCACACGTGCGAGGGAGGGCGAGAACGAGGTGATGGCGGGGTCACTCGATGCGTCAAACGCGGGATCGAGCACGCTGAACTGTGTGTCGGCGTTCCTCACCATGATGCTGTACCCGAAGCCGCGAACAACAGAGGGCAGCGAGCAGGTGAACGACGCGTACACGCCATCCGCCTTGTTTTCGGCAGCACATGCGATGGCCGACGACGAACCAGGCGCGAACACGCTGACAACGGGTTTCTGTGCGCCGCCACCGGCGTAACGAAACATGGCGCCCGAGAGCGTGAGTGTGGTGGCAGCCTGACCTGCGCGGATGCGTGTGGGCGTCACCGTGCTGAGCTGCGGCCGTGCGCGGTACGTTATGGCACCTGCCTGCGTCACGGTCGCGCCACCGGGAGAACTCACACTGACAGAAACTGGAAGATCTGCGGCATCCGCCGGCCGTGAAGGCAAGGTGCACACGAGCGAAGTCGCACTGCTCGAGCCGCGGACCACGGGACAGTCGTAGCCTCCCACATTGACAAAAAACGTCGGCGCATCAAAACCGCTGCCGCCGACTGTGAGCTTGGAAGCAAGCGTTGCGTTGTCGAAGGGCACGAGGCCGTTGTCGGCCACAAACGATCCCGAGAGCGTGTGGAACGTGGTGACCGTTGCGGTTCCCTGTGCGGAATGGTTGGCGGTCCCGTCGTCGATTGTCGCTGTGCAGCGCACTTCGCCTGCGGCATCAGGAATGTCGGTGGCCGAAAGTGTCGAGCTGTTGCCGCCGGCCGAAGCCCACACGCCGGCCGTGGGGCGCACTTCCCACAGGTACGAAACGGAGGTGAACGACTCTGGCGTCCCAGGCGAAGGCGCTACGACATCGGGATCATGGGATGCAGAGATGTCGCACAGCAGAGGCACTTCTCCACGCGAGAGAGCTGGCACCACGGCCGCTGAAGCCTGCGGTGCACGGTTCACCAACGAAACGGCAGTGGCGTTCAAGAAGACGCTGGTGATGCCATCGGTCGCTTGCACGCGGCAGCGCACATTCGTGCCGGGGATGTGCCTGATGTCGGCTGCGAGCAGGTTGATGGTGCGTGTGGAGACGGCCGCGCCACCGGAAAGTATGGAGACCCAGCTTGAGCCATCAAAGCGCTGCCACACATAGCTTGTGGGAGTCACGGTCTGGCCATCGGGATCGAACAACGCGCTGGTGTCGCAGGTGAGCATGGCGTCGTTGGTCGCACCGGACGACGGACTCACAATGGGCAGGGCAGACAGTGCGCTGCTTGGAGCACGGTTTGTGACCGTGGATGTGAGCACCACGGGAACGCTGCCTGCAAGTGTGGTGGCGGTCACGGTCACCACACACGCCTTGGGGCTGCTGTCCGCGACGTAATTCGAAGGTGGCGTCCAGTCGAGCGTGAGAATGCGCGTGGTTCCCGACTGTGTCTGCACGCTCGCCAGGGGCCGTCCGATGACCGGACACTGCCCTCCAAATGACGTCGTGAACGCAATGGCATCCGCGTCCGGCGCAGTGGCTGTCACCACAAAAGGCGTCATGGCCTGGCCCATGGAAGCGCTCACGGATGTCGAAGGAGCACCGCTCACTGTGGATGCAAGCGTCACAGGGCGACTCGCCACGAATATCCCGGACAGGGCGCTTGACGTGCCGCCCGCGCGCCCATCTGAGGCGGTGACTTTGCACAACAGAAAATCACCGGCACGAAGCGACGCGCCCGCCAATTGCGAGGCGGACGCACCGATGCTGACGCTGCCTGCGTCCACCGGTTGAGCTGCCGCGAAGTAAGCCGCGTCAACAGCCGCGGGTGCAGGTGCGGCGGCAAGGCCTGTGGCCTTACGCCATTCAAAGGTGAGGTTTGCAGTGTCTCCCGTATCGGCATCGATGGTGCCCGCATTGCTCACAGTACAGGTCGCATCCTGCGGTGTGCCGCCCGCGCGCGCGAGCACGAGCGACGGCGCTGCGGGGGCCGCATTCACTACGGTCGTGCGCATCACGATGCCGGCAGGCAAGACCGATTCGTTGGCATCGACCGAACCGTTTCCGTTCGCATCGTGGAACACGGAGTAAATGGCTTCGCACGTTGCATCCGCGGCCGGTGCCGCCAGGGGAACGGCAGATGGCAGGGTCACCGAGAGCGAAGCGGTGTGGGTTTTTGTGGCGGAGACGTACGTGAGGAACGAGGCCGTTCCGGAGGAAAATTGGCAGTTGCTCGCGCCTGAAAGCGTACCAGGAAGGAGCTGCGTCATGCGCTTCACTTTGTAAAGCGTCGCCGCTCCGTCGGGGTCCACGAGATCAACGGAAGCAGACTGGGTGCTGCCGGTGGCGCCCGAGACAAAGGCTTTCAACGCATCGGAGGCGGTCCTCAACTGAGGCGCTGAATCGGCTACGGTCAGGACGCCGCTGCTCACCTGCGCCGTCCACGTGCCGGTGGCCGTGTCGCGCACGCGCGCCTTGCACGAGAGGTTGTCGCCCAACACATCGGTTGCCGATGCGACCATCGTGTCGAGGAAAGAAACAAGTGTGTATGTCCCGCTCGCTTGCGGGATGCCAGGCGTCACCGTTGTGCGTGCGGCGGTCTGTTTCGCGTTGTGGAAGGCAAACTCGGAATAAAGTGGATCGCCATCGGGATCGAACGCGTCCACGACGCAGCGCGCCACACCGCCGGTCAAGAAGGGATAGGCCTGCGACTCCAGACGAACACCACGGATCACCGGCGTATTCAATGGGCGGAACACGATCTGCACACGATCACTCATATTCATGAGCGGCGTGCTCACGTTGCCCTGCGCATCCACGGCGCGCACGAAGAATTCGTACGTGCGATCGTTCGTGAAGCCTCCTGAAAGCGATGCGCTCACATTGCCCGCAGAGGGCTGCGCGACGATGGCCGTGGGTTGGGCAAGGTTGAAAGCCTGGGCTGCGGTCACGTCGCGAGCAAAGACTTCGTAGTGCGAGATGCCGCTCGGGTCGGTGGAACGAGTCCAGGATAGGGTCACGGCACGCGCGGGGTGTGAAAGGCTGATGAGGAGTCCGGACACTGCATCGGGCGTGCCCTGGTCGGCCGTGGCCACTTCGCGCACCACGCCGTTGACGTCTTCAAGATCGCTTGCTCCCTGCACAAGGGCACTGTGGATTTTGAAGGAATGACTTGCAAGCGGCGCAAGGCCCGCGGCGTCGTACGTCATCTCACGACTGGCAGGCAGCGCGCCGGGCACCGGCACTTCCACGAGGCGCGTCCAACACACCGGATCGACGTCAGGATGCTGGCCTGCCATTGTGATCGGTTGTTCGCAGTTGGCAGTGGATACCTTTTTGAAAACGCGAAAATGCGTGATGCCGGCATCCAGAGGCACAACCCAGGTGAGGCGCCCCGTTGAGTTGTCGACGAGAGCTGCGCTCGCGAGCCCCGCGAAGGGACTGGCTCTTTGAAAAGGAAACAAGACGGCGGCGGCCGTGGCCGGCGTCGTACTGACGTTGGGCACTGTGGCGCGATCCACCGCCTCAACGCGAAAAAAATATTCAGTGCCTGGTACGAGGCCATCGGCGCTTCCGAGTGCCGCACCTGTGCTCGTTGCGGGCACCTCGCGCAGCAGGGACCACGTGGCTGATGCCGAGGCCCGTGCGTACACAAGGTAACGAGCGACACTCGAGTCGTCCTGCGCAGCGGGCCAGGCAAGCACGAAGGTTTTGGAGGTCGCGTCGAAGTTGGAGCTCGCGACGCCCGCGAAAACCGGCGCGACGGTGTCGAGCGTGCGACCCGAAACCCAGTCGGTGTTCGTCGAAGGGTTGCCCGACGGATCGTAGGCTTTCACGAGAGCGGAGTATCCTCGTCCCGAAAGTAGGTTGCCCACCGACACTGCCGGTACCTGGAGCACACCAGCCACCCGTTTGGCACGCACGAGGTAACGCTGTCCGGGAACGAAACACGCAGCGGGCGTCGCTTCGCAATTGACGACCTCCGTGGCAGCTCCATCGACGGGCGTGAGCGTGAAATCGGTGATCTCACTCTCCGTGGGATAACCCACCCCTGTTTTGCGACGCACACGGACGGAGTAAAACAACTCGTCCTGCGGGCTCTGCACACTGCCGTTGGTGTCGAGGTCGGACGCGAGATTCCAGGAAAGGGCTGCCGCCGAGGCACTGCTCGCCTCGAATCCACGCACTCCCGCGAACGAGGGAGGGGTGAGGTCAGACAGCGACAACGTCACAGACTCTGAGTTGGAGTCGCTCTTGTTGTTGAAGTCCACGGCACGCACGAAGATGCGGTAAACCTGTTTCTGCGCGAGGCCCGCGAACGCGTAGCTGCGGTAGCCTTTGCGCCCCGGCGTTTCCTTTGTGAGAGGCACCGGAACGACACGGTAGAGAGCGGTGTTGGAAGAATCTGGGCTGAAGAATTGCCCTGCACCGTTCTCGGTGGACGGTGGAGCAGGCGGCGGCGCACTTCCTTCAGGCCAGCTCTGGATGAACACACGGTAGTTGCTCACAGAGCCGATGGGGACTTTCCATGTGAGGGTAAACCGGCCATTTTCGTAGACGTACGACTCCACGCCATCGAAACGCGGCGGGCCAAGGTCGGGCACGCGCAGTGTTTCCTTGCGCGCTCCCAGGCTACGACGTCCCTCGCTCGACACGGGCACGAGGGCGAACGCGTACTGCAGCTCATCGGAAAGATCCGCCACGGTGGCACTCACGGTGCGACTGTCCGTAACGACGGCCACGGGCGTTCCTTCCGTGTCGATGCGGGCACGGACGTCGGCTTCGTTTTCATCGAGCGCGCCGCTCGCTGCAAAGATTTCGTACCTGTCCACGTTGCCGCCAATGAAGTTCCAGTAGAGCGTCGCGAACGCGCGATTGCCGATGACCTCAAGCGATGATCCACGCAGGCCGGGATGGTTCGGCGCCTCGGCATCGATGACTTCGACCTCGATCCATTTCACGTTGCCGTCTTCGCGACGGCCCGCATCGAACGCTCTCACCCCAAAACGCTTGCGTGCGCCATGTGGCAGGGATTCCACCACGAATTCGTTTTGAGCCGCTGAAACGCTGGCCACGGCGTTCTTGAAGTCGCCCGAGGCCCCCGCCACCGCCTGCTGCACGGTCTGCATGTAGACGTTGTAGCCGCTCACCCGCGAGTCGGTCGCTCGCTGCCAACGCACGCGCACCTGGCCCTTGCCTTCGGCGCGTGCCTCCTCAATGCCTCCAAACACCACTTCGTTTCGTTCGATGTTGCATTTCACCACGGGGTTCGCGGGTTCGGAGACAAGGCCGATGTTGTACTTCACCGCAAAGCAGCGGCGCTCGCCCAGAGGGTAAGAGCGCGTGGTGAATTTTGTTTCCTTGGTCACGGCAAGCGGTGAGGTGTAGTCAATGGCGCCCCCGCCCGAGCCGCTCACGCCAATCAAAGGGGCTTTGCTCCCATAGATCGTGAAACTCGCGTCGGCGGCACCTTTCAGGGAAGGCCAGGAGAGCGTGAAGGTGCCATCATCGCCTGCAGTGAGTCGGCTGATCCCAAGAAACGGCTCCCGCACGAGGCCGTCACATTTTTCGGCCGTGTTTCCGTCCACAGCGAGCGAAGCCGAGGCGATGCGCACAAGATAGCATTGAGTCTGGCGCGGACTTGGTGATGTGATTTCGTAAAGGTTCGTGTCGGTGATGGCGAGCGGCGACTGGAAATCATAGCGCCCGTCTTTTTTCGCGCGTACGAAGATGGCGTACTGCACCTTCTCCTGCACGGAGAGCCGTTGCCAACGCAGCGTGCAGCGAAACGCCTTCGCGTCGCACTCGAGGGCGCTTGCACCTGCAAACGTGAGCGCGCCCGCGGTGGCAGACAGGGGCTGACCCTTGTCACACGCCGCGGACACGATGCACAGGCAGAATGCTATGAACGCCCAATATAAACGCAAAGATGTTTTCCTCCGTTAAGGTAACATCGGTGAAAGCGGTCAGTTTTTGAGGAGCATAAGAAGAAGGCTAAGGATTCCGAGGTGTCGGAGCCCCGGGCTTGGCCCGAGAGAGTGGGGGACGGCCGGGAGTGGGGCCGCGCGGTGGCTTTGCTGACCGGCGAGCGCTTGGCCTGGTTGTCGCGGGTTTCGCTCCCGAGGTGCTCTCGCGCTTCACCCACAGTCCATCGTCCACGCGCACGCCTCGATCGGGTTTGATTTTGCGTAGCGGCGGATCGTTCAGCGCGTAACGGAACACCACGCGCACCACGTACCCGCTGAAGGTGTCTTTTTGCGTCTCGCTCGTGCCGGGGTTGTACCAGGAATAGCTGCCGGTGGCGGTGGTGCTGAGCTCGAGGATTGCGGACATGTCAGGCTTGAATTTGTAGACGCCGCGCAGCGTCAACATGATGCGGTAAAAATCGTCGACCGGCTTGTCGGTGTGGATGGGCAGGTAGCCCGGAATGTCCACGTTGTATTTGTATTTCGAGAGGAGCGCGAATTCACCGCCCGCGACAGCCTCGATTGCAAAGGATTTGACCAATACTCCGAGTCCGAGATCTCCGCCCACGAGCAGCGCGTCGAGGTGCGATGTCACGAGGGTGTCTCCCGTGGTGCGTTCGGAGCCAAGATAGAGCAGGCGAAATCCACCGCCCACGGGTGCGTAAAGGTGCACGCCGCGACCGAACCGCGACTGCACTATGGCGCCGAGGCTCACGCCCGAAGGGCTCGCGGGCCGCACCGAATTGGGATTTCCACTGCCGAGGTTGAGGGTCTCGTAGCCGATCGATCCGTCGATGGCGAGTGGGACAGCCCCCAGCTCTGGCACGGCCGGTGCCGCCTGCGCCTGCACAGGCGAGACAAGCAGCTGCGCAAATGCCATCGCGATGCTAGGCCGCATCCGCGTCCTCGCCGCTTTGCGAAGATGCGCACCGCCATTCCAGGACCAGCGTCGTGACATCGTCGTCGGGCGGCGTTTCTTTCCAGATCGCCCGCGCCTCACGGAACACGCCCTCTTGCAGGCTTTCAAGATCTCCGCCCGCGGCCAGCAGATCCTTGAGCTTTTTTTCCTTGAGGAAAAGGCCTTCGGGACCTACGTTTTCCACCAAACCATCGGTGAACAGGAACAGTCCGTCGCCCGGCTCCAACGTGATGCTCTTCACCGTGAATTTTGGATCGAGCGTGAACCCCAGACGGCTTCCTGCGCCCGGAAGCGCTTTGGCGGCCTTTTTCCCTCGCTGCAGCCAGTAGGGCGGATTGTGTCCGGCGTTGAGGTAATGCACTTGCCCCGTGCGCAGATCGAGGCACAGGAAAAACATCGTCATGAGCAGCTTTTGTTTGCCGGACTGATGGACAACTTCATTGACACCGCGCGCCAGGGCTTCGAGACGATCGGGCACAGCGAGATCGCTCTCGCCCGTGAAACGATTGAACGCGAGTTCGCTCGCGTAGATCGCCCCGCAAGCCACGCCCGTGATGAGCGCAGACGAAACGCCGTGACCCGTGACGTCGCCGATGTAGAAATAGACGCGCCCGGTGCGTTCGTCGTGAAAGTGTCCAAACCAGTCGCCGCCGGTGTGGGCCGCCGGTGTGTAGTGGTGCACGAGACGCACACCCGGGTACACCTGCGCAGCAGGCAAAAGCTGTTCTTGAATGGCCTTTGCGGCGCCCAGCTCCGCGTCGAGTTTCGCCTTTTCCTGAACCTCGAAAACGTAGCTGATGTTTTCAAGCGTGATGGCGAGGCTCTGCGCGAGCGTGTTGAGGAATGACGCGTCGCTATCTGACAGTGCGATGTCGCGGTAATTCGAAAAACGCAATGCTCCGATGTGTTTCTTGCCCTGAAAAACCGGCACCCAAACATCCCGTTCGGGAGTGCCCCATGCACCGCCCGCATGGTCGTGAAACAGCTCTGCTCGCGACGGAAGCCGGCCCGGATCGAATCGCGCGCTTTTTTGAGAGGCGGACGCGAGCACGGGTTTGCGCACCACCTGCCCAGCCTTCAATATCTGCGCGCCGGTCCACTCGTCGCGATCCTCGGCGCGAGGCGCGATGAGGAACAGCATGCAGTCGCAGCCTTGGTCGACATCGATGTTACGCACCACCACCTTGCACGCCCGTGCAGCCGCTTCGCACGCGTCGGTGGCGGACGCCATATCCTTCGTGCCCTCGAGGAGGTGCTCGAGCGACACCTTGAGTTTTGTCAGTCCTTCTTCACGCCGCTTGAGGACGCTCGCCATGAACGTGAGGTTGCCGAACACGGCCTGCAGCTCATCGTCCCAGGCGTGCGTGTAGGAAACGACGTAGTCGCCACCCGCGATGGTTCGCGTGATGGCGAGAATCTCGTCGATGGGGCGCACGAGGGAACGCAACAACCATGCGCCCAGACCAATGCCGAGCAGCGCGATGGCCCCACCGGTAATAGCAAACGTCATCCAGAACACGCGAACGGGCCGCATGGCTTCAGAGATGGAGGTTTCGACGAACACCGTGACGTTCGTGCCGGGCACCTCCCGAAACCCGGTGATGAGCGACTGCGTATTGCTGCGGACGGTTCTCAGCCCTTGGGAGAGGCCGCTTTTGAGGAACTCCTGCACCGCTTCACGCTGCGCAAGTGACGCGGGCGTCACGAGATCGGGCCGTGTGGTTTCGAGCAGTGCGCCAAAACTGGACGCGACGTATGAGGTGCCGGAGGTTCCTTCGAGAAGCGGCTTACGACGCGACAGATCGACCATCCAGAAGAGGCCGTTCTGTCGCCGCCCGAGCAGCACGTCCTTGCCCTTCCATCGCGCGAGAAAAACCTCTGTCTCCGTTGGCAGTCGCGGAATGTTCATCTGGGCAGGTTTGCGCCGCGAAAGCTCGCCGAGTGTCAGGTCGCGCGCACCTTCGTCAGACGTGAGCCGCGCCTGCAGCCGGTTCACCAGGGCCATGGTCTGGTAGTGGTGGAGCGCGTAAATGTCTTTGATCTTGTCTTCGCGGTAAAGGTAACTGGAGATTAACCCAAACACGAGCGCGGTGAGCGACACGAGTCCGCCGAGAGCGAGGAGCAGTCGCGCACGGAACGAAACACCGAGCAACTTGTCGCGTGCGGCCGAGCGCAAAATCGAAAGCGCCGTGCGCGGCGGTTGACCTCCTACCGTTTCGAAGTCCATGGGCGGCCCTCAGTGCAGAAGAGTCGCCTGCCCACCGGAGGAAATGTCCTCGGGAAGCAGTCGGCTCTCGGGGAGGTCGCGTAAGGAAAGTGCCTCGATGCGCAAAGGCATTGTCACGAGCGTGTCGTCTTCGCTGATGGCCTGGAACACAAACGACCCGGCGCTGGGAATGGGAATTGAAAACGCCACCGCTTCGCTCTCGGTCCGCCTTGCGCTGCTGGTCTCGTTCCAAACGGGTTCCGCCGACGCACCTGTTTTCCAGAGATAGCCGAACATCAACGGGGCCCTGTCCATGTCCTCGACGACAAGCGTGAGGGTCGCAGGGTAACGGCGTGCCACCACCTTGAGCTGCAACTTGGAAATGTTCGCATAGCTGACAGACCGGACTTTGCGATCGACCTCAAGGGCTCCCGATGCCTCGCCCGCATCTTTACTTTTGGGAGCGCTGTCAGACGGGTTGAGCATGAGACGTGAAAATGTTCCGTCCTCGCCTGGTGTGCGAGGCTGGAGACCTCCTCCGTAACGAGCCTTGCCAAAAAGTCGTTTGTGTTTCGTTGCAGCGGGCAGCCTTTCTTCCACTTCAAAAATGCTTTCCTCAGTCAGAGTGAGAAACGACTTTTCCTTGAGGTAAAAAAGTTTCACGCTCGATCCGCGAGGCACGAAGAGAAGGTCGCCCGCGGAAACTTTCACCGCTTTCTTCACCTTTGTCCAGTTCACTTCCCGCGGAGTCTTGCGGTGAATTTCGCCCTCGAGCGCGCTCATTTCCGCCACTGGAACGGGCAAGGAAAGTATCGCATCACGCGTGCGCACCGCAGCGCGGCCCTCCGGTGTGACACTTGCCCACACGGTGAACGAAACAAGCCCCAGAAAGACAAGAGGGCGCGCGGCGCGCGACACCAGCAAGACAGGAGAAAATGGCAGCAACTTCACAGCGCCACCCCCACGCTCACGCGCGCTTCGAACAGGCGCACGCGGATGGACTCGCTCGCCACCAGACCTTCAACGTAACAGGCACGCAAGCCGGCCCTGAGGTTTTGAGAGAATCCCATCTCCCATCCCACTTGCAGCGAAGGCCCCACGAAACTGCCCGAGGTCACAGGCCGCGGCCCTTCGAGCACGGCGGCGTCCCTGGTGGAGTCGAAGGCCGAGAAATCAAACTCGCGGCGCGAGAGGAAAAGCCCGTAGAACACGTGCTGGCGCGGCGAAGAAACGAAGGTGACACCTGTGCTCGAATAGTTTTCCGACGCCCCGCCCACGAGGTACGAATTTGCCCCAACGTCAAAGCCCGTGAACATCACGGCACTCTTGCCGACGTTCACGTTCGCCTCATACAGACCGCCGAGGGACAGCGAGGGCGTCGCGAACCACTCGTACTGCACGCCAAGGCCCGTCTCGTTTACCGACGAGCCGTTCGCCACCTTCTGTGCGGTGGTGTAGTACTGAATAGGAAGCAGGAGAGTCACAAGTCCGAGGCCCATCACGAAGCCTCCCGCTTGCCTTCGCCGAGCGCGACCTGCCCGGAGTCCACCAAAGCCTTGACGCGACGCGCAAGTGCGGACTGCAACGTTGCACTCGCCACGCGAGCCTTGCGCTGAAGCGACGGCTTCGCGTTGAGGCGCTGGATCTCTTCGCCCAAGCCAAAACGCACTTTCTCTCCAAACAGATTCGCGATGCGCTGCGACTGGGCCTGCGGAAGTCCGAGCAGCAGCGTGGCGAGTTGCTCAGTCTCAAACACCGACAGCAGTTCCGTGAGAGTGTCGTCGTCCACTTTCAATGCATCGTCGAAAGTGAACACACGCGCCTTGATGCGCGTCCCGAGTTCAGGATCCTCTTCGAGAATGCGCAGGGCCGCATCGCGCGCCTGGGCATCGACGCCTTCGAGCATGTGCACGAGCGTGTCGGAGATGTCGAATTCGTTTGTGCTCCGAGCCTGAGGTTTCTCGCGTTTGAGTGTCTCCGCGTGGCGGCGGGCATCAGCCTCTGAAACAGTGGCCATGTCCTTCATCGTGCCCACGAGATCCTCGGGCTGAGTTTCACGCAGGAGCTTCAGCAGACGACCTGCGCGGCCTGATGACACGAACAGCATGCCGCACGCGGCCGTCTCCATTTCCATGGAGTCGATGAGTTCGGCGAGTTCATGATCGCCAAGCGACACAAGGAATTCAAGATCGAGGCCCGCGAACCACAGAGGCTTCGTGCCCATCTCCTTGGTAACGTAACGGTAAAGTTGCAGGACGGTGGCGTACGCCTGTGCCTTCGAAACAGGGCGGTACATGTAGGGTCCGAGGCTGTCGATTTCCTCGCGAGGAAATTTGCTCCAGAGCGCCCGCGCGTTTTCAGCACCGATCGCTTCGGAAAACGCAAGGAAACGCAACATGCCTTCCGGTTCTGTGAGCCAATCCTTGAGTGCGGAGAGCATGGGATAGGGAACACGTCTCAGAAGATCCAGCGTGCCCATGGCTTCCTTCGCGGCAAGCTCAAGGCTCTGCGAAGTGCCATTTCCACCCTCTCCCCCTCCGAGCAACGGCTGAGCGTTGCCTGCGGCGCCGCCAGCTCCAAGCTGCGCTGCCTGAGCCGCCTGCGCATCAATGACGTCGCGCCCGAATCCGCCCTGCGCCTGAGCCTGGTTCGTCGCGATTTTGTTCACCGCACCCGCAAGGGCTGACAAGCCCGCGGCAAGATTGTTTGCCGTGCGCGACTGCACGCGCGTGTAGACAAAACCGATGATCGAGACGACGAGAAGACCCGCGAGCGCCATCACAACCAACGCCGCAGGAATCTCGAGGCCTTCCAGGACGCGCTTCACAGGAGCAAGTGGCCCGGCAAACTCCTTCTTCACCTCGGCAGGAGTGCGGCCGGTGCGTGAGTCGATGCTGCCAACCACGCCTTTGAGCGTGTCTATTTCAGCGAGGAGACGCGAGAGCTTGGCATCATCGACCGGCGGACTGCGGTTTGAATTCGCAGTTGAGGATTCTATGCGCAGTTTGCGCATTTCGTCCGTCATGGATCGAATCTCGGCCTGGAGTTTCGCCTTCTCTATCTCGCTGCGGCCCTTTTCCTCGTCGAGCGCGCGACGCATGCCGGCACTGCTCATGCCGGCCTGTTTCACGGTGACTGCGCCGCGGCCCGGCGTGATTTGCAGAGCCTGCTCGATGGCCTGCTTGATGCCCGCCACCTGATCGGCCCCGAGGCTCGTGTCGAGCGTGAGCGATACATTGATGCGTGAGATGAAACCGAACAGAACATCGGTTGTCAGATCGCGGCTCAGTGTCTGCGGCGTGTCACTCGTTTCGGAAGATGCAAAAGGGAGAACACGCGAACGCATACGCGGCGACGTCTCGACCGGCTTGGCCGGAGGTAAGAACTCTCGTGCGATACGTGCTTTGTCCAGCGAGACTTTTACCACGAGGAGGTACTGACCACTCTCGCCAGGCACGAGCTTGCGCACGCGATCTTCGAGCTGGCCTTCGAGCGCTATCTGCTTGGCGCTCAGGATGGAATTGAGTTGAAGGTTCTGCGCATCCTGAGCGCTGGACGCACCTCGAGCGGCCGGTGCGGCCGGTGTGTCCTGCGCCAATGCATTTCCGGCCATGGCGAGAAAAAGACACAGAGCCGCGACTCGGCCCGCAATGTCCATGCGAAGTTTGGGACGCACGCCACTCATGCTGCGCGCCCCTTTCCCTGCTGTCCGCTCACACCAAGCACATCCACGCGATCGGACACCGCGAGGTACGAGTTGAGAGACTCCTGCACGAACAATACGGATTCGCCATTTTTCATGGCCATGACGCCCGCGAGCACGATCTGGCGTTTGCGGATGTCTTTGACGCTCTTGAGCGAGAGGTTTTCACCCATGGGCGTGAACACAAAGTTCGTGAGCGCGAGGCCATAGAAAGTGGCCACGAGACCCACAGCCATGGCGGGTCCAAGGTTCTCCGCCTCGAAACCGTTGCCGAGCTTCGTGAGCAGCGCGATGAGGCCCACAACCGTTCCCACGATGCCCAGCGCGGGCGGATATTTCGCGAGTGTGCGCAGAATGCCCGCGGTGCTCTCGTCACGTTCCTGTTGCGCTCGGATGCGTTCCTTGAGGATCTGTTCAATCTTGTACGCGTCGTGCCTGTCGACGAGCAGCTGCAGGGCATCGCGCAGGAACGGCTCCGACACACGGCTGAGCACACCCTCGACTGCCTTGGGATCGCCGCGCGTTTCACGTGCGATGAGAATGACCTGCTTGGTGAGCGCTGGCGCGTCGTCGACGTTCTTGCGCAATACGGCCACGCAGATGCGTCCAATGGAGAACACTTCGCGCGCCGAGAAAGTGATGAATGCCGCGGCGATGGTTCCGCCTCCCACGATGAGCGCGCCGCCCCAGTCAATGAAAATGAGACCCTGGGTGGTGAGCGTCGAGGTGCCACCGAGCACGTGGATCACGGAGCCCATGATCACGATGATGGCAATGAGGAAACCGAAGACGGCGCTTCCCACGTGTTACTTCCTCCCCTTCGAGAGTTGGCCGAGCATGCGGCTCGCCTCCTCGTTCTTGGGGTCGAGCTCAAGGGCCCGGCGGAAGGATTCACGTGCGCGTTTGAGGTCTTTTCGATTGAGTGAGTACGCGCCATACAGCGTATGGAACACCGACAGATCGGCGTACTTCTGGCTTGCCACTCGCAGGAGTTCCTCGATGCGTTTGTCGTTGTCGGTGTAAAGCATCTCGGTCTGCAATTCGAGCAGATCGCTCACCGCTGCGTTGATGGCGCCCGAGCCTGCACCGCGCAGAAGTGACTTGGATGTGGACTCGTCGACCTCCAGGAGCGTGACGTCGAACTCCGCGTTGCGTGCTCCCGAGGGTGCGATGAGCAGGTTGCGCGGAAGATAGCCGGGCATCTCGACCTCGAGTTGGACAGGCTCGCCGGCCGCCGTGGAGTCAACGACAAGCGGTGTCTCTCCGAGTTTCGGACCTCGTTTTCCCTGTTTGTCGATGCTGTAGACGGCGGCTTTGGCCGGGCGAGAGCGGACGGTGATCGAATGCGCGCAGCTCTGCACGGTCCAGGCAACGGCGCCTGCCACGAAGAAAGTCCACACGGATCGATAGGTCGCTTTCGTAGGGGCCACGGCGTGTCCACCTCCTTGCGGTCCGTTTCGGTGCGCCGCATGGCGTGAGGGGGGCAATGAATGCCGTGCGTAAGGAAACGGCCGCAGACTTCCTCGGGCGATTTCGCTCACAGGCGAGCACAACTCAAGCTTGGCTGTGATTTGCGAGGGACATCGTCCCGCTTATTCTCAAGCCTTTCGTCCCGTCGGGGTATCGGAGGATCACTGAGAA
>Ga0163152_10005505_pt1 | contig 14833 bp, 15 predicted proteins | sample OliLakLV19MP8IB2_FD_148635 | JGI IMG/M metagenome (GOLD analysis project Ga0163152, IMG submission 148635) | Freshwater microbial mat bacterial communities from Lake Vanda, McMurdo Dry Valleys, Antarctica - Oligotrophic Lake LV.19.MP8.IB-2 | ecosystem: Environmental > Aquatic > Freshwater >... | reverse complement strand
GGCCTATTCTTCGCCAAGCCCGATTGAAATTCCTACCCTTGACCGGCCGTGCTGGCCGCTGATCGATGGGCGCGCCGTTCGTACGAAGCTGCACTCGTTCAGACGACCATCGCGCAGCTCGACGGGTGGCAGGACGACGAAGCCGAGCGCGCCAAGTGACGGAGAGTGTCGGATGACCGTACTCGAAACCGCGAACGCGTCGGCTCCCAGCACCGGCGCACGTTGTGCCCATCTCGTGCGTTGCGTCAGTCTCGTGCTGATGGCCGCGTGCGCTAACGCGACACAAGAAGAACCGGCGAGAGTACTGACGTCAATCACGGTCTCCGCATCTCCACTCACATTTGTGGTAGGGCAGACGGCGAACGTGAGCGTCGCAGCTCGAGATCAGAGTGGCGCTTCAATCAGCGCGGGCACCGTCACGTGGACATCGAGTGCCCCGGCGATCGCAACGGTGACGTCCAACAGTTCGACATCGGCGACCGTGACCGGCGTTGGGCCTGGTCAAGTACAAATCATCGCATCAACGAGCGGTTTGCAGCAGCAAGTCGCGCTCACGGTGACACCCGTGCCCGTGGCGCGGGTTACTGTGGCCATCGCCAATGCAACACCCATCGCTGGCACCACAACGCAGGCATCGGCGACCGTAGCCGATGCAGCAGGTCAAACATTGACGGGACGCGTGATCACGTGGTCGGCGGCGAGTGCGAGTGTCGCGACTGTTTCGGCGACGGGACTGGTAAGCGCTGTGGCGGTTGGCACGACGACCATTCAAGGCTCGAGCGAAGGCATCGTTGGTGTCGCGACGGTGACAGTTCGTCCGGTTCCCGTCGCGACGGTGACCGTGTCGCTTTCGCCAACGACGCTTGCGAGTGGTCAGGTGTCGCAAGGTGTGGCGACCGCGCGCGATGCTTCGAACACCGTGATGAACGGACTCACCGTCGCGTGGAGCTCAAGCAATGCAACGGTCGCGAGTGTGTCGTCGACGGGTCGCGTATCGGGCAACGCGGTAGGGCAAAGCACGATCACCGCGACCATCGGTGGAGCGGTCGGTAGTGTGGCATTGACCGTGTCGGCGGCTCCGGCTGACGGACGCGCGCAGACGCTCGCCTCGGTGCTGCAGTCATTACCTGGCTACATCACCTCAGAGTCGGCATACAATCAAAGTTTGATTGCGAATAATCCGAGCAGCGCCACGCTCATTCAGGCCAGGATCGCGATGTTGCGTGAGCCAGGGCTGGCCGCACAGATCACGAACATTCCGTTGAACGCGATGGGTATCGCGCGGTCGCAAGACGGTCGCAACATTCCTATTGTCGCGGTCTTTCCGCGCGACACCATGCGCGCTGGCGCAGCCGCTTCTGTCGCAACACTGCAACTGGAACTGCCGGTCTTCGAAGGGTTTTACGGGTTGCCGATTGCGGTCAACGACGTGCGCCTGTTTTACGGATTTACCATCGGGAATCGTGGCGGAAACGGTGCAATTTTTTCGGAAGACGAAGGCACCTACATCGCGCGTACTCCCGAGTCGCGACTGCTGTTGGAAGCGATCATCGATCACGAGTTAGGTCATACGTACATGGGGAACGAATCGATGACGCAATTCACCGAAATGTACGTGTACAACGTCGTACGCACCGGATCGACCGATGTGCAAGCGTGGACCTACACGAGAAACTACGCGCCGCAAACGCTGCCGCATGTTGGCGTGCACTTGTTGCTTGATGTGTACACCATCATTGGCGTCGAGGCCATGAAACAGGCGTATCGTGCCTGCTTCGCGCTGAAGCCGCCGTATGGAGATCCCATTCCAGCGGCGTGCATTGCGGCGTTCGTGGATCGCGCGCCAGCAGCGTCGAAAGCGCAAGTAGAGACGCTTCTGAAGGCGGTCACGTTTTAACACCAGTCGATCACCGCAGCATTGCCACGGTCGGCCACGAGTACGCGCGCGCACGGACGCGAACCCTCATCGGCAACGAATCCGATATCGGGTAGTAGGGCCATTCGTGTGCGAGTATCGCCGTCTACACCAGAAAATATGACTGGGCTGGCTTCCGGCTCTTGCGTGGGTTCGTTCCTCGCGATCCGAGTCGATGACGTGAACGTGGGTACCCGCTACTGCTTTAACGCCGAAGCGAGTCCGTAGCGAACGAGGAATCGACGGAACCCGCTGCCCGGCTGGTCCGGTTGTTGGAGCGGAGCGCTCACACCGGCGAGCCCGTAACGCTTGAGGAAGGCGTGCCAGGAGAAACCACCGAAGTTGAGCGCGTGGCGGCGGTTTGTTCCGGTGACGACACCCGCCAGGCCGTACCTTTTGAGAAACCCGGAAACGCCACGGTTGCCGGGGGCTGCAAGCAACGGCGAGCTCGTTTCGGTGCTTGCCTGCGTCGGCGCCGATCGGCTCCGTATAAGAAGGGGGAGGCCAAGAAATTCCGACAGGAACCAGGTGCGAGGTTTGGGAGGTTCGTGGTCTTATATTTCCATGGCTCAAGTTTGCAAAAAGTACAGGTCGCGTCAAAAGTGCGACAACGAGCGCATCGCCCCAATGAGCAAGATCATCGGGGTCACGTCGGCCGCAATGGCTTCCTGCCCGGTGTGATAGATCACGGCACCGACTGTTGCTACACCGAGTGCCCAATACACGTACTTCATCGTTGTCCGCCGTAGGACGGTTGTCTCGGCTCAGGATGGCATGACCGTCGACGGCGTTGCCCACGCGACGGTGTCCTGATCCGATGCTACATCACGGCGCCTGAGCGAGCAACGTCGCCGAGATGCCAATCCGTTCCAGGAACCAGTAGCTGCCGACGACCGCAGCGCAGCAACTCGCGATCGCACCGTACGACTGCCTTGGCGTGAATCGGCCACCGATTGCTGCCGACCACTCCGTGCGCGCCACGAAGCCCAGCAGCGCGCGCAGTGCCGCGCCGACAGTGAGTACCAACACCAGGAACGCCGCCTGCCCGAGTTCGATTCCCACGTTGAAGCCAACGAGACTTGCCACGCGATACGCCCCGTGCAATCCCATGTCGGCCATTGATGAGGCAAAGCCCAGGCCGTGCAACAAGCCACACGCAAACACGATGCTGATGCGCTGAGCAGGGGCCCCGCGTTGACGCAGGTTGAGCAACGCCATCAGCACAATACTGGCCGCGATCAGCGGCTCGACGACCGATGCCGGAACCCGCACCAATCCCAACATCGACAACGTGAGGGTGATGCTGTGCGCGATGGTGAAACTGGTGAGCACGCCACACCAATACTTCCAGCCCGCCGCCGCAACAATAATGGTGAGCAAGAACAGCAAGTGATCGGTCCCGCCAAGAATGTGCTCGACGCCCACCACCACGTAGTCGCGCAATACCTGCCACGGTGCGCGAAAGAACCGATGTTCGCTGCGCGACGGCGTGAGCACCGCCGCCTCGGCTTCGCTGCCGCGCGTGGCCTTGATGGTGAGCTGGCGTTCGTTGGCGGCGCTGCCAAATACATCGGTCTCCGCGCGCAACGCGGTCGGCGGCGCACTGAAGACCGACTTGATCAACACCAACACGTGCGTTCCGCCGGCCACCGAAGTGGAGTCCCGCTCATCGGCATCCACCATCGGCATCACCATTTCGACGACGCCGGGTTGATCGCCATTGTAGAAGCGGAATCGGCGAGTGATCTGGTGCGTCAGTGTATCGGCGTGTGCCTGTTGTTCCCGCTGTGATAACCGACCGTCGTGATTGTCATCAATGCCCGTGAAGGCAGACACGGGCAGCGACAACGCGGCGAAGACCGCGTTGCCGAGCACGTTGATCGTTCCTTGCTGCGCGGGCATGAGGTGGGCCCAGGCCGTCGACGAGAGCAGGACGACGCCGATGCCAGCGGGGAGTGCGCGTCGAACTGTTGACCGCGTGATCGTTCGCATCGCGGTGACTTCCCTACAGCGCCGGAGGTGGGCCGCCGCCGGCAGGGGCGCTGCCCTTGACGCAGCGCTGGATGAACGGGAAAGTTTCGGTGATGTAGTAGTGATAAATGCCGTTCGGAAACTCCGGCGTCACACCGGTGCGGCCGTTGCAGTCGTCGAGATCGCCTGACCCAGCGACGTATTGATAGTCCTGCGTAAAGGTCCCCATCGGGAAGACCGTCACCGATGGCCGACCCGCATCGGGTGTTGCTTTCTTCTGGTAGCTGGAGGCCACGACTTTGACGGGCGAGGCCGCGCTGGTGGCGACGGTGTAGCCATACCGCGCATACACGGGAAAACCATCTGCTGCCCATCCAACCAGTGTCAACGCTTGTCCCTTGTTCAGGCGCGTGATGATGCCGGTGGGCATGCCATGATAATGGTATTGGCCGTTCGGTTGCACGTGCGCGTTGTTCTCGTCGGTGCCAAATACGAACGCGCCACCGATCGCTTCGAGCCGCCACGGGTCGCGTCCTTGTGCCGCCACGCAGCCACCGCCTTGTGCCGTAGACGTCGCATTAGACGCACAGGTGCCGTCGGTCCCTGGGTCAAACTTGGCGCTGTTCAACGCGTACCCGATGGTCCCGGCCGGTCCGCCCAGTGCCGTTGACATTCCCGTGTTGAGGGGATTCAGCGAGAAGGTGGCACTAATGGTTTGCACGCCGATGGGCGTCGCGAAATTGCCGCCGGTTACGGTGTGTTCCGGAATGCCGTTGCCCGCCAGGGTGCGCACGACGCCAGCGCATGACCATGCGAAGGTGCTGTTCGCGTTCACCTTCGGACTGCTGTTGAACCCTGTATACGTGAGGCCGCATCCGACCGTCGAGGTCAGTCCTGTGGCGGGAACGACGGGCACCGCTGGTGTCACCGCGACCGCGGACGACGCGAGGCTCGAGCCCACCGCGTTGACTGCGCGCACCGTGCACGTGTAGGCAGTACCGTTCGTGAGGCCGCTGACGGTGATCGGGCTCGCCGTTGCCGTGCCGTTGAACGATGCGTTTCCAGCCGCACACGTCGCGATATAGCTCGTGATCACGCTTCCGCCGGTGGACGTTGGCGCAACAAACACCACGCTGGCGCTGGCATTGCCGGGGGTCACAACGACGGAAGTTGGTGCAGCAGGAACGACGGCGACGGGCACCGTCGCACCGTCATCGCCTCCACAGGCGGCGAGCGCGAGCAGGGCAATCAGGAAGGGTCGAGGGGTGTTCAAGGCGTATCTCCTGTGAGTGAAGTGGAGCAGGGAACAGAAACGGCGACGGGGTCCGTTACCGGAAGCACCCGGCAGTGGCCGCAGCGCGAACCTTTGCCAGCTCGGTCTCCAGCGACGCGCGGGTGGTGGCCACCGCGGCCGATGCATACAGATTGTTTGCCTCACCGCGGTCGTTGGTGAGATCGAAGAGTCCCCACACCCCGGTGTCATACGACAGCTTGTAACGGCTGTCGCGAATGGCATATCGCGACACGCCTGGCTGACAGAGCTCCGTAAAGGCATGGGTCCGCCCAGTGGAGGCTGAGGATCCGGTGAGCAGCGGTTGCAAACTGAAGCTGTTGCCGGAAACACGCTCCCCTGAGCCAGCGGCGACACCAATCGTCGCAAACAGGTCGGTCGAGACGATCAGCGAGGAGTCGCGTCCGAGTCGCGTCACGCCCGTACCGGCGACCACGAGCGGCACGCGTATGCCCCCTTCGGAGATCGACGTCTTGCCGCCGCGCACGGCGCTTCCCGACTCCTTGAGATTGGCTGGTGTTCCGTTGTCGCCCATAAAAATCACGAGCGTTTTCGTGAGATCGACCTTGGCGAGCAACCGTCCGATTTCTGTGTCCATCGCCTGAAGCATGGCCCTATAGACGGCAGTCGTATTCGACGTAGTGCCGGGAGCCAGGCCGCCCACGTTCACGGAGTGCAGGGCGACCGGCGGCACTTGGTTGGGCGTGTGGGGCGCGTTGTAGGCGACGTACAGAAACCACGGGTCCGACGGACGGGTGCGCGTATGGTCATCGAGAAACGTGATCGCATAGTCTGTGATCGCCGTGGTCGCATACGTCGTCGACGTGGTCGTCGTTCCGTCAAGATCCATGACATCCCAACGGAAGTAATCGGTGAGCCCAGCGCCGAGAAATCCGCGGAACTTCGGGACGCCGGCATCGCGCACGTGTTGGATCCCCACGTTGCCACCAAGATGCCACTTGCCGAACACCGCCATGTCGTACCGCGCGGTACTCTTCGACGTGAGGTATTCGAACAGGGTCGTCGTTGAGTTCGGCATCACATCACCCGCATCGGTGACGCCGGTGCGGTTGCCATACAGTCCGGTCAGGACCGCCGCGCGCGTTGGCGAACACATCGGGTTGGTCCACGCATTGTCGAACACGAGTCCCTTCGCGGCCAGTCCGGCGATGTTCGGCATCGAGACAGCATTTGCTCCGGCGAGTGTCGGATAGAGCGCCGACGATTCTGCGCCAAAATCATCGGCGAGAATGAGCAGTACGTTCGGTGTTGCCGGTGTTGCCGGTGTTGCTGGCGTGGGGTTGGGAGGGTCGAGTGGCGCTTCTGTCGCTTTGCCGCACGACGCGAGCTGCAAGCCGCAGCACAGTCCGGCCACTGATCGGCGAAAGACCCGGGCGCGAATCTGGCTGGGCGTTCTTTGCAGCATGGTCGGTTTCGGTGATTGAGACATCATCGTCGGTTTCGGTGATGGAGACATCCGGGACTCGACGGTTGGACTACCGAAGCGCGAGATCCATTCCATCGCTCGTCCATCGCCAGAGCAGACCCGCGCTTGACGCGCTCAAGCAGCGCCAGCGCTTTCACCAACGCCTGGTCAGTCGCGATGCCGCAGTTGATGCTAGTACAGCGGCGCCAGCACAGCGCCGAGCCTTGCCAGTGCCGTGCTCAGAACCTTCCCAGCCGCCGTCGGGGTAGCGACAAGCACACCGGCTTCCGCAATGACGGAAAGGGGAAGCCCCCATCGATAGACTGGATGGACACCTTCCCCGCGTCGCCGCTCGACGAGGATTGCGGCCAGAATGATGAGGTTTGGGAGAAGGATGCCGCCGTACACGGCGAGTGGGCCAAACCCGATGGCCATGCTAAAGACGCGGAAGGCGGCCGCACCGAGCGCACCAGTGCTCGCGAGGAGGATGAGCCGCTTGTGAAATTCCCGTTTCCGTCGGAATCGAAGCGCGAGCGCGTAGAACACCACGAACAAAACCAGGGTGACGAAAACTCCCGGCCCGAACATCTGCCAAAACGCGGACCCATCTGGTTTCTGGGCCAACTGCATCTGAACCCCGATCACCAACAGACCGGTTACGGTCATGACGATGGCGAGCGCGATACTGCAGTAGCCGAGCGCCCGGTGGAGGCGGAGTCGGCTTGCAGCGATCAGGCCTGCCTGGAGGGGAAGGAGCAGGTACCAAGCGAAAAAGGTCCACCCATGGAGATGGACGGTCGGCGAGACCTTGGGATACTCGCCCGCGATCATGGGGCCGAAGTAAGTGGAAGAGAATCCGAGGAAGGTGACGAAACTGGCTGAGAGGCACAGCCAGAGATAATGGGATTCCCGTCTGGTAGCGTTCAACGACAATGGGCCTCCATGTTTTTGGGTCGGTGGTACAATGTTGGGTCACCCGGACCGGGAATGGGACGTTCCAAAGAGGGTGTCGCTCAGTCCCAGCATTGAAATTATGCGCAAAAACCGGTGTCCTTCAATCATTCGCCCGCGGCCGATCGCCGATTGTGCGTCAACTGTGGTCATCGTTTTCTGAACAGGGAGGCCGACAAAATTGTTGTCGATTATGCTACAGCCTCAACGAGAGTGTAGGAAAAGTCTCGCCGTGGGCGCAGCGAATACGGACACGCGGCGGTAGGCACGGAGAATGTACGTGCCGGTCACCGGCCGCATTGTCGAGGCGTCGGCCTGGCACGATACCAACCCATCGATACGCATCCGCAGTTGGTCCCCGTCAATCTCGCCGCGCCATTGCGGCCCGGGACGTATTCAAAGTTGACTTCAGACATTGTCAGGGAACTCTCTCTCCTCAGACTTCGCGGCACAGAGAACTTGCGTCATGACACACTGGCACTACAAAGTTTTTCGCGTCGAGCTTGGCGATGGACTAAACGGCACTTCAACATTGCAGTTCGTGCAAGGCGTTGATGGCAGGATTTCGCGTATTGTGTTGGACGAGAACGCGGTGTATTCGTTTGCGAAGGTTGTAGTGCCGTCGAGTGGTCGTTCGCGCCGGATGTGCGGGTTTCACTCTCAATCAACAGGTCATTTGATGCGAGCACTGACTATCGCCGGTTTGCTGTTGACCATGTGCAAATCGTGCACCAATCAAGCGTCAGAAAAACCTGCCGAACAAACGACCGATCCCCTTCCTGCAATAAATGCAACACTCGACTCATATCACGAAGCGGCCTCAAAGGCAGACGGTCAGGAGCGGAATCGGTCGCTCGACATCATCCGCGGCGTTGCGATCTTCGGTTTGATTTGGGTGAACGGCCAGGGCTGGTCAACCACCCTGACGAGCGCGGACCGGGTCTCCTCGTGGATCATGTTTGTGTTTGCGGCCGGCAAGTTCTGGACGCTCTTTTCGATTCTCTTTGGCCTGACGCTTGCCATGCAAATCGAGCGCGCCGACGGTTTTACCGGGCGGTGGCTGCGACGCATGGCCGTGCTCTTCGCCATCGGCTGGGCGAATGCAATCTTCTTCTGGCCCGGCGACATACTGCGAGAGTACGCGATGGCGGGCGCAGTTCTCCTCCTCTTCCGAAGGGGTCGCACCACGTGGGGTGCTTGTTGCGGCCTTGCTGGCGCTGGCGTTGAGCGCAAATCGCCAGGGGTCGTCGAGGGTCCTCGGACGAATGCTTGGCCGACCGGACGCTCCGGTGTTCATGACCCAGGCCCGAGCGGGCGCGATCATGAGCGAGGCGGGCAAGCGGCTCGACATTGCCAGTTCCGGAGGTAGTTACGCCGACAATGTTCGCGCGCGCGCCGGCCTCGCCAAAAGCTATCTGGTTCGGTCCTCGGGTCTCGCGGGCCCACTGAATCTCGTATCGCACGCCTACTTCGCGCTCTTCCTGCTTGGCCTGTATGCTGGACGCAAGCGCATTCTCCAGGATGTCGGCGCGCACCAGCCGCTGCTCCGCACGGTAGCGCTGGCCGGACTGCTCATCGGCGTACCACTCAGCATGCTTCTCAACAGCCCATGGTGGGCGCCAGCGTGGCTACCCACGCCGATTCCGGGAACGGGGGCGGACTACGGTAGCGTGCTGAGTGCCGCGAGCCAGTACCTTCTCGCGTGCGGATACGCGTGTGCGCTCCTCCTGGTGCTCGCGCACGAGACCTGGCGGGGTCGCATGCGCTGGCTTGCGCCAGTCGGTCGCATGGGTCTTACGAACTACGTCGTGCAGGGCGTATTCCTCACCACGCTAAACAACGCATACGGATTCGGGTTGCACGGACAACTCGGAAGTTTGGCCTGGATGTTGATCGCAATCGCCATTTTCGGAATTCAGGTCGTGTATTCCAACTGGTGGTTATCGCACTTTCAATTAGGTCCACTCGAATGGCTGTGGCGAAAGCTTACGAATTGGCAACCACTCAAGATGGTTCGAGCCTCACCTGTCGCCTCAACGTAGGTGTGCGGCTTTCATGAGCGACGATGATACGCAAAAGTACTGCCCCAACGCCGCGTTCTGTTGAAAACGTTCCAATAATTTAGCTGTGAACGGAGGCGCGCAGCGCTGTAGTTACACAGCGCACCGCAATGCGTTTGACTGCGGTAACGCTCGTTATACGGCGCCCCGCGATGAACCAATGATCCGCTGAACCTGCTCGGCGAGGGAGCAACGGTTCTGGTTGAAGATGCGAACGCGATGACCGTTCGCGCCTGACGGATGGGGAAACCCTGAGAGCCAGCGTTTGGATCCGAGATGGCCTTCCGCAGCCAGAATGTCCAGTGTGCTCTCGACTGCATTGCCGAGCGGCACAATCAATGCCTGCGGCACGGATTCCAATTCTGGAGCGAGTACTGTGCGAGCGAAACGCGCGAGGAGCGGCGACTTCATTGGCGCCGGAGTTCCGGTATAATTGCGCGTGCCGACAAACACGGGATACCGGATGACGGACGTCGTGTGCAGCAGCGAGCCCGCTGTTCCAAACAATTCGGAGGCAGAACCAAGACCGAGCACGCTCGGCAGGCCAATATCGTCGAGCATGCGTAGGAGGTTGTTGCGAATCCAGCCCGCAAAGGCTCCTGAGAACTTGGCAGCGCGCGCCACATCGTCGGGTGACTTGCGGTCGGCCATTGCGGCGGCCGCCCCTCGAAATGCCAGTGCCATCTGAGTCCAGCCGGGCGTGATGCCCAGGAGCACGATTCGCGCCGCGCCGTTGGTCCAATCAATCGGCGTGTAGTACATGCGCAAACGATTCTCGCTCTCGATTAAGAGCTCGGGGATTAGGAGGTCCGACTGCTCGTAGAGCGCACGAGACGGCAATGCTCACAGCGTGCTCTCGAATTGTGCAAACATCGGTGTCCTTGGTGTGCTGTATAACGTTTGAGTTCAGCGGCTGCCGAAGGCAGTCCGCTGCAACGAAGGGATAGGCAGCTGTGTCTCGCAAAAGCAAAACGTCGGCTTGCATTTTAGAGCCAGCGTTGTACTGCCTCAGCTGTGTCAGTCGGCCTAGTGTTGAAGCACAGCTTGGCTTGAGGAGCGCGCGCGTGCACGACGTTTATCAATTTTTCAAACAATAAGAAGTTTCCTGCGATCGTTCGTACGCCCGCCCCGATGAGGATGCAATCGAACCGCTTTTGCTCCAGTTGGTCTCGAACAACTGCCTCAGCAGTTTCGCCAAAATCGGTCAAGCACATCTGTACGTCGTAGCCGAGGTCAGTCAAGCTGTTTTCAGAGGCTTTGAGGCCGGCCAATACCTTCGTCGCGTCCATTCCAGGGTACGCCGCGTAGTCGGGGTCAGAGAAATCGATGAGTGTTGGTTGCAAGCCAATCACCAGGACACTTTTTTTGTCAGTCATATCTTTCTCCAGGGAGTCTGTGCTTGGCGGAAAGCAAGCACAGTAATGGTTATGTACGGGCAGCGGGTGCATGAGCGTGGCCTTTGTTCAGCTGCCTCAACGCTGCGTTCTGCTGCAAAGGCTCAATATAGAATTACCTGTCAACGGATCAGCGCAGCTGCGCAGTTACACCGCGCACCGCAATGCGTTTGACTGCAGCAACTCTCGCTAGACGGCGCGCGCACTGAATCCAACTACTCGTCGTCTATCTCGAAGAATTCGCTGTCCACGTCGTATAGGAACAACGGACTCCTCCGAACACCGAGGCCACGCTCGAAGAGAAGTGCTGCAATTGCCGGACCATCCAGCAGCAAGATTGTGATAGCTCCTTTCCTGAAAGACGCCTGGATAGCATCTCGCGAGAAGCGGCTTGTTGTCAGATAGACTCCGTGATCAAACTCACCCTGAATCGCTCCGCGAAAGCGGTCTATTTCTGGTCTTCCGACTGCGGAGTCAGTCCATCGTTTTGCTTGGAATGCCGACCGAATGCTGATCACACCTTGCCGGAAGTCACCGAAGCCATCAATGCCGCCGTCTTGTGTCGCGGGAGTTACCTCGACACTTCTGAAACCAAGTTGCGTTAACAGCTCACGACAAAAGTGTTCAAATGCCCGCGGCGAAAGCTGCTGCATCTCGGTAATCAGTCGGGCTTTAGTCTCGTCGCGATTTTGATTGACAATGTCGCGCAAAGTCGGCTGTTGAAAACGAATCATCTCAGACAGCTTTCCCTGATCTGTTGCCGAGATACGCTTCCGCCCCGCTTGTGAGATCTTCCAGACTCCCCGCTCCGTACCGTCCAGATCGCCGGAATCTACGAGCCGTTGACGAACCCACTGTACAAGATTGGTCCATTTGCGAGTGGACGGGTAGTTCGGTAGCCGCTCTTCCAATTCTTCTGGAGTCAGCGTCGGGAAAACTTTCGCGACACGGGCGTAGATTTCGCGTGGTGTCGACGCGCCGCCAAGTTCCTCGAGGGCTTTCAACAACGGGATTTCGATTTCGACTTGGCGCGGATATGACATTTGTTCTTGAGAAGATGTTCGTTGAGCGGCTTAACGAGAATGTAGGAAAAGCCTCGATGCTCGGTGCAGCGAATGATCTCGTGTGGCCGTACTACGGTCAAGAGAATGTGCAACAGTGTGGGCGTTCCGTCGAGGATGATGCATGGCGCGATACCAATACATCGATACCAATCCGCGATTCCTGGCCGTTGATTTGGCGAAGCAGCTCCTGCCGGGCACGTTCGAGCATGCGCTCCATCATCTGCTCGACGGGGCGATCGATCTGTCGAACTTTGATGCGCGGTTTCGAAATGACGCGACGGGGGCGCCCGCGTATCCGCCGGCGATGTTGTTAAGGGTGGTGCTGTTCGCATACTCGCAAGGCATCGTCAGCAGTCGGGGCATCGAGCGGGCGTGCCAGGACCACGTGACGTTCATCGCGCTCTGCGGAGACACGGCGCCGCATTTCACGACGATCGCGCACTTTATCAGCACGCTCGATGACACGATCGCGAAAGTATTGGCGGCGGTGCTCGCGGTCTGCGACCGACAAGGGTTGATCGGTCACGAGATGTTTGCGATTGATGGGGTGAAGTTGCCGAGTAATGCGTCGAAACACCGGAGTGGGACGCGTGCCGATTTCGAAAAGCAGGCGGCCAAATTGGAAGCGGCCGCGACGGCGATGCTGGCACGGCACCGCGAAGCGGACGGCCTGCCGGTTGAGCCGGATCTGGCAGCGAAAGCGAAGGCGCGCGTCGCCAAACTGGAGCGCGATGCCAAGCAGATGCGTGAGTGGTTGGCGACACATCCTTCGGATCGACCGGGCGCGCGTGGGGCGATTCGCCAGAGTAATCGCACCGATAATGCGAGCGCGAAAATGGCGACGAGCAAAGGGGTGATCCAAGGCGACACGGGCGTCGCCGCGGTGGATGCGCAACATCAGATCATGGTCGAAGCACAAGCGCATGGCACCGGCTCCGAGCAGGAAGTGTTACGACCCGTCGTGACCGCGCCAACGCGTCCTTGCCCGCGGTGTTTCAGCCCGACGAGATCACGTATGATGCGGAGGCGCGCACGTGCAGTTGCCCGGCCGGCAAGTCGCGCTATCGCAAGGGCAAGAATCTCGCGACGAACGGCTTCGTGTCGGCGCCATTTCGTGGAGCGAAGCGCGATTGTGCACCGTGCCCGTTACGCGCGCAGTGTTTGCGGACACCGGACACCACGCCGGTACGGAACGTCGCGTCTTTTCGCGGGCCGACCGATCCGCCGGCGATCCATCAGACCGCGCTGATGAAAACGCGGCTCGATACGCCAGAGGGCCGCGCGCAGTATGCCGCACGTTTCGGCGCCGTCGAGCCCGTGTTCGGCAACGTGCGGTACAACAAGGGGCTCGATCGCTTCACCGTGCGTGGACGCACGAAGGTCGACGCGCAATGGAAGCTGTTTTGTCTCGTGCACAACATAGAACTCAACATCGTGCGTGTCGCCATCCTCGAAACGAAAGCAGATACGCCATTGATCGTTCACGGCGATCGCCTGCTGGCCAACCCGATCACCTTTGAGCGCATGCAGCCGATTGCCGGGGGGCACCAGTAGGTCTGAGAGTCGCAGTGCCACGTCGATCGCTTCCAGTTTCCGCAGCGCACGCCGCGCCACGTCGGCCGGGACGCGCTTCGTCTTCCCGGGGCGGAAGAGCTCTTCGGTCGTGCGGTCGGCGAACGTCTTGATCACGCCGGATGTACTGTGTCACGTGACACGTGTCAACCGAACGGCTGATCGCCGAACGCTGGCTTCTGCAGCGGGCGCTTACATCAATCGCGAGCGCAGCGAGCTACCACGCCGCCCGTCTGCAGCAAGCATCGTTATGCGGAGCGTCGCCGAGTCGGCGGCTTGGGCGTGCGCCCCGCCATGACGCTCGCCAGCGATCGTAGGGCCTCGTTGACGGATGCCGCATTCGGAAAGACCGCCGCGACATCAGGCTCAAGCACGACAATGTTTGATCCCGCCGCGTAGCGGGCGGCGTAGGGATTGCGCACGGCCATGCTCCATTCGTACTCCGGCTCGAGGTCGGCAGCGGAGGGGGCGCGGCGGCGGGGCGGCTTAGCGGAAGTCTTCTTCATATTTCCGTCGCTCGCGCAAGGTGGCGCAGCGGGCGCTGATATGCGAACCAGCGCGTCGCCGCGGACGGTGAAGAGCACTGCGAGCAATCGATTTTCGGACGATCGCCCCAAAAGCAACAAACGATCCTCGCCCAGCGAGTGCGCGGCGTCCGGTTGGAGCCACGCCAATGGGTCAGCAAAAACGGTCGACGCTTCCTTGAACACGACCCCATGTTTCTTCTCGTTGGCGGCCGCTTTGCGCGGATCCCACTCGAATGACAAACCCATGGCTAGAATCTACAGTGACAAACCGGCACCCGCATAGCGCCGGCTTCTGCTGCGGGCGGACCACCTGATGCCGAGCGCCACGCTGGTGGTGGGTCCGCTCGTCAGCAGCAAGCATCGGTAGGCCCGCGCTACGTGGACGTTGCGTCGGAACAGCCCGTCGCGCATCGAAACGGTGACGGTCTGCAGCCGAGTGAGGCGTATGCTCGGCGCTTCCCGGTCGCAGGGCGCGCATGCCCGACGCGGCACCGCCGGCGCGTGGCGTCTACACACCCCGACGCCCCCAGGCGTCGCCGCTCTTTCGGTTGGTCTCGGATCATCTGCACCGCCTTCAGACGGTCTACGACGAGCGCTTCGCGCGCGAGTACGGCCCGTGACGCTCGGTCGTCGCGCAGGTCGCCGACCATTTCCTCGCGTGC
>Ga0163152_10005503_pt1 | contig 14837 bp, 10 predicted proteins | sample OliLakLV19MP8IB2_FD_148635 | JGI IMG/M metagenome (GOLD analysis project Ga0163152, IMG submission 148635) | Freshwater microbial mat bacterial communities from Lake Vanda, McMurdo Dry Valleys, Antarctica - Oligotrophic Lake LV.19.MP8.IB-2 | ecosystem: Environmental > Aquatic > Freshwater >... | reverse complement strand
CGCCCGATCCTCCTTTCCGTCACGCCGCACGACGATCGGGCGCTGGTATTTCACGCGCACACTGCGGCGGCGGGAGGCGTTGAGGACTTCGATGGAGAACTCCAGGAGCCGGTCGCCTTCCTCCGGCAGAACGAAAAACTTGTCCGCGGCAGCCGCTGCGGCGATGAGCGTCGCCTGCGTCGAGCGCGTGAAGTCGACGAGTCCGACGGGGATCCGCGACGTGGCACGCGCCGACTTCAACGCGCCGATGTGCGCGACGAGCATCGGGTCGGCGAGATCGACGAGGATGAGATCGGGCGGCTCGTTCTCTGCGGCGGTGCGCACGTCGTCGCCGGCCTTCACGAAACGCACCCGCACTTCGTCGCTCCGGAACTTCTGCGCGAGCAGCTCGACCTGTCCCGCCATGCTGCCGGAGGCGACGACGAGGAACGGGCGCGCGGCGGCAGGTGCACGAAGCTCCTCGAGGAACGCGGCGAGCCGCTTGCTCGTTTCTTCGGGGATCTCCGTGAAGCGGAGCCCCGCGCCGGGTGTCGTCGCGTCGGTCGCCGACGATGCGTGCACGACCTCGCACGTGATCTCGTTGAAGCCCGTCCCGCCGGTCGGAAGCTCGAGGCGTACGCGGACGATCGTTCCCGCCGTGAGCAAGCGGTCCGTCGCGATGAACGCGCCGGCCTGGGCGAGATTCTCGGTGCGTGCGCGAAACGGATTCTTCCCATCGTGAACCGCGCACGGAAGGCGCACAGGAACGCGCGGAACGGAGCGGCGCTCCTCGAACGGAGGCGGCGAGGCGAGATCCTCGAGCGAGATCGTGTCGTCGCCGGAAGCGGTCTCGAACTCGTTCGGCGACGGTGCGGGCGCCGTCTCGATCCCCGGGTTCGAATCGAGCTCGATCTGGATCGGGACGTCGTCGGGCGGCGGAGGGATGACGAGGCCCCGCGGAGCGGTCCAGTCGCGTTTCGGACGTCCGCTCGCGGCCTTCAGGGCCGCTTCGACCGCGTTCTTGAACGACGACGGCTTGAACGGCTTCACGAGGAAGCCGTCGAGCGCTAGCTCCGCGCGGAAATACGCCTCCTGCTGTGCGAGCACGGGAACGGACGAGACCGCCATTCGCGCGGGGTCGCCGGGCGGCGGGACGTCACGCATCCACTCCAGGAACTCGCTGCCTTGCAGGGTGCCGGGCAGCTTCATCTCGATCACCACGAGGTCGAGCTCGTGGTCCTTCATCGCGCGACCTGCGGTGTCGGCGTCGTCCGCGCCGAAGACCTCGTGCCCCGACTGGCGGAGCAACTGTTCCATCATGCGACGGAAGGCGACGTTCGGCTCTACGAGCAGGATCGCGGCCACGGGGGCGCGAACATAACACGGTGCAGCATCCCTGGATCCGTAGCGCGCGTCACGCCGTTCCGTGGGTGCGGAGCCAGGCTTCGATTCGCGGGAAAATCTCGTCGGGCGCAGCTTTTCCAAGCACGAGGTCGCCGTGCCCGTAGTCGCAGGAGAAGCCGCTCACTTTCGCCGCGAGGACGTACTCGACGTTGCCCGCGGCGCCGGCGGCCGTCATCGCGTCGCGCGCCGACTCGACGCAGGGCGCCGGCACGAGGATGTCGCCACCGCCCGCGATGAGCAGATACGGGACCGGCGATCGCGCGAGTCCCTCGGCGTAGTCGACGCCGTCAGCACTCGTGAACTTCCCGGTCGTGCGCCATCGGCTGAACTGCCGCAGCGTTTTTCGCGACACGTTCCCCATGAGATTCGCCATCGCGAAACCGGTGATAGCCGGTTCCATGTTCTCGCTTGCCGCCATGTAGCGGAGGCGGAGGACGCCGGTGCCGCCGATCGGTGCGAGTGTGCGCACGATCGGCGCGAGGTAGACGGCGTCGAGGATCGGCAGCTTCTCGAACTGCGTGAGCGTGCCGAGGATCAGGGGATGGATGTGAGGCGCGATCCTCATCGGGCTGCCGATCGTGACGACGCCGGCGATGTCGGTGCGAGCGGCGAGCCCGCAGTGCGCGTACATCACCATCCCGCCCTTCGAGTGGCCGACCCAGAACACACGTTCGCTGCCCGAAACGTCCTTCGCCTTCCCGATGAGCGCGGGGATGTCGTTCGTCACTTCATCATCGAACGAGTGGCGGTATTGGCGCCCCTTCGCCGGACGGCGCGTGATGCCGCAGCCGCGCAGCTCGACGACCCACGTCTCGAATCCGCGCGCCGCGAGGTAGCGGGCGATCGAATAGCGCTCGTTCAGGTCGAGGTTGAAGCGGTTCGCGCCCATCCCGTGGCAGAGGATCACCGGCTCACGTGCGGCCCGCGGGCCCTTCGGCAGATATCGGCCGAGCGGCAGCTCCCAGCCGTCCGAGGTCTTCACCCAATGCATCTCGTCGGGAGCGAAGGTCAGCGACAGCCGGCCGAGCGCGCGCGAATTGAGCCATAACGCGAAGACCACGCCGAGAATCGAGGCGGCGACGATGGCGGCGACGATCCACGCCCCGGCCCCGTTCATGCGAGCTGGAAGATCTCGATCGCGGACTCGCGGCCCTTCACGTTCGCCGGACCGCGCGGCGTCGCGCCCGATACCTCGCCTGCCGACGTCATCACTTCGCCGGACACGAGGAGCTGCGACGCGAACTGCTTGTTCAACCCCTCGATGCGCGACGCGACGTTCACCACGTCGCCGATGATCGTGTACTCCTTGCGATCGGCGGAGCCCACGTGCCCGGTGACCGCCTCGCCCGCATGCAGGCCGATGCCGAGGCGCGGCGGCGGCAGGTTCGCGTCGAGCGCGGCGGTCTTCTCGAGGATCTCGCGAGCCGCGGCGATCGCGTTGCGGCATTCCGCTCCGTCGGAGAAGGGCGCGCCGAACACCGCCATGAACCCGTCGCCCAGGAACTTGTTCACGATACCGTGGTGCCGGTCGATGGCGTTGATCATGTAGCCGAAGAGCGTGTTGAGGTACTCGACCACCTCTTCCGGGCGCCGCTTTTCCGCGAACGCCGTGAAGTTCCGGATGTCGAGGAACATCACGCAGACGAAACGCACCTCGCTGGGCAGTTCGCCACGTTGCTGCAGCAGGCGGTTCACGACGGCAGGCGACACGTGCTGTCCGAAGACCTGGAAGATGTGCGTGCGCTCGCGCTCCGAGCGCAACATGTTGCGAAGCACGTGATCGCGAAGGCGTCGCGCGACGAGCGCCGCGATGACGCCGGCCATGAAGAGGAAGAACGCGCGACCACGGTTGGGCGCCGAGGCGTAGAGCTCGGGCGCTGTGTCCCGCAGCACCTGGGAAACGGGGACGAAGCTGGCCCACGCCGCGAGCGCGAGGAACTGGGCGGCCGCGAGGCCGCCGGTGAAAATCGAGAGAGTGGGGCTGAGGCGCAGGACGGAAGCGCTGATGAAGAGGAAGTAGACGAACGTGGTGGGACCAAGAATCACGTGCGCGGGCGGAAAGACCGTCGCACCCAGGTACCAAATGCCGAACGTGGGCAGCGAAACTTCGACGAACGCGTTCACGAACCGTACGGCCTCCGGTGGAGACCGCCTCTTGCGAATGCCGCGTGCGATCAACGTCGCGATGCCCAACTCGTAGAGCGCGAAGGCACCGAGAACGCTCGAAACCAGCAGGCGCGAAAGCTTCCCGTGGAAGGTGTCGTGGAAGGCCTGCGCGGCAAACGTCGTCGTCGCGATCGTGAAGAACGCAAAGAAGAAACCGAAGACGCCCGCGAGAGCGAGGCAGCGCACGCGTTCGCTCGCGTGGACTTCGAGGCGCAGCGCTTCCTGGAAGCGGCGTTCGTCGTCCGGCGTATCGGTCATCTCCGGCACCCACGCAGCATGGCGCGCGGAGGCCAATCGTCGCAAGGCCGCGGCGTGCTAGAAGCGGCGCATGCGATTCGGAATTCTCGTGATGGTCGTGCTCGCGTTTTCCTGTTCGCCGCGCGATCGCGGGGGCGCGGAAGCACCGTCCGTCGTGCTCGTGGGTGCTGGGGACATCGCCGGTTGCGCGACCGAAACCGACGAGGCGACCGCGAAGCTGCTCGATGCGATTCCTGGAACGGTCTTCACGACTGGCGACAACGCGTATGCGAACGGCGCGATCGAGGATTACCGCAACTGCTACGAACCGACGTGGGGACGCCACAAGGGGCGCACGCGGCCGGCTCTCGGCAATCACGACTTCAGGACGCCCGCCGCCGCCGGCTACTTCGAGTATTTCGGCGCGTCCGCGGGCACGCCCGGCGAGGGTTGGTATTCGTATGAGCTCGGCGCATGGCACGTCGTCGTGCTCAACAGCAACTGCACCGTCGTCGGATGCGGCCCCGATTCGCCGCAGGGAAAATGGCTCGCGGCGGATCTCGCCGCCTCGAAGGCACGCTGCACGCTTGCGTATTGGCACCACCCGCGGTGGGGCGGCGGCCGTCCCGACCCCGGCGTGCAGCCGTTCTGGGACGTGCTCTACGCGAACGGGGCGGATCTCGTCGTGAACGGACACGATCACTTCTACGAGCGCCTCGCGCCGGTTGATCCGCAGGGGGCGCCCGACCCCGCGCGGGGAATCCGGCAGATCACCGCCGGAATGGGCGGCATCAGCCTTTACGACTTCGCGGCTCCCGCGCTGCCGATCACCGAGGTCCGCGACGACAAGACCTTCGGCGTGATCGCACTCACCCTTGGCGCGAAAGGCTACGACTGGCGGTTCGTGCCGGTCGCCGGCTCCACGTTCACGGACGCCGGAACCACACGTTGTCACTGAAAAAGCGACGGTCGAACGAATTCTTGCGAAGGATTTGCCGATCGCGGGCACCCTAGGTCAAACCCGTCCGACCCTGGAGAGCCGCATGTTGAAGTCGATTACCGGAGCGCTTTTCGTCGCCCTGTGGTCCCCGCTCGCGCTCGCCCAGACGCCGACGCCGGAGCCGGTCTCCAGCGCGACTCCGGAGCCCGAGGTGACGCCATTGCCGGCGACGCCGTCTCCCACGCCCGCCCTCGAAAAGAAGGCGAAAGGCCGGCCGGCGCCGGAAATCTCCGGGGCACTCCAGATCCTCTACAAGGAGCGCTTCGACAAGGACGGCGATGACGAGGTCGAGCCGTCGCTCTTCCGCATCCAGCGCGTGAAGATCCGGATCGAGGGCGAGCTGACCGAGCGGGTCTCCTACCAGGTCCAGATCGACCCGCGTTCTCCGCTCATCGAGAACGTCCTGCGTGATGCCTACGTGGACTACGACCTCCTGCCCGGAGGCGCGATCGACCAGAAAATCCGCGCCGGACAGATGCGCACGCCGTTCGGCTACGAGAACTGGGCCTCGTCCTCCGACCTCTACACGCCGAACCGAACCGAAGTGAGCGAGTTGCACGGCCGCGGCATCACCAATCGCGATATCGGCGTCGGCCTCATCGGCGACGTTCCGCTCGGTGGCGGCTTCCGCCTGGAGAACGCGATGTCCATCACCAACGGCGCGGGGATGGGCGCGCAGGCGGACGACGACAACAAGAAGAACTACTTCGGAAAGCTCAACGGCCGCTACAAGAACAAGGATCGCGACCTCACCGTGTGGCTCGGCGGCTCCGCCGGCATGGGCACGCTCAACGAGGAGGGCATCCCCGGGGTTCCGACCGATCCTGGCGAGCACGTCGAGTTCAAGCGCGTGGGCGCCGACCTGGAGGTCGACCACACGTATGCCTTTTTCGTCGCGGAAGGCGCACGCGGCTGGGAGAAGAATGCCAACGACCCCGCGCTCGATCCCGAGGCCGGCAGCACGGAAGTCCTCGACGCATGGTTCGTGCTGCTGGCGGTCAAGTCTCCGTGGAAGATCGGCGAACGCCGCGTCGGCGTCGTCGGACGCTACGACGTCTTCGGGGTCTACGACGAAACGCCCGAGTACATTCGTACGACGGTCGGCCTCTGGTGGGGCGAGCCCAAGCTCGGCAAGGCGGACGGAAAGCGGCCACTCGGAGAAGAGCTTCGGCTCATCGCCACGTATGAAACGGTCACGGAAGACGGCGAGCCCAAGGACGATCGCGCGATCCTCTGGGCTCAGGTCGAGTTCTGACGGTCGCGAGGTATCCTGAAGTCATGGTCTCCCTTCTCTCGACGATCTTGATTTTCGCGGCGGCCGATCCCGCCGCGGAAGTCGCGCGCGCCGTGAAGCCCTTCGAGAGCGCGGCGCACACGCCGAAAGACCTCCAAGCCGGTCTCGCGATCGTGGCGGGCCTCGGCGAGAAGGCCGTGCCTCCACTCCTCGATCGCCTGAAAACCGGGACGACCGAGACGTGGTTCGTGTGCGAGGCGCTGGGTCGCGTCGGCGGCCTGGAGGCGCTTCCGCCGATCGCCACGAAGCTCTCGTCCCAGGACTGGGTCGTGCGCTCGTCGTGCGCGACGGGATACGGCGCGATCCTCGCGCGCGTCCCGCACGAGCCGGCAGTGGTCGAGCCGCTGCGGGCGGTCGTGAAGAGCGATGCGAAGTGCGAGGTCCGGATGAACGGCGCGCTGGCCGCCGGTCCTGCCCAGGACGCGAGCTTGCGCGGCGATTGGGAAACCGCGCTCCGCAACCCCGACAGCTACAGCTGCGATCGGCGCGTCGCGCTCATGGGACTGCGCTCCGCGAAGACGGGCAAGGATCGGCTCGGCCCGCTCATCCTGCCGATCCTCAACGACGGCGAGGAAGATCCCTGGACGCGGGAAGCCGCGGCGGACGCGATCGGCGAGCTGGCGTTCGCGCCCGCGCGTGAGGCCTTCCTCGCGCTTCTCGACGAGAAGGACGCGGGCGCCAACGTGTGCGCGGAAGCGATCGAAGGTCTCGGCGCGGTCGGTCTCGCCAAGGACATCCCGCGGCTGCAACGTGTGATCAAGGAGGATCCGAACGGCAGCAAGGGGATCCTCGCGGTCAACGCGCGTGCGGCGATCAAGAAGATCAAGAGCCGGAAGTAGCGACGCCACGTGCAGACGGGCTTCTCTCGCATCTACAAGATGACGCTGGGTTCGGGTGTCGTGCTCTCCCTGCCCATTGCGTTGCTCGTCGCGTGGTACGTGTGGGCCGCATGGGCCGACGTCGATCGCTACCGTCGAGCGCAGAAAGATCCGCCACCGCTCGACGCCGAGCTCTTCCAGATCGCGCTTCACGACCAGCTCTCGCGCGATTGGCGCCGGTTCGATCTCCCATCGCGGCCGGCGGACTCGACCCTCCGCACGATGGAGATCTCGCTCAATCGCGAAAATCTCGACCTGCTCGCCGCGACCCGCAAGAAGAAGGACGGCGCGGCCGGATACGCTGACGCAGTCGTGCGCGTCGGCAAGAGCACGTATCCGGTGAAGGTTCGATACCGCGGTGGCCAGCATTGGCACTGGATCGGGACTCAGCAGTCGATGAAGGTCCGGGTGGAGGGAGACCTGATCGACGGCACACGGGTGTTCAATCTCCTCAATGACGTCACGCCGTTCGGGCTCGAAGAGGAGATCGTCCTCGACTACGCGCGCGAAGCCGGATTGCTGACGCCCGAATACTTCCCCGTGTGGGTTCGCCTCAACAACTCGGACATGGGTGTGTATCGCTACGAAGCGCAGCCCGAGGAAGGCCTGCTGAGACGGCACCGCCGCATGCCGGGAAGCATGTTTTCCGGTGACAGCGAAAAACGCTCTCCGGCAGGAGCCGGCGGACTCTTCTGGGACTCGGCGGGCTGGTCCAAGGTCGCCTGGGAGGAAAACCGGCAGGAGGATCGTGCCCAGGTCGATCGCCTCCTGCACGCCGTGACGGCGAGCACGCAGCGGGAGTTCGCCGACTACGCGCGCGAGGAGATCGACATCGAGAAGTACGCCATGTTCGACGCACTCGACGTCGTGTTCGGCGGCAACGACCACGACTGGTTCTCGAATCACAAGATCTACGTCGATCCCTATCGCGGGAAGATCGAGCCGATCGCCTGGGCGTTTCGCGCGTTCCAGAACGAGCCGGAGCTCAACCTCGTCGAGAACCCGCTGCTGCTACGGCTGAAGATGACGCCCGGCTACCTCTCGCGGCGCAATCGCGCCGTCTACGAGCTCCTGGCTGGCCGCGCGGCGGTGCCGGAGGTGCGCGCCCGCGCCGATCGGCTCTTCCTCCAGCTGGCCCCCGATCTCGACGCCGATCCGTACTGGGACGCGTACAAGCTGCTTCCACGTGCGACGCGGTATCACCGCTTCATGGTGCGCCCGATGACGAAAGGGCGCTGGCTGCTCTCCGCGCAGGACGAGCTCGCCACGTATGCGCGTCGCAGCCGCTGGCTGCTCGACCGTTTCGAGCGCGCCGGGATCACGGTCGAGCCCGGCCGGCGAGGTGCGCTCGGAATCGTGCGCGTACGCGTCGACGGGGACGCGGCATTCCGGCTGCGTTCGGCGACGGCTCGCGCGCAGTGCTCGGGCGCGTTCGAATTGTTCGCGGACGACGATCGCGATGGCCGGCTCGATCGCACGCGCGACACGCTCGTGGCGGCGGGTCCTCTCGGTGGAGCGGCGCCCGCACAGGGCCGGGTCGATCTCGAAGCGGGCGTGCGATTCCTCGAGCGCGAAGATTCGCAGCCGCGCCAGGGGCCTGTGACCGCGGAAACCGATCCACGGCTCTACCGCTACTTCGTATCGGCGCCGTGCGATCCGTATTCGATCGAGCTCGAGCTCGACAACCTCACGACCGGTGGGTCGCGGCGCCACTTCGTCCGGATCAATGGCGCGCCGGAAGAGACTCCCGTCGTCACGGTGGCGCACGCCGGCTTGGTCCCCGCGTTCCAGCCCGGCGAGATCTCCGCGCATCCGTGGGAGTACCCGTCTTCGCCCGTACCGCGAGAGATACGGCTTGGGCCGGGACGCGTGGTCGTCGCGGAGACGCGCACGTTCGGGGCTACGGAGAGCGTGCGGATCGAGTCGGGGACCGAAATCGCGCTCGCGGAGGGAGCGGCTCTCGTCTTTCGCGGTCGCGTGTCGATCCGTGGAACGCAGGTCGTTCCGTTGACCCCGGGAAAGCCGCACGGCGGGCTCGTGCTCGAAGGACCGGGCACCGCGGGTTCGACGATCTCCCATCTCGTCGTCGATGGAGGCACGAAGCCGGCGAGCGATCGGATCCGCTATACGGCCGTGATCAGCATCTACGACACGCGGGACGTGACGCTCGAGCACGTGCGGATCACCGGCTCGACCGGCGTAGACGACGTCCTTCACGCGGCGTACGTCGACGGACTCAAGCTCGACGACGTGCGCATCCAGGGGTCTCCATCGGATGGCATCGACCTGGAGTTCGTCGACGGCGAAGCCCGCCGACTGGTCGTGACGGGCGCGGGCGACGACTGCCTCGACCTCATGGGCACGTCGCTACGCCTCGACGACAGCGTGCTCGCGGGCTGCACGAACAACGGGATCTCCGCGGGCGAGGAATCCTCGGTCTTCGCACACGGCGTGCTCCTGGCCGACGCCAAGAGTGGCGTGCTCGCGAAGAACGCGTCGAGTGTCCAGCTCCTGCGCAGTCTGGTGTATCGAGCCGGGGCCGCGCTCGAAACGAATCGGCGAGACGTCCACTATTCGGGTCGGAGCTCGATCGGCGCGCAGGACCTCTCCGTCGTCGAGTGCGGGAGCGTCGTCGACGCGGCCGCGTCGACGACCGTCGATCCCGGATTCGTGAACGGGACGCTCGAAGGCTCGGGCCTGGAGTATCTCCGCAAGGAAGTGCTGCGGATCCGGACATGGGACGAGCTCCCGGGCGCTCTCGCGGCAGGACGGGGGGCGCCGTGATCCGATGGAGCCGCCGTCCCGGCGCCGGCTTCATCGTCTTCGTGGCGACGGCGTTGATCGGCGCCGGCTTCCTCGCGTGGGGCGTTTCGAGACCGCCGCTCGACGAGGCCTGGGCGACGCTCATCGAGCTCGAGATCGGCCGGGAAATCGCGCCGTCGAGCGTGGCGAGGTTGCGTGCGGCGCTGCTTCGCCACCCGGGGCTCGCCGAGAACGCCGTCGATGGCGCCCGCTACGGGCTCGTCGGTGCGGAGGAGGACGGGCTCGCGAACGGCCGGTTGGTCATCGCCATACGCCGAGGGCCGGATCCTCCGTTGCGGCTGGTCGTGCAGCCGGCGGGCGCAGCGGGGGGAACGCTGAGGGTCGTGGCGAAGGCTGGTGGGAAACGTCATGAAGCGCCGGCATCGTCCCAGAGCCCGTTCACGTGGGACCTGCCCGACGAGGGCCCGTTCCCGCAGATGACGGAAATCGAGCTCGACGTTGCGTCGGACAACGGTGTGCGCGCGTCCACCTTGCTCCGCCTCGAAGAGGTCTCGCGATGAAAAAGAAGCGGTTCAATCGCTTCGAGCTCAAGTACCGCATCAAGGCGGCGGTCGCGGACCGGCTCGCGAAGGCATTGCTCGAGAACATGGTTCCCGATCCGGAAGGTGATGTCTCGGGCAGCTATGCGATCACCAGTCTCTACTTCGACACGCCCGGTCTCGATTTCTACCGCGCGAAAATCGAAGGGCTGAAGTTCCGGCGAAAGCTCCGCATCCGGCGCTACGGACAGCTCTCTGCATCTCCGGACGCAGCCGTGACCGTCGAAATCAAGCAGCGGATCAACCGCACCACACAGAAGAGGCGCGTCGCGATGTCCCTCGCCGATGCGTTCACACTCTGCAGGGGAGAGGACGCCGGGCCGTTCGAGGATCCCGTGGACGCAGCGACGGCGTCCGAGATCGAGTATCTCGTGCGCTCGCTCTCCCTCCATCCGGTCTGTACGGTCGGCTACCAGCGCGCCGCGTACATGGGCTCCTCGTACGACCCGGGCCTTCGGGTCACCTTCGATCGCGCGCTCTGGGTCCGGGATCCGAAGTTCGCGCTCACGGACGACGGCGCGCGCCACACCTTCTTGCCGCCCTCCGAAGTGATCCTCGAAGTGAAGGCGAACGACGCCGTGCCGCTCTGGATCTCGCGCATGCTCGCCCTTCATGGGTGCGAGATAGACCGCTACAGCAAGTATTGCGAGGGCGTGCGCTGCCTGCGTTCGCTTCTCGATTCCGATCGCATCCCCGCAGAGGAAGACCGAAATGGATGAGCTGCTGAAGGAAATGGAGAGATTCAAGGAAGTCACCAGCGCGTTCACGTTCGCCGACGTCGGGATCGTGCTGGTGCTGAGCTTCCTGCTCTCGATGATCATCGGATCGGTCTATCGCGCGACGCACCGCGGGACGTCGTACTCGCAATCGTTCGCGCAGACGCTGGTACTGATGAGCGTCACGACCGCGCTGATCATGCTGATCATCGGCTCGAACATCGCCCGCGCGTTCTCGCTCGTCGGCGCGCTCTCGATCATCCGCTTCCGCAACGCCGTGAAGGAGACGCGCGACGTCGGCTACATGTTCGTCGCGATGGCCATCGGTATGGCGGCCGGTACGCGCTTCTACGTGCTCGCGACGATCGCCACGGCCTTCCTCTCGGCGATGCTCGTCTTCATGTTCAAGATCGACCTGTTTCAGCGACGCGTTGCCGAGAGAATCTTGCGGGTTCGGCATCCCGCGGGAATCGACATCTCGGAAAAGCTGGAGCCGATCTTCGCCTCGCTGCTCGCCGACCACCGCCTCATCTCGCTGGAGACGGTCGCCGGCGGCGTCCTGGAGGAACGGGTCTACTCGGTCGTGCTCAAGAACGAAGCGCAGTCGGCGGCGCTGCTGGGGAAAGTGCGCGAGGTGAACGGCAACAACAAGGTTGCCGTCGTCATCGGACAGCACGAGGTCGACCTCTAAGGCGTTTCTTCGGGCATCGCCCCGACCTTGCGCGGCGCGCGGCCGGACCAGTTCACGCGGAAGCCGGTCGCGGCGTGGAAGCCGACGAAGCTGTAGAGCGGGCTCGCGGAGGATTGGGACACGAGGCCAGCCGTCACGTAGAGACGCGTCCACTTCGTGAAAGCAGGCCATTCGAAGCCGGTGTCGATCGTGATGCGCCGCCGGTCCGTGAGGGATTCCTGCGGGTCGTAGTCGACGCGTTGCTCGTCGTATGTGCGGACCAGGTATCCGACGTCGAAAATCAGCTCCGTGTCGGGGGCCAGCTCCAGGCGGAAGTCCCCGGACACCGAGTTCTCGCCGTAGTTCTGGTATCCGCTGAACTCGTCGATGCGCCGCGTGTTGCGGAACCGGACGATGGCACGGCCGCGGTCGCGATCGACGCCGACTTTGAACACGACGTCGTGGGTCGTGAAGACCTGCGGCTCGTAACCGGCGTCGTCGATACGGACCTTGTCGCCATCGGCGTCGCGCGGAAAGCGTTCGTCGTAGTCGCGAATGCGGAGCGTGTAACCGGCAGCGACGACGAAGCCCTCCGGCCGGACGTAGACGTCCGCATCGCCGCGCGTCTCGGCGTAGTCCCACGAGTCGATCGCGTCGCCCGTCCCGTCGTAGTCTTCCACGTAGTCGACCGTCGTGTAGCGCCCTCCGACGATCAGGTCGACGAGACTTCCGACAGAGAGGTCGCCGTCGACCTTCGCGCCGAATTCGTTGGTGTCCAGGCGCCTCGAGAGGTCGACGATCGTATCGGTCGCGGGCGCCGTGTTCCCGTCCATCTCGAAGGGGCGGCCAGTGCGCCGCGAGGTGTAGGTGCTCCGATTCATCGAGAAGAAGGGCTCAACGCCGATGTCCGCGTGCCACACACTGCGGCCGGACTGCTTGGGGTCGATGAGCAGCGGCGCAGCGATGGTCGCCGTCCACATGCTGGCGTCGGATGCACTCGTCTCCTCCGTCGCGTCGGGGTCCTGGCCGACGTAACCGAAGAACGCGCCGTCGAAGTCCCCCTTCACACCTGCGCGGAAAATCCGTCTCGCCGGCGACTTCCACTCGGCGCCGAGTCCGAGCGGGATGAACGCACCGGTCTTCGGCTTCTGCTCCGCTTCCGCCGCCAGCTGGTCCTCGGGCAGCTCGAACGGATTGGAGTCGACGCCGGCGCCGATCGAGACCTCGATCTTCGGCGTCGCGAGGAGAAGCCACATTGCCGCAGTGGTGATCGTCATGGTCCGTCCGTGTCAGGAGTCTCTTTGTGCATCGCCATCGCCGCCTCGGCGGCGATCCGAACGAGCTTCGCGGCCTCCTGGCCGCCGGTCTTTTCGACGATCTTGGCGAGCTTGTTCCACGCCTTTCGATAGCCAGGTTCGAGCCGCACAGCGCGCCGGAGCTCCGCCTCGGCGGCCGCGAGGTCGTCGAGCTTCTCGTGCTGGAGAGCGAGGTTGTAGCGGACTTTCGCGTCGCCGGCCTGGCGGTCGAGCGCCTCGCGGTACACCTCGATCGCGCCGCGGGGGTCGCCCTTGTCGGCGAGGACGACGCCGAGGTTCTGCCACGCTGCGCCATAGTCCGGGTCGAGCCTCACGGCCGTGCGATACGCCTTCTCGGCCTCGTCGAGCTTCTTCGCGCCACTCCACGCACGTCCGAGGTTGAACCACGCCTTTGCATTCTCCGGCTCGGTTCGCAGCACGGCGCGGTTTTCGTCGACGGCCTGCTCGAAGCGGCCGGCACGCGAGAGGAGCGCGGCGAGATTGAGACGGGCATCGACGTAACCGGGACGGGCGGCGAGGGCCTTCCGGTATGCGTTTTCCGCGTCGGCCGTGCGCTTGTCTCGCGATGCGAGCACGGCGCGGTTGAACCACGCCTCGGCGTACCCGGGATCCGCGACGATCGCTTTGGCGAACCAGGCGTCGGCTTCGGTGTCGTCGTCTTCCGAGAGCGCGAGGACTCCGAGGTTGTACATGGCCTCCGCATACGTCGGACGGACGGCGAGTGCCTGTTCGTAGGCATTACGTGCGCTCGAGCGATCTCCGGCCGCGCGAAGAGCGAGGCCGAGGTTCAGCCAGTTCTCCGGCGCCGGCGTCTTGCGTGCCTCGATCGCGGCGCGATAGCGGGCTACCGCGTCTTTCCATCGCTCGTCGCGATACGCGACGCGGCCGAGCTGGAAGAGAACCTCCGGGTCATCCGGGTTCTCGCGATCCAGCGACGCGAGGAGTCCTTGTGCAGCCGCCAGATTCCCGAGAGCGAGCTCGACGCGCGCGAGCGCGAAGCGCATCTCCACGCTTCCAGGTTTCAGGCGGACGGCCTCGGCGTACTCGCGACGCGTCTCCTCCCGGTTCCCCTCGCGATCCGCAATCTGGCCGAGCAGCCAATGGCCCGACGAGAGCGACGGGTCGAGCGCGATGACGTGCCCGGCCTCCTTGCGCGCCCGCACGAGGTCCTTCTGCTCGAGAAGCACTCGAACGAGGCCGATGCGGGCGTCGGTGTTCGCCGGGCGAAAGATGATCGCCTGCTCGAAGGCCTCCTTCGCTTCCGGGTATTTCTCCGCGCGCCGATGCGCGACGCCGAGGCGCGTGAGCACCTTCGAGCGGCCGGCGCCCGCTCCGACCAGCGGGATCGCCGTACGAAACGCGTCGACGGCACCTTCGGGATTCTCCTGCTGCAGGCGCAGCTCGCCGAGGTTGAACCACGCCGCGAAGAGGCCCGGCGCCCGTCGTCCCGCCTCGACGTACGCCGCTTCGGCCTCGACGTGTTTGCCGCCGCGCTCGAGCGCGACGCCATGATCGAAGTGCACGTTCCCGTCGTTCGGTGCGAGCTTCACCGCTTCCGCGAACACGGCCTCCGCAGCGGCGATCTCGCCGTCGCGAAGGAGAAGACTTCCCTCGGCAAGTCGCGCAGCCAGGTTCTTCGGGTTCGCGGCCGACAGTGCGGCGAGCTCTTTCCTCGCCGTTCTTGAATCGCCCGCGCGAGCCTTTTCCATCGCGGCGGCGACCCCGGGGTCGTCGAACGTGATGTCCAATGCACCTTGACGCTCGGGAACCCCTTCTTCGCCGGCGCCGACGCTCACGACACGGACGGGATCGAGA
>Ga0163152_10005501_pt1 | contig 14847 bp, 15 predicted proteins | sample OliLakLV19MP8IB2_FD_148635 | JGI IMG/M metagenome (GOLD analysis project Ga0163152, IMG submission 148635) | Freshwater microbial mat bacterial communities from Lake Vanda, McMurdo Dry Valleys, Antarctica - Oligotrophic Lake LV.19.MP8.IB-2 | ecosystem: Environmental > Aquatic > Freshwater >... | reverse complement strand
GGCATCGGCTGGATCATCGTCTCGGCGACGGGGCTCGACCGCCGCGAGGGACGCGATAGATCGTTGCTCGTCGGCGTGAGACCGCCGCGCGGAGCGACCGGCGCGGTCGCGGTGCCATCGCTCGACGCGGCGGCGAGTCCGGCGCCGAGATCGGTCTCGGCATCGGCGATGTCCGGCTGCGCGGAGGGGCCCGAGTCCGAAGCGAAGCCGGGACCCAGGTCGGTTTCCGCGGACGCGATCGCGCGCGCGTCGCTCGCGCGCTCATCCATCGCCGTCCCCTCGTCGTCTTTCGCGCCCTGCCAATGCGCGGTGAGAGTCGGCATCGCGGATTGCGCGCCCGGGACGGCCCCTTCCGCCGGCGCATGAGCCACCGTCCCCGCCCGGGTGTCGGCGGGCATCGCTGCCGGAGTGATCGCGGAACGGACGATCGTCACGCCGTCGGCGCCGTGCGGAATCTCGGCGGACGCAATCGACGATCCCATCGACGGAGTTCCGCTGTCGCCGACCGCCATCGTGCCGCCGGGCGTTTCCGTCGGCGCTCCCCGCGCCTGCGCGCCCGGCCGCATCGCGTTGCGGATGCGTGAGGTGAGAGAGCGCTTTTGCGGGAGCTTCTCGCCTGGAGGGCAGATCTTCCGCACGAAGCGGCCGAGCTCGGGGCCGGGGTCGCGCATCGCGCCGGGCACCGAGGCCATGCGCACGAAGACGCGCTCGAGCCCTTCGACGAGCTCGGCCGCGGTCTCGAGGCGATCCTTCGGATCGAACGCGAGCGCTTTCGCCGCGAGAGCGTCGAGCTCCGGCGTCACGTCCTTCGCGAGCGTCGACATCGGCGGGATCTGCCCGTCGGGATCCGGCGAGCCGCCGGTGACGCCCTCGTAGAGGAGCGCGCCGAGCGCGTAGATGTCCGCTCGCGCGTCGACGTTCTCTCCGCGCCGCTGCTCGGGGCTCATGTAGCGGCGCTTGCCGAGCACCGCGCCCATGCCGGTCACGAAGCGCCGCGCGATGCCGCCCGCGCGAGCGATGCCGAAGTCTCCGAGCTTCACGGCGCCGTCGATCGTGAGCATCACGTTTTGCGGTGAGATGTCGCGATGGACGATCTGCAGGTTCTTGCCGTCTGCGTCGGACTTGCGATGCGCGTGATCGGCTGCGCGCGCGATCTCGTGCACGACGTGGATCGCGAGCGGCAACGGCCACGCGATGTCCTTCGCTTTCGCGCGCACCTGCAGCGTGGAGAGGTCGGGTCCGTCGACCCACTCCATCGCGATGAAATATTCGCTCTCGATTTTCCCGAGCTCGTAGATCTGGACGATGTTCGCGTGGGAGAGCTGCACCGCGATCATCGCCTCGGAGATCAGGCGGTCGACGAACTCGGGATCGTCGTTGAGGTGCGGGAGGATGCGCTTGATCGCGCACATGCGCTCGAAGCCCGCCAGCCCCGCGTATTTCGCACGGAAAATCTCGCCCATCCCGCCAACGGCGATGCGCTCCAGGAGGACGTAGTGCCCGTATCGCTGGGGGAGTTCCAAGGCTGCTACAATGCTCTAGGAATGCGCTTCCGATGCGGAGCTGCGCAAAAGCCCCTCGATTCTACGGCGGCGGCCCTCTCGAGGAAAGGCCGGCGCGGGTTCGCGCTCGCCGCGCTCGCGGCGGGCTTCCTGGCGGCGGCGGGCTGCGGCGGGAACAGCGACAAGGACGACGGGTGGTACACGCTCGTGCTCGTTCCGGCGCCGGGCACCGATCCGTTCACGGACCCGAGCGCGGAGTTTCTCTATCTCGGCATCCAGGACTCGCTTGACACGATCATCGCCGACGAGGAATTTCCGATCGACGCGGACGACCTTTCGCTCGACGACTCGCCGACCGGACGCGAGCTCTACTTCGTGGTCGAAGTGCGCAACGGCCTCACGCCGCGCGGCATCCTCGCCGCCGGCGAGAGCGGTCCGCACGCACTGGTGAAGGACGAACACACCACCATCACCGTCGTCCTGGAGGCACCGTGACGCGCGGGCTTCCGCTCGCCGCACTTTTCGCCGGCATCGCCGGTGGCGCGGTCGCCTGCTCGGGCGGCGAGAAGTCGAGCGGCGCGACGGTCATCGGCCGCGTGCAGGACGAGGCCGGCACGCCGATCGACGACGCCGACGTCGTCTTCGACGGCGAGAGCACGAGCACGACCGCAACGGGCACGTTCACGTTTGCCGCGAAGAAGGGGACGAGCGTCCTCGACGTGCGCGCGGACGGGTTCCGCCGCGTCACCGTCGAGCTGCGGATCGGCGGCGGCGACAACGACGTCGAAATCACGATGGTCGTCTGCACGCCGGTCGTCGACGTGGGCTGCGACGTGCCGACGCCGACACCGACACCCACACCGACGCCGGCGCCCAACGTCACGGCGCTCTTCTCGGGGCTCAACTCGAACCTCGACAACGGTGGCGGACCGCTCTTCGACTTGAACTGGAACGGCGATGCGACTCTTGTCGGTGCGGCGACGACCCTCACCTACGGCACTCGCACGGACGCGTCCGACCTCGCATTTGCCGAGTGCTGGATCGACGCGGCCCAGACGAACGACTGGGACGGAATGGGCGTCCCCGACCACTGCGTCTTCTGGTGGGAAGGTGAGGACGAGGGCGGGATCGTGATCGCTGGCTTGAATGACGGTGTCTTCTACGTCTCGATCCCTGGTGCGGAATTCACCAGCGGGAACATCGTTACGCTCGCCGACGGGATGACCGCGGGCTACTACGAGGGCGACTTCACCGTCGACGGATTCCGGATCGCGGACTACACGCTGCAGCGGGCGGCGACCTTCGGGACCCTCGAGATCGGCAACGCGGGAATGAACGACGCGATCGCCGTGAGCATCACCGGACAGGCGACCTTCTACATCCCAAACCTTCCGTGACATGATCCGGGCGTGACGCGCTACGTCGCTCCCACCGAAACGGTGGTCGTCTCGGGTGCTCCGGCGGCGATCCGTTTCCGCCGCTGCGTGCTCTCGGTCATCGAAGGTCCCGACAAGGGAAAAGAGATCTCGCTCGGCCAGCGCACGATCCGAATCGGGACGGCGCCGGAGAACGACCTCGTCCTCACCGATCGTGCCGTGAGCCGCTATCACTGCGAGATCGAGGCGCGCGACGACGGCTTTTTGCTGCGCGATCAGGCGAGCAAGAACGGCGTGTATCTCGGCGCCGTGCGCATTCGCGAAGCGCTGCTCGAGGGCAGCACCAAGCTGCGGATGGCGAACACGAGCCTCAAGTTCGCGCCGGCGTCCGAACAGGTCGAGGTCGCGCTCAGTCGCAACGACCGCTTCGGCGAAGCCCTCGGCAACTCCGTGTCGATGCGCGAGGTCTTCACGACGCTCGAGCGCGCATCGCCGACGGACCTCACCGTGCTTCTCGAAGGCGAGACCGGCACCGGCAAGGAGCTGCTCGCGGAAGCACTGCACCGCAAGAGCCGCCGCGGGACGCATCCGTATGTGGTCGTCGATTGCGGCTCGATTCCGCGCGACCTCATCGAGAGCGAGCTCTTCGGACACACGAAGGGCTCGTTCACCGGCGCCGTCGGCGACAAGAAGGGCCTCTTCGAAACGGCCGACGGCGGCACCATCTTCCTCGACGAGATCGGCGAGCTCGACCTCGAGCTGCAGCCGAAGCTGCTGCGCGTGCTGGAGCGCGGCGAAGTGCGCCGCGTCGGCAGCGCGGCGACGCTGCCGGTCAACGTGCGCATCGTCGCGGCGACCAATCGCGACCTCCTCAACGAGGTCGCGGCCGGCCGCTTCCGGCAGGATCTCTACTACCGCCTCTCCGTCGTGAAGGTGCGAGTCCCGCCGCTTCGCGAGCGCCGCGACGACATCCCGGTGATTGCGAGATCGATCGCCGCCGAGATCGCGACCGAGTTCCCGGACATGGTCGAGGAGAGCGCGGTCGCGCACATCGCGAGCCTCGTGTCCCGCTACAAGGAATACTCCTGGCCCGGCAACGTGCGCGAGCTGCGCAACGTCATCGAGCGCACGCTCGTCTTCCACGAGGACCAGAGCGTTCCGGGCCACACCGGCGAAGGCCCCGCGGCGATTGCCCCCGCGATGGCGAAGCCGGGGCCGGGCGGACAGCGCAGCGGCCTGCCGATCTTTCGCGTCGCGAAGCACGAAGCCGTCACGCGTTTCGAGCGTGAGTATCTCGAAGCCGTGCTCGAACAGTGCGCGTCGAATGTGAGCAAGGCGGCACGCGCCTCCGGGCTCGACCGCCGGAACTTCCAGAAGCTCCTGCGAAAGTACGAGCTGCGGAAGGGCGAAGACGACGGCAGCGATCTGTAGCTAGAAACCGACGCCGAAGCGGACGCCCACGCGATCGGTGCGGTCTTCGCGGTTCGTCTGGTACGACTCGTAGGTGAGCTCCATGTGGTTCAGGAGCCCGAGCAGCATGAAGCCGACGCAGCAGATCGCGGCTTCATCGATGCTGTTCGCCGACGCCGCGACGCCGACGCCGCCGACCGCGATGTTGCCGTCGCTGTACCAGAACGCGGTCCACGCGGGCGCGGTGAAGCCGAGCGCGACGCGCACGCCGCCGCCGGTCGTCTGCACGTTCGGCTGGTCGCTGAGGTACTCCTCCTGCGCGACGCTGCCGGTGCCGACGAACGGCATGAACTTCAGATACATGTAGAGATCGGGGACCGTGTAGCGATACCGCGTCCACTTCCAGGCGAAGCCGACGCGCGTTCCGGCGCCGGCCGAGATCTGGTACGGACCGCGTGCGCCGGCGACCGTCATTTCCATGCCCGCGCCGAAGAACATCGAGATCGGCGGCGGCGCCGGCATGAACGCGACACCGAGATAGATCGAGCCGAATCCGAAGTCGTCGCGGCGCGGCGGGATCTCGTCCTGCCCCTGGCCGGAGTCGAACATCACGCCGCCGGCGATGTTTCCCTGCATCAGCGCCCAGCGACGGTTCGTGTTCCCGTATTGGCCCGGATATTCCTCCGCGTATTGCGCGTGGGCGGCGGACGGCGCGAGCCACGATGCGAGGAGCAGCGACGCAACGGAGAAGGCGCGGAACCCGTATCGCATGAATCGATTGTAGCGCCACGTTCCATGCTTCTTTCACCGGCCTTTCACCGGACGCGCGAAGTACATCCTCGCCGGCCTCGTAGAACAGGGCATGAGACGGATCCTGTATCTCGCCCTCGCCGACGCACGCGGACACCTGATGCGTGCCGTCATCCTTCGCGAACAGCTCGCAAAGCACGGCGTCCGCGTCGACGTCGTCACGACTTCCGCGGAGGGGAAGCGCTTCCTCGCGGCTTTCGGATGTCCGGCGGAAGTCCTCTCGGATCATTTCCGGATCGTCTACGACGACGCCCAGAACATGCGCCGCGCGCGCACCGAAGCCCGCGTGCTCGCCTACCTCGCATCGCCGAGGCGCGGCCGCAAGGATCTGCGGCGGCTGCTCGCGATGGCGGAAGGCGCCGATCTGGTCGTGAACGACTCGATGCACCCGGCGCTCTTCTTCTTCGCGAAGGCGGCGCGCGAGCTGCAGATCGTCCACGTCTACGGCGAGAACATCGGTGCGGCGACCGATCACCATTTCGACGGCGCGCTTCCCGCCCCTCTCGCGAAGAGGTTCGCGGCGATCGTCCGCCGCCTGCGCGAACGGTCGTTCGCGCGGATCGTCCACGCGCAGGACGGGCCTTTCGGATGGGATCCGCGCACGGGCGTTCATCGCGTGCCCGCGATCGCGGCGCGGCCGTCGCGCTCGCGTGAAGAGGTTCGCGCGGATCTCGGCGTCGCGCCCGATGCGCCCCTCGCGGCGGTCTATCTCAATCCGCACTTTCGCGACGCCGCGATCGCGTCCGCGCTCGAACGCGCGCTCGCAGGATTCCACGTCCACGCCGTGTGCGAGGGCTATGCGGACCGCGCCGGATGGCGCGCGCGGGATCCCCGGCTCTGCGACGCGATCGCGGCGGCCGATCTCTTCGTCTCCGCGCCCGGGATGGGCGCAATCACGCAGGCGCGCGCCTTCGACGTGCCCTTTCTCGCGATCACGACGGAACAACCCGAGCAGCTGCGGAACCTCGCGGATTTCGCCGGGATGCGCGCGGCCCGGTTCGTCGGCGTGCGCGCCGCGAGCCCGGATCTCGCCGGCGACCTCGCACGTGCGGTCTCGCGCCTGTCGTCCGCATCGCCGCGCCCCGATCCGCGCATCGCGATCGACCGCGTGCACTCCGCATGGACCTCTCTCTTCCTGCAGCTCCTCGACGATGCCCGTCGAGAAACCCCACCGCTCGAAAGGAGCGCCTGACATGCCCACCACCGCCCTGGTTCTCGAAACCAACAATCTCCGTGGAGGAGGCGCCGATGCCCGGCGCGTCGTCTCGTCGCTGCGGACGCTGCTGATCCGCCTCCGCTCGCAGACGCGGCCGCTCGACGCGCTCGACGAGCTGGTGATCACGCACGACGGGCTCTCGGCGAAGGACCGACGCTCTCTCGAGCGTGACGCGCGCACCGCGATCCGCTTCGTCGAAATCGACCGCGACACCGACTACTACGAAGCGAAGAACCGCGGCTTCGACGCGACGACCGCGGAGGTGGTCGCGTTCGGCGATGCCGACTGTCTCCCGGAGCCTCGCTGGCTCGAGGGGCTCTTCGCGCCGTTCGTCGCGACGGACGTGAGAGTCGTCGCGGGCCGCACCACGTACGACGACTCCGTCGCCGGTATCGCGGCAACGACGATCGACTTCATGTATTTCCCAAGCCCGCTCGGAAAGGCGTGCACGCGAAACTTCTACGCGAACAACGTCGCGTTTCGCCGAGACGTCTTTGCGGCGCATCGGTATCAGCCGGCCGATCGCATCTATCGCGGGCACTGCCAGGTGCTCGGCTTCGCGCTGCTGAAGGCGGGGATCCCCGTTCGGTTCGAGTCCGTGGCTCGCACCATTCATCGCTTTCCGGACTCACGCCGCGAGTTCCTCCGGCTGCGCGTGCTTCGAGGACGCGATGGCGTAGAGATGACGCCGCGTCTCGCGGACTCCGTGCTTCCGCGCGGTGCGCGGTGGCTCGGGCGTCTCGGCCCGCTCTCTGCGTCGGCCGTCATGGCGGCGCGATTCGGGTTCAGCGTGAAGAGCCTCGGCCATCAGGACATGCCGGACCTTCGCGGCAGCAGGCGCGCAAAGGCGGTCGGCCTGATCGCCGCGATCTCGCTCCTCGACGGCGCGGCCGCGATGGCCCGCTCGCTGAAACCGGCGCGGCGCCGCCGCCGCGCGGTGGACACCGTGCTCTCCTACCACGCATGAAAAAGCGGGCGGCTCGTGAGAGCCGCCCGCACGGGAACCGCGCACGTTCAGATCGAGGGGAAACCTCGATCTGAACGTTCTCCGGATCAGCGATCGAGCTCGGCTGCGAACTCGTCGCTGAGGACGAGGCGAAGGATGCGGCCCTTGCCGGCCTTGCCCTTGCCGCCCCCGTCTTTGCCCATCTTCTTCATTTTCTTCAGCTTGTTCTCGCGGAGCTCCTTCATGTGCTCGATCTGGGCGGGCGTGAGGATGCCCATCACCGACTCGCGAAGCTCCTTCACCTTGTCGCGCAGCTCGTCCATGTCGTCGTGCGCGTCCTCGGCGCCGTCTTTCATCGACGCGCGGGTCTTCTCGCTGAGCGAACCCGTCTTGCGAACTTCGTCGAGGGCGGCGCGGAGAGCGACCATCCGTCCCGCGCGGAACGTCGCGAGCGCGGGGTCGCTCATCTTCTCGTCGCGGAGCTTGCGGGCTTCGGCGAGCACGCTCTTCATCGCGGTCTTCTGTTCGGCGGTGAGTTTGAGCTCGGCGAGGAGGACAGCCGACGCAAGCTGGCGGCGCAGCGACTGGAGCTCGGGATCGCCGTGCGCGCCCTTCGTGTCGACGGCGGCGACCTTGGCGGGAGCGACGGTCTTGGGAGCGGCGAGCGGGGCGGCGCCGGCAATGCCGGCAATCGCGAGGAAAAAGGGAAGGACGAGCGAGCGCATGCGGAGTCTCCTTCGAGAGGGAACGGCGGCGAATCGTGCGGTGCGCTAGACCGACCCGGCCCCGTGGCCGCGGTTAACTCTCAGGGCGATAGGGCGTCGCCCGCGCCAGTGTGACGCGCGAACGTCACGAGGCGCCCGGTGTGGGCGGCGTGCACGGCGAGCGGCGCTTCCGCCGGCGTGCGGATCTCGCCGAGCGCGATCACGTCGACGTTCTGGCGCAGAGCGGCCGCGAATTCCTTTTGAGAACCGGGCGTTGGGCACCCGTCAAAAAAGGGCGTACGATCGCGTCACGCGGCGAAATACGAGTGCGTCCGCGTGCGTAGGGGCATGCGAGAGAAATGACCGAGGGCCTCACCGACGCTGCGCTCATCGCAGCGGCCGCTCGGGGCCGCCGGGAGGCTTTTTCCGAGCTCGTGAAGCGGCACCAGGGAACGGTGTTCCGGATCGCCTTCCGGATCCTCCGCGACGAGGGTGATGCACGTGACGCAGCACAGGAGGCCTTCTTGAAAGCGTTCCGAAACCTGCAGAGCTTCGATACGGCGCGTCCCTTCGCGCCGTGGCTCTATCGGATCGCGCGCAACCAGGCCCTCGACAAGGTCCGCTCGAAGAAGTCATCCCCCGAGATTCTCGAGCGCGCCGACATCGGCGATGAGGACGAAGACGAAGGCGCCGGCGCGGTCGGACGCGATGTCGCCGACGACGCTCCCGACGCGCTGTCCCAGGTGCAGAGCGCCGAGCTCGCGAAACGCGTCGGCGGTGCGCTCACGCGGCTCGATGGCAAATACCGCGAAGTCATCGAGCTCTATCACTACGAGAACCTCACCTACGACGAGATCGCCGGCACGCTCGGCGTTCCCATCGGCACCGTGATGACGCGGATCTTCCGTGCGCGTCAAAAGCTCGCCCAGCTTCTGCACGAGGAGAAAGCGGCATGACGTTTCTCACTCATCTCGAGGACTCCACCATCCAGCGCCTCGTCGAAGGCGCTCTGGACGAGGCCGAGGCCACCGCGGCGAAAGGGCACATCGAGGACTGCTCGCGCTGCCGCCGTCGCAGCGGCGAAGTGTCGGCGATCTTCACCGCGCTCTCCGCGCCGTTCTCGCTTCCCGAGCCGCCCGCCGATTTCCTCGCGCTGGTGATGGCGCGTGTGGACCTCGAGCCCGGCCTCGTCGTCGAGCCCATCCGCATCCGCGCCGTCGTCACCTCCGTCGCGGCCGGTGCCGCGATGGCCGTCGCGGGCGGACTCCTCGTCACCTCCGGTGGCGGCGCGATCCTTCCCACCGCCGAAATCGCCACGGGTCTCGCGACCCTTCTCGGCAAGGCCGGCCTCCTCGGCGCCATCGCGAAAGGTGGCGCGCCGATCGCCGCCGCCATCGCGGTCGCTACGGGCGCCGTCCTCACTCCCTTTCTCGTCCGCGCCCTTCGCGCCGTGCAGCCCTCGCCGGTGCGCGCGACTCTTCGCTCCCTTTAGAAACAAAGGTCTCCCATGAGAAACACGACGATCCTCTCCCCCCTCACGATGGCCCTCACGGGCGCTCTCCTCCTTCCAGGCGCCCGCCTGTTTGCGCAGGACGCGAAGCCCTCGGCAACCACGACGGCGGAGAACGCGTCGACGCCATCGCCCGTGTCCACCTCGAAGAGGACTCTGAGCGAGCCCGAGAGGAAGCAGCAGGAGTTAGAGAGGGCGCGTGCGCGCGTCGACGAGCTGCGCGCGATCGTCGACTTCCAGGTTGCGCAGGCGCAGCGCATCGAGACCCGCGGCCCGCTTGCGGCCGAACTGCAGGGCGAGATCCGGCGTGCGCGCGAGCGCGCGACCGACCACACGCGCGTGCAGCTCGCCCGTGTCGACAAGGCGCTCGCGGCGATGGCCGCCCAGACGTCGGAGCTTCCCGAGCTCGTCGAAGAGATTGTCGAGCTCTCGCGCGTCACGGAACGGAGCTCCGAGAAGATCGCGGGAATCATCACGCAGGGCGGACGCACCGAAGAGACGCTGCAGGAAATCGCGTCGTGCTTCGGAGAAATCTCCGAGAAGGCGGAAGCCGACGCCGAGGCGCTCGCCGAGATGTCCGAGGAGCACGGCACCGGCATCGAGGTGCGGATCGGCGAGAACGGCTCGGTGCACATCCGCGGAGACGGATCGGATCGCGTGTCCTACGGAAACGCGGTCGTCATCCTGGACACGGAAGAGGTCAACGACGCGGTCGCGATGTTCGACAACCTCACGGTCAACGGCGTCGTTCTCGGCGACGCGGTCGCGCTCGGTGGCGATCTGCTCGTCACCAAGACCGGCCACGTCCACGGAGATGCCGCGAGCATCTTCGGACGCGTCGTCGTCGAGGACGGCGGCGTCGTCGACGGGCAGCGCATCTCGCTCGGCTCGGGTGCGCTTCTCGGAGCGTTCCGCGGCGCCCCGGCGGTTCCGCAGGCGTGGCCGATTCGTCTCGGAAGCAAGCTCCTCACGGCTGGCGCGCAATTCCTCTGCTTCTTCCTGCTCGGACTGCTCGCGGTCGCCATCTTCCCGCGCCGCATCGCGGTGGTGAGCGAAGCGCTCGCCGAGCACCCCATCAAGGCCGGCGCCTTCGGCGTGCTTGCGTCCATCGCGTGGCTGCCGATCACGCTCCTCCTCGTCGTGACGATCGTCGGCATCATCCTGATCCCGTTCTTCTGGGTCGCGTATCCGATCTTCGGGTTCATCGGCTACGTGGCGCTGGCGCTGATCATCGGCCGGAAGCTCCCGACGAAGGTGATCCCGACGAACACGGCCGTCCTCGCCATCGGGGCCGGTGTGATCGTGGCGATCGGGCTCATTCCTGTCCTCGGCACCCTCCTCTGGGTCCTCGCCGGATTCTTCGCTCTTGGCGCTACACTGATGACGCGGTTCGGACAGGACCGCTCGAACGGAAATGCCCCGGCCGTTCCCGGAGACATGGCGTCCATCGCATGAATACCTTCGCCCTCGTCGTTCTCGCCACGTTGACCGGCGGATCCACGGTCCCGACGATCGCGGACGTGCCCCACACGCGGGTGCGGCTCGTGGCTCGCGAGGACGCGGCCGTTGCCGGCAAACCGGTGGACGTCGCGATCGTTCTCGAGAGTGACGAGGGCTGGCATACCTACTGGAAGAATCCGGGCGACGCCGGCATGGCGACGACGGTGGCGTGGACGCTGCCCGCGGGTTGGAAGGCCGGCGAGCTCGCGTGGCCGGCTCCGGCGAAGTTTCAAGAGGGCACCGTCGCGACGTACGGCTACTCGGGAACGGTGTGGCTGCTCTCCGCGATCGACGCGGGCAAGGCGGCCGCGACGAAATCGGTGACGCTCGCCGCGCACGTCGAGTGGCTCGAGTGTCGCGAGATCTGTCTGCCGGGCTCGGCGGACGTGACGCTCACGCTTCCCGTGAAGAGCAGCGCGAAGGAGTCGCAGGGGCCGGCGTTCGAGCGCGCCCGCGCACGGATTCCCGCGGACGCGGCCGGCTGGAAGGTCGGCGCGTCGTGGACCGCGAAGAAAACGCTCATGCTCGCCTTCGCGCCCGCGGTCGGCACGGTGCTCGATGACGAGACCGCGTTCTTCCCGGAACAGGCGGGGATCGTGGAGCCGTCGGCTCCCGCGAAGTTGACGGCGGGCGCCAAAGGTGGATATTCGCTCGAGTTGACGCCCGCGCGGATGGCCGTAGGGGCGCCCCCGATGCTCGATGGGGTGCTCGTCTCCGGAGGCCGCGCGTGGCACGTTCGGGTGCCACTACCTCCTCGGGAGATCTGATGAACTTCTGCCGCCCCCTCGCACTGTCGTTCCTTCTCGTCGCTTCCGTCGTCACGCCCGCCCACGCGAAGTCGAAGGTCGCGCCGGTCACGCCCGCCGCGACCACCGCGGAGCTCGGCAAGGCCGCGCCGGCGTTCACCGCGGCCGACGCCGCAGGCGCCTCGCGCTCGCTCTCGGAGTTCGCGGGAAAGATCGTCGTGCTCGAGTGGAACAATCCCGAGTGCCCGTTCGTGAAGAAGCACTACGCGTCCGGAAACATGCAGGCGCTCCAGAAGGAACTCACCGGCAAGGGCGTCGTGTGGGTGTCGATCAACTCCGGAGCGGCCGGCAAGCAGGGCGCCCTCGACGGCGCGGGCGCGAAGGCGATGCTCGCCGAGAAGGGCTCGTCGCCGAGCGCGTACCTGCTCGATGCGGACGGAAAGATCGGCAAGGCGTACGGCGCGAAGACCACGCCGCACATGTACGTGATCGACGCGAAAGGCGTCCTCGTCTACGCCGGCGGCATCGACGACAAGGCGACCTCGAACGCGGACGACGTGAAGGGCGCGAAGAACTACGTGCGCCAGGCCGTCGACGAGCTGCTCGCGGGCAAGCCGGTCAGCATGGCGTCGACGCAGCCGTACGGCTGCTCCGTGAAGTACTAGTTCTTGAGCCAGAGCGGTGGGGGAGACCACACCGCGCAGCGGAGACACTGAAGCTCTTCCCAGCGCCGACGGCATCGCGGGCACACACCCGCGGTGCCGATCGCGTGCCACTGGAACGAGCAGCGGCACTGCCAGAGATCGGTGTCGCGCGGTGGCTGCTTGCAGCTCGGGCAGCGCATGCCGCCCAGCACCGGCGTGCCCTCGCGAGGCGTGCCGGAGGGACTCGCGATCACCCGGACCGGCTTCGCGGGGACTGGATCGGGCTCCTTCTCCGGCTGCAGCTTCTTCAGGCGCGAGAGCTCGCGAGAGTCGAACCAAAGCCCGCCGCAGCCGTCGCAGCGGTCCAGGACGAAGTCCCGCGCGAGCACCCATCCGGCGCGCATGCGTCCCGTGCAGCGCGGGCACACGAAGTCGCTGGGCTTCGCATCGCGCACGCCCTTCTCGAGCGCCTTCGCGAGCGCGTCGGGCTGGCCCGCAAAGCCGGGCTCCTCTCCCTTGTCGAGGAACGTGCCGCGGCAGCCGGTGCAGAAGTCGATCGGCACGCCTTCGGAGAGGATCTCCTGCATTTCGCGGCGGCACTTCGGGCAGGTCATCTACCAGGTCCTCGATGCGTCGATGACCGACTCGATCGCCGGTTGCTCGACGCCGGCGGCGAGGCCCATTCGCAAAAGCGCCTCGACGAGATCCTCCCGCTCGGGCTGTCCGAAAACGGTGCCTCCGAGCGAGAGACTCAAGCGGTTCAGCTCCTCGATGCACGCGCGCATCACGTCGAGCACCTCCTGGGTTTCCTTCGGCTGCTTCCCGGTCGACAGCGTCTTCACGGAATCGAAATACACCTTCTTCGCGGGTGCGGCGAGCGCGGGATCCCACGCTCGGAACCAATGTTTACGGAGCAGCGCGGGGAGCGTCTCCTTCTTGCGACGCGCGGCGCGGAGGCGCGAGAGCCGGACCTTCGCGTGTTTCTTCGCGCGATCCTCGTTCGGGAACTTGTCGCGTTCGTGATCCCAGCGCCACTGCTCGAGCGGCTGGATCTCCGCCGAGTCCCAGTTGCCGTAGGTGGAGGTCGGCTTTATCTCGGATGGATCCACGGCGAGCACGCCGAGGGGGCGCCAGGTCTTCGGCGGTGCGCCGGTCACCCAGAGAACTTGCGGAGTGCCCGACCACTCGTGGTGCGTGAGCGAGAGGACCTGCTTCGCGCGCGGGTCGTTGAACGCGCCAGCGAGCTCCGGCTCGGTCCCGATCCACGGCGTGACGGCGAGCAACGCCGCCTCGGCGTCGTGCGCAAGAACGCGGGCCATCCCGTAGCGGCCGTCGGCGAGAGGGACGGCGAAGAGTGTTCCCGGGAGGGGCAATGCGGACGAGGCGGCAGGCTTCACGGAAGGGACCGTTCGTACCACGGATCTCGTGCGCACGCGAGCGGCACGCCGACTCCGAATCCGTTAGTACGGGGTGGCGACGACAACGCCGGCGTAGAGCCACGGCTCGCGGTCTCGCGCGCGAAGCGGCATGGCGACTCCGGCGCGCAGCCGGGCGAACTCCGGGCCGAGTCGAAGCTCGAGGAACGCGGACTCGGAGTGCTCGCTCCCTCCTTCGCCGTTTGCGCCACCCCATGCCGCCCCGGAGATGCCGGTGCCCGCACCGACGAAATCGCGCGGGAACGACGCCGCGTATTCGAGCTGCGCGCGCGCGTGCCGGCGGGCGAACGCGAATTCGCGTCCGTAGCCGGGAGGGCCCTCGCGGCCGCCGAGCGCGGTCTCGCGCCAGAAGGGGACGTCGCCGGACAGAAGCGTCGCGTCGCCGGAAAACTCGAGGCGATGTCCCGGCGCGAGGCGTTGCAGAAACCGTCCGTGCGCAGACGCGTAGGAGAACGGCTCGAGTCCGTCGTGCATCTCGAGGCCGGCGCGAACGCGCAGTCCCGACGCGTCGAGTCCGAGCCCGCCCGCCTCGCGCAGGTCGATGCCGACCTCGCCGCGACCCACCGCCCCGTCGAAGACCTTGGTCTCGTTCTCGCGAAGCGGCGCGTCCGCCGCCGTCGTGAACACCTTGCGATAGCCGAGCGAGCCGGCGAAACCGCCGAGTCCGAGCACGCGCGCGGATTGCACGCCGGCAGCTCGATGCCCGCGGTGAACGCCGGCGCGTCGGCCCGCATGCGGAGGCCGAGCTCTTTACGCAGCCGGCCCTCGACGCGTTCGGCCTCGAGCCCGACGAGTCCGCCGCCGGCCGACTCCTCCGGGCGGAAGAACGCGAAGTCGGCGCGACCGCGAACGCGATGGAACTCGTCGAAGCCCGACTGGGCGAGGCCGTCGGGCGCGGGTGCGAGAAGGTCGCCCCAGAGGCGCAACGAGTTGCCGGCGCCCACGTTGCGAATTCGCGCCTCGACGCTCGTGGACGAAAGTCCGCGCTCCTCGCCGTCGGCGCCGCTGCCCTGGCCAGCGAACACTTCCGTGCGCGAGAACGGGTTG
>Ga0163152_10005500_pt1 | contig 14847 bp, 13 predicted proteins | sample OliLakLV19MP8IB2_FD_148635 | JGI IMG/M metagenome (GOLD analysis project Ga0163152, IMG submission 148635) | Freshwater microbial mat bacterial communities from Lake Vanda, McMurdo Dry Valleys, Antarctica - Oligotrophic Lake LV.19.MP8.IB-2 | ecosystem: Environmental > Aquatic > Freshwater >... | reverse complement strand
CGACGATCTTGCCGCTGCGATACATCGCCGACACGCCCTTCCCGCCCGCCACGCCGATGTCCGCGTCCTTCGCTTCGCCAGGCCCGTTCACCGCGCATCCGATGACCGCCACGTCGAAGCTGCGCTTCATGTTCGGATACTTCTCGGCGACGCGCGTCGCCATGCCCTCGACGTCGACCGCCAGGCGCCCGCACGTCGGGCACGCGATCACGTTCATCCCGTGTTTGCGGAGCCCGAGGAACTTCAGGATCTCGAACCCCACGCCGACTTCCTGCGTGGGCTCGCCCGTCAGCGAAACACGGATCGTGTCGCCGATGCCCTCGACGAGCAGCGCGCCGATCGCCATCGCGCTCTTGATCGAGCCGGGGCCTCGCATGCCGGCCTCCGTGAGCCCGAGGTGAAGCGGCGCGTCGGTCGCCTTCGCGAGAATCCGGTACGCCTCGATCATCGTGCGCACGTGCGTCGACTTCACGCTGACCTTGTAGTCGCGGAAGCCGTGCTTCTCGAGCACGTCGATGTGGCGGAACGCGGCCTCCGCCATGCCCTCGGGCGTCGGCTCGCCGTACTTCTCCACGATGTCGAGCGGCAGCGATCCCGAGTTCACGCCGATCCGGATCGGGATTCCGCGCGCCTTCGCCTCGTCGCACACCTTCCCGACCTTCGCGGGATCGTCGACGTTGCCGGGGTTCAGGCGCAGCGCGTCGATCCCGTACTTCATCGATTCGAGCGCGAGCTTGTGATTGAAGTGGATGTCCGCGATCAGCGGAACCTTCGTTTGCTTCTTGATCTCCGCGATCGCTTCGGCGGCCTGGTAGTCGGGGATCGTGATACGGACCAGCTCGCAACCCGCCTCTTCCAGCGCGAGGATCTGCTTCACCGTCGCGGGCACGTCGTGCGGATCCGTCGTCGTCATCGACTGGACGGTGATCGGCGCGCCGTCTCCGATCGGGACATCCCGAACGTAGATCCGGCGGCTCTTGCGGCGGGGCAGCTCTTTGAAATGGGACATAGAGGGCGAAGAACTTTAGATGGCGGTGGGGGGAGGGTCAAGGAGAGCGACCCCCGAAGCGCCGGGAATCTTCCTGCTGACACGGACTTGCGCCAGTCCCGCCACGACCCCGCCGCTACTTACCGGTTTTTTTGATGCCGGTTGCCTGGAACCCGAAGGCAGCCGGGAACACATCGTCATGAACACGACCAAAAGCCTCCTCGCTCTGCTCCTTCTGCTCGCCGCCGTCCCGGGAACGTCGGCGGTTCCGCTCGACGCCTCGCAGCCCGGCACCAGCACGAGCGACGCGAACTCGTACGACTGCCCCTGAGTGCCGTTACGATCACGGAGTGAACCGCGCCAGCCTCGACCCGTTGAGCGGGGTCCCGCGCCATGTCGAGCACCGGCAGCTCGGCGAACGCCCGCGCTGGTTCAACGGGGCGCCGGCCCTTTCGATCGCGGTCGACCCGAGGGGCCGCTACATCCTCACCGGTGGCCGCCGTTTCCTGCGGCTTTTTCACGCCGAAACCGGCGAGCTGATTCGGACCCTGGAAGGCCCAGGCAACGCGGGATCCGAGTCGGACCGGATCGGTTTCTCGCAGGACGGACGGTTCGTGCTCGGCCACATCGGGGGCACCATGGACGAGGACGGCGCGTTGGGCGTCTGGGACGTGGAGACCGGCGCGCTCGCGCAACGTCTCGACACGCAGCCGGTCGGCGTGGTCTCCGCGATCGATCCGCGACGCATGCGCGTGCTCGCGCGTGGCCCTGACGCGAAGCCGATGCTCATCGACGCCGAGCGAGCGACGATGACCTTGCTCGAGCCGCGTCCCTACGGCGGGCTGGGCGGCGGTGTCTTCCTCGACGGCGACCGCGCGATCGGCCTCGCGAGCTCCGGCGCCGCGGCGTCCCTCTGGGATCTCCCCACGGGCTCCGCGAAGCCCCTCGATATCGAGGCTTTCCGCGCAGTCGCTCCCCGCGACGCCGACTGGTTCGCGACCACGATGTTCGACGTCACGATCCGCGCCGCGAAGGACGGAAGCGTCCGGAGGAGCTTCCCCGATAGCGTGGGACGCAACGCGATTCTGTCGCTCGACGCCACGCCCGATGGCGCCTTGCTCCTCGCCGTGAGCGAGGTGGCCGCTTTCGCCTACCGTCCCGACGGTACGGTGGTTGCGCACCGCGACACGATCGAACGGGCGGGCGGCGCGCTGTCGCCCGACGGCCGCTGGTTTGTGCTCGTCGCCGAGAACGCCGTGATCCGGCGCGTGTGGCTCGACGGCCGCACGCCCGACGACGGCCCGTCGCCGACCGCACACACGTCGCGGATTCTCGAGGTCGCCTGGAGCGCGGGCGGTGCCCTCTACTCGCGGGACACGTCGCGCAGCGTGCGCTGGCGCGACGACGGCTCGGCAATCGAGGAGGAGCTCCCGGCGGCTGCCGCGGCCCCGACCTGGGCGGACGCGCGTCGCGGACAGATCTCGCACTGGGTCGAGAACCAGTACCACGACGAAGGGACCGCGCTCGAGCAGCTCGTGTGTGGCGGCGATCTCGCGGTGTCCGTCGACTCGCACGGCGTCGCGGCGGTGTGGACACGCGGCGGAGACGCGCCGCTTCACCGGCTGTACGTCGGATCGACGCCCGGATCCAACGTGCTCGGCTCACGCGTGACCTCCGCCGACATCGACGCGCGCGGCCGCATCGCGATGGCGAGCACACGCGGCGATGCCCACATCCAGCTTTGGGACGGCGCGACGGGCAAGCCGCTCGCGATTTTCGACGGCCACGAGAACGTCCCGCGCGCGATCGCGTTCTCTCCCGATGGAAAACGCATGGCGTCGGGAGCAGACGACCGCACCGTCCGCGTGTGGACGCTGCCCTGAATTCCGCGCCGAGTTGCGAGGGACTCCCCTCGAGGCTCGCGCCGTGCGGTTGCGCCTGGTCGCGCCGCCTCAGAAGTAGGTGGCGATGCCGAGCAGGACCGCGGTCGACGCGCTCGGCAGCGCGAAGCGGTCACGGTTGCGCGTGAAGACGGCGTCGAGCTTGAACGCGGTCTCCGGCGTCGGCCGGAACGAAAGGCCGGCGATCGCGCGGCGCGTGTCGTCGCCCTTCCGATCGAGGTCGAAGTCGACGTGCTCGTGCCGCAGCGCCACGACGAACGCGGACTCCGGAAGCTCGACTAGCAATCCGGAGCCGAACCGGTAGCGGCCCTCGACGTACCAGCCGGCCTGTTCGTCCGCGAGCAGCCCGGCGAACCCCGGCGGCACGTCGATCCACGCTCGCGCTGCCTCGCCGGCGATCGCCCAGTCGGCGCCGCGCGCGTCGACATCGATCGCCGCGATCGCGAGCTCGCGTCGCGCGTCGATCGTCTCCCCCTCGAGCATCCACGTGTTGTACGGACCCCGATGTCCGGAGAGCCCGATCTCGACTTGCGGTACCGGGCTCACGGCGAGACGCGCCACCATCGACGGCGTCGCGTTCGCGTCCTCTGCCGCGCCCTTGCCCGCCGCGATCCGCGTGCCGTCTTCGGTCCCGATTACGCGCTCGTCGAACCCGTTCACGAGATACGCCTCCCACGACACTCGCGCACTCGCATACGGATACGCGGCACCCCACACGCCCATGCCGGGCTCCGACAGCGTCGCGGCCAGGATCTCCGTCGACACCAGCGGCCGCTCGACGAGGTCGTTCGCGGGACTGTCGTGCGCGAGGTTGAAGCGCCCGAGCGGCGAGAGGATCACGCCGACGCGCAGCACCAACATCTCGTGGATCTCGAAGTCGACGATCGCGGTCTCGAGCGTGATCTCTTCGCCCATCTCCTCGATTTCGAGCTCCGCGGAGACGCGCACGCGATCGGACACGTTCGAGAACGTGAACAGGTTGAAGCGCTCCGCGACGAACGTCGTCTCCTCCACGACGCCGTCGGTGCGTTCGTGGCGCGCCTGGATGTCTGCGTAGCCGCCCAGCGCCGTGCGCCCGCCGAGCTTCTGCAAATACGGCTTGTCGTAGATGCCGCCGCGCACGACGGGCGCGGGCGCGTGCGTGGGCGTGGGGGTGGGCGTCACGGGTGGCTGGCTCGGCGTCGGCGTCGCCGCGTTCCACTCGGTTGCCGTCGGCTCAGCACTCGGCGTTTCGACGGGCGAAGCAACGGGAGTCTGCGTCGGAACATCGCTCTGCGCGACCGCGGGAACGGCGATGAAAATCGAGAGGAGAGCGGCGAATCGCCAACAGCCCTTCGACTCGCTTCGCTCGCTCAGGGTGAGGGAGCGCATACCGAGGGTCACGACGGCACCGTCGCGATGCGGATCGTCGTCGCGTTGGCGACGACGTCGTAGCGCGCGAGCGGCGCCGGAGCGGGTCCGCGCACGACCTCGCCCGCGAGATCGAACGTCGAGCCGTGGCACGCGCACCGCAAGAACGCGCCGCCCGGCCGAACCGCGCACTGCTGGTGAGTGCACGTCGAACCGATCGCGCGAAACACGCCGTCTACCGCGATCAGAATCACCGGTTCCGGAAGCGACGGCGACTCCACGCGGATCGAGCCGCGCTCGAGCGCGAGCCGGTCGAACTCCGCGCGTGGCACGTCCACGCGCCCGTCGTCGCCAGCCGGCGCGCTCGCGCGATACGTCTTCACCCCCGCGCAACCGGAGAGCGTGCACGCCGCGGCGAGCGTGCCCAGGACGACCTCGCGGCGCGTCGTCACAGCGACTCCAGAAAAGCGAGCACCGCCTCCTGCGAATCCTCGTCGAGCGCGAGGAACGTGTTCCGCGCGGTCTCCGCTTCGCCGCCGTGCGCGACGATCGCGCCGGTGAGTGTCGAGGCCCGGCCGTCGTGGAGGTAGAAGGCGTCACCGTCGAGGAACTCGCGCACGAGGCGCAGCCCCCACAGCGGCCGCGTCCTCCACTCACTTCCGCTCGCCGGCCCGTCGATGCGGCCGTCGGCGAGCGCCGGCCCCATGTCGTGCAGCAGCAGGTCCGAGTAGAGCGTGACCTCGACGTTCGACAGCGCGTCGATGGCGTTCGCGCCGGTCGTCATCGACGGGACGTGACACGCCGCGCATCCGATCGACGAGAAGAGCGCCTCGCCCTCGTCCACGACGGCGTTCGTTTCTCCTCGTCCCGGTCGCGCGAGGAGCCGCACATACGTGATCGTTCGTTGCAGATGCGCCGACGTGAGCTCCGGGTCCGCGACGAAATCGCCGACCGCGATGCCACCCGACTGCGGATTCGGCTCCTCGAACGGAACGAAGTCAGAGCTCAAGCCCATGTCCTGGTGGTACGCGTGCCCGACCGTCTCGACGAGCGACGTGAAGTTCGCCTTCCATCCGAAACGTCCGAGCTGGAGCCCCGCGCCGCCGCCGACCTCGTTCGCCGGAACGTACTCGGCCGGAGCGCGCCACGCCGCTCGCCCGGAGATGCCGTTCACGTCGAAATCGTCCGGGTCGGCGTTCGCGAGGATCGTCGCCTCGGGAATCGCCTCGATCAGCCCCACGCCGAACACCGGCGGCGGAAGCCGCCTCGAAACGTCGACGCCCTCGGGAATCGTCTCGCCCGCGACACCCGGTATCGATCGTGGCTGGAGCTGATCGCCGCCATACGCGAGCAGGAGATCCGTCCCGAGACTGAACCGCGTCACCATCTCGTCCGGAGTGCCGCGTCCATCCGCGATGTGGCAGTGCGAGCAACTCGCCCTCACGAAGATGGGGCCGAGCCCGGCCTCCTCCGTGAAGACGACGCCGAAGTTGGCGTCGCCCTCGAGAAACGTCTCGAGCAGATCGCGAGGGAGACCCGGCAGCGGCGAGTCGAACGCGTCTCGAGGATTCGCGGCCTCGGTGAAGAGCTCCGCGCAGCCCGATGCGACGACGGCGAGCACGATCGCGGAGGGAATTTTCACGAACTGGTCATACCACGACGGATACCGTTGCCGGGTTCAGGCTCGGGCTTCGCCGCGGAGATCGCGCACGCCGACGAACCCCTTCTCGACGAGGGCGCCGAGCGCGACGAGCACGTCTTCCCACGGGACCGGGCACATGCTCAGCACGTCTTCGACGAGCAGCTCGCCCTTCGACAAGCGCGAGACGAGGAAGCCTTCCTGCGCCGACAGCTTCATACGGAAGAGCTCGTCGACCGAGCGCAGCAGACGCACGGACCGATACGGCGCGAGCGCCATCGCTTCCATCGTGCGACGGGGCCGCTGTACGTCGATGCGCTCGATGAGACCGAGGCGGAGGAGGTCGACGAGCCGCCGGCAGATCGCGAAATCCTGACGCCCCCACGCGGCGCGAATCTCGCCGACGGTCGAGCCCGCGTTGATCCGATCGACGAGCATGCGATCGCGATCGCCCGCGGGGAATCCCGGAGGGAACACCTCCTTGCGCAGCTTCAGCTTCGCCTCGTCCGGCGGCATGTCCTCGCGGAGATGCAGCCACTCGCCTTGCCGCCGCTTTCCTTCCGCGCGAAGCGGCGCGAGCAGGATCGGCAGCGCGCACGGCGTGTCCGTCGCGATCCGCGCGCCGAACCACGTCCACTCTCCCTCCGGCCACAGATACAGCTCGAGCACCGCGTCCCACGCCGCGCGCGAGCTCGGCTCGTCGCCGCAGTCGTGACCTTCGAAGAGGTCCTCGTTGTCGCCCGTCTTCTCCACCGCGACGAAGATGATCTTGCCGCGATCGACCACGACGCGGCGCGTCTCCATCCCGCGATTGACGGTCAACACGCCGGACTCGGAGTCCTTCACGACGTTCGTGAGCAGGAGGTCGAGCGACTCGTCGGCGATGCGGCCCGTCGCGCGACGGAAGCTCGCGACGAGCGCATCGACCGTGCGCTCCAGCCGAGGCACGTCGAGCGGCGCGCCGAACGTGAAGAGGTAGTGCGCCTGCGACAGCCGGACGACGGAGAGGCCGCCCGACGTCATCGGCGTCAGCACGACGAACGGCGCGTCGAACGCATCGAGCAGCTTCCGCAGTTTCTGGAGGGTGACCCCGCCTTCCGGAGCGCCCGCGTCCTCGTCGAACGTGGCGCGGACGATCGCGAGATCGATGTCCCGCGTCCATGCGAGGACGCTGTCGATGTCAGTCGCCTCGATCTTCTCGATCGAGGGCGCCACGAGCATTGCCCCTAGCCGCTTTCGCGACCCGGGCTGGTCATCGACGAGCAAAACGCGCATCCGGGTCGCCCCCCCCAGGACGTCTGGGTATTCTGAACGATCTCGCGTCAGGAGGAAACCCCGCAACGGTGTCGCTCCTGTGACGGATGCCGCATCCACGGCGGATGTCCCGGCAGTTGCTACACTTTGCCTTCACGGTGATTCGCCTTCGTCCCTTCCTCCTGGCTCTTGCGCTCGTTCCGGCTCTCGCGATCGCGAAGGAACCGATGCAATGGGAGGTCGACCGCGCGCTTTCGAAGGTCGAGCGCCGACTCGCGGGAGCCGATGAACAGATCCGCGATGGCTGCGGTCCCGCGCTCGCGAAGATCCGCGATCGCCCGCTCACCCTCGAGCGATCGATCCAGTTGCAGCGCTCGGACATCGCGATCCGCGGCACGACCGCCGCCGCGATCCGCCCGTGCGCCCGCGCCGTCGCAAACGCCGGCATCGTCGAAGGTTGGCGCGCAACGCAGGGATCCAGCGGGGAGCTCACGCTCGACGTCGTGCTACTGCGGGCTCGCCGCGATCCGCACTTCACCGGACGCAACCGCGCGGAGAAAACCTCGAAGGAGGCGGCGCTCGCGCTCGAATCCGTCTGGGAAGATCGCAACGCGACGTTCGAGGCGCTCGGCGCCGAGGTGCTCGCGCCCGATCTCGTCGATCTGTACGAAGCGCGCTGGAACGCCGGCAATCTCTCCTTCGAGGGTCGCGCGGCCGACGACCGCCTCGCCGACGGCTACCGCCGGCTCGTGCGATCCGTCGTGCTCTCGACGAGCGCGAAGCTCGAGTGGAACGTGACCGCGGACGCGCCCGCGACCCCGATGCCCGAGCTCCCCGCGAAAGGCACGCTGCGCGGGACGTGGCGCGTCGCGCCGGCCGGCGCCGTGCTGCGCCTTTTCGCCGAAATGGATCGGCGCGACTTCGTCGTGCCGTCCGCGGGCGCCGTCCGCGGCGGCGGACTCGGTGGCGGATGGGCCGGCATCTCGGACGGCATCGCGAAAACGCTCGATCGCGAGCTCCTCCACGCGGGGCAGGTGGACGTCTTTGCGCCGCTCGGAGCCAAGCCGATCCCGCGCCGCGCGTGGGACGGGAAGAAGATCACGCTCGAGCTCGAGAGCGTTCCGTCGAAGGCGCTGTGGACGCTGATCTCCGTCGCGGGAAAGGCGACGGTCGAAGGGCCGCCGGATCTCCCGCTCACCGACCTCCAGGTGAAAAACGTGCCGTGGGATCAGGTCGTCGACGCGATCGCGCTCACGCACGGCTGCACGGTCATCGCCACCGACGCGGCCCATCGCAAGGTCGAATGCTCGCCGGCTTCGCTCGGAGCGGCGCCCGCACCGGCGCTGCCCGCGGCGGCGCCTGCGGACGAACGCCCTCCTCTCACGCGCGTTCCCGCATCAAAGCTGCGTGCGGTCGCGATCGGCGTGCGCGACACGGGAAAGAGCTGGCGCGCGGTCGTGCGCACGCCGAGCGGACTGCACGTGCTCGTGCGCACGGGCTCGCCGATCGGCGTCGACGGCGGACTCGCCGTCGTCGACGAGCACGGCGTCAGCGTGGTGCTCGATCGCCTGCGCCCCGACGGCAGCGTCGTGCGAACGGCGATCGCGCTGCCCTTCTGAGCTACGCCATCACGAGCTCGGACGACGAGCGGATCTTCTTCTCGCCCAGGAACTTCTTCACCTTGCGAAGGGCGTTGCCTTCGATCTGGCGGACGCGCTCGCGCGAGATCTTGAAGAAGTCGCCGATCTCCTGAAGCGTCTGCGGATCGTCGGACATCACGCGCTTCTCGAGAACGAAGCGCTCCTTCTCGGTGAGCTTGGCGATCGCCTCGCCCGCGAGCTCCTGGAGCTGCACGCGTTCCTGCTCCGCGCCGAGGTCCTCTTCCTGCGACTGCGCGTTGGACGCAAGCAGGTCGAGGTGCGTGGTCTTGCCGCCGTCGGCGTCGACCTGCGTATCGAGGAAAAAGTCGCGGCCCGCCATGCGAACGGACATCTCGTTGACGTCGGATTCCTCGACGCCGAGCGCGAGAGCGAGCTCGGCCGCCGTCGGGTCGTTGCCGTCCTGCTGTGCGAGCTCGCGGCGTGTCTTGCGGAGCTTGTAGAAAAGCTTCCGCTGCGCCTGCGTCGTCCCGATCTTCACGAGCGACCAGGACTTGATGACGTGTGTCTGGATGTAGGCGCGGATCCACCACACCGCGTAGCTGATGAGGCGGAAGCCGCGATGCGGATTGAACTTCGACACGGCCTTCATCAAGCCGATGTTGCCCTCCTGGATCAGGTCGATCTGGGAGAGGCCGTAGTGGCGGTACTCGTGCGCGATCTTCACGACGAACCGGAGGTTCGCGGTGATGAGCTTCTGGGCGGCCTCGCGGTCGCCGTTCTCGTAGACCCGACGTCCAAGCTCGCGCTCTTCCGCGACGGAGAGCAGCGGGAACTTGCGGACCTCGGCCATGTAGCGGCTGAGGGAGTCGGCAAGAACCGGTAGTGCGGTCACGAAATCCTCCTCGGTCGAAAAGCGGATGCTAGGCGCGGCGCGTCACTTTGGTTAGTGCAAAAAGTCCCAACAATGCTGTTGGGATGGTGTTCGGCCGGGCCCGATTCAGGGTCTTCGTTAAAGCACGATGAGCGCCTTGACAAGGGGGGACACGGTCCCTACGTTGCCGTCGTTAAAGGCCCGTCGTCACTGCGGAAATGGCGAAAAAGACCGATCTCTACGAGGTTTTGGGGGTTCCGCGGACGGCAACCGCGGACGAGATCAAGAAGGCGTACAAGAAGCTCGCCCGGAAGTACCACCCCGACCTGAACCCCGGCAACAAGGGTGCGGAAGAGAAGTTCAAGGCCCTCTCCGCGGCCTACTCCGTTCTCGGCGACGAGGAAGCGCGGGCGAAATACGACCGCTTCGGCACCGCCGACGTCCCCGACTGGGCGACCGCCGGCGGCGGCGGACCGGGGGGCCAGCCCGACTGGGCCGAGATCCTCCGCAACGCCGAGCGCCGTCAGGGCGCCGCCGGTGCGGATGCGGGCGGCGGGTTCGGCTTCGACGACCTCTTCGGCGATCTCTTCGGAGGACGCGGCGCACAGCGCCCCGGCGGACCGCGATCGTCACGCGGCCACCCCGGCCAGGACGTGGAAGTCGAGGTCGAGATCCCCTTCACGATGGCCATCCTCGGCGGTGCGCGACCGGTCTCCGTCGACATCGAGGGGCGCGTCGAACAGATCTCGATGAAGGTGCCACCCGGTTTGAAGGACGGCGCACGCGTGCGGATCTCCGGCAAAGGGATGCCGGGACGCAACGGCGGCGCGATCGGCGACCTCTACTTGAAAGCGAACGTGCGCCCACATCCGCTGCTCCGCCGCGAAAACGACGACCTGCACATCGACGTCCCGGTGACGTTCGCCGAAGCCGCGCTCGGCGCAACGATCGACCTGCCGACGCTGCGCGGGACGAAACGCCTGAAGATTCCCGCGGGCACGCAGGGCGGACAGAAGATCCGCATCGGCGGCGAAGGCGTGCAGGGAAAAGACGCGTCGGGCGATCTCTACGTGCACATCCAGATCACGGTGCCGAAGGGGCTCGACGCGGACGCGCAGAAGCTCGTGAAGGACCTCGACGCGCGCGCGAAACTCGAGCCGCGACGCGAGTGGGAAAAGCAGTTCGGAGGCGTGTGATGACAAACGAGAACGACATCAGCTTCGACCAGTTTCTGCTGTCGCTCGCGACCGCCGCGATGATGCACCTCGGCGCCGTCGATCACCCCGAGGTGGGCGCGAAGAAGATCGACCTCGTCCAGGCCAAGCAGACGATCGACATTCTCGGGCTCATTCGGGACAAGACGAAGGGCAACCTGTCGTCCGGCGAACAGCAGCTCCTCGACGGAATGCTCGCCGAGCTCCGCATGCGTTTCCTCCAGGCGAAGGCGTAGGAGACCACCTCACCCTGAGCGAGGGCCGCGGCAGTTTGCGGCCCGAGTCGAAGGGCTTGCGGAATCTCGAACAGCCCTTCGACTCGCTTCGCTCGCTCAGGGTGAAGTTCCGGGGTCGCGTAGCGAAATACGCTGGTTTCGCATGTACCTGGATGCGAACGCCCCGACTGGGTGGGCAAGAACGCGCAGGTTCTCTCGTAACCACCGCGGAAGCCCCCGGACTTGCAGCGGATTTTCTGGGGCTCTTTCGGCACGTCCCCTGCTCCATGTCCCGACATGAACCTCCGGTCGATCCTGGTCGCCCTCGCCGCCGTCTCCGGCTTCTACTCCACCACCGCGTCCGCCCGCGAAGTTTGCGGCGCGCCGAGTGGCCTGAACCTCCGCTCGGGCCCCTCGATGCACTCGCGCGTGAAGGACACGATCTCGAACGGCGACGACTTCACGAAGGTGCTCGGCGACTCGTCGAACGGGAGGTGGCTGCAGGTTCGCGTCGGCGGACAGAGTGGCTGGGTGTTCCGCGGCTACACGTGCGGCGCGGCGCGCACCGCGTCCCTTCGAAGCAACGACAACAACAGCAACAACAGCGACAACACGCCCGGCACCGGAGCGCTCGCCCGCTTCCGCAACCCCATCCAGGGCTCGTGCGTTTCGAGCGACTTCGGTCCTCGCCGCCGTCCTCGTCCCGGCGCTTCCGCGTATCACCAGGGCTGCGACCTCAGCGCGGGTTGCGGCACGCCGGTTCGCTCCACCGCCCCCGGCCGCGTCGTCTTCGCCGGCCGCATGGGCGGCTACGGAAACACGATCATCGTGCAGCACAACAACGGCACGCGGTCCCTCTACGCGCACCTCTCCCGCATCAACGTGCGCAACGGCCAGCGACCGACGAGCGACACCGTCATCGGCCGCGTCGGCACGACGGGCGTCTCGACGGGCTGCCACCTCCACTTCGGCATGACGGTGAACGGCCGCTACGTCGATCCGCAGCGCTACATCGGCCGCGGCGGCTGCCCGAGCTACGGCACCTCGAGCAACTCGCGCTGGTTCCGTCCGTAATTCGGGACATACTTCTAAAGATGACCTCTCGTTCCCGTACGAGGAGCGCCCTCCTGGCGCTCCTCGTTGCGTTTCCGGCACTCGCGGCGCCCGCAGCCAAACCGGCGGCGAAGCCCGCCGCGACACCCCACGCGACGAAGCGTGTGAAGCCGAAGCCCGGCACGCTCGCGATGAAGGCGCTGCCCGTCGGCGGCTGGCTCGCGCAGCTCGCGGGATCGTCGGAGCACGTGAACCTCCTCGTGCCCGGATTCGCGGCCGCGTCGGGGCGGGCGTTGCTGCTCACGACGGCGACGAGCGACGACTACGCGGAGCTTCTCGCGTCGAACGTCACCATCCTCGATGCCGCGGGAAAAACCGTGCGCACCGAGAGCCTCCCCGCGAACCGCCCGTATGACGGCGACCTCTCGCCGGACGGGACGTTCGCGGCGGTGCTCGCTCATCCCTTCGTGACGACCGGCGAGCAGGCGTTCGTCTTCGGCATGGACGACTCCGGGAAGAAGTGGCGGAAGCCCGCCGATCCCGAAGCGCGCGTGCTCGCGGGCAACACGTGGGTGGCGCTCACGCGGCCGCCGGCGCCGGCTGCCGCAGGTCACGGAGCAGAGGACGAGGCGCCGACCGTGCGGCCCGCCGCGGTTGCGGTCGTGTTCCTCTCGCGCGAGGGCGGTGCTCCGATGAAGCCGCCGCAGCCGATCGCGGGCGCGCTGGCGCGCAGCGCGAACGCCGTCGTGTCGGTGGGCGACGGGAAGCTCGTCGTGCACGACGCAAAGCTCGCGAAGCGCGCGAGCGCGGACGTGCCGTTCGCGGTCGCGTATCCCACGATCGCCGCGAACGGCTCGCTGATCACGGTGGCGGACTTCGCCGCGGACGCGCCGAGCGGCGACTCCGGCGTGCTCCTGTTCGACGGCGCGGCCAAACCTCTCGGAAAATTCTCGATGAAGGCGGCGGTCGGCGTCACGACGGCGATCGCGCCCGACGGCGCCGCGGTCCTCGCGTCCCCCGCGTGGATGCCGGACAGTCCCGTGAAGTCGACGCCCGGCGGCGGCGACGAGCTCGTGCTCGCGCTCTTCGACAAGACCGGCAAGGAACGCTGGCGCTACCAGGCAAAGCGCAACACGCCGGACGAGGCGTTCGTCGGACTCTCCGTCGGCATCGGCGGCGCGTGGGCGGCCGCCGGCATCGTCAGCAGCGACGAAGAGCGACCCGGGAAAGTGTTCGTGTTCGATTCGAAGGGCGCCGTCGTCTACGAAGCCGACGGAGAGCTCGCGGGACTCTGGCTCGATTCCACCGGACAGTGGCTCTACACGGTGGAGCCCGGCGCGGTCTCGCGGCTGAAGGTCTCGGCGCTTCGCGCGGGCACGGCGTTCCCCGAAGAGGAAGACGTCGACGGCGAAGACATCGAAGCGGAGATCGAGGCCGAAGATGCCCGGGAGAATCCGACGGGCACGCCCGAGTCGTACCCCGAAGACAAAGCGCCGAAGTGAAGCAGAGGCGTTAGGATGAAGAGGTGCGAATCCTCGTCACCACCGCCCTGACCGCGGCTCTCCTGTTGTCCTCCTTCATCGCCGCGGCTGCGCCCCCGCCGGGGCCCCCGCCTCCGCCGCCGGCGGCGACGCCGTCGGGACCGAAGCCCGTCGCGGTCTCGGAGATCGTCGAGATTCTCGCGCTCTCGCATCCCGATCTGCTCCTCTCGCTCGAAGGGATGGGGCAGCGCGCGACGAAGTCGGCGAAGGCGCCCGCGCGCGATCCGATCCGCGCGGAGAAATTCAACACCGCGCTCGACGGAGGGCAGGTGCTCGCGGAACTGACGACCAAGCTCGCGGCGGACAGCACGGCGTCGATCGCGTCGGTGCGTACCTGGTTCACGAGCGAGGAAGGCAAGGCGTTTGCCGCTGCGCGCAAATACGCGGTCGACGTGCGCAAGGCGCGACACAACCTCGGCGGTCCCGGCATGGAGCGCCGCAACGCGTGCCGCCGGCTCGTCATGGCGCTCGGCGACGGCCGCTTCCACGGACTGACGGACTACTCCGTGCTCACGCAGGCGTTCCTCGGCGTCGGCGCTCCCGGAAAGATCACCGGCGACTTTCACAAGAAGCTCATCGAGCAGGGTCCGTGGATCCTCGATCGCGCCGCGGAGCTCGGGACCTCGACCGAGAACTGGACGCTCGCGAACCTCGAATCGACGATCGGCTTCTGGGAATCGCCGGCGGGCAAGGACTACGTGTCGGCGATCGACCGGCACCTGACGACGACGATCGACGCGCGCATCGCCGAGGCCGAAGGACGCACCGCGACGGCGCCTGCTGCCACCCCGGCGCCGTGACACGTTTCGCTCCGCTCCTGCTCGCACTTGTCGTGTCGATCGCGGCGTCCCCAGCGTCAGCCGCCGCAAAGAAAAAGAAGAAATCCGCCGCGACGCCCTGGCCGACCGTCACCGCGACTCCGGCGCCGACGCCGTACGTTCTCGACGTGCCCGATCCGCCGTTCGTCGAGAAGGCGCATTCGGCGGCGCGCACGAAGTCGCCGGAGGCGATCGTCTACGCCGCCCTCGAGCCCGCGCTCGTGAGCGTCGTCGTCACGCGCCCTCTCGATCGCGGCGGCAACTCGCAGGGCTCCGCGTTCGTCATCCACTCGACCGGGCTCTTCGTCACGAACTTCCACGTCGTGAACAACGCGGCGGAGCTCTCCGTGCGTTTCTCGAACGGGCAAACGTATCCCGCGAGACGCGCGGGATACGTTTGCC
>Ga0163152_10005497_pt1 | contig 14853 bp, 17 predicted proteins | sample OliLakLV19MP8IB2_FD_148635 | JGI IMG/M metagenome (GOLD analysis project Ga0163152, IMG submission 148635) | Freshwater microbial mat bacterial communities from Lake Vanda, McMurdo Dry Valleys, Antarctica - Oligotrophic Lake LV.19.MP8.IB-2 | ecosystem: Environmental > Aquatic > Freshwater >... | reverse complement strand
CGACTTCGACGTCCACATCGACGTCCACGTCTACGACGACCGTGCCGCCGACGACCACCACGACGATCTCGACGGCGACGACGGTGCCGACCACGTCGACGACGAGCAGCACCGTGCCGACCGCGGCGACCACCACGTCAAGCCCCACACCGACCACGACCGTGGTGGGGTCAGGTCAAGTGGCGACGACAACCGTGGTGCCGTCCGCGACCACGCCCACGACCGCGCGGCCGGTCGCGACGACCGCGACGACGAGTTCGAGTTCGGGCTCGCTGCCGGTTACCGGTGGACCGTTCCTCGCGCTGGCAGCCATCGCGGTGGCGCTGATGGCGCTCGGCCTCGTCCTCGTCGCCCGCGCACCCGGCCGCACTCCCATCCACCGCGCCCGTCGGTAGCTGCGAGCGCTTAGCTCTTGGCGATCACCGTGTCGGCTACGGCGGGGATGATCGACTCGCCGTAGGCCTGGAGCGTGGCTTCTTTCGCGTCGTGTTGCAGGTAGATCGCGAACTGGTCGACGCCGAGCGCCTTCAACTCGAGCAGGCGTTCGACGTGGGTCTCCGGGCGGCCGAACAGGCAGAAGCGGTCGATGATCGCGTCGGGCACGAAGTCGGCGTGCGGGTTCCCGGTGCGGCCGTGCTGGTTGTAGTCGTAATCCTCGCGGCCCTTGACGTAGTCGGTGAGCGCGGCGGGAACGTCGGCACCGTCGGCGCCGTAGCGGGCGACGATGTCGGCGACGTGGTTACCGACCATGCCGCCGAACCACCGGCACTGGTCGCGCTGGTGCGCGATGTCGTCGCCGACGTACGCGGGCGCGGCCACACAGATTTTCACCGAATCGGGATCGCGTCCGGCCCGCTCGGCCGCGCCGCGCACTGCGGCGATACTCCACGCGACGATGTCGGGGTCGGCGAGTTGGAGGATGAACCCGTCGCCGACTTCACCGGTGAGTGCGAGTGCCTTCGGCCCGTAGGCCGCGACCCAGATGTCGAGTCGGCTGTCGGTGTTCCACGGGAAGCGCAGGCGACTGCCCTTGTAGAGCACTTCGTCGCCGTTGGCGAGACCGCGGATGACACCGATCGCCTCACGCAGCGTTTGCAGCGTTGTCGGTTTGCCGTTGGTGACGCGCACGGCCGAGTCGCCCCGCCCGATGCCGCAGATGGTGCGGTTGCCGAACATCTCGTTGAGCGTGGCGAACAGCGACGCGGTCACGGTCCAGTCGCGCGTCGCCGGGTTGGTGACCATCGGGCCGACGACGATCTTGTGCGTCGCCGACAGCATCTGGCTGTAAATCACGAACGGTTCCTGCCACAGCAGGTGCGAATCGAACGTCCACGCGTGCGAGAACCCGAGCAGCTCGGCCTGCTTCGTCAGCTCGACGACCCGCCACGCGGGCGGATTCGTCTGGAGCACGACTCCGAAGTCCATTTTTCTCCTCAGCGAGTGCGCGGGAACCCGAGGTCGACCGACGACGTCGACGGGTCGGGCCAGCGCGCGGTGACGACCTTGGTGCGCGTGTAGAAGTCGATGCCGGCCGGACCGTACATCGCGGTGTCGCCGAACAGCGACGCCTTCCACCCGCCGAAGCTGTAATACGACACGGGCACGGGAATCGGCACGTTCACGCCGACCATGCCGCACACCACGTCGAACTCGAACTGCCGGGCCGCGCCGCCGTCGCGCGTGAAGATGGCGCAGCCGTTGCCGTACGGGTTGTCGTTCACGAGTCCGAGCGCTTCTTCGTACGTGTCGGCCCGCACGACCGCGAGCACAGGACCGAAGATCTCGTCGTCGTACACCTTCATGCCCGGCTTCACCCCGTCGACGAGCGACACGCCGAGGAAGAAGCCGTCGCCGTCGAAGGTGCGCTCGCGGCCGTCGACCACGACCGACGCGCCATCGGCGGCCGCAGTCTCCAGGTACGACGCGACCTTGTCACGGTGCTCGCGCGTGATCAGAGGCCCCATCTCGGCGTCGGGGTCGGTGCCGGGACCGATGCGCAGCGCCGGCAAGCGCGTCGAGATCGCGTCGACGAGTGGGTCGGCGACGTCGCCGACTGCGACGACGACCGAGATTGCCATGCACCGTTCGCCCGCGGAGCCGTACGCAGCCGACACCGCCGCGTCGGCCGCCATGTTGATGTCGGCGTCGGGCAGCACGACCATGTGGTTCTTGGCACCACCGAGCGCCTGCACCCGCTTGCCGTGCTTCGTTCCGGTTTCGTAGATGTAGCGCGCGATCGGCGTGGAACCGACGAAGCTGACCGCGGCGACGTCCGGGTGTTCGAGCAACCGGTCGACCGCGACCTTGTCGCCCTGCACGACATTGAAGACGCCGTCGGGGAGCCCAGCTTCCGCGAGCAGTTCCGCGAGCAACAGCGAGGCCGACGGGTCTTTCTCGCTCGGCTTCAGGATGAACGCGTTGCCGCACGCGATCGCGGTGGTGAGCATCCAGAGCGGCACCATCGACGGGAAGTTGAACGGCGTGATGCCCGCGACGACACCGAGCGGCTGGCGTACCGAATGCACGTCGACATCGGTCGCGGCCTGTTCGGTGAACCCGCCCTTGAGCAGCGCCGGCACTCCGCACGCGAACTCGACGTTCTCGATGCCGCGCGCGAGTTCCCCGGCCGCGTCGGCGCGCACCTTGCCGTGTTCCGACGACACGACGGCCGCGATCTCGGCCCGGTGCTCGTCGAGCAGGTGCCGGAACCGGAACAGCACCTCGGTGCGGCGCGACAGCGACGCGCGTCGCCACGCGGGAAACGCGTCGGCCGCCGACGCAACAGCATCGTCGACCTCGGTCGCGCTCGCGAACCCGACCTCGGCCTGCTGTTGGCCCGTCGCCGGGTCGTACACGGGACCGCTGCGCCCGGACGTAGACGGAGTGCGCTTACCGCCGATCCAATGATCTACCGTTTTCACGAGGTCACCTCAGATACTCACTTTGTCCGCGCCGGACGTACTGACCGTGGCCCTTCTTGCCGACATAGGCGTTGTTCTGCACCACGACCGTGCCGCGCGACAACACGGTGTCGACCTTGCCTTGGATCGTCGTTCCCTCGTAGGCCGAGTAGTCCATGTTCATGTGGTGCGAGTTCACGCTGATCGTCGTTGTCTCGTTCGGGTCGTACACGACGATGTCGGCATCGGCGCCCGGTGCGATCACACCCTTGCGCGACAGCCCGAACATGCGCGCCGGTGTGGTCGAGCACAGCTCGACCCAGCGCGGCAACGAGATGTGCCCGTCGACGACTCCTTGGTAGATGAGATCCATGCGATGCTCGACGCCGCCGATGCCGTTCGGGATCGCCGAGAAGTTCGCGAGTCCGAGCTCTTTCTGCTCCTTGAAGCAGAACGGGCAGTGGTCGGTGCTCACCACCGAGAGGTCGTCGGTGCGCAGGTAGCGCCACAGTTCGTCCTGGTGGCCTTCCTCGCGCGACCGCAGTGGCGTGGAACACACGTACTTCGCGCCCTCGAACCCTGGTGCGCTGAGGTGCTCTTCGAGTGAGAGGTACAGGTACTGCGGGCACGTCTCGCCGAACACGTTCCAGCCTTCGTCGCGCGCCTGCGCGACCGCCGACACGGCCTGCTTGGCCGACATGTGCACGATGTACAGCGGCGCCTTCGCGAGCCGCGCCAGCATGATCGCCCGGTGCGTTGCCTCCGCCTCGGTCTCCCACGGCCGGGTGGTGCCGTGGAACCTCGGGTCGGTGTCGCCGCGCGCGAGCGCCTGGGCGACGAGTACGTCGATGGCGATGCCGTTCTCGGCGTGCATCATGATCATCGAGCCGTTGTCGGCCGCGGTCTGCATCGCGCGGAGGATCTGCCCGTCGTCCGAGTAGAAGACGCCGGGGTACGCCATGAACAGCTTGAAGCTCGTGATCCCTTCGGCGCACAGCTCGTCCATCGCCTTGAGCGACTCGTCGTCGACGCCGCCGATGATCTGGTGGAACGCGTAGTCGATCGCGCACTGGCCGTCGGCCTTGCGATGCCACTCGGCGAGGGAGTCCTGCACGCGTTCGCCGGTGCGCTGCACGGCGAAGTCGATGATCGTGGTGGTGCCGCCCCACGCGGCCGCGCGCGTGCCCGTCTCGAACGTGTCCGACGCCGACGTGCCGCCGAACGGCAACTCCATGTGTGTGTGGGAGTCGATGCCGCCGGGGATCACGTACTTCCCGATCGCGTCGATCACGGTGTCGGCCGACGCGGCCAGGTTCGACCCGAGTACCGAAGATCCGGGCTCGATCAGCGCGGCGATGCGTTCGCCGTCGACGAGCACGTCGGCGGGCGTCGCTCCGGTCGCGCTCACAACCGTGCCGTTGGTGATGAGCGTGGTCATCGGAGAAGCCCTCCTACGTCGTTACTTCAACGGCTGCAGCCTTCATGATCTCGATCGCTTCGGCAATTTCCGTCTCGGTGACACTCAGCGGCGGCGCGATGCGCAACACGTTGCCGTACAGACCGCCCTTGCCGAGCAGCAGCCCACGCCGGCGGGTGGCCTCCATGAACTCGGTCGCACCCGCGGGCCACGGTTCCGGTCCGCCGGGCCGATCGCCCGTGCCCGGCGCGCACAGTTCGATCGCGAGCATGAGCCCGCGGCCGCGCACCTCGACAATGTACGGGTGCGTGTCGGCGATGCGTTGCAGTGCGTCCTTCAGCACGTACCCCTGCCGTTGCGCGTTGCCCTGGAGGTCGTGCGCGATCAGGTATTCGAGGTTCGCGAGCGCGCCCGCGCACGAGAGGGGATTGCCGCCGAACGTCGAGATGCTGTTGGCAGGCACGCTGTCGAGCACGTCGCCGCGCCCGACGACCGCGCCGAGTGTGACGCCGTTGCCGACGCCCTTGGCGATGGTCATGAGGTCGGGCACGAACCCGTGCGCCTGGTAGCCCCAGAAGTGGTCGCCGGTGCGGCCGAACCCGGTCTGCACCTCGTCTGCGATGAAGAGGATCCCGTACTCGCCGAGCACCTTCTGCATTGCGCCGAAGAACCCGTCGGGCGGTACCGCGAACCCGCCGACTCCCTGGATCGGTTCGGCGATCATGCACGCAACGTCGCCGCTCGTACCCATGTCGATGACGTCGTGCAGGTCCTGCACGCACGCGGCGGTGTACGAACCGTCGTCGAGATCCTTGTACGGGCTGCGCAGCCGGTACCCGCCCTGCACGAAGTTCACGTTCAGACCGGAGATGCTCGTGGGTCGCCACGCGCGGTTGCCCGTGATCGCGATCGCGCTGAACGAACGGCCGTGGTAGCTGTTGCGCAACGCGAGGATCTGGTTGCTGCGCCGGTACGACGTCGCCGCGAGCAACGCCGCCTCGTTGGCCTCGGTGCCCGACGTGGTGACGAACACTTTGGCGTCGGGAATGCCCGAGAGGGCCGACAGCCTCTCCGCGAGCTCGACGAGCGGCCGGCTCAGGTACAGCGTCGACGTGTGCAGCATCTTCCCGGCCTGCTCGCGCAGCGCGTCGACGACTTCCGGTACCGCATGGCCCGAGATCGTCGTGAGGATGCCGCCGAAGAAATCGAGATAGCGGTTGCCGTCGGCGTCCCACACGTGACGGCCGTCGCCGCGCACCAGCTCGATCGGGTTGTCGTAGTAGAGCGCGAGCCAGCTCGGCAGAACCGCCCGGTACCGATCGTGCAACGGGGAGGTCAAGGTTGTACGAGCCGGTCGTACGCGTCGGGCCGGCGGTCTCGGTAGAACGCCCACCGGTTGCGTACTTCGGCGAGCAGCTCCATGTCGAGGTCGCGCACGATCAACTCGGGTTCGTTGCTGTCGGCGACCTCTCCGACGAACTTACCCTCGGGGTCGACGAAGTAGCTCGTGCCGTAGAAGTCGTTGTCGCCGAGGTCCTCGATGCCGACCCGATTGATGGCGCCGATGTAGTACTCGTTCGCCACCGCCGACGCGGGCTGCTCGAGCTTCCAGAGGTACGCCGACAAACCGCGGCTCGTCGCCGACGGGTTGAACACGATCTGCGCGCCATTCAGCCCGAGCGCGCGCCACCCCTCGGGGAAGTGCCGGTCGTAACAGATGTACACGCCGACGCGACCGACCGCGGTGTCGAACACCGGGAACCCGAGATTGCCGGGCCGGAAGTAGAACTTCTCCCAGAAGCCCTGTACCTGCGGGATGTGCGTCTTGCGGTACTTGCCGAGGTACGACCCGTCGGCGTCGACGACGGCCGCGGTGTTGAACAGCACGCCCGGCTGCTCCTCCTCGTACATCGGGAGCACCATGACCATGCCGAGTTCCTTGGCGAGCGCCTGGAATCGTTCGGTCGTCGGGCCGGGAATCGACTCGGCGTACTCGTAGAACCGCGCGTCCTGCACCTGGCAGAAGTACGGCCCGTAGAAGAGTTCCTGGAAGCAGATGACCCGGGCGCCCTGCTCCGCGGCCTGGCGCGAGTACTCCTCGTGCGCCTTGATCATCGACTCCTTGTCACCCGTCCACGACGTCTGCACCAGCGCTGCACGAACAGTGTTCATGGGGCTTCACCCTCCAGTGCTCGATCACCGGCGGACGTTGGGGGAAGTCCGCACTTCCGGGTTGCGCCTGGCCCATCGATCGCTCCCGAGGTCGGCGGTTCCTCGCCCGCCACAGTACGCGTCCCCACCCGCGCACAAAACCGTCGTGCGTCGATAGGGGGTGAATATTCCCCCCTATCGACGCACGGTGGGGGGGCGGGTGTATGCGGGCGCATATATCGTTTACGCTTCACCGTATGAGCACGACGGACACGATCTGGGTGCGGCGGCCGACGGCGCAGCCCGCGGGTGAGGTGAGTGCGCCGACGTTCCGCCTCGACCGGCCGCTCGCCGGGCTCACGATCGGGCTGCGCACCGACCGGGCGTGGCGCTCGTGGCGGCTGATCTCGAACCTATGGGCCGAGTACCTGGAGCGCGACGGGGCGCAGACACTCGCGGTCGAGACGGGCGCGCAGATCGGCCGGCCCGCCTCGAACGACCGCAAGCACATCGAGGAGTTCGCGGTACAAGTCGACGCCGCGATCGTCGGGCTCGGCACGTGCGGATCGTGCACGACGTTCACCATCAAGGACTCGGTCACGGTCGAAGAGCACCACAAGCCGGTCGTCGCGGTCGTGTGCGACGAGTTCACCGTGCACGCGCACAATGTGAGTCGCCACGTCGGCCACTCCGACATGAAGGTGCTCGTGCTGCCGTATCCGCTCGAAGCGCGACCGACCGACGAACTCGAACAGATCGCCCGCGACTACTACCCGCAGGTCCTCGAGCTGCTCGGCGTGACGACGTGACGCTCTCCACCGAGCGGGTCGAGGTTCCGGCCGACCCGCGCGCGCTGTACGAACGGTCGTTGGAGGAACACTGGAGCGACGGCGTCCCCCAGTTGCCCGCAACCGACGACGCGATCGAGGCGCTGCTCGCGGCCTCGCCGTACCCCGCCGACCACGTCGTCTGCGTCCTGCCGCCGGTGAACGGTGTGGCGACCGTCGAACTTGTCGCGATCAACGCCGCCCTCGCCGGTGTGGAGCCGAAAGCGTTTCCCGTCGTGCTCGCTGCACTCGAAGCGCTGTCCGAACCCGAGTGGAACGCGTTTGGTCTGACGACCACGACGTCGAGCGTGTTCCCGATGCTCGTCGTCAACGGGCCGTGCCGCGACGAGCTGGGCATCGACTACCGCGCGAGCTGCATGGGCGGCGCGGCCGGGCGCGGGTCGATGACCATCGGGCGCGCCGTCGCGCTGTGCATCCGCAACATCGGCGGCCAGCGCGCGGGCGAGACGACGAAGTCGGTGTTCGGCCAGCCCGCCCGAACCGGGTTCTGCATCGGCGAGTGGGAGGAACGGTCACCGTGGCCCTCGCTCGCGCAACGCCGGGGCTTCACGGCCGCCGACGACGTCGTCACCGTGCACGGCGGCAAGGGCACGTTCCCCATGGCCGACATCCACAACGACGACCCGCGCGACCTGCTCTACCTCATCGCCAGGAGCATCGCGTACCCGCTCGCGAACATGTTCCTCGGCAACGTCGAGAACGGCGAAGTCGTCGTGGCGTTCAACCCGATCTGGGCGGAACGGTTCGGCGCCGCGTTCCCCGACGTCGACGACCTCGCCGCGTACCTGCGCGCCAACGCGTGGCAGCCGATCGACCTCTGGCCCGAAGCGAACGCGCAGATGCTGCACAACCGGGGCCGGGTCGACGGCGACGGGCGCGTGCACTTGGTCGAACGACCCGATCAGATCGTGCCGATCGTGTGCGGCGGCTTAGGCAGCCTGCACGCGATCGCACTGCCGAGCTTCGGCGAGAGCACGATGCAGAGCAAGCCCGTCGTGCGCCCGGCATGACGATGGATCGGGAAACGGTTGCGGCGGCCGTCGACGAGCTGGCGGGGTTCCTGCGCGCCGACGGCGCGGACCTGCTGCTCCGTGAGGCGAACCCGAAGACGGTTCGGGTGCACCTCGCGCTCGTGTTCGACGACGTCTCGTGCGAAGACTGCATCCTCCCGCCCGACGAACTGCGCGACACGATCAACGCGGGACTCGCGCGTCGCATCACGGGCGAGTTCGAACTGGTGCTCGACGACCCCCGCCGGGCGCAATGACCCAATGACCCGATGACCCAGACCGAGCCGGTCCCGAGCTGGAGCGCGCTCGCGAGCGTCTACCAGTCGGTGCTGCACGACGTTGTCGCCGCGCTCGACGAGTACGCGGGCATGGACTCCGGAGTGTTCTCTGCGCTCGCGTACCTCGAACGGGCCAAGCCGCGGCACCGCCTGCCGATGGGTGAACTCCAGCGCGCGATGCACCCTCGCTACAGCCAGCCCGGGTTCAGTCGGCTCGTGCAACGCATGGAGGCCGACGGCCTCGTCGAGCGCCGCCGCGACCTCGACGATCGCCGTGCCACAATCGTGGTGACCACTCGCCTCGGCCGCAAGGAGTTCACGGCTGCGAACGAGGTCTACGGAGAAGCGTTGCAAACGTCGTTCGGTCAGTACCTCCGCGACGACGAGCACGCGAGGCTCGCAACGCTGCTCGCGGGTGTCACTTCCCGCCGAGGGCGCGAGCTATAGCGCCGCCCGTCGCGGCCGCGTTCAAGTACGGCTCCGGGTCGTGGCCGCGCGCGCCGTTGTCGACGAGGTGATCTTCGACGCGGTCGCCGAACGTCGTCGCGAGACGAGCCGGCCGCGCGATCTTGTCGGTGACCGCGGCGACGTTCACCCAGGACTCGACTGAACCGGGCCACGCACCCGGACCGGGGTTTTGCGCGAGCACCGACTGCACGAACTCGGCACCGAGCGGTGAACCCAGCGTGACGAGCGTGTGGACCTTCCACTCGGGATGCCGCGACAGCGCGCGGTACGCCACGATCGATCCGAGAGAGTGACCAATGATGACCCGAGTGTCGTCCTTGACGAGCGACGCGACGCGGCCCTGGATGCGATCGCTCAGGTCGGGCATCGTGCTCATCGTCGTGACCATGTCGACCGTCCGGTCGAACAGCGCGCCATCGGCCGCGTCCTTCAACTTGTCGAGGAAGTCGTTCGTCGGCATGTTCGTCAGCGCGTCGGCGACGCCCGCCCGGGTCTGCGCGAACGCCTTGTCGTGCTCCGACTCGGGGTTGCGGCGAAACAAGTCGCCGTAGAAGCAGATCCCGACGTCGCGCTCTTCGATGTTGACGCCGTGGTGCCACAGCCCGTCGCGCAGCGCGGGAACCCAGCGCTGGGCGATCTCGTGCGGCCCCCACAACTCGTTGTACGCGCCGTGCACCATGACGATCCGGGCCATACCGTCCCCACCCCTCGTGATTGAAGCTCGATGGTTGTCTAGCAACCATCCAGCTTCAAACTCGTGCGCGCCACCGTCGGCGAGTTCGCACTCGCGTACGACGCCTCGGTCGGAGGGCGGCGCGCATCTGGCCCTGATGCGCCGGCGCGAGGACCGGTAGCCTGCACCGTCGTCGAGCACCGGCGCTATCGGGGGACAGGGTTGCCGTGGTGAGCGAAGCCGATCACTACGACGTGGTCATCGTCGGTGCCGGGTTTGCCGGCATGTACATGCTCCACCGCGTACGCGGCCTCGGCCTGTCGGTACGCGTGTACGAGGCCGCCGACGGTGTGGGCGGCACGTGGTACTGGAACCGGTACCCGGGCGCGCGGTGCGACGTCGAGAGCATGGAGTACTCGTACGGCTTCGAGAACGAACTCCAGCAGGAATGGGAGTGGACGGAGCGCTACGCCCGCCAGCCCGAGATCCTGCGGTACGCGAATTACGTCGCCGACCGCTTCGATCTCCGCCGCGACGTCCAGTTCTCGGCGCGCGTGTCTTCGGCCGAGTTCGACGAGACAACAAATCGCTGGAACGTCGACACCGACACCGGAGCCGTCACCGCGCAATACCTCATCACCGCGCTGGGCATGTTGTCGTCGTTGAACCGGCCCGACATCAAGGGCGTCGACGCCTTCGCGGGCCCGATGTACCACACCGGCAGCTGGCCCCACGAGGAAGTCGACTTCACCGGCCGGCGCGTTGCCGTCATCGGAACCGGGTCATCCGGTATCCAGTCGATCCCGAAGATCGCGGCGCAGGCGCGCGAACTCTTCGTGTTCCAACGCACCGCGAACTATTCGATCCCGGCGCACAACCGGGTGCTCGACCCCGAGTACGTCGCCGAGATCAAGCGCGAGTATCCCGAGTTCCGGGCCGCGAACCGGCGGCAGGTGGTCGCGTTCGGGGCGCGCCGCCCGAACAACGACCTGTCGGTGTTCGACGTCGACGAGGCCGAACGCGAACGCGTCCTCGAAGAACGCTGGGCCTACGGCGGCCTCACGTTCCTCGGCGCATTCAACGACTTGATGCTCGACCACGACGCGAACGAGGTCGCCGCCGACTTCGTCCGCCGCAAGATCCGCGCCACCGTGAACGACCCCGCGGTCGCCGAGCTGCTGTGCCCGACGTCGAGCATCGGATGCAAGCGGCTGTGCGTCGACACCAACTACTACGAGACGTACAACGAGGAGCACGTCACCCTCGTCGACATCGGCACCAACCCGATCGAGGAGATCACGCCGACGGGCATACGCGTCGCCGGCCACGAGTACGAAGTCGACGACATCGTCTTCGCGACCGGCTTCGACGCGTTCACCGGCTCGCTGCTGCGCATGAACATCCGCGGCCGGGGCGGCCTCCCGCTCGCCGACGCATGGGAGCACGGCCCGGTGACGTACCTCGGGTTGGGGGTCGCGTCGTTCCCGAACCTGTTCGTGCTCACCGGCCCGCTCAGCCCCGCCGCACTGACGAACGTGTTCGTCTCGATAGAACACGATGTCGAGTTCGTTGCCGACTGCATCGCGTACCTGCGCGAGAACGACTACGCGACGATCGAGGCGACCGAGGAAGCGCAGCTCGAATGGTCGATGTTCGTCAACATGGTCGCCGACCTCACCGTGTACCCGAGCTGCGACTCGTGGTACCTCGGCTCGAACATCCCCGGAAAGCCCCGGGTCTTCATGACCATGCTCGGCTTCCCGATCTTCGTCGAACGCTGCAACGACATCGCAGCGAAGGGCTACGAGGGCTTCGCGTTGTCGCGCGCGTAGATCCGGGCCGTGACCGACGACGGTGGAATGAGCGCGACGGCGCACAACGAGGCGCTCTGGGAGCAGAACGCGAAGTGGTGGCAGCGCACGTACTCGGGCGGTGCCGACCCTGAGTACGACGAGCAGATCCTGCCACTGGTCGCCCGCCGTCTCGAAGGAGCGCGGCGCGTGCTCGACATCGGATGCGGCGAGGGTCAGGTCGCGCGCCGCATCGCCGAGGTTGTGGGTGTCGACCCGGCGTGGAGTTGCGGTTCGTGCACCGTCCCCTCAGCCGCTGCGTACACACAATGGGCCAAGCCGTCGAACTCATTCCCCGGCTACTGGTCGTGAGCGCCCGCCGCAATCAGGGCTGAATCGATGCGACCGAGCGTTCCTAGGACCCGGTCTCCATGTCGAGTTCGAGCTCAACGAGTTCGACGGCGCCGTCGGGTGCCGGTTGGCCGACGACAGACATGCGCGGCACCAACACGCCGGCCACGATGAGAACCCGGTACTCGGGCCGGCCCGGGATGAGCTGCGGCAGCGCATCGAAACGAGTCGCAAACAGTTCGACGATGCGTAGAAGTTCGAATACCTGGAAGTCGTGAGCCGACGGCTCGCCGTTCGGACCACGTTCGGCCCCGAGTTGGTAATCCAGGTCTGCGAAGAACGTCGCCGTCGCTCGAACCGCGCGACGCGGCAGTGTCACGCCTTGGGTGCGGAGTCAGATGCAGCGATGCGAGCCTCGACCCGGGCCCGGACTTTGGCGAGAAACTCCGCCGGGACGGCACCGAGGTCGGTGACGATGCTTGACGCGAACACCTGATCTTGTTCTTCGGGTGAGAGCCGTTCGAACTCTGCGGCGGTCACGACCTTCGGAGTCACGTCGTTCACCGTATACGCCGGGGCTACTGACCTGCGCCTATCAGAGAGAGCGGGTGACGGGAATCGAACCCGCGTTCTCAGCTTGGGAAGGGATTCGGGCGGCTTTTGCCGAACGGCGCCTTCGCACGTCAGCGGACTGCGCGGACGGCTGTGGACGACCTCGGACGACTGCGGCCGCGCGATGGCCGCGGGATGGCCGCGCGATGGAATTGCGTTGCCTCAGGCTCCGGGCTCGACGCGTTCGATGGTCCCGACCCTGTCGATAGATCGATCGAACGAGGCGACCCGGCTCACACCGGTGCTCTCAGCGCAGGCGACGAGGTAGGCCTCGGCGAAGTCGATGCGCTCCGTTTCGTACACCTCGGTCGCACGAAGCAGCAGCGAGGGGTCGACGGTGACGATTGCCTGCATCGCGAGCAGTGAGCGCATCGCGTCTGCAATCTGATCGCGGGGCGCCTTGTAGAACGACTCGAGCACGTAGACCGTTTCGGCGACGACGAGGTCGGTGAGGAAGAGCTCCGACGCGGCCGCGAGGTAGGCGGTCGCTCGCTTGGCCATCTCGGGCGGGTCGCCGGTGAGGTGACGGACCAGGACGTTGGTGTCGACGAAGGCGCTCAACGACGCTTGAGTGCTCGGGTCGCTCGGATCTTGCGGATGACGTCGTCCCACGATGCGTTGCGCTTGGCGGCGGGGACCCTGATCGTGCCGGCCAGGTCCAGGAAATCTGTCGTGCGCGCCAACACTGCACGGTTGCCCTCGACGCGGAAGACGACATTGTCGCCCTCGACGATCCCGAGCGCTTCCCGCACCGCTTTCGGGACCGTTACCTGCCCCTTCGAGGTCACCTTTGCTGCGATCTCCATACGCACGTCCTTACATCCTTGACTAAGTAAGGGTACACGTTCACCGCGGGGGACCGGAGTGTGGATCGGCAAACGGTGCAGGCGATTCGCCGGCGCGGAGTCACCTGTCGTCGACCCGGACACCGTGGTCGCGCCTGGAGTCGCCCGGCATCGTGCCGGCGTGACTGCGAGAGCGCACGCCGTGTTAGAGCAGGTTTCGAGTAGGTCGGAAACCGCTGGTCACAGGCCAGATGACCACCTTGAATCACATTGGTCTCATCCAATGCGAAGGGTCCAGTAGGCGCGAGGGTCTTTGCGGCTGTGCCCGATCCACCTGACTATTCGGCGGTTTCGAGAGCGCGCAGCCGGCGCAGAACGAAGGGCCGAGAGCGTCCCGTCGCCTCGACGAGCTCTCCGGTGCTCGCCCGTCCTGCTTGGCGAACGAGTCGGACGAGTTCACGAGCGCCCGGAGGCAGGCGCGATTCGAGTTCGTGATCAACCGGCGTCGACGAGAGCGTGAGGCGCACGCTTCCCGACGTTTGAAAGTACGCCGGGTCGGCGAGGCCGGCGAGCCGCATCTCCTCGAACATCCGCCGGATGCCTTCGCCGAGTTCCTGACCGAAGCTGAGGTCTGCTTGGACCCGAAGCTCTGCAATACAACCGAGCGCCGCCGCGACAGCGAACTCAGAAGTGGAAGCTTCGGCCGCCCGGTCTCAAGGTCCTTCTGCGTGTCCGCTCGATGCGCGTGAGGGCACAGGGATCGCGCCTGCCGAGGGCGCATCGTCAGCCAGTTTCACGGCGGCCCGCGGGGCGCGGCCCTGCTCGCGACAACGCCGAACGCACGTCCACACGCGCTGACCTGCGCCTTCACACGAGAGCGGGTGACGGGAATCGAACCCGCGTTCTCAGCTTGGGAAGCTGATGTTCTGCCGCTGAACTACACCCGCGGAACGGCCTGCGAGGGTACCAGCCGGAAAGGAGTGCGCCGCGGGGGCAAATGAGAGAGCATTCGCGGATGCAGAACCCGCCGGACTACCCCGGGCAGTACCCCCAGCAGCCTCCGCCGCAGTACGGACAGCCATACCAGCCGTACCGGGTGGACCCGACCGCGGTCATGGGCCGGCGCATCGGCGCGTTCCTCATCGACGTCGTCATCGGAACGGTGATCAGCGTGATCATCGTCTTCGCGTCGGCCGAGGCCTACGAGGGCACGCCGTTCCTCGACAACCCGTGCGAGTTCATCGACGACGACGAGTACATCTGCGCGGAGGGCGAAGACGGCGACGTGGTCCTGTTCAAGATTGCCGACCTGACGACGGCCGGGTTCGTCGGGCTCGGCATGTGGTTCGCCAACTCCGTGATTCTCCAGAGCCTGACCGGCGGCACGGTCGGCAAGCTCATGACCGGCGTGCGCGTCGTCGATGCCAACGGCCGGCGGGCGCCCTTCGGCCGGGTGCTTCTCCGCAGCCTGTTCCTGTTGCTCGAGTACTCCTTCTGTGTGCTCATCGGGCTCATCACCGCGCTCGTGTCGGGCGGGCACCAACGGGTCGGCGACATGGTGGCCAAGACG
>Ga0163152_10005494_pt1 | contig 14859 bp, 17 predicted proteins | sample OliLakLV19MP8IB2_FD_148635 | JGI IMG/M metagenome (GOLD analysis project Ga0163152, IMG submission 148635) | Freshwater microbial mat bacterial communities from Lake Vanda, McMurdo Dry Valleys, Antarctica - Oligotrophic Lake LV.19.MP8.IB-2 | ecosystem: Environmental > Aquatic > Freshwater >... | reverse complement strand
GGTTATAACGGGCCGTCGTTGCGTCCAGCAATGGGCGTTTGAGATGCTTGAGCCGCTTGCGATGAAAGTCGCACGAGCGGTTCTGAGGGGAGGAGATGGCAGTAATGCTATCTCCTTACCCGACCGCTTGCAGGGTGTCGTCGGTGTCATTGGTGCTGGATGCGCGTGGCGTTGCGTGCGCGGTTGAGACCAAACTTCAATGTAAAACTTTTGCCGCAACTACTCTCTGATGGTATGCTGGATGGCCAGAAAGGAGAGCATTTCATGCTTCAAACAATCGAGGCCATTATTGACCAAAACGGGACATTGCGTGTGTTGGAGCCGGTTCAGTGGCCAAAGTATCGCCGGGTTTTGATTACGATTCTCAATGAAGAACCATCTGATGAACTAGACAACCTTGCGCTCATGAGTGAAGTGGCATTAGCAAGGGAGTGGAACAGACCCGAGGAGGATGAGGCGTGGTCACACCTAGCCCAGCTTCCATCGTTGTAATACCCTTTCCCTTCTCTGATTTGTCAGGCACAAAGCTGCGTCCGGCGGTAGTACTAGTTGATGCTGGACGAAGGGACTGGCTATTATGCCCCATCACCAGCAAGTCTTACAGTGATCCAGATGCAATTCGACTCACAAACGCTGATCTAAAACAAGGTGCGTTGAGCACCATCAGTTATGCTCGTCCCGTCAAGTTGTTCACGGCGAATGAAAGTTTGATGGTGAAGAGGATTGCTGTGTTGAAGGATGAGGCATTCAAAGCGATTTTGACGGCGACAATTGAAGCGTTGCGTAAAAACTTGCCGACCTAGCTTTTTCCGTTCTCCTGCTCAGTGAACCTTTTTTACTTGATAGTCAGGGCCCTAGCGGCACAGCGTGGTGTTAGACTTACTAAACCGGCGTTGTGTCAGGCTATTTCTAGTGGCTGGTGACTCATCCTTGTGGATAGAGAGCTACTAGGAAGAGGTGGTGATGGTGGCGTACACATATTCGCGCTCCAGCCACGCTGATTCAAATTCAGTGCGATTGACACGCTGGGGTGCATCGGCAAAGGCTGGGTCATGGAGCAAAATGGTATCGGTTTCTATACCCACAACGACCACGGCATGACCAGGGCTTTGATCGTATCACGACCATCCAACGACTAGAACCAGCAGGGCAATCGCTAGCGAGCAGGGAAGTGGTACAATCAGAGGAACCTGTTACAGGATTAACACCCAAACCACCCAACGATGAATCAAGTTAATCGACCACTACCACTCCCGCGGACCGGATTGGCCAACAGCAAGTCCTTCGAGTTATTACCGGCGTCGCTCTTACCCTATCGGAAGACCTGACAGCCGTTGGTGCGTGCGTTGCCGCAGAACGCCTATCTGATTGTGACCAGTTTGGATCAGGCGCCGACCCAGGGGTTGCTGTTGCGGTTGGTCAGTTCCCTCCGGCGCCAGGGGCAGACCGTTTATGTCTTGTCAGTAAGGTACGCAAGCGATACTGCGATTAAGGCTTAAAGCGGTTAAGCCATTACGATACTTCCGCCAACCGAATCACGGCATATTCGTACTCGCGCCGTGACCAAGCCAACAAAAATGTGTCCAGGTCAATTGCCAGTGGTGCTTCGGCTTGGGCGGGATCATGGACGTAAACCCGTTGCTCATCAAAGCCAATCACCACGACTGCATGGTGCCGCGTATAGGGCCAATAGCGAAGACTATCGGCATCGACGGCCACGATCACTGGCAGTCCAGAGTCAAGGACGGGGCCAAAGGCCGCCAGCTCCCCATCCTCAGCCACCTCGACCACCAGCCCCAATGCATCAGCCAACTCCTCTACCTTGATAAAGGGAGTAATCTCTCCTGACCGCAAGCGTTGCCACAACCAGTCTACGCTGCGTTCAATTCCCAGATAGGCGAGGACCATTTTACAGCAGGCGACCAGACATTCCCCTTCATGGCGTTGTGGCCAGTGGTTGAAGTCGTTGAGCAGCACGTACACACTCCTGAATGGTTAGTATTTGTTCAGCAGTCAAAGGCATCACCTGCCCGGTCTGGGCATCCACGTCAATGATGCCCAATGGTTCCAGATGCCGCTCGTCCTGGTGAAAATCAATTGAGAAGCGCCAACGTGGTGGGGCCATGGGCAGAAAGGCGCCGCCACTAGCGCCCACCTTAAGATCGATCTGATTGCCCAACCATACACTAGCCTTGATCCGTGCATGTTGGCGCAGGATGTAGCCTTGGTTATCTTTGGCGAATGTTTTACGTTCCTGGGCCGCCTGAACGGCGGCCATTTCTCGCATATCCCGCAGCTGCTCGGCGGTCAACTCCTCCACCTGGCCCGTGGTCAGGTCAACCGCAATCGCGCCGACTGCCGGCTGGCGGTGCATGTCCTCCCGCCGACATTTGACCATAAAGCACAAGCGACCCTGGCGAAGATGACTTGGACCGGTACTGTACTGCGGCCCCAAGACTTGAGCTAGATAGGCAGCCACCGCCAGGCGGGCCTGTTCTTCCGTCATTTCTCGTGTAAGAATCATTGACTCCTCCTCCAGGCGTAGCCGCTCTTCCTCTCGCCGCGTTGGAATGTACGCCTGTGTCTTGTCGTCGCCGTCCTGACGCGTCACGCGAATACGCGCCAGCACTTGCTTGGCGATTTCACGAGTGTGCCTACACGGCTCATCGGTCAAGTCATCGCGCTATCTCTCAAGTGCGTTGATTTGGCCTAATCATACGGTTTTCGGCACCGCTACGCAAATCAACCGCAGCTGAGGGAGCAGCAAGATTAACGCAATTTTGTACGCGACAGAAATTTTTCAGCGGGAATTCACCACCAGGAACGATTTTGATCTCCTAAAAGGCAAGGAAACTTCTTGAATACGCTTTCGCTCGTCGGTGGGTTGTCGGCTCTTATAAGACCCAAAGGACCGTTTGAGTTTTATACATCCATTGGTATAATAGTGGCATGACGGATTATGTAGCCTACTACCGCGTATCAACCGACAAGCAGGGCAAGAACGGTTTAGGGCTGGACGCCCAGCACCAAGCTGTCGCCGGTTTTGTCGCTGGGCGCGGGACGACCAGTGCCGAATTTACTGAGGTCGAGAGTACCCGCAATCGCCGGCCCCAATTGCAAGCCGCGCTGGAACGATGTCGACTGAAAAAAGCCACGCTGCTGATCGCCCGGCTGGATCGCCTGGCGCGCAATGTGGCGTTTATCTCGAATCTGATGGAAAGCCGCGTTGACTTCGTCGCTGCCGACATGCCCGAAGCCAACCGACTAACCATCCACATTCTGGCCGCCGTGGCCGAGTATGAACAGGAACTGATCTCTAAACGTACCAAAGCCGCTCTGGAAGTTACCAAGCAACGGGGCACCCGCTTGGGCAACCCGAATCCTATACCGGCCTCGAAGAAGGCAACCGCGGCGCTGAAAACACAAACTATCGAATATCACGCAACGGTCAGACCCCTGATCCTTGAACTCCAAAAACAGGGCTATACCCTGTCGGCTACCGCCAAGGAACTGAACAAGCGTCATGTCCCTACTGCGCGCGGCGGTCTCTGGTATGCCGCTACCGTCAAAAATATCTTGGTTTCGTGAAGTTGCCCTACTTTGCTGAGGAATGACAATCTGAATATTTCGTGGTTGACTCAATACACATGCGGCTGTCGTCAGCTACCGCAAATAGCTAAACAGAAACCAGTTTTAGTCGGCCTAACGTGGGCGTCAGCCGCGCCACATCCTAGAGGAATAGTTCAGTCAAAAAGAAACTACTACCAGAGGTAGCGGTTTCTTTTTGGTGGACGATCTGAACTATGCTAGATTTTCTAAATTTTTGCTTGAGCTTACTTTAAACCCTCAACTTTGAATTGCCTTGTCGATTATATCAGACGTCGGCGTGAAACAACGGTTACAGCGCCCAATACCAACATGCCTACGATTATGGCGAGCAGACCCGTTCCATAGGATAAACCGCTACCCGTAACCGGTAATACTTCCGGTTCGTTAGCCGGTGGCAGAATCACGGCATCGATGACATGAATCACACCATTCGCGGTTTCAATGTCTGTCGTGACGATATTGGCGCCGTTAATCATGGCTCCGCTAGCAGAAAGTTTGAAAGTCACTGACGAACCCTGGACGGTGTTTACCTGCATGCCATCAGAGAGGTCGGCAGCCATGACTTTGCCAGCAATTACATGATAGAGGAGAATCTGGGTCAGCTCACCTGTTGGATCTGCCAGGAGCGCATCGATCGTACCGGCTGGCAGGGCAGCAAAGGCGGCATCAGTAGGCGCAAAGACCGTAAAAGGCCCTTCGCCCTTTAGCGTGTCGACAAGACCGGCCGCCTGGACAGCAGCGACCAAGGTATTGAAGTCCCCAGCGGCAACCGCTGTATCGACAATATTCATGGCGTTATCCTGGGCTTGAGCGACATTTGCGCTAGGCAGCAACGTGAGAATGATAGCCAATACGATACAAGCATAAACCATGAACCGATTCATCTGATGACTCTCCTTGTAATTGTAGGGTTGCGAAGGCGGTTTGATAAATATGAAACACGTATTTTGCAAATTATTGACAATACATGGACAATGTATCAATTATCGAATCACCAGACTGTGAGATTGCTTTCATTTCTTAAGCTGTGATATGAACGAAAATTTGAACAGATAGCTTAAATTTTCCGCAAATTGAAAACGCTAGTTTTGCTCTTGTATAGAATTCGCGTTTTCAATTTGCGCAGGGTATAAGAGGTTGGGTGGCCAGCCAGCGCACAGCATGGGCGTTTCGTAGCAAAAGAACGAAAACGTACGCGAAAGGTTGTGGATCGTCTTTGAAGTGCTGGTAAACAACCTGATAGCTGAAGTCAGCTATTGCCGATTAACAAAATAATATCGGGATCGTGTAAGTTATTCCTTCCAGGGTGACAACGATCCAGGTAAAGAGCAAATCTTGGTTGCAACCGACCCTGCTATTCTAGTAAAGTGACCCGCGAAGTTGGCTTAGTGCTTCTACAGCGGTATTAATTCGGAAGGTTGCAAAAGCTGACTAGACGTTTGTGGTAGAATCACTTTTACTCGTTACGACTCGCCACGAGCTGAGCCAACCAGTCAACAATGGGTGCCGCCGGTTCGCCAAGATGAATTTTAGCGGCTTGATAATAGGCCAACAGATAATCACGTAATCGTTCACGGCTAGGTTGGTAACTCACGAGCAGCTGTTCAATATAAGGAATATCATTACCGAGCAGTTCCATACTTCCTAGTTTGAGGGCCGCTATAATCGTTTGCGCAATTTCCAGGTTGATCTCCATGAGTTGGCGCGTTGATTTCTCCGTTGCGAAAAATGTGCCCCAGACATGCGACTCGATCAAGGTGCGTCGCGCCAGATAGTGTTCTAAGGCGCGTTCATTCATCGGCGCAACGCTGCGGGGTGTCGACGCCGGCACGGCCTGCGTCAAAAGAACTTGAATGTTCTGCACAGCAGTCTGGAGCGATTCACCCAAAAAGTGTCCCGGAATGATCGTGCGCAGTTTGGGGATCTGGTTAAAAATAATCCCGCCATACCCAAGCACCATCTCCTCAGGAGACAGTGCTTGGGCCACATCCAAGAGTGTTGCTGCCGTGTACAAACGTTGGGCTGATATGACGACAAGCTGGGGTTTTGTTTGAGCGACAGTCTTCTTCACAGCATCGACAGGAACATTAGCACCCAGATAAAGGACATCCCAACCCATCCTGAGGAGAAAGAAGGTCAAAAGCAGCGGGCTAAAAACGTGATTGTCCTCTGGTGCACAGCAGACCAGCACACGTTCGGCTCGGATCGGACGAGGTATCGTCGCCACGAGTGACTCTAGCCGGCGCACGGCCAAGGCTGAAGCAAAGTGTTCCTGTTGAATGGAAACCTCTCCTCGAACCCAGCCTTCGCCGATCAACTCCATTGCCTTGCTCAACAACTCTGTGCAGACCATCTCCGGTGGATAGCGCGCTAACGCTTGCGTAAGCACTTCATCCGCCGTTATACGATCAAATTCTAAACAGGCCGCCAGCCATTGCGCACACAGTTGCGCGATCGCACTATCTGGTTCATCGTACACTTTACTATGCACGCTATCTTGTAGCACCGCTTGTGCTGTCTTTTGTACCGTCGCTGCTGGGTCGTTGGCCGGCACACCATTTAGCAGCGGGTTTTCCCCCTTTGCTTCGAGGGTTCGCCACAATTCAACCGCATTGCGGATGGCCAATCCATCGGATTGGCGGGCAATCAGCCAGAGCAAGGTGTCTATATCGTGTTGTGAATAAAGGCGATGCCCCCCTGTGGCACGTGGCGGACGAGGCAATTCGTAGCGTCGTTCCCATGTGCGAATCGTCCTTGGGTTGAGACCCGTTTCTTGGACAACGACCTTCATGTTATAGGTGGGTAAGTTGCGCTCTTCTTGGTTCTGATCCATTATCGATATCCAGGTTCCCGGCTAGCTTCGCATAAAGCTTATTCAAAGAATGGGTATATTTTGCGTTATTTTGTTATTTTTAGCAAATAGTTTGACACAAATGAATAGAAAAATATATCCAAAACCTATTCAACTTACAGAAATCAACCTCAGCCGCTGATAAACTCTCCTATAAATCATCATTCAGTTGAGACCGCGATTAGGAAAAAGAATAGGGCAAAAGCAATGCAAGAATCTAGGCAACCACGAATTCTCGTCACTGGCGCCACCGGCTATGTAGGCGGTCGCCTGATACCACGCTTGCTGGCGGCGGGCTATCGTGTGCGTGTCTTGGTACGCGGTGGACCTGACCGGCTCAAGGGTCGGCCGTGGCGTGACCACGTCGAAATAACTAGCGGCGATGTGCTGCAAGCCGAATCGTTGGGTGCAGCTTTGCAGGGCGTGGATACCGCCTACTATCTGATTCATAGCATGGGCGGGTACACAACTTTTCGGGAGCGTGATATCGAAGCCGCGCACAATTTTGCGCAAGCGGCTGCGGCTGCGGGTGTTCAACACATCATCTATCTGGGTGGGCTAGGCGCAGCCGAAAGCCGGCTATCTGAACATTTGCGCTCTCGACAAGAGACGGGGGAAGCGCTGCGTTCGTTTGGCCTTCCTGTCACTGAATTTCGGGCGGGGATGGTGGTCGGCTCGGGCAGCCTTTCTTTTGAAATGTTGCGTAATCTCACTGAGCGCCTGCCGATCATGCTTTGTCCACGGTGGGTCTTTACACGCACCCAGCCGATTGCGATCCGCGATGTACTCAGCTATCTCATAGCGACGCTACACACACCTGCGAGTTGGGGGCGGATCATCGAAATTGGCGGTGCTGATGTACTAACCTATGCCGATATGATGCTTGGCTATGCGCGGGCGCGCGGTCTCCGCCGCCTGCTTCTTCCTGTCCCCGTCCTGTCGCCGGGGCTTTCTTCCCATTGGGTGCATTGGATGACACCCGTGTCGAGGGCGATTGCTAGGCCATTGGTGGAAGGGTTGCGCAACGAACTGGTGGTCCGTGATCCTGCCGCGCTCACGCTCTTTCCACAGATCGAGCCGCTTGACTACACAACGGCGGTGACATTGGCATTGGCGCGGATTGAAAATGGTGAAGTAGAGACCATCTGGAGCGATGCGCTGGCCTCTAGTCAAGGGGATCTGCCGCCGTTCTACCTAACGCAAGAACAGGGGATGCTGATCGAGCGCCGGCAAAAAACGGTACACACAACGCCCGCCAAAGTTTATCGAGTCTTTTCCGGAATCGGTGGCAAGCGTGGGTGGCCATCGTACAACTGGCTCTGGAGTCTGCGCGGCCTTCTGGATCGTTTGGTGGGAGGCGTGGGGATGCGCCGAGGCCGGCGCCACGCAGATGAACTGCGTGAAGGCGACGCCCTTGATTTCTGGCGGGTGGAGGCAGTCGAGCCGGATAACATGGTTCGTTTGCGGGCCGAAATGAAACTACCCGGTCAGGGCTGGCTCCAATTTGAAGTAAAGCCTGGGGCGACCGCCAATTCAGCCGAATTGGTGCAGACAGCGTTTTTCGCTTCCAAGGGCTTATTGGGTCTGCTCTATTGGTATGGGTTGTATCCACTTCACGGCGTAATTTTTTCCAAGATGATCAACAATATTGCCATGCAGGCGGAAATGTTGCCATAAGCAAGCATTTTGTTCCATGTAAATACTGTGCAAAATATAAACAAAATATTGACAAATTGTTATTTGTGTTGTATATTGGGTTTGTAGCACGCTTTATGGCAATGATATTTACCAAGGAGAATCAATACAATGGTGATCAGCAACGTCTTACCGTCAACTGCCCAGAGCTCCTCCACTTTCGTTCAGACGCTTTCTGCATTACACCGCGGTGATGCTGTTTTTCGCCAAGGTGTTTCCATGCATAAACACAAAAAGGCTAGCATGATTGCCACAGCCGAAGAAATGGAAAATAACCTTTACATTCTTGTCAAGGGTGAAGTAAATCTCGTCTATACCAATCCCAAAGGGCGCCGCATCGTCATCGCGACCTTAAAGCCAGGCGCCATCTTTGGCGAGGGTGCACTTGCCACGCATTCAACCCCTAACGCCTTTGCCGAAGCGAGCCATGATAGTGACATTTGGACTATCCCAGCGGCAAACGCAAACACGATGACCATTCAATATCCGATTTTGAGCTGGGCGCTGCTCCAAACCTATGGCGAACGTCTGCTGCAGGTGGAAAACAGCTTGGAAGATGTGGCCTATAAAACGTTGCCGGCGCGCCTGGCTGCACTGTTACTGGATCACAGCGACAAAAAAACAGGTCTGATCAAGGATCTAAGTCATCAGGCCCTAGCCGCTTATCTGGGCACCTATCGCGAGACGGTGAGCGCCATCCTGCGCGATTTCAAGTGTCAAGGTCTTGTCGAACTGGGCTACCGGCGCATTACCATTATCGATCAAGCAGCACTAGCTGACATTGGTGGCATCTGGGAATGGTAGAGCTTTCGATAAGCGTCTGGATTCTAGTCGACCCACTTGCCATTGATCACCAGGCGCTCCGGCGCTTGGTGATCTCACGCGGCTGTCAAATCAAGATTGCTATTCAACTGTTGATGGTAAGCTGCTAGCATTTGCTGGGCGACTGCTTGCGGGCTCAATGCGCCGGCCGGTAACCGTAGCGGCACTTTCTGCCAAAAGGCTGTATCGACCGCACCTGGGCGCACCACCGTAATGCGCTGCTGCCTTCGCTCTTTGCGTAGGGCATCGGCAAAGGCTTCCAGCCCAGCTTTGGCGGCTGCATAGGCCGCAAAGCCCGGCAGTCGTAGCCGCTCGTGGACGGCACCGAGATAAAATAGATGGGCATCGGCGGCCAAAAGGGGCAGGCTATAGTGGGTGGCCAAGAAGGCGCCTGTTAGGTTGGCGTCCATCGTCTGTTGCCAAGCCGGTGGCGCTAGTTCGGCCACGGTTGCATAGTGAATATCACCGGCAGCATAAACCCAGAAGTCCACCTGTGACACCTGTTGACTAGCCGCTGTCACCGCAAGTTGCACATCATAGGCAGAACTGAACTCGGCGTCGATTAGAACTTGGGCCATTCCTTTCATGTCTTCTGTGTGCCGAGCCACTGCCACCACCGTCCAATCTCGTTTGACCAGTTCAGATACCAGCGCAAGGCCAATTCCACCCGCTGCACCCCAAATCATTGCTGTGAGAGCCATATTTTTGTTCCTGAGTACAAATTGTACTCAAATTTTACTCTCTGGCACAATGACTGGCGCGATAGTGGGTGTAATAGCCTTACTCTTTTTAAAATCCAGATACGCAGCTACGACAAGTGGCCCTACCGCAAGCAAAGTTGCAAATAACCCCCATGCAAAAAGATAAACATTACTCATTTCTGGTCACCTCCAGCGAAAACTAGGGATCCAAAGCTTAAGATAGAAGGAACCCAGAGGCCCACATAGATGCCTTGATCCTGAGAACCCGTGAACCAGAGGTAGACAGACAGCAGAAACGAAATCGCTGCTGCGGCCAGGATTGATGCTTTTACTAACCCTTTATTTGACTTTATCATTGATTTCTCCTTAAATCTTTTTGTGTTTTCTATGATTTTCCCGGTAGTACTTGTTTGATGATGGTGTAAACCGCAGCCAAAGCAAGAGTCATCGCCAGCACTGCGGCTGTGTAAGCAACCAGTGGTGCATCGATCTGCCTGACATAGATGCCGAAAAATGCCCAGACCAGCACCAACGTATAGGCGACATCGCCAAACTTTAAGGCAAAGACAAGCCCCACCAGTGCGGCAACCACAACCATTATCGTTGCCCAGAGTGGCTCGTTCAACGGTACTCCCCGCCAACCCTGCTCATAGAGCACGATGGTCGTGTTGGCAATCGTTGCCACCGTAATCCAGCCCAGGTAGAGGCGAAAGGGAATATGCGTACTCCAGCGTTCGCTTGCAGAAACAGTGGAATATGCTGGTAAAAGGCGTGAATAGATAACAATTAGCCCACCCAGCAGCACCAGCATCAACCCCAGGGAGAGCGGAAAGAAACCGTAATGCCAAGCGAAGATCCACGAACTATTGGCGAGACAGGTAAGTACAAAGGGCCAGCCAATTGCACGCAGGCGTGGGTTGCCGCGTTGGCTGGGCAGCGCCTGGTAAACCGCATAGGCAATTAGCCCCAGGTAGATCACGCTCCAGATCGCAAAAACATAACCCGCTGGAGTAAAGCGTACAGGAAAGCTATCAGAAATATCGCCGGGTGTCCTGCCGTTGATGGGCAGTGCATTGGAGAGATAGTTGATCACCAGCGTACTGACCAGCGCAATGATGATGACCACCTGACGCAACCGATAACGGCTGGTTGTGTCATCGCGACTGGCATTACTGCGGGAAGAGGGTAGGATGTTCGTAGTCATGTTGTTCTCCTCAACAAAAAACAGGCCGAGTTTCTTCAAACACTCGGCCTGTAATTCATCGTTTTACTTGATCTCGCGTTAAGTCGCCGATTACTTTGGCATTAATATGCCACTGATGACATGAATGACACCATTGGACGTTTCGATGTCAGTGCTGACGACAGGAATCATGTTCCCTGCCGCATCTTTCAACATAACCTTATCGCCATCCAACATAATGGTGAATTTGCCACCACCCACGGTTTCTACTTCCTTACCATCCATTGCCACTACGTCAGCTGCCATCACCTTGCCAGCCACGACATGGTAAAGCAGAATATCAGTCAATGCGCCTTTCGGGTCTTTCAGCAAAGAATCGACTGTACCGGCTGGTAAGGCGGCAAAAGCATCATCGGTCGGGGCAAAGACGGTGAAGGGGCCTTCACCCTTGAGGGTTTCCACCAATCCAGCCGCTTGTACTGCCGCTACCAGGGTTGTAAAATTACCTGCGGCAACGGCTGTGTCAACAATATCCTTCAGATCACTCATGGCGGTAGTTTCAGTCATGGCTTCGGCCGCCGCGACTGGCGGCATGATGACCGTGTCGATGACATGAATCACACCATTGGATGCTTCAATATCGGTGCTAACAATCGTGGCATCATTGATCATCACTTTGCCATCTTTGACAGTAAATTTCACTTTGCCGCCCTGTGCTGTATCAGCTTCTAAGCCATCCGTAACAGCTGCTGCCATGACTTTGCCCGGCACCACATGATAGAGCAAAATTTGGGTCAGTTGGCCCTTGGGGTCGGCCAAGAGTGAATCCAGAGTAGCCTTGTCAATTTTGGCAAAGGCCTCGTCGCTGGGTGCAAAGACGGTGAAGGGCCCTTCACCTTTTAGTGTATCCACCAACTCAGCCGCTTGGACGGCAGCGACCAGGGTCTTAAAGCTGCCAGCCGCAACCGCTGTGTCAACAATGTCCTGAATTTCTGCGGCAGGAACTTCAGTAGGTGCTTCAGTGGCTGCTGCTGCCGGGGCTGGCGCAGCGGGCGCTGCCGCAGGCTGACATGCCGACAGTGCGAAAAGCACGACAGCAGCCAGTAGCAGAATACGTGAGTTTTTCATTGGGTCTCCTTGTTTTCTCATTACTACAATTTGAACGTTAAAGCGGATAAAACTAAAACTTCATTTTTCAAAACTATTCGTATTGTCTATAGTGGTTAGCCAATTATTATTCATATTATACTCAAAATATATTCAATCAAGTGATGATAATTCCAATCTCCAGTTATTTAACAGTGCATCATGGTCGCATTACAAAGAGGCTGAAGCGGGTCCAAGACGTCTGGGCGCTCCACAATACAGAACGCAACTCGCGCATTATCGGAGCGGTGGGCGAAATTGCCAAAACGCGCCGCTCAACCTATTCATGAATTGATGATCTCCAGCGTTTTGGTGACGCGCGATATCCCTCACGATATGTGCGCTTTGATCGTCTTCGGGATGGCCCATAATAAGTAATCGATATTGTTGGCGAATTATTTTGTCCCGCTGTGCAAGTGCAAATGATTACACCGATAAGGAGGAATTCGCCAACAAAGTCAGTAATGGAACCATCCCCAGTTGTCTTTGGGCAATGGTGCTGTAGCAAAGTGCGTCCATGCTCGCATGAGGGAATCAATCATGGTTAAAGATTTCTTTTCACAGAGCTCCTCATCTCGACTTTGTACAAAAAAATCTGTGATATCACTCGACTGGACTACTACCTTTGGGGTATGGACCCAGAATATTCAGACATCCCGCAAAAGCGATGATCTCTGGCTATTGCCTTCCACCCCAAACCACTCTGAGTGAGGCAGCGTGTAAATAACGTACAAAGTCGAGCTCATTGTGCCTGTTGTTTTTGGGCTGTGGCCATTCTTTGCGAATTTGCTGCCCGCCTATTAAGAGCAACAACGCATGGCTGCGGTTGCTCCAGCAAGAGCAACCGAGATGATTTTAGTACAGGATAGCGACACACTCTTGACCAATGTGGCCAATGTGCGGCCTTTCAACCTGAGTATCCCAGGCGTTCCCTCCAACTGGTGGGCGCGGACAGTGGTGCGTATGAGCAAGAGACGCTGGTGGAGAGTGTAATCATTGCCCCTTAGCGCGCAATTGTGGATGCGTTGCCAGGTCGGGTGCCCCTTGGGCGCTTCGCACCACAGCCGAAAATAATAGTACACGCTTTGCCATTTGGGATATTCCTTGGGGGGCATCCGCCATGGAATGCCCCCCAACCACGAGATACAAGATGGCATTGACGACCAGGCTCATGTCCAGCGTGCGTGGTCTTCCTCCCGATTTGACCAGTGGGATCAATGGCTGGATACTATGCCACTGGCTGTCGCTCGGGGGACCTGGGTGCGGCAGTCTCATTGAGCGCCTGTTGCCCGAGTCCATTCATACCGTCATCACCAAAGGCTTTGCGTTGAAAGTCATCTTGTTTGTGCTCGCTTCCAATATCAATTGCTTAGGCACACCTTGAGTCACTTGGTTTTCACGAAGCTTTTTGTCACAACTTAGGTTAATTACCAAACGACATCCCTACGTTCGTTGCGCCGGACAGATGATGGCGAAACCAAACGATCTGCCACTGGGCGGCGACTGATTTATTCGTGGGGTGTGATAAGCCGTGGCCCTCTTGCTGGAAAATTAGCAAGTCCGCCCGTGTTCTCTGTGCCACAAGCTGATCATGAAAGTGTTTGGCCGTGTCCACCGGCAGAAAATCCGTTTCCCCATGGAACAACAACAGCGGTGTATGTACTCTCGTTGCACGGTAAAAGGGCGAGTCTCGTCGATATTCAGCGATATCGTCTGTAGGTAAACGTCCTTCGGTATAACTAACCGGCAAACGACCAACCGTCTCCCACCACTGGAAGAGATCAAGTGGTGAACACTGGGCGTGGGCAGCAGCATAAAGCGTCGGATGACGGACCAAGCTTTGGCCCGTGAAATAGCCGCCATACGAGCAACCAGTGATCCCGACCTGTGCTGGCATCGTATAGCCTTGGGCCACTAGATAGCGTACCGCTTGAGCGGCTTCGTCGATGTCTCGTGCACCAAAGTGCCGCTGGTCAACCAGTGCGTTAAAAAAGGCCGGCCCAAACCCCTCACGTCCCGCAAAGGGCATGAAGAGAACGCCAATGCCGAAATTGGGCAAGAGGGTAAATGGCTCTTCGGTGGTGGCGCCCCAGCGATTGGTCATGGCCCCGCCGGGTCCCCCTTGTTGATAGAGCACCATTGGCTGCGCGTGCGGGGGAAAGGGGACGCATACGCGCGTCTCTCGTTCAACACCGATCCATTGGCTGCGCGTGCGGGGGAAAGGGCACGTCGGTCGGCAGTAACAGATACCCTGTGCGCACGCGATGGCCCGGCAAGGGAATGGTCATTGAAACGACACGAATTTGGTTGAGCGCCGCTACGGCACCATTCAAGCGGGTTAGTTGCTGCGTTTCCCCATCTGCCAACTCCATACGGTATACTTCCGGCGGTCTTTGAAAAGAGGAGTGGACAAAAATCAACTGACGGGAATGATGCGTCACCAATACCTGATAGCCCTGTGGTCCCTCGGCAAAGCTGCCTTCGTCTAGCGGCAGCGGACGCAATTTCCCTACATCCAGAGGATTCCCGCGCTGGTACGCATAGAGCCGATAGGTAATGCCGGCATTCGCCACAAAAACCACCTCGTCCGGTGCCACAAACAATGCTTGCGTGGTCAAGGGTGCGTCGATTTCCGGTCGATCCAGCGTCTCCCGCAAAGTCAAATTGGCGTCGTAGAAGCGGTAATACGCCCGGTCGGGATAAAAGGTCGTCGGGTGTTGGCGACCGGCCGGTTGCGAAGGGTGTGCCATCTTGACCAGCAACGTCTGGCCGTCGCTGCTCCACTGTACCTGCTGAAAGAGGGCGTCATCCTCCGTCGTTGCGCTGAGCGCATCTGGACGAAAGTCATGACG
>Ga0163152_10005491_pt1 | contig 14863 bp, 6 predicted proteins | sample OliLakLV19MP8IB2_FD_148635 | JGI IMG/M metagenome (GOLD analysis project Ga0163152, IMG submission 148635) | Freshwater microbial mat bacterial communities from Lake Vanda, McMurdo Dry Valleys, Antarctica - Oligotrophic Lake LV.19.MP8.IB-2 | ecosystem: Environmental > Aquatic > Freshwater > Lake... | reverse complement strand
ATCATTAAGAGAGCAGTAAGCAATAAAGAGTGGCAAGGAATAATCCCAAAATCTAGCAATAATAGAATCGGTAACGTGTCCCTTTGGTACCCGGTACCATTCGTGCATGACATAATTTTTTAAATGATTGCCGAAAGCCTGGGATCGGTCGGTACCATTCAATATCAAAGGGGGGAACAGCAGATGGACGGGGACCCTAAATTATGCACCGCATGCGGGCAAAGCTTAGTTGATAAATTTGAAAAAATAGGAAAACTTTTCTTTCAGGCTACACAATCGCTGATGTCCTTAAGAGCCAACGGTACCGGTTCCAAAAGTGCCGCTATTGATTTGATTAAGATAGAAGGTACCGGTTCCGCCGGAACCGGTACCAATAATTAAATTCAGGATTTAGTAGGAGTAACTATGAAGCAGATATTGTTCTTATTGTTGTCGTTAAGTCTTTTATCAGGTTGCTCAACAACCAAAATCTTAGAGGCGACAGGTGGCAGCAAATCCGATGGGATTGTGGAGCTATCTTATCAATATGGATCTTTTGAAAAACCTGTTGTTGATTGGAATGCCGGGCTAGTAACAGCGACTCAAAGGTGTTTAGCGTGGGGCTATAAAGGTGCAGAACCTTTTGGCGGTACAGTTTCTGAATGCCAAGTTCATACGGATTATGGTTGTAATTCTTGGTTCGTTACTGTTAAGTATCAATGCTTGGATTAATGAAAAATCGAATGGTACCATTCGATTGGTACCATTGATTGCGAGTTCGAATGAACAAAAAAATCCGAGAGTTTGTTGGGACGGCTCTGATCATGCTGCTGCTTTCGCAGAACTGCCTCTTTGCCAGAAGCTATAATCCAAATAACATGCGATATGGAATGTCGAGAGCTGAGGTGGAAAATGCCATCGGAGGGACCCTGTCAGAAAAAGGTTCTTTCGATTTTCTTGCTCGCGGGAATGTATACCAGCAATTTAATCTTGATTATAGTCATGGATTTTATCTTCTGTTCGAAAATGATTCTCTTTATGCGGTTCAGCAAGGAGGGAGATCTGTCAGCATCGACCACTGCTATGAGAACCTCCGTTCAGCTGAATCATCCCTGGAATCATGTGTCGCGCAGTCGATCGAAATATCGCCTGAATGGAAAATCGATCCAGAGACTTATGATTTCGAAGGCTATCAATTAACTCTTTCACAGAAGCTCTGGTCTGTTGGGGCAATGGTTCTATTTTCGCCTGTCCTTGCGGTTGGTTTGGTCGTGACTAATAGGGTCAGGTCTTCAATTGTCAATTCTTGGTTCAAATGTATTGTCATTTGAAGACCTGACCCGTTTTCTGCTCGTTTTTTTGAATCAGCTGTTATTGGATGAAAGGCTGGCAGCAAGAGGTTGAAGCGGCACTTTTGGAACCGGTACCTTTAGCCCTGAGACTGTCCCTTCTGGAACCGTCCCCAATATATTATTACGATGCCCGGAATGAGCGGTTTTGAAGTTCTTCAGAGATTAAAAGGCGACAGTGCGACGGCGAAAATTCCAGTGGTCATGCTGTCTGCTTCCGGAGAAACGGCCAATATCTTTGAAGCTGAAAAGTTATGGGCAGTGGACTTTGTAATCAAGCCCTTTAGCTCAGACGATCTTTTGACGGTGATCCGCCGAAACGTAAAAGCTTATGAAGCTTAAGAAGACATAGGTACCGTTTCCAATCCCCAATGGGACTGCTTCGCTGAAGTGCCGGGTTCATATAGTAAAGCACAGGGGACAGTCCCCCCTGTAGCCAATGGTACCGGTTCCAAAAGTGCCGCTATTGATTTGATAAAGATAGAAAAGATAGAAGGTACCGGTTCCGCCGGAACCGGTACCAATAAACCCGGAGGGGAAGGGTTAGCTCAGTGTGTCCCGCTCAGAACCGTCCCCGCTCGCACATTCGCGGCCCGCGCCGATTTGCATCTGCTAATAGCTTCTAGCAAAAATCACCACCGGCAAGTGGCTTTGCAGATCCAAGGAAATAATTGAGGGCAGATTTTGACAGATCCTTCCCCATCAGGTATTTTTTCTGCACCGCCAGCTTTCTAATTCTTTTTAAGGGAGAAACCCATTGAATTCACGGATCAAAAAAACTGTCGCCGTTTTTATTATATTATCCGTCTTTACTGTCCAGAATGCCGCCGCCGCCCCGTCCCTGTCCTTCGGAATCCTTGACGCGGAACGTAATCCCGTCTTTTCGCTCGAGCTTCCCTTCGAACTCGGCACTATCGAGGAAATCCGCCCGGCTGCATCCCGCAAGAACGCGCCGGTCGTGATCGCCATTCAGACATTGCACGGCCATTATGAGACCGCGCTCAAGATCCGTGAACTTTCCGAATTCTTCTATGAAAAGCTCGGCACCGATCTGGCTTTCTTCGAAGGCGCGAGCGGTCAAGTGCACCCTGAGTTTCTCCGCTTCTCGGACGATGACGAAAAAAACGCGGCCGTCCTTGATGATCTCACACGCCGAGGGGAAGTGACGGGCGCCGACCTGACCGCGGCCTCGGGGAGAGTCAAAGGCATCGGCGTGGAAACTGCCGCCGGTTACCGGAAGTCGTACGATCTTTTCAAGGACGTGCTTGGACAGCGCGATAAAACGGAGAGGGCGCTCGAAGAACGCCGGCTCGCGCTCGAGCGGAACGCTTCGCGTATCATCCGTCCCGAATTGCGCGACATCCTTTCGCACTGGTTGAAATTCGGCGAGAACCGGCTCGAGCTCATGGCGGCCGTTGATTTCCTCCGCGAGGGGGCTTCTAGGCTCCTCGGCACCGATCTCCGGTCCGCCGCCGCGCAGTTCGACTGGCCGCAGATGACCCGCCTGGTCCTCCTGAACGATCTCTCGAAAAAACGCAATGAGACTGCCTGGACCGCGGAAGCGTCCCGCCTCGCGGAAAAACTTCGCGGGCTTGGCCTCGACGCTTCGTTCGTCGAATTCCTCGGGTCCGAGGAGAAGGGGGACGGCCCCGCTCCACGCCGCCGTGCGGAGAAATTCCTGACGGAGGCGGCGCCGAAAGGTTTCCGCCTGAGCGAATACCCCCAGGCCGTTTACAGGGCCGCTTACAGGATCATCGAAAGTGAGCTCGACTCGCATTTACTTTACGAAGAAATCGAAACCATGTTCGAGCGGCTTCTCATCGAAAGCACCGGGAATGCGGACGAAGAAAAAATTCTCCGCGATTTCCGCAGGCTCGTCCTCGCGGCCAAACTCACGCGTCTCGAGATGACTCCTTCCGACTGGAGGGAATGGCGCGCCCAGGATTCCGGGGAGAGCGGTGAGACGGGTGCTTTGAAGGAAGCTCTCCGGCTCGCGGAAGCGTTTTACGATTCAATGGAAGAGCGCGAACGCGCGTTCCTCGAAGCGGTAGAGACCTCGCTTCGTTCGGGCAAGGAGAAGACCGCGGTTTTCATTTCGGGCGGCTTTCACGCGCGCGAGATGATGGACCGGCTCGAAAGCGCCGGCATCGCGAGCGTACTCGTGACCCCCCATATCTCGGGGAGCCTCGAAAACGGGCTTTACCATAAAGTCATGCTGCGCAGCGCTACCCTGGAACAGACTCTCTTCACGAACGATCCCGCAGCCTCGAAAGCGCAGGGCTGGGATACCGCGGCCCAGGCCGATGCGGTCCGCGGCATTCTTGCGGAGCAGGGGATAACGGACGTAAAAGGGCTCCCTTATTTTTCGGCGCTCGAAGGGGACCGGGCCCGCTCCGAACTGAGAGCTTCGGAAGAAACCGGCGCCGTTGAGCTGCTTGAGATCGCCCAGACGACGTCCGACTTCGACCAAAATCCCTTTCCCGCCGTCGAGAAACTCGGCGAATGGTTTGCGCCGCACCGCTGGTTCATGGAAAAAGGCAGTGTCGTGCGCGGCGTCGAGTATGTGGACGCTTTCATCCTCGGAGAGGAAAGCGGCCGCTCCGCTCACGGGCTGATTATCCGGCTGAATCTCACGGATTCTGAAGCGCGCAGTTATTCCAAGCAATACTATCTTCCCGTCATTGTTTCCGCTTCCAAACCCGCCGCGGCGGATGCCGAAACGGTCCGCGTCCTATTGACGAACGGGGAACGTTATCTCTCGCTCGCCGAGCACCAGGCCGTTTATCAGAGGATCGCTCTCGAACATTTCCAGCGCCGCAGCCGGATTCCCACGTGGAACCGCGGGCAGGCCGTCTTCACGCCTTTTGATTCCACGCTCGACGGGATTCCCGCGGGCGGCGTCGACGCCGCTCCTCTCGGCGTCTCCACTTCAAACGTGCTGACGAAGGTGACTTCCGGCGGAACTTCCTTCGTCAGCAAAACCTACAAGGACATGCGCGGCGCTTCGGGGCAGGACGGGACCGTATGGCCCGCCAATACTGAAGTCGCGAAATACGAGGCCCTGGTGAAGGGCGGCTTTCCGTACATGCCTCCCCTTTACGGCACGCTTGAATACGTTGACGCCGGGGGAAACAAGACGGCGCTCGGCCTTATGATGAAAGCGGTCGGGACTGAGACGGAAGCCGGCGGTGTTTTCTGGGAAGGCCTGACGCGTTTCATGAAGGACTTGAAAGAATCAGGACCCGGCGAGGCGGAGGAAAGATCGCGCAAGTCTCTCGAAGGGGCCGCGGCCTTCGCCCGTGAGCTCGCACGCACGGTGGCGGAAATGCACGGGGCCTTCCTGAAAAGCGGGCAGAGCGGTTTCACCGCGGCACCCGCTAAGCTCGAGGAGATATTCGCCTGGGGCCGCGCGGGCCGGCATCATCTGGGCGAAGCACTCCTCAACCTGGAGCAGCGCCTCGCGGCGGCTCCCGGCGACGAAAATCTGGCCCGGCTCAAGGAAGAATTCGCGAAACGCCGGGGCGCCATTGCCGAGGCGAAGAGTGCCCTCACAGAACTCGAAGGCATCCTTATGAAAGCGCCCGTGCACGGGGATCTTTCGACTGCGCAGGGGCTCATCGAAGCGCTGGGCGATGAAAAACTGAATGCGCAGTTTTGGGACACTGCCGAGCGCGGCGATCCGGAACTGGTCGCCGAAAAAGCGAAGGCGCTCATCGAACGCGTACGCTGGCTCGATTTCGAAGGCCCTCCCGCGAAAGACGCCGTATCTCCTGACTTCGACCAGAGAGAGAACTGGCTCAAGGATGTTGCGGGCGTCCTCGAAGGTTTCTGGTACATCGCGAACATTCAGCTCTTCGGCTTCCTCGACCTCAAACCCATCGACAATCCTGCTGACCGCGAGGAGGCCCGCAAGGCATCGCTTGTGCTCGCGGGCTTTGCGGAAGCCTCCGAACTGTCCCGTCCCGTCGACCCGGAAATCATCCGCCTCATCAACCAGTGGGTGACGCAGACAACAGACGCTTTCCTCAATGCCTATTTCGATACGATCGAGAGAGACGGCTACGGCAATGCGATCCTCTCCCGATGGGACCGCGGGACCGCCCGGTCGCTCGTGGATTATTATCTGATGGAACGTGCCACGCATGAATTCCAGTACGAATTCTACGCCCGCGAATGGGGCTGGGAAGGCATACCGGGCACCCGCATCCTGCAGCTCACAGATTCCGGCCGCCTCGCTTCCGCCGCCGATGAATCGAAAACCTATACAGCTTCCGGAGACACCGTCTTCGGCGGCGCTCTCACCGAAGTCCCGGAAGTTCCGGAGAAAGAATTCTCCTCGCCTGTCGATGCGGGGATCCCCGTCGACGGCGTCTTCCTCCCTTTTCATCACATGCGCCACGAAGACGACTGGGGCGTCGGCAATTTCTACACCGCGAAGGTCGCCGGAGATTTCGCTCAGGCGCTCGGCTATCACGTCATGCAGGATCTCCCATTCACCTATTCCTCCGCGGGCAATTCGCCCTATTCGGTTCTGAGTGCGCTGCTTCTCGACCCCGTCTACCTGAGCGCGCCCGAAGCGGTGCGCACGCTGGCCCTCGAGGGGATCACGGTGCCGGGGTGGGAAAAATTCCTGGAAGATAACCGCGATACGATCCGCGCCCTCCAGGCGAGCCCTCAGATCCGTCATCAGGACATTATCAATCTCAATCTCGCCGCCGTGCGGCTCATATGGGCGGCGGTGCAGGGGCAGACGGATTCGGAAACCTTCCGCGCCTTCGAGACCTTCAAGGCCGCGAACCGGGAAATGGCCGAGGACGATCTTTTGTACCTTCAATTAAAGTCGGAGCAGGCAAGCGACTGGCGCCAATGGGACGCCGGGGTGCGCGACCGCGATCCCTCGGCTCTCGCCGCCGCCCGCGAACGGCTGAAACCTGAACTTGAGTTCCAGGCTTTCGTCCAGTACTTGCTCGAACATCAGAAGAAAAAGCGCGACGAGCATTACCGGAAACTCGGCGTCTCGACGATGGTCGACATGGCGTTTGCCCCGCCCGACGCCGAAATCTGGAAAAATCCCGCGGCCGTCGGCATGAACAAGGCGAACGGCTACAAGCGCGACGCAGTACAGGGCGTGCCCGGTAAAAAGGAAGCGCCCGTGGGCCAGCTCTGGAACTTTTCGGTGTACGACTGGTCGAATCCCGCGGCTCTCTCGCTCTTCATCAAAGTCTTCAAAATCAATCTGGACCGCGCAGACTACCTGCGCGTAGACCACACGCTCGGCCTGTACCGGATCTTCGTCTTCCTGCAGAAGGGGCTCTCGCTCGAAGCGCTTGGCATCCGGGACCGTATCGAGGAAATCCGCACGCAGGCTCTCGAGGAAAGCACGGACGCCGCGAAAGAACGCGCTGTCGCCGCGGCATGGGAACTTATCCGCACGGCGCTGATTGAAAAAGGCCGGGAGCTTGGGCTCCCTCCCGAGGTCTTCACTCTGCTCTTTGACGAAGCCGGCCAGCTCCGCAAGGGCGGCGCCATGGTGATGGCCGCGCGCAGGGTCCCGAAGGAATTACACGGGCAGAATCTGCCGATGGACTCCCGGTGGCAGCGTTTCCACTGGGAAGAGGATGACCTTTACGATGGGGAGCCGAAGTGGGATACGATCCGCCTGACGGCAAACGAACGGGCGCAGGACAACGGCGACATCCGCGCCTGGCTCTTCCCCGAGGACGGGCACGAACCTCCGCGGCCCGACGACCAGATCCGTCTCGGCTACTTCCGCCTTTCTCCCGGTGAGACCGCCATGGCGGAGCTCGCGGGCATCGCCCAGGAGCGCGGCAAGAAACTCATTTTCGAGACGCTTGGGACGGTGCCGGCGCCTATCCAGGCGTCCTCCAGCCGTTTCGGCAACAATTATTACCCGCTCGTCTACGGGCTCGACCCGTCGAGCTGGTATCATCCGCTCAAGATCAAGACGCGCAGCGGAATGATGACCTTCAACGTTGCCGACACCGGATCGCCTGCGGCGGCCTGGGCCGGCGTGAAGGACTGGGCCAACGTCAAGGGCCCGGCGGTCCGCGCCTTTTTCCCGGAGCTCCCGGGCGAGCAGTTCGAGCCGCACATGAGCTCGGTGACGCCCCCCGTCCATGAAAAGCTTCTTGAGATGGTGTACGATCCGCAGGGAATTTACCCCCAGATTGCGAACGGTCACCTTCCGCTGATCGCACTCCTCGGCCTTCTCGATATCGCGAACCTGCCGGAGGAATACAGGCTCAACATTCCCGGGCTCGGAGGCCAGTGGATCAACAAACTTCCGGAAACTCTCTCGCTCGAAAATCTTGCCGCCGCCGCGAAAGGCGAGGACGCGAGCGAAGAGGCGCGTGATGCCGTACGGGTCGTTCGCGCGCTGCAGGAAAAGCGGAAACGCCATTCGCCTCTTACGACGCCGGCAGATATAAAAATCCTCAGAACTACGCCCGATGTCACCGAGGACGGCATCCAGATCCGCATCGTCTCCAAGGAAGATCCCGCGTCGACGCCGCCTTTCTTCACGGAAACCTACGTGCAGGGCGAGCCGTTGAAAGTAGAGCTCGTCGTGCGTTCCCGGGATGGGATGGAAGCGCGTTTCGATGCCAAGCGCATCCGCTCGGCCCGCGGCGAGACAGCCGCGGTCTCGAACTGGGGCGCGATGGTGAGACCCTTGAAACCCGGCGTCTACGAATTCCGTTTCGAAGTCGAGAAACCGGGCGAACCCCGGGAAGCCACCGCCTCCGGCCGCCTGATTGCAGTGGAGGAAGGCGCTGACCTCAACCCGATGTCTCCCGGCTATGTCCTTACGGCGGATGCGCGGGGCTTCCGCTCTGAAATGAGGGCCGATCTGAATCCCCGGCTTCTCGCGGAGCTGGCCTGGAAAGAAGCGGACGCGGCCGACATTCTTATGCATTTCCGCGCGCTGATGGCGAAATACGCCTACCCGCTTCCGCGGAAAATCATCCAGGATGGAAAAGAAATGGAAGACGGCCAAGGCGGAATCCGCTACGCGCCGAAGCCGTTCACTTATGAGAACCTCAAGGCATTCCGCGACAGCGGCGCTTACGGACCCGCGCTCAGCCCGGCAGGTCTGTATCAGAGGCTCGCCAACGCCCTTTCCCTGTCTTCGTTCCTTTCAGAAGCGTGGGAAATGCCGAAACCTTTTTACGATTATTTCGGGATTCTTCCGAAAGGAACAGTATGGTTCATCCGCGAGGAACTGAAAAAATCACAGGACCAGCTGATAAACTGGATACGCCGCCGAGCGGAAGCGGGACAGATGCGTTTTTCTGTCGTAGTCCAGGGCGCGTGGCACGGGGAAGAAGCGTTCGCCGCGGCCATCATGCTCAGGGAGACTTTCCCCGCGCTTTCCTTTGAAATTCACGCGCGGGATTTCGTCGAGCCCAATCCGGACGAACTGAACTGGGCGGCAGGGCTCGAGAAGCTCGGCTGGCTGAAACCGAAACTCGGCGAATATTTCCACACGGTCGCGGGCGAGGACCTCGGACCAGCCGGCTCGCCCGCCGGATTCAAGGCCTATATCCTCAAGGACGAATGGCGCGGGCTTGTGAATTCCTTCGCTCAGGGGGACATCACCCGGCCGGAATCGTTCGTCCCGGACGCCGACATCGTCATCGCGACGAGAGTCCTCGGGCGCGGCCGCTACGTCACGAAAGAAGAAGACATCCGCCGCGCGCTCGAGAACAGCTATGGCGCTCTCAAAGCGGGAGGCCTGCTTGTTCTGACAGGCGAGGAGGACGTCGCAGAAATACTCGGCGCTTCATTCAAGGACCATTTCAGAGGGCTGGATACGGACGAAGGGCTTTATCAGAAAATGGAAGACGGCGAGGTCCGTTCAGAACTTCGCTCCGGGACAGATATCCGGGGGCAGGAAAGCGTTCGGAACCTTGACCGTTCCGAACCCCGGGACGCGGCCGTCAATTCTCCCGCCATACCTGCCCTGCAGATGCCTTTCCTGGCCGACGGCTCCGAGAATGCCGTTTTCGGCACCGCCTTCCTTTCCGCCGGCATGGCCGATCCGGACTGGAATGAGGGGACCGTGAACGATTACCGTCTCGCCCTCCGCAGGGTGGTCGAAGCCCGCCTCCGCGGGCGCTCCGGCGAAAGCCTCGAAGCGGCGGTCGGATCTCTGCAGACGGTTCTTCGTGAAAACAAGCAGGTCATCGCGCTCTTCGCCCGCCTTCGGGATATTTCGGATGAGGAGACTCTCCGGCAGATTTTCGATTCGGCCCGGTTCCTTATCCGCGCGAACGAGGCACAGGCCCATTACGTGGCCTTGACCGTGGAACGGGAGGAAGACGTAGCTTCGCTGCGCGAAAAACTCCTCGATTTCCTGAAACGGGAATATCCCGAAGATGCGGCCGTCCGCAATCAGATATATTCCCGCATGCCTGTCGTCACTGCGGCACAAAGCATTTCCGGAAGAGAAGTGCCCAAAGGGGCCCTTACCGTCCGCGTGGACTGGACGGCCGGCGCGGAATTCAACGCCGTTCTTCCAGTGTCTGCGGATGAAAAGCGGATCCAGGCCGACCGTCTGCCGGACGGCGCGCTCCTGCGTTTCGACGAAAAGAACCTCGGTTTCGGAGTATCGCTTCTGCAGGCGGCCGCGCTTCTTCTCCAGGGGGCCGAGGCAAGCGGCCTGCGCCAGCTCAAGACCGGCATCTTTGTCCAGGCCGGCACGGGGGCCTTCGAGAATTTCGGACGCCTTTACGACGCCCTCAGGATGATCTCCGCTTCCGCATAAACGGAGCTTCTCTGGATGCGGTCGTTTCCGGCGGGCGCGAGCCGGCGATTAAGATAAAGGGGACGGTTCAAAAAGGGACGGACTGAGCTAACCCGCATTTGACGGACACCTAAAAACGTGGACAATATGAGCTGACCCCGGTTTGACGCACGGATGAGCTCCACTCGAAGTTGCATCAAGGGAACTAACCGGACGCCGTCCGGGAACTAACCGGACGCCGTCGAACTAACCGGACGCCGTCCGGCGGGGAAGGGTTAGCTCAGACCAAAACTCCAATTAGAGGTACCGTTTCCAAAAGTGCCAGGTTCAGAAAGCAATGATAGTTTTAACCCGGCACTTTTAGAAATGGTACCCATTCTTTTAAGGGATTCGAAGATGAAACTGTCCGATGCTCAAAGACCAGTTTGGTTGGCAGCCGCTGTTTTGTTTTCCCTGACTGGAATTTTTTTTACGTCGGACGAATATGGCATGGCCGCTGTTCTTGCGTTTATTTTTTTAGGGTTTGGCCTGTTCGTTTTTCTATCAGGAGATTATAAGAAGTACTTCGACAGGATGACGGGCTTTATTTCTAAAGCGATTGATAAATTACGGCCTGGAAAAAGTGGAAAATAAAGCTCCGTTACCGTCCCTAAAAATACAGGCTGACAAGCATGAGGAAAGAAACTCTATGAATAGATTCCGTTACCGGTTTCCGCGGACAGCCTTGCTTTGGATGCTTCTGGTTTTTTCTTTCACTTCCTGCGGCCGTTCGGACGTGGACGCGGAGCTTGTCGGCGAGTGGCAGCTGAAGGGGGCTTCTCCCGCCATTTATTGGAAGATCCGTTCGAATGGCACTTATCAGGTTTCAGGGCCCGGTGCGGGAGCGGGACATTCCGGCAGTTTCAGCGCGGCCGATGGGAAATGGTTTTTTACCTCCGAGGCGTGGGGGAAGGACCAGGGAACGTATCAACTTCCCGATGCAAATACGTTACTCAGCGTGGGTAAACTCGGAGCTGGAACCTGGGTGCGCACATCTCCCGTAAAAAATGCGAAGAATAAAAAGCCGGGCCCTTCAAAGGGAGACCCCCGCAAGCTTAAACTTGGGACACAAAATGAGAATGGGAAGGCGCTGCCCAAGGATATTCCTGAGCTCACTGAAGCGGCGACAAAGCGCGCGAGGGAATGGAAAAAAGACGCCGCTGCTGTTTCGATTCAATACGACGAGGTCAATGCTCCGAATATGAAAGGGCCTCAAGTCCGCTATTCTTTTATTTCTCCATCGGAGGGTACGGGCTTCATGCTCACGGTGACGACCGAGGGCGCCGCCCCCTACGAATTCAAACAAAAAGTCAATTGGGGCGAGAATCCCCTGCCGCCCGTTTTTATCGATTTCCCGGTGGCGGTCGAAAGAGCCCGCAAAGATGGTATGCAGGGCGCCGTCATTTCGGGAAGCCTGCGTATTTATGAAGCGCAGGGCATGAGAGCATTGGCCTGGATAATAAGTGCTGCGTCCGGCGGCCGCACCGTGGACGGTGCAACGGGCGAAATCATCCAGCGTGATGTTACGGGCTATATCGATTATTATAACGCGCAATGGGAAAGGGCCGCGCGTGCCCTTCGTGCCCTGCTCGGGGTCCGCGGAGGAGGAGGTTATTCTCCGCCGGCTGCAGGTTCTTCGTCGAGCTCAGAAAGCGGTGGTGGTTATCAGGGCATGACCTCGGAAGAATATCAGCAATCCGTTGCTGAATCCAACGCCTACTGGGGCGGTTCTTCGGACGATTACAATCGCGTCAAGAACGGCGAATGCACATGGAGTGATTCATCGAATTACGGCTGCTGATCTTCTGTTCCGGTGCCGATTCCAATCCCGCAGAGACTGCTTCGCTGAAGTTCAGGGTTCAAAGAAATGATGTTTGATTACAGCGGAACCAACTGGAAGGTTCATCACAGGAGAACGGATTACATGGCTTCAACCAGCACGATCATTATGCAGGGAAAAAAAACGCGGCGGCGGGCAGGACGGGGTGTGCTCCCGCTGATTGCTTTGATGCTGGCATGTTCGACTATGCAGGAATCCGCCCGCGCCGGAGAAGCCGAATATCAGGACTGCATCAGGCAGCTTTGCACGACCTTTGGTTTTGCCGAAGACAGCTGTGTGCAATCCTGTGTGCATAAGCTCCATGGCTCCGGCGGTGGGATGACGCAGGCGCCCGTTCCCGTTCAGTATGGAGCCATCGCGATCGAAGACAAAACCCTCATCACGGGATATGCCAAAGACGAAGCATCCCGCGCCGAGGCAGAACGCGAGGCCCTGGCAAATTGCCGCAGCGCCGGGGGATCAGCCTCGGGGTGTAAGGTCGCCGTGTGGGGCCATAACAGCTGCCTCGCCCTGGCAGCAAGCAAGGCAAGCGATGGCGGTGAGAACAACTGGGGTTTTGCCTGGTCTGACGATGGCTGGGTATCCCGGCGAGACGCCACGGCTGCCTGCCAAAAGGATGGCGGCGCCAACTGCAAGGTAGCCGTCACTTTTTGTACCGGATGAGCTATTGAGTAACCGGACGCCGTCCGGTTAGTTCACTGAATTTTTGACAAATTTACTCCTTTCGCAGAAAGCACATGGATTAAAGGGGACGGTTCTGAGCGGGACACACTGAGCTACCCCGCATTGGACGGACACTATCTTCTGTGTCTGTGTCACCTATGTCTGTTTGGTTCTGAAGAGCCCGGGCTAGCAATCGATAGCATCCTCCGTTAATTGTTTCGGAGTTTGAAACGGCGTTTGCGCGAGAGGCTTTTGTAGGGTACGATTTCCTACTTTTATTTCAGGATCCGTGACCATGCGCCGCCTTCATATCCCCCTGTCCGTGAGGTTCAATGCCGCGGCCCGCGTTTTTCTGTGCCTGAGTTTTCTCTTTCCTGCTTCCGCTTCCGCGCTCGAACCTCCGGTCAGGAAAGTTACGGTGCCGGAAACTCTCGGGACCGTCGACGAGACTTTTACAGGTTCGACCGGCAAGACCGTGATCTATATCCAGGACGCTCACGATTCTCTCGAGGCGCAGCAAAATATCGCGCGGCTGATCGGGGTGCTGACGGCGGAAGCCGGCGTGAAGAAAGTATTCGAAGAAGGCTATGAAGGCCCCGTTCCGACGGACGATTACTTCGGCTTTATCCGCGGCGCGGAAATTCGCCGCAAAGTCTCTTTCTTCCTTCTCGACACTCTTCGCCTGAGCGGGGCCGAGTTCGCCCACGTGAACCGCACCCGCGATTTCGAACTCACCGGCGCCGACAGCATCCGGTTTCATCTGGAAAATATCGAATGGTACGGCCGGGCGACCGGACGTTCGGAAGAAACGGAAAAGAATCTCGGCGCGCTCCAGCGCGAGATCGAAAATCTGATTCAGACGCCGTCCTTGAAAGAATGGATCAAGCTCGGTAAACGCCGCGGCGCCGGAACGCTCGGGCTCGCGGATTATCTTTTGAGAATGCGCAGGCTCGATCCGTCCGGAGATGAAACTTTCAGGAAAAAATATCCTCAGCTCGGCTTTCTTCTCGAAGTTTCCGCTCGATCGAAAAAGGGAGAGACGCTGCCGGCCGTGGATTCCGCCGGGCTTTACCGCGAAATCAAACGTTTCGAGGACGCTGTCATCGCCCTGGACACAATCCGCGAACCCGAGCGGACGCTCTTCCGGTATTACAGGGAAATCGAATTGCTCAAGCGCCTGAACCGCCTCGAAGTGACGCAGGCGGAATACGAAGCCGCCGAACCGCTCCTCACAGGGTTCGACACGGAAGCCGCTGCCCGCCTCACCGCAAAGCACGGAAAGAAGGCGGTCGTATTCCCTCGCCGCTGGCAGGAACATCTCGCTTCCGCGAACCGTTTTTACGAACTGGCGGGGGAACGGGATCTCCGTGTTGCCGCCGCCCTCGATGAATTCGCCGCGGGCGAAGGGGAAGAGACGGCTATTCTCGTCTTCGGAGGATTTCACAAAGCCGCGATCGTGAACATGCTGAGAGAACGCGGCATTTCCTATCTGGTCGTTTCACCCCGGATAAAAGAAGCGGACCCGAAACACCGTGAAATTTACCGGTCGATGATGTCCTCCGGACGTTCTTTCGAACTTCTTCCCGCGGCGGCCCGCGCCTCGAGGACCGCCAGCTATTATGAAGGCGCGCTGCTTCTCGGAGCGAAATCTGCGCGCGAAAGCCTTGCTGCGATGGCTGAAGCCGCGGCCGAAAATCCCGCGCTGAGTCCGTACGCGCTCGAGCAGAAGATTCGGCAGCGTCTCGAAACGCTCGCCGCCGTCCGGTCCGAAATGAGAGAACCCGTAGAGGGATTGGAGGAAATCCGCGCGCGCCATCCCGTCATCGTGATCGACGGCGATACGAACACGGGCAAGACCACCCTTGCGAAGACGCTCGCCGAAGATCTCGGCTATATGTGGATCGAATACTCGTGGCTTTTCCGCGCCGCAGGATGGTTCGCGGACTCGATCGGGGAAACCGATCCCGCGGCCGCGGCCGAAAAAGTCCTCGAACAGAATTTCCAGCTTCGTCCTGTAGGCGAAGAGATCCGGGTTCACGTGAACGGCCGGGACGTCACCCCGGAACTTTTTCCGGGACCCGAGGCCGTGCTTTCTTTTCAGGAAAGGGCGAGCCGCCTCGCGGCCGATCCCCGCGTTCAACTGTTCATGAAGGAACTCTTCCGGCGCGCTGCGGCGGAATTCCAGAGCCTGGGCCGCGGCCTCGTCGTTTCGGGCCGCACGGTCGGCAA
>Ga0163152_10005489_pt1 | contig 14865 bp, 16 predicted proteins | sample OliLakLV19MP8IB2_FD_148635 | JGI IMG/M metagenome (GOLD analysis project Ga0163152, IMG submission 148635) | Freshwater microbial mat bacterial communities from Lake Vanda, McMurdo Dry Valleys, Antarctica - Oligotrophic Lake LV.19.MP8.IB-2 | ecosystem: Environmental > Aquatic > Freshwater >... | reverse complement strand
CAGCGCGTTCTGGATCACGATGCGCGCCATGAAATCCGCCGCGTGAGTAAATTGATACGGTGAGCAAACATCGCCGCAAGCGTAGATGCGCGGGTTGGCGGTTTGCAGGCGGTCGTTGACCTTCACGCCTTTTTTGTCGAACTCGACGCCGACGGTTTCGAGTCCGAGTCCTTCGACATTGGGCGCGCGGCCCACGGCAACGAGCAGTTGATCCACCAACACGTCGCAGCCTTTTCCGTGCGACTCAACTTGCAGGCGAACGCCGTTCGGGTCTTTGGCGAGTTTGAGGTCTTTGCCGCAACATAGCAGCTTCACACCCTCTCGCTCCATTACCGCGCGGACAACCTCCGAAGCGTCGCGGTCTTCGCGCGGGAGCATGCCGTGCGCCGCCTCAATCAAAAACACTTCCGAGCCGAATCACGCGAAGCTCTGCGCCATCTCGCAACCAATCGGGCCAGCGCCGATGACGCCGAGACGTTTCGGCAACTCGGTCAGAGAGAACAATGTTTCATTGGTAAGATAGGGAACATCTTTCAGTCCCGGAATGGGCGGCGCGGCGGCTCGTGCGCCGGTGGCGATGACGGCTTTGGCGAACCGGAGAGTTTGCCCGCCAACTTCGATGGAGTTCGGCCCCGTGAGCTTGCCCGCGCCGAGAAAGATGTCCACGCCGAGTTCCGTGAAGCGTCTGGCCGAGTCGTGGGGACTGATGTCAGCGCGTAGGCGACGCATCCGCTCCATGACTTTGCCGAAATCTATCGTCGTGCCGTTGGGAAAATTTACGCCGAATTCCCTGGCCTCGCGCACGCTGGCAGCAGCGCCCACCGCGCTGACCAACCCCGCCGTGCCGCCGCCGATGACGACCATGTTGTAGCGCGAGTCGGGCGTGGGGTTTTTCCAGTCCGTCGGGTGGACATTGGCGACGAGTTTTTGATTGTGCGCGTCCCACGGGAGGACGGGCGGCGGTGAGCTTGTGTCATTCATGTTGGGTTTGCATGGTGAGTTGCGCTTGCGAGCGCTCACTGTATGGAAATGGGAGAGTCGCCGCGAACCGTTTATGCCACGAAAGGCATGGAAGCGGTGAATTCACGACGGAGTGAAGTGAGTTTTACGCAAAGGCAAGAAGAGCACCATCTACCGCCGCATCGAGCGGCGCATGAGCCTGCACCAACTGGCCAAGATCGCCGACTACAAGCAGACCGCCAGCCTCATCAAGCTCCTCCCCGGCGACGCTGGCCAGCCCATCACCGACCTCGTCACCGAGCTGGATTATCCCGCGCTGGCCGAGGATGTGCGCGAGGTGCTGCGCGCGCTGATCTTCCAAAAACGCTACACCGCCCAGACCACCGAACTGCGCCAGAGCCGCGCGGATTTGGTAACGGAGAAAGGGCGAAAAAAATGAAACCACGGCTGGAGAACCGGGATGAGGAACCACGAAAGACACGAACTACACGAAAGCGGAAAGAAACGAGCAGGGACAAGCTTCGTGACTCGACGGACAGACTCAGCCAGCGGTGGGTGCTGACACCAGCCACCCAGCGGAGGCCGGCCCGGCCTGGATTCTTCCATGCCTTTTCCCTTTCGTGTAGTTCGTGTCTTTCGTGGTTCTAAACCCCTAACCAAAAACAAATATGGATACGGACAACATCATCTACCGCGAGGAAATGCGATGCAAAACTTCCGACGATCATCGGCGACGCCACCCAATTGCACCAGGTTCTCCTGAACCTGTGCGTTAACGCCCGCAACGCCATGCCCCACGGTGGCCAACTTACTTTGGAGGCCCAGCATATTGAGGTGGACGCTGCCTATTCCAGTTCCGTTCCAGATGCCAAACCGGGCAGGTATGTGGTCTTGCGAGTCAGCGACACAGGAACGGGTATTCCTGCGGAAGTAATTGATCGGATTTTTGACCCCTTCTTCACCACCAAAAGCCCAGACAAAGGAACTGGCTTGGGGGCTTGGACCTCTATACGGTGATGGGAATCGTAAAAGTTTGGTGGTTTGGATGATCAGCTTGGCGCTTGTCTGGTCCATTCTTCGTTCCACCTCCGTGTACAAAAAAGGCTGGATGGCCGAGCATCTGCATGAAGTCCCGATCCTGGGAGCGCTTTACCTAGGCTGGTTCAGGCCGGACACCTATTTCCGGCAAAACTTTCATCACGCTTTCCTGACCCTCGTTTTTGCTGCCATTAAGGACGTGGTTGCGGGGTTGAGCCAGCCTCAAGGCATCCCGAACTCCCCCACCCTCGGGGGACCGATTGACGGAAACTTGCACACGTTGTGACCCGTGATGCCAAAAACATCTGGTCGCAGCTCAAAGCATACTTCCCGGAGTCGGTGATCACAAAGGAGAAGGATTACCTTCATCACAAAATCGACCTGATTCCAGGATCAGAGCTTGGTGTCGTCGATTTCGGATTGGAAAAGGAATTCGTGATCCCGATCAACAACTTGAAGAACCTTCCTGCCGACCCTCTCGTCGCCATCTGCGGAGCCATGGACAAGCTGGAGAATGAAGAACTTGGAATATTCCAAGTCCTCATTGAGCCGACCCGGAATCTCTGGGGGGATTCAATGCTGAAATCGGTTTCCCTGGGTCCTTAAAAGATCTCACAAGCAGATGCGCCATATCTGGCCAATCCTGGAACGCTGTTCGACATCAATTGGAACAGGTGTCCAATTTCTCCGGAATACGCAATTGCTGGGATTGAATCAGGCGTGCCATTACAAAGTCCCCCCGCGAATTCTGCACTCATTCGCCAATGCGGAGCGGTTCCTGATATCAAAACGGTTGATTCGCCAGGGTGCAAACTTTGCACTCCCACCAAATGTTCAAGCCGCTGGTTTTTGGTGTCATTGGCTGCTGGCAGCTCCGGCAGGTTCTGAACTGAGATCTTGAATGGTCGAGGGAATCAACCCTTTGCTTTTTTAAGATCCGCGCCAGTTCGCCAGGATCATCCATTTGGGAAAGCTCATCCGGGGAGAAGACTGGGATCCATTGGACGGTTTGGGTTTCTAAATTTGCCACGGCAAGTGTTTTCATTCCGTCATTGTTCGTCACCTGGATGGACAAACTCTGTCCATGTGGAAAATCAGCGCATGCGGCGACGACAGGATTTGATGCGGCAGAGCCCAAGGCCAGTCAAAATCGAAACGCAATCGATAGCCATATCCACGCCAGATCACCTACGAGCACGCCTGGAAATATCTGGAATTGCGGAAGGCCGGTTCCTCGAAAGACGCCATCAAGGCGGCCAGCCACAATACCGCCATCCATGAAATCAAATTCCTCACCATGTTAATGACCCAGGCCGTCCGGCGCGGCTTCGCTGATGGCAACCCTCTCCTGCATCCGGGCATCATGAAGCACAAGCCCGCCGAAAAGCCCGCCATGACCGACGAGGAGACGGTCGCCGTTTTGGTACGCCGTTTACATGGACGCGGACCAAAAGGAGCGGCACCGTTCGACCGGGCTCCGGGGCAGACGATCCGAATGAAACCGTCAAGGCGAACGCTTTGCGCGCTGAACTCGAAGCGAAGGAGCGCTCCAGTCGTGGACAGCCAAGGTTGGGACAGTTGGGTCAGCAAGTTCCTGGACCGCCATTGCGAGTCCCCGCGCACGCATGAGCCATACATGGACGCATGGAAGTGGTTGGCCCTTTGGCTTCAAGTCCGGAAATTCCATTCCCCCGCGACATCACCTACCGGAACGCCCTCGAATACATCGACTGGCGGACCGCCTACAAAAAGAAGTCGGGGAAAACCGTCGGGCGCAACACGGCCATTTTCGAATTGAAGACGCTCGCCATGATCATTGGCGAGGCGGTTCGCCTCGGTCACGCGGATGCCAACCCGCTCGTCAGTCTCAAGCTCAAGAAGGACAATGCCGCTAAAAAACCGGAACTGTCCGACGAGGAAATTGTCAGCCTTCGGTCGGCACTCACCGAGGAACCCGAGTGGATGATGATCGCCTTCGAAATTGCGCTACAGACTGGCTGCCGTCTCCGGGAAACGCGGATTCCCATGAACTGCGTCGATTTCACCGAAAACAAGATCACATTTCCGTCGCCCAAGGGCGGCGAGGAGCGGGCTTTCTCGATTCCGATGCCTACCGCACTTCGACCGCTGCTAGAGAGGTTGGTAAAGGAGCGGCGGAAGTTCACGTTGGATTTTCCGTTTCAACCCTCCCGCCGATGGCAGCAATTTTTCATCAAGGTGAAATTGTCCCATCTTTGCTTCCACTGCCTGCGTGTGACCTGCGTAAATCGGTTGCGCCGTGCTGGGGTTCCCAGAGAAGCGGCCATGCGCTTGGTCAACCATGCTTCCGATTTAGTTCACCAGATTTATCAGCGGGAAAAGGTTCAGGATGTCGAGAAATGGCGAGACGCTGTCACTTTCCCGCAAAAGTGTGTGGAGCTCACGCAATGAAGAACGTTCCAGATGGGTCCACCGATCTCATCCACGAGGCGATTCGGCCCCTCCTATTCGTCGCGATTCGTGCGTCGCGTCACCGAGTTCAAATCCTGGATGGTGTTCTGAAACACAAGAGCCCCCAACCGATCCCGCCAATCATCAGTGTTGCGGTCTCAGGCCTCCTGACCCCGAAGGAAGGAAAAGGGAGGAGGAGGAAAAAGGATGACCATCGCCGCATGAGTTGTTATATGAGGGCCGCGCCATGCATCTCTTTTCACTGCCGGCCCAATCATGAACGCCGCTAAAAACAACACCCAATCGCGCTGGAGAGTTGCTCTCTGGCTCGCTCTCTGGACGGTTTTGGGGCTGTTGTTCGCCTCAAAAATTGTCATGGAGCAGCGGATGATGGGGAGGAGCTATCCCTGGACCAAAGCCCTTTGGTGGCAACTGATGGAGTGGCACACCTGGGGTGTGCTGACCCTGCTGGTGGCCAGGGCCTGCCGCCGGCTGGACGTCCCGCGGGGCCGCTGGGGGCGTTATGTGGTTTGCCATGTGGGTTTGGGAATCATGTTTTCGCTCATTCAGGCTTTCATTGCCTCGGTCGCGGGATTTATCGAAATGTGGCTCAAAGGGTGGCCGCCCACCCCGATGGGCGAGTATTCCTTTCTCGAGGCTCTGCAATTCACCCTCGTGAACCATTTGCATTTTAATCTTCTGGTTTACGCCGCCATCGTCCTCGGCTGGAACGCGCTGCATTACCATCGGGAGGCCGGCGAGCGGGCCGTGAAAGCGGCGGAACTGGAAACTCAGTTGGCCCAGGCCCAGTTGCAGGCCCTGCGGGCTCAGTTGCAGCCCCATTTTCTCTTCAACACTCTCAACACGATTGCCGAAATGGTTTACGAAGATCCCGCGAAAGCCGAGCAAATGATTCTGCGCCTCGGCGAGTTGCTTCGGCTCACCCTCCAGTCGCAGCGCCTCCAGCAAACGCCGCTCGCCGAAGAAATCAGCTTCCTCAAAAGCTATCTCGAAATCGAGCAGGCCCGGCTGGGCTCGCGGCTGCAAATCGAGTGGGATCTCGCCGCCGAAACGATGGGGGCCCAGGTTCCGAATTTTATTTTGCAGCCTCTCGTCGAAAACGCGATTCGACATGGAATCGCCCCGTTCAAAAAGTCCGGCTATCTTGCCATCCAGGCGCGCCGCTCGGGGGAAACCCTCCTCCTCCAGGTGCGGGACAGCGGGCCGGGGCTTCCGCAAACCGCTCCTGGCCGGGCCGGGCATGGGATTGGTCTCGCCAACACCGAGGCCCGGTTGCGCGGGCTTTTTGGGGACCGGCAGAGCTTACAATTGGTCAATGATCGCGGCCTCGCGGTGACAGTCGCCATTCCCTTCTCGCTCGCCAGTCAGGCCGCGCCCAAATGAACTGGCGCGCGCTCATTGTTGACGACGAGCCGATGGCGCGGAAGCGGCTCAAGCGGTTTCTGGCCTCCGCGCCCGGCTGGGTTCTGGCGGGTGAATGCGCCGACGGCCACGCCGCTATGGAGGCCATCCAGACGCTGAAACCCGACCTGGTTTTCCTTGATGTCCAGATGCCGGAAATAAGCGGCTTTCAGGTGTTGCAGGCCATCGATCCCCCGCTCAGGCCCATTGTCATTTTCGTGACCGCTTTCGATGAGTTTGCCCTGCGCGCGTTCGAGTCCCAGGCGCTCGATTACCTGCTGAAACCGTTCGGCGAGGATCGCTTTCAGACCGCGCTTCAGCGGGCCGAAATCCACCTGCGGGGTCGGGGCTCGCCGGGCTTTCAGCAAAAGCTGGACGGCCCCCTGCTCGTGAAATGCGATGGCCGCCTTTTTTTTCTCAAGCCGGCTGAAATCGATTGGGTGGAGGCCCTGGGCGATTACATGAAGATTCATCTGGGCGTCGAATCCCATCTCCTTCGCGAGACGATGGCCGAAATGGAAAAGCGCCTCGCCCCGCACGGTTTCGCGCGCATCCATCGCTCGCGTTTGGTCAACATTGACCGCGTCCGGGAAGTGCGCCCCTTGCGGGCGGGCGAATCGGTCGTCGTTCTCCGCAACGGAACTCGTTTGGCCGGCAGCAAAAATCACCTCAAAGCCCTTCAGGAAAAGTTCGGGAACAGGCTGTGAGTTTCGCGCGGATTCCCCGCGCTTCTCTGTTCGCTCGTCGCCGATTCGCCGGAGCTCATCGACAAAAACCGGGCCTTCATCGCAAAAGAATTTCAGAGCTGGGGAATGGCCTCTATTTTCGCGGAATGACACACGTGCGCCGTTTTTTGAAGTCCGCCCTCGCCTGCATGTTCTTTTCCGCCGGAGCCCTTTGCGCCTTTGGACAAACGGCGCCTTCCATCACAAAACAGCCGGCTGATGGGTCGGTCAGTCTCGGCGCGAAAGCCGTGTTTTTCATCACCGCTTCCGGGTCGAGCCCCATTAACTATCAATGGCGGTTCAATTCCGCTGAAGTCCCTGGCGCGACTAAGTCCTCGCTCACGCTCACGAACATCCTTGCCGAACAGGCCGGCGAATACAGGGTTCTGGCTTCCAACGCATTTGGCTCTGTGACCAGCGCCGTGGCCCGCCTTGATGTCGAAACCACCTTCACCAAAATTGCCGACCCGATCTTTAATATTGCCGGAGGCGCCTCGGGAGTTTCCTGGGTCGATTTCAACCGCGACGGCCGCCTCGACCTCATGATTCTCGCCAAGGGAAGCGGGGGGATGATTCTGACCAACGACGGGAGAGGGAGATTTGGCAAGCTGGGTGCCGGCGCCGGGTTTCCGGGCAGCGGCCTCGGCAGCGGGTCATGGGCCGATATAAACAATGACGGCGTCCTTGATGTGTTTTTGGGGGGAGCCAATCTGATTTATCTCGGAACCGGGACAAACTTCGTCAAAGGCGCGGCCACATTCAGCGGAGCCAACACTTACTGCGCCGCCTGGGGCGATTACGACAATGACGGCTTCGTCGATTTGTTCGCCGGAAATTACTACACCGGCGGGCAAAGCGCTCTGTTCCACAACAAAGGGGATGGCACGTTCACCCGCATTACCACTAACATACTTGCGAAAGACACGGGCAGCACCCAGGGCATTTCCTGGGCGGATTACGACAACGACGGGAAACTGGATTTGTTTGTCGCGGTCACCAGCGGCCAAAAATGCTTTCTTTACCACAATCTCGGGGGCGGCAATTTCGAGAAAATCACCAACAGCCCGGTGGTGGCCCAGGCCGGCAACTACGCCTGCGGAGCCTGGGGCGACTACGACAACGATGGCTTTCCCGATTTGTTCGTTTGCGGTTACAACCAGCAGCACCGCCTCTTTCACAACGAGGGCAACGGGACGTTCAAATCGGTCACGAACGCCGGCTCTATCGCCACCGACATCGGCGACGACCAGGCCTGTGGCTGGGCCGATTACGACAACGATGGCTTTCTCGACCTCTTCGTTTGCGGGGGCGGCCCCACGCACGGGATGAAGGATTTCCTTTATCACAACAATGGCGACGGGACCTTCACGAAAATCACCCGCGGCAGCCTCGTCAACGACAACGGCGAGGGCGGGGGAGCGGCCTGGGGAGACTACAATCGCGACGGCTTTCCGGACCTGTTCGTCTCCAACTGGCAGAATATGTCCACCGGAGACAAGGAAAATTATCTCTACCTCAATAACGGAAATTCCAATGCCTGGCTGACCATCCGCTGCGCCGGCCGCGTGTCGAACACCACCGGAATCGGCGCGAAGGTCCGTGTTAAGGCGCGCATCGGTGGCAAGGAGACTTGGCAGTTACGCGAGATTTCCGGCGGCGGTGCTTACATCAGCCAGCACAGTCCCGAAGCGATGTTCGGCCTGGGTGACGCGACGAACATCGCCATTGTCCGCGTTGAGTGGCCGTCGGGGATGGTTCAGGAACTCACCAATGTCGCTCCCCGTCAGCTTCTGACCACGAAGGAACCTTCCCGGTTGCGGGCGGTCTCAACGGTCGGGACTGATTTCATCTTCGACTTGAAAGGCGGCAAGGCGGCTTACCGGCTGGAGAGCTCCGCTGATTTGAAAACGTGGAGCCAAGTCACTGATTCGCCCTTTGGAACTGGGAGAATCACCGTCACGTCGCCGCAAGCTTCGGATCAACCGGCGGTCTTTTTTAGAACCCAGGAGATGGATTCTCCCTGAAATGCCCGCCGTCCACAGTTCAACCGTCATCACTTCGGCCAACATTATTGCCATGACAACACCAACACTACAAAAAAACATCATCACAGCTACTCTTGTCGCCGTCTATAAGTCACTTATCATCCCTCTGACCATTTCGTCCTTTCTCACGATTGCTTTCGCCACCCCGGTCTTCACAGTCCAGCCAAATCCCCGTTCAAATTCGGTCAGCGTTGGGGCCAGTCTGACCAACAAGGTGTCTGTCACCACCACAAACCTCGCACTCACCTATCAGTGGCAGTTGAACCAGACCGACCTCCCGGGGTTCACCAATAGGGTTCTCGTCCTGACAAACCTCCAATCGAGCCAGTCGGGCGATTATTCGGTGATTGTGACCGATGCCGATGGACCTGCTCGGAGTGAGAGTTGGAACGTGTCGGTAAATCCGCTATTCACCAAAGTTCTTAATGATCCCATGGCAACTGTGCTCGGACGGGTGACATCGATATCGGTCGCGGATGTAAACCACGATAACTGGCCAGATCTTTTTCTTTCCGTCGTTTACGGATCGAATTTGCTTTTGACCAATAACGGCCATGGAATGTTTACGCGGGTGAATCCAAATCCCGTTGCCTCGGGCTCGCAGGCCTCCGCCAGCGCGGCCTGGGGGGATTACGACAATGACGGGCGGCCTGACATATTTGTCTCGGTGAATGGCCAGGCTAACGACTTACTTTATCACCACGATGGAAAAAACCTCGTGAAGATTGGTGCCGGATCGATCGTAAACAGCGGTGGAAATGGCAACGGATGTGCCTGGGCCGATTATGACAACGACGGATTTCTTGATCTTTACGTGTGCAATTCAGATCAGAACAATTTCCTCTATCACAATAATGGCGATGGCACTTTTAAACGAATCATGACCAACAGCATTGTCCTGAACACTGGAAACTCGCAGGGTTGCGCCTGGGCCGATTACGACAACGACGGCTACCCGGATCTGTTTGTGGCCAAAGGGGGTGTCAATAATGCCCTCTACCACAACGATAAAAAAGGCAACTTCACCCTCATGGCCTCAGCACCCATGTCAAAGGAAGCCGGTGGAGGTGGTTTATGGTTTGATTACAACAACGACGGACTCCTTGATCTGTTAGTCGTGAACTACAACGCGAAGTCTTTCCTTTATGCAAACAAGGGAGACGGCACGTTTGCCAAAATCACCACTAACGCATTAGTGAGTGATGTGCTTTCTGGAACCGGAGCCGCTGCTGCCGATTATGACAACGATGGTTATCCTGATATATTTATGACCCAGTTTGGCGGACCGAATATTCTGTTTCATAACAATGGCGACGGAACATTCACAAAGATTCCCGCTGGCAGTGCCTCAACCGATGGAGGAGAATGCACAAGCCCTGTTTGGGTGGACGCCAACAATGACGGGTTCCCTGATTTATTGCTTCCCAATTATCGTGGGAATGCCGGGTATTTTTATCTGAACAATGGCAACAGCAACCATTGGATTACGGTCGTATGCGACGGAAGGGTCTCCAATCGCTCAGCCATCGGCACCAAGGTCCGGGTGAAGGCCACCATTGGCGGAAAAACTTTTTGGCAAACCCGTGAAGTCGGATTTCAATCTGACCTCCGAACAGGTTTTGGTTTGGGTGATGCTGCGGACGTCGAAGTCCTGCGCGTGGAATGGCCCTCGGGCGTTGTGCAGGACTTTAACCATGTGAAAACAGGCCAGGTTTTCAAAGTTCCAGAGCCATCTAAACTATCCACCCAACGGAAGGAGACGACGGGAGAGATTGTTCTCGGGTTGAAGGGCGGCAAAGGGAGCACGTATACGGTCGAAACATCGATCGATTTTAAACAGTGGGATTTTTTGATCGGGATAACAAATTTCAACGCCTCTCAGATTTGGACCGGAACGCCGGAGGCCGGCAAAACTTCTCAACAATATTTCAGAGTGATGGAGCAACCTTAAAATGGATTCGGGTTCGCATCAGGATAGCTGTCGTCGCCAACATTCGATCTTGGAAACATTCGGGCTTCAGCGTGGGCCAGAGCGTGCGGGTGGAAGCGGGCGACCGGGAGGCCATTCAGCGACTGATGCAGTATTTCTTGCGCTGTCCCTTCAGCCAGGCGCGAATAATCGAAGTCACCGATCAGGGCAAAGTGATCTACTAGACTGGGGACAACCGGGTGATCGAAAGACTCGACTGGAGATCAGTCGAGTCGGAGGACTAACGTCATTAGATCGCCAATCTGCGGGCGATTGGCTGCCTGGAGGAAACCATGGCCGACATTATCAGAGCCGACGTCAACAAACTGTTCCAGTCCCGGCGCAAAGCCCTCGCCGACTCAACCGAAGGGTTCAAGTTTTGGGAGCCCGGCAACCCGTTCGCCCGAGCGATGAACCCGGAGATGCTCCAGAAGCAAGGGGAGTTAACGCGCGAACAACGTGCCACTCTCAAGGATCTGCTCGGCAAGGAACCGGGAAATGACCCTGAAGGGCGCCCGCGTGTCTAACAGGGATTGCTCTCAAGGATCTGCTCGGCAAGGAACCGGGAAATGATGCCATTTCAGAGAACAATCCGTCCACCGACGTGCTCACATTCCTTTCTCCGCAACAACAGCAGCAAGTCGCTGAAACCCGCGAGCGATTCAAGAGCACTTTGCAGCAAAGCATGGCCGGGAGTTTCACGGACGAAGAACGCAAGCAGAGAGTGCGGAAGGCGGAGCGACAAATGGAGCGGGATCTATCCCGATTCATGACTCCGCAAGAAAAGGAGGAACACGATCTCCGGCTGTCGCAAACTGCCGCCAAGATGAGAGAGAATCTGTTTACATTCGAGCCGACCGAACAGGATTTCCCGAGCATTTTCAGTTACAGAAAAGAGTTTGAAGATACCATCACGAACCAAAGCAGCCCGCCCGCAGATGAGTCATTGAGGCAAGCAGTCGAAGAGAAGCTCTACGCGCAAACCCGAAGAACCCTCGGCGAGGCTCGCCATGCTCACTTTCTACGGGTCTTGGGCAAACAACCTGCGGCTGGGAACGAAAGATTCTTTGGCGTATTCCGGAACTCGGCTCCGACATATTGATGAACATGAGCGACACCGACCAGCAACTGCTCGCGCGCTACGCCCGGCATCACGCCGAGGATGCGTTCACCGAGATCGTGCGCCGCCACCTGGACCTCGTTCATTCCGCCGCGCTCCGTCAGGTCCGTTCCCCAGAACTGGCCGAGGAAGTTGCGCAAGCCGCCTTTCTCGACCTCGCCCGCCAGGCACATCGTCTGCCGCCCGACACGGTGGTGCCCGCGTGGCTCTACCAGGTCAGTCGCCGCACCGCCATTGATGTCGTGCGTCGCGAGACCAGCCGACAACTTCGAGAACAAGTCGCCCAGGAACTCCACGCCATGAACGCCACCGCCGCCGACTGGACGCACATCCAACCCTTGCTCGATGAAGCCATGCACGCGCTCGACGACACCGACCGCGCCGCCGTCCTGCTCCGCTACTTCGAGAACAAATCCTTGCGCGAAGTCGGCCAAACTCTGGGCACGAGCGAAAACGCGGCGCAGAAACGCCTCGGCCGTGCCGTGGAACGTATGCGCGAATTCTTTGCCAAACGCGGCGTTTCCGTCGGCGCGAGCGGACTCGTCGTCGCGCTATCCGCCAATGCGGTCCAAGCCGCGCCGGTTGGTTTGGCCTTCACCATTTCATCCGCCGCTGCCCTGGTTGGCGCGGCCGTCCACAGTTCAACCGTCATCACTTCGGCCAAACTTATTGCCATGACAACACTACAAAAAACCATCGTCACAGCTACTCTTGTCGCCGTTATCGGAACGGGAATTTATAAAGCCCGCCAAACCACCCACCGGCAGCTAGTGGTCCGGACTCGCGACCAAACTCCCCTGCCTGCGTCTTCACCCACGCCCGAGGCCGCCGCCGACAAGCCACCGGCGCCGCCGCGGCGTCCAATCACCCTGCAGCCGACCGTAGCTCCAAAACCGGTCTCAGCCTTGAAAGCGAAATCGGCTGCGGTCTCTTTCCCCTCGACGCAGATCTACGAACTCATGAAGCAAAAGCAACCCCGGTTGACGCTCGCGCAAGTCGAACCGTATTTGAAAGCCAACGGCCGGAGCGCGGCCAGTCTGCTGGCGGCGTTTCGCACGACGACCGATCCGCGCCTGCTCGCCGAAGCGATACAAACATTTCCCAACGATCCGCAAGTGAGCTTTGAAGCGGCCATCCAGAAGGACGCCTCGCCCGAAGATCGTCGGCGGAATTTGGAGGCATTCAAACAGGCTGATCCGGAGAACTCGTTGGCCAATTACCTTTCGGCGCTGGAACACTTCAAGACGGGAGAAACGGATGCGACCGTGAAGGATCTGGTCGCCGCCGCCGGGAAGGCGCAGTTCCTGGATTACGGGCGTGATCGCAAACAAACGGATGAGGAGGCGTACCTGGCGGCAGGTTATCCACCAGGCGAGGCGAAAATGATGGGGAATATGTTCCTGATTGAGCCGCATCTGGTGCAGTTTCGTGAACTGGGCCAGTCCCTGATTGCCATGGCGGATTCGTACCGCCGGTCGGGCGACGAAGATTCCCGGCAGAACGCGGTGCAAATGGCTGTGGACTTGGGTCGGCGTTTCGGCGACCCCGCCCCGGAGGTCCCTTTGGTGAATCAACTCGTCGGGATCAGCATCGAGCGAGCGACTTTGGCGGTGCTGGATCCCGCCAACCCCTACGGCACAACTGGCCAAACAGTTCAGGAACGTCTCGACCAACTTGTGCAGCGCAAGGAAGCCATCCACGTAATCAGCGCGCGGGCCGATCCGTTATGGGAAAAGCTCACAGACCAGGATTGGATCAGCTATCACGATCAAGTGGCCGCCATCGGAGAAGAAGCGGCGCTGCGGTGGATGGTGAGTCACGCTGGACACCAATGACACTTTAAACTCTTGATCCACCTTTTGCCCTCTTGCGCACGTAGATTCCACCAATTGCTACACCAACGACTCGAGCGCAACAACGCGCACGAGCCCTGCTTCGATGGTCTTGCCGAGGCCGACTTCATCGGCCAGTAGCGCGCCTTTCGAGAGCGGTGAATTGAACGCGAACAGAGCAGCATCCACTTGGTGTCTTCTCGAATTCTGCCGCCGCTTCCATTAACGGCTCGAACGTTGGGGTCTCGCCGAAAAACATTGGGCCAAGCATCTCGCGGTAATCGGCGCGCCAATTGGCAACGTGGTCCGCCGGAGGTGACAGACGAAAGGTTCCGGGCTTGTGTGTGGAGTAATCGACCCAGGAGTAGCGGAAAAAGATCTCGCGATGCTCGGCGACCCGATTGAAAAGCGGTTCAGGGCGGTGGGACGATCAGCGGACGGAGGAAATCGGCAATCCAGGCCGGGGCATGCCGGAGGTCTTTCAAAATGCCCGGACGATCCGCGTCGCTGATATGGCGGCGGATTGTCGCCAGCACGGTCTCGTTCATCTGGTCCTGGCCGAGATGGCGGAGGGCTTGGATCAAGGTTCGCTTTTGCGCCCGGCGGTGGCCATGTTTCGCGGCGTGGTGTACTGGAGGAGGATTTCGCGCTTCCCAATCTTCACCTTCCGCGCCGGACCGTCGGTGAGGAAAACGATGCGGGAAGGCACCTGCTCAGAAAGTCCCAGCACGTTCGCGGCGTAGGCTCCCGAGGGTTGCAGCCGGATGGCATCCCGAACAACCAAAGCCCAGGCAATGGCGTCGGCGGAGGGAGCCACCATCCCGAGCACAGGGTCGTGGATCGGGTAATCGTAAAGCCCCCGAGCAAGTTGGCGGATTGTTCCGCTGGCTTTGAAACGCTTGAGGGCTGAACCGATTCCATTTCGAGTGCCGAGATCGGTCAAATGGGTAGGCGTGAACACCCACCCGCGTCGATGCCCACGGATGCGATCCAGAACCTTGCTGTCGGAGGATGTCGAATGTTTCGCCATGCTCTATCTGACACAAAAACTACGATGCTATTGTGTCAAAACGAGAACCAACTTCCAGGCAACCAATCAACCGTTGAATGCCGTAACTGTTGCAAGCCTGTGCGTTAACGCCCGCGACGCCATGCCCCACGGTGGCCAACTTACTTTGGAGGCCCAGCATATTGAGGTGGACGCTGCCTATTCCAGTTCCGTTCCAGATGCCAAACCGGGCAGGTATGTGGTCTTGCGAGTCAGCGACACAGGAACGGGTATTCCTGCGGAAGTAATTGGTGGTTTTAGAAAACGATTCTACTC
>Ga0163152_10005488_pt1 | contig 14868 bp, 17 predicted proteins | sample OliLakLV19MP8IB2_FD_148635 | JGI IMG/M metagenome (GOLD analysis project Ga0163152, IMG submission 148635) | Freshwater microbial mat bacterial communities from Lake Vanda, McMurdo Dry Valleys, Antarctica - Oligotrophic Lake LV.19.MP8.IB-2 | ecosystem: Environmental > Aquatic > Freshwater >... | reverse complement strand
CTACCCGACGTAATTCAAGGTCTCAAATTCATCGACGGAATCAAACCCAAAGCCGCCGCCTGAAAAATCCTCATCCACAACTTTTGACAATAACTCGATGAAGGATGGCCGTACACACTTGGCCTACAAGGCCGAACACGTGATCGACCTGGATACGGAACTGGTGCTGGCCGCTGAGATTTACGCGGCGAATCAAGCTGATACGGAAACGCTCGTGGATAGTGTCTTGGCAGCACAGCAGCACTTGAACGAGGCCGGTGTTCCCGCCGAGATCGAGCAGGCGGTGGCCGACAAAGGTTATCACGCGACCAAGACCTTGGAACTCGCCGACGACTTGAATATTCGCACCTATATTCCCGAACCGAACTACGCCCACGATCGGACCTGGGTCGACAAGCCCGACGAGCACCAGCGAGTGGTATACAACAATCGCCGCCGGACGAAGACTGCGAAGAGCAAACGATTGCAACGGCAACGCAGCGAAAAGGTGGAACGGTCATTCGCCCACGTCTGTGAGACAGGAGGGGCACGGCGGACGTGGTTGCACGGCTTGGACAAAGTTCGCAAGCGGTACTTGGTGTCAGCTGTAGCCCGCAATCTGGGCTTGCTGATACGCGCACTGTGCGGAATTGGTACGCCACGGAGCTTGCAGGCGGAAGGGGGCTTATGCGCGCTTATCTACAGGCCCTGGTTTAACGCAGAACGCGTCCTGGCGCGCAGCATCGCGTTCTTGCTTCACCCGACCGACCGCAGCGAATGGAGTCCGAATTTCTGCCACGACCCCACCCTCGCCGCGTGACCTGCGGCCAAAGGGCCTAATTCAACGGGCTGATAGCGCCGCTAGAGCATTGCAATGAGCCAGCTTGAACCACTGATCGACACCTTTGGCAGGGTTCACAACAACCTGCGAATCAGTGTCACTGACCGCTGTAATATCCGCTGCTTCTACTGCATGCCGGAAGACAACCCGGTGTTTATGGCGCGGCGGGAGATCCTTACGTTTGAGGAGATCGAGCGGTTCGTGCGGGTGGCGGTGCGGCTGGGGATCAATAAGATTCGGCTCACGGGAGGCGAGCCGCTGGTGCGGCGCGATCTGCCGGTGCTGGTGCGCAAGTTGGCGGCGTTCGCGGAGATCACCGACCTGGCCCTGACGACCAACGGTATCCTGTTGCCCGAACTGGCCGGGCCACTCTACGACGCCGGGCTGCGGCGCATCAACATCCACCTGGACACGCTCGATCCGGCCAAGTTCAAGCAAATCGTTCGCCGCGATGGCTTCGAGCAGGTGCTGGAGGGCATCTTCGCCTGCAAACGTCTGGGCTACGACCCGATCAAACTCAATGCCGTGGCCGTGCATGGGCTGAGCGAGGACGATCTCGTGCCGCTGGCTCGGTTCGGGCGCGAGCACGGGATTGAAGTGCGGTTCATCGAGTTCATGCCGCTCGACGCCGACGGCAAGTGGCAGCGCGACAAGGTGCTGTTCGCGGCCGACATTCTGGACACGCTGTCGCAGGCAATCGCCCCGCTGGTACCGGTGCCGGACCAGGACGCACGGGCACCGGCGAGCGAGTTCATGTTCAGCGACGGTGTCGGGCGGATCGGGATCATCGCCTCGATCAGCCGGCCATTCTGCATGAGCTGTAACCGCATCCGGCTGACTGCGGATGGCAAACTGCGCAACTGCCTGTTCGCACTGGACGAGCTGGACGTGAAAGCCGTCCTACGCGGCGGTGGCAGCGATGACGACATCGTCCAGCTCATCCGCCGCAGCGTGAACGACAAGTGGGAAGGACACGAAATCAACACAGCCCGCTTCGTGCAGCCGTCGCGGCCGATGTACGCGATCGGAGGATGAGTAATTGTTGAAAGGATCTTTTTCGAGGTACATGTCATGACAGAATTTATTCATCCCGAAGTGCTCGTCTCGTGCGATTGGGTCGAGCAGAATCGGTCTCAGACGGACAGCATTCGCATTGTCGAGTCAGACGAGGACATCCTGCTGTACGAGCAGGGACACATTGCGGGGGCCGTCAAGCTCGACTGGACGACCGATTTGCAGGATGCGGTCGTCCGAGACTATGTGAGCCAGGCGCGATTTGAAGAGCTGTGCGCCGAGCGGGGCATCTCGAATGAGACGATCGTCGTTTTCTATGGGGACAAAAACAACTGGTGGGCCTGTTATGCGTTCTGGGTGTTCAAGTTGTTCGGCCACGAAAAGTGCCTGATCATGAACGGCGGCCGCAAGAAGTGGGAATTGGACAAGCGGCCGATGACGCGCGAGACGTCCAAGTATCCACGCGGTATCTACAAGGCCAAGGAGCCAAACAACTCGATCCGGGCCTTCCGAGACGAGGTGCTCGCGCAAATGCAGGCCCGCAAACCGCTGGTCGATGTCCGCTCGCCGGGCGAGTACACCGGCGAAATGCTGCACATGCCGGACTACCCACAAGAAGGCGCACTGCGTGCCGGACACATTCCCGGCGCGGTGAATGTCCCTTGGAGCCGGGCGTGCGACGATGACGGTACGTTCAAGAGCCGTGACCAACTCGAACAGCTTTACCTCGTCGAGCAGCAGCTCAAACCCAGCGACGAGGTCATTGCCTACTGCCGCATCGGCGAGCGATCGAGCCTCACATGGTACGTCCTGACGTACCTACTCGGCTTTCCCAAGGTGAAGAATTATGACGGCTCGTGGACCGAATGGGGCAACTTGGTCGGCGCGCCAATCGAGAAGACGTATGCCTATAAAAAGTAGTGTGGGTGCCTTTGGAGCAAGCGACTGTCGGGTGGAAGAGATGTCGGCTGGGCTATTGCGTAGAGCAGAAGCGGAGAAGTGCATGAGTAAACTGGACGCGATCATTGAGGAGTTCCAGGATTTGGACGCGCGCGACCGCCTTGAGTTGTTGCTCGACTTCGCCGAGAAGCTTGCGGAGTTGCCGGAGGCCTACCAGGCGGAGCGGGATGCGGGGTTGCACCGGGTACCGGAGTGCATGACCCCCACGTTTCTCTGGGTCCAGTGCATCAGCGGCCGCGTGAGTATCCATGCCTATGTGGCCCCAGAGGCCCCGACCGTCAAGGGGTTCGTCTCGATCCTGGTCGACGCCTTCAACGGCACCCTGCCCGATGAGTTCGCAGCCGCCCCGGCTGACCTGCTCCACCGCTTGGGGCTGGCCGAACTCCTCGGCATGAACCGACTGCGCGGCCTCAATGCGGTGCAGCGGCGGCTCAAGAACGAGATCGGCAAAGCGGCGGTCTTGGCCGTTGAAACTTGAATTGCTCAAACGGAAGTTGATCCATGTCACAGCGTGCGGTCTTGTTGACGACCGATTTAATCTTCTCCACCAAGGTGACGGGAACTGCTCGTGCTCTGGGGTTGGAAATTGCCGTGGCCGCCACCGTGGAACAGGCGGCCGAGCTGTGCTGCGGCGAGCCACCGGGCTGCGTGTTCATTGACCTGGGCATACCGGACCAGGAGATCAGTTCGGTTGTGTCGCGACTGCGCAGCGCGGCCGGTACGGCACCGACCGTGGCCTACGGATCGCATGTGGACAAGGCCCGGCTCGACCAGGCGCGTGCCGCAGGCTGTGATGAAGTGCTGCCGCGGAGCAAGTTTAGCGCCGAGCTGTCCGACCTGCTGCGCCGCTTCCTTGGGGCCGCGGAGCACGCATGATAACGCAATCGCGAGGATCGAAATGACCACTACCGCAACCGAAATGTACGACATCGAAGACCAGCTCGAAGCGGAGATTGCGCAACTCAAACGAGATCGCAATGCCGTCATCCTGGCCCACTATTACCAGGATTCGGAGATCCAGGACATCGCCGACCATCTTGGCGATAGCCTGGCACTCGCGCAGTACGCCATGAACACGACGGCCGATGTCATCGTGCTGGCTGGAGTGCGGTTCATGGCGGAGACGGCGAAGATTCTCAACCCAGAGCGAACCGTACTGCTGCCGGATCTTCTCGCCGGATGTTCACTGGCCGATGGTTGCCAGCCGGGCCCGTTTCGCGCCTTCCGGGAGCGGCACCCCGACCATGTGGCGATCACGTACATCAATTGTTCGGCCGAGGTCAAGGCACTCTCCGATATCATCTGCACCTCCAGCAACGCCGAACGCATCATTCGGAGCCTTCCTGAAACGCAGCCTATCTTGTTTGCGCCGGATCGCAATCTGGGCCGCTACCTGGCGCGGCAGACGGGCCGCCAGATGCTGCTCTGGCAGGGAACGTGCATGGTCCACGAGACGTTCAGCGAGCGACGGCTGTTGCGCCTCAAGCGTGAGCATCCGGGTGCCCTCATCATTGCGCACCCTGAGTGCGAGGACGCCGTGCTGCGACGAGCTGACTATATCAACTCGACCAGCAGCCTGCTCCGATTTGTGCAGGAGAGCTCGGCCAAGACGTTCATCATCGCCACTGAGGCCGGCATCCTGCACCCGATGCGGCTCGCCTGCCCGGAAAAGACCTTCATTCCCGCTCCGGCGGAGAATGGATGTGGCTGCAACGAATGCCCACACATGAAGCGAAATACCCTGGAGAAAGTCTTCTTGTGTCTGCGCGACCAGGCACCGGAAATCCGCATGGACGAGGGGCTGCGGCTCCGTGCGCTACGGCCGCTACAAAGAATGATGGAACTCTCGCAACCAGAGAGCTGCACAATGCAAACATGATTGCAGGGATTCCCAGGTTTGGAGATTACGTCCGCGATAAAGCCGGCAAGGCCTTTGCTTAGGCCGTCGCTCTTGAGGAGTTAAGTCATGACCCATGTAGTTGCTCAACCATGTTTTGATTGCAAATACACCGACTGTGTCGTCGTGTGCCCTGTGGAATGCTTCTACGAGGGAGAACAGATGCTCTACATCCATCCGGATGAGTGCATCGACTGCGAGGCGTGTGTGCCCGAGTGCCCCGTGGAGGCGATCTTCCACGAGGACAACCTGCCCGAGGAGTGGAAGGAGTTTACGGCGCTGAACGCGGAGATGGCTCCCAAGTCTCCGGTGATTACCGAAAAGAAGACGCCTCTTGCCAAACAATAGGTTTGTAGAGCACGTGGAGAACCGACGATGAAAACCAAACCTCGCAAGAAACTGCCGAAGGAATTGGCCGTTATCAACGCCGACAACTGCACCGGCTGCGAAGCGTGTCTGGAAGTCTGTCCGGTCGATTGCATCGAGCTGCGCCGCATTGACCGTGGCGTCGTGAAGGGTACGCAGCAATGGTGCGAGATCGACCTGGAGCGGTGCGTCGGCTGCGAAGTGTGTGTCCATATTCCACAAAAGAAATCAAACCCGTACGAGCTCACAGTGTGTCCCTGAGATGCCATTGAAATGGTGGCGACAGAACAAGTGGCCCAAGTCGTTGCTCAGATCGGCGGCCCGGCGGACTACATCCGCGAGAATTGGGATCGATTGGTCGGCACGGCTCAACACCTGGCGGAACTCAGGGCCGCTTTGTAGGACGGTCGTCCTGTCCACTTGAAGATCATCAACGACTCAGAAGGAACCACACCCATGACCCAACTTGAAGCCGCCCGCAAGGGCACCATTACGCCTGAAACGCATCGGGTGGCTGAACGGGAGAATGCCACCCCGGAATTCATCCGTGACGAGATGATCTCGACTAAAGGCTCCATCGAACCGCACAGCAGCGAACAACTCCCCAACTCCCAGCGCGTTTACGTCGCCGGCAAACTTCATCCCGACATTCGCGTGCCGATGCGCGAAGTCCAACTCGCACCGACGTCTTTCAACGACGCCCTCAAACCCAACGAACCAGTACGATTGTATGACTGTTCCGGGCCTTGGGGTGATCCGAATTTCACCGGCAATTCCCAAGCCGGCTTGCCCGCGCTGCGTGCGCAGTGGATTCGCGCGCGCGGCGACGTCGCCGAATACGACGGTCGCGAAGTGAAGTCGATGGACAACGGCTATCTCTCCGGCACGCTCGCCGAATACGCCAGCCAGGCGGAGAAGAATCGGCTCGTCGAATTTCCCGGTCTCCAGGGCCAGCGGCACCGCCCGCTCCGCGCCAGCCATGGCCATCCCGTCACGCAACTCTGGTATGCGAGGCAGGGCCTCATCACGCCGGAAATGGAATTCATCGCGATCCGCGAGAACATGGGCCGCGCCAAGCTGGCGGACATGGCGAACGACATCGTTCGCGACGACCTGCACAAACAGCACGCCGGTTCAAGTCAGCTCACGAGCAGCGAGTATTCGCCCTCCGTCTTCCGCCGGTTCCCGCAACGCATTCCCGCCGAGATCACCCCCGAATTTGTCCGCGCCGAAGTCGCCGCCGGCCGCGCCATCATCCCGGTCAACATCAATCACCCGGAGAACGAGCCGATGATCATCGGCCGCAACTTCCTCGTGAAGATCAACGCCAACATCGGCAACAGCGCCGTCGCGTCGAGCATCGAGGAGGAAGTCGAGAAGATGCGCTGGGCCACCAAGTGGGGCGCGGACAACGTCATGGACCTGTCCACCGGCAAGAACATCCACGCCACGCGCGAATGGATTCTCCGCAACTCGCCCGTGCCCATCGGCACCGTGCCGATTTACCAGGCGCTGGAAAAAGTCGGCGGCAAGGCCGAGGAACTTACCTGGGAAATTTACCGCGACACCCTCATCGAGCAAGCCGAGCAAGGCGTGGATTATTTCACCGTTCACGCGGGCGTGTTGCTGCGCTTCATCCCGCTCACTGCGCGGCGCATGACGGGCATTGTTTCGCGCGGCGGCAGCATCATGGCCAAATGGTGTCTCACGCATCACCAGGAAAGTTTTCTCTACACGCACTGGGACGACATTTGCGACATCATGGCCGCCTACGACGTGAGCTTCAGCATCGGCGACGGCCTGCGCCCCGGCTCGATTGCCGATGCTAACGACGAAGCGCAATTCGCGGAACTCAAGGTGCAGGGCGAACTCACCGAGCGTGCCTGGGCCAAAGGCGTGCAAGTCATGAACGAAGGCCCGGGCCACGTGCCGATGCACATGATTGAGGAAAACATGGCCAAGCAACTCGAGTGGTGTCACGAAGCGCCGTTCTACACCCTCGGGCCGCTCACCACCGACATCGCACCCGGCTACGACCACATCACCAGCGGCATCGGCGCGGCGATGATCGGTTGGTATGGCTGCGCCATGCTCTGCTACGTCACGCCCAAGGAACACCTCGGCCTGCCGAACAAGAAAGACGTGAAAGACGGCGTCATCGCCTACAAAATTGCCGCCCACGCCGCCGATCTCGCCAAAGGCCATCCGGGCGCGCAATATCGCGACAACGCGCTGAGCAAGGCGCGATTCGAGTTCCGCTGGGAAGATCAATTTAACCTCAGCCTTGACCCGGTGACCGCCCGCGAGTTCCACGACGAAACGTTACCGCACGAAGGCGCGAAGACCGCGCACTTCTGCAGCATGTGTGGCCCGCACTTCTGCTCGATGAAAATCACGGAAGACGTCCGCAAATATGCCGCCGAACTGGGTATCGCCGAGGAACAAGCGTTCCAACGCGGCATGGAAGAAAAGTCGAAAGAATTTGTGGAACAGGGCGGGGCGATTTACGCGAAGGCATCATGTTAGATTTAGATCACGAGTCGGCCGGCAATGCAGAGCCCCGGCGTCAGCGACGAGGGGCGGAAACTGCTCCGTCAACGCGCCGCAGCGAACAGGTAACCAACACAATGCGTCAACCAGGCTCGATAGTTCTGATCTCCTGCTACGAGCTGGGCCACCAGCCGCTGGGGCTTGCTTTGCCGCTGGGATTCATCGAGCGCGCGGGGTTTACACCGGTCGCGCTGGATATCGCGCGGGACAAGCTCGACGACCAGTTACTCGCCCGCGCGGAGTTTGTCGGCATCAGCGTTCCGATGCACACGGCCATGCGGCTGGGCTTCCGCGTGGCCGAGCGGGTGCGGCACATCAATCCCCGGTGTCACGTCTGCTTTTACGGTCTCTACTCGACCCTGAATGCAGACTACTTGCTCGACAACCATGCGGACTCGATTGTGGGAGGCGAGTACGAGGCCGCGTTGGTCAGCCTGATTGAAGCTCTGGCGGCCGGCCTTCCGTGGCAGACGGTCGAAGGCATCGTCTCCCGTAGCTCAACGGATGGAAACGTTCGTAGTGAGCTGATTCAGATTCACCCCTCGTCACCCGACCTTGCAAAGGACGGGATGAGGGAGGCTGAACGTCAGGTGGAGACGTTCGACAATCGCGAAAGACAGTTTGAACCTGCGAAGCACGTCAGCGGTGACCACCAGCCGGTTTTGCGGCGACTTGATTTCACGCTACCGATCCGGGCCGAGCTGCCCCGACTCGAACGCTATGCGCGGCTGCAGCGGAACGGCCAGCTGCGGCTGGTGGGCTACGTTGAGGCGAGCCGCGGCTGCTTACACCTTTGCCTGCACTGCCCGATCCCATCGGTCTACGGCGGACGATTTTTCGTGGTCCCGCAAGACATCGTGCTAGCCGACATTCGCAACCTCGTCCGCGCCGGCGCGGAGCACATCACGTTCGGCGACCCCGACTTCTTGAATGGGCCCAAGCACTCGCTGGGGATCGCGCGCGCCTTGCACCAGGAGTTTCCCGAACTGACCTTCGACTTCACGGCCAAAGTCGAGCACATCCTGAAACACGCCGGGATGATGCCGGAACTCGCCGAGCTGGGTTGCGTGTTCGCGGTGTCGGCCGTCGAGTCGCTCAGCGATACCGTGCTCGCCAACCTGGAAAAAGGACACACCCGCGCGGACGTGTTCGGGGCGCTGGAAATTCTCCGCTCAGCCGGCATCCCGCTGCGGCCGTCGCTAGTCTCCTTTACGCCCTGGACGACGCTCGACGATTACCTCGACGTGCTGGATTTCGTGGAGACAGAGGGGCTTCACGACCAGGTGGATCCGGTGCATTACGCGATTCGCCTGTTGGTCCCACCCGGCAGCGGGCTGCTGTCGCGGCCGGCAATCCAGCCCTACCTGACCGGACTGGACCAGGCCAAGTTCAGCTATCGCTGGACACATCCCGATCCCCGTATGGACCGAATTTACAAGGCGGTCTCGGCCTTGGTCGAACAGGCGAGCCGGGACGGCGAGGATTCGGCTCAGACGTTCGGCCGGGTGCGAGAGCTGGCGTTCCGCATGCACGAACATCGTCGGCCAGCTCGCGAGAGCCGACCGTTGCGTCCCGACCGACAGCGACCGCCACGCCTGACAGAACCTTGGTTCTGCTGTGCAGAGCCGACCGAGGACCAGTTTGGTTCGCTGTCATCGTCCGTTTAAGCACTTCACAAAATAGTTGAGGAGATTCCGATGACCGCAGACATCAAAATTACCGGCGAACCGGTTTCCAACGTGATTTGCAAGTTTACCGTGGACCGTCCGGTCTACCCCGACAGTTCGTTCTACTTCGCCAACAAAGAGCGAGCGCTGGGTTCGCCCTTGGCCGAGCGCTTGTTCGGGATCCCGACGGTGAGCAGCGTGCTGATCTCACACGACCGAGTGGTGGTGAATAAGACCGGACGCGAAGAATGGCCGACGACTGGTCGGCAGGTCGGGGCGGCGATTCGGGAACACTTGGCGACCGGGCTGTCGGCTGTCTCGGATGAACTGCGGGCCACCATTCCGCCAGCCGAGGTGATCCGTAAGCGAGTGCAAGAGGTGATCGACACGCGGATCAATCCGTCGGTGGCAAGCCATGGCGGCCATGTGGGGCTGATCGGCGTGCAGGGCAACACGGTCTTTCTCAAGCTGGGCGGCGGCTGCCAGGGCTGCGGCCAGGCCGACGTGACGCTGAAACAGGGCATTGAGGTCGAGATCCACGCCGCCGTGCCCGAGGTCGGCGACATCCTGGACACGACCGACCACGCCGCCGGCCGCAATCCGTATTACTCGCCATCGAAGAAGTAGACCCGACCAGTGAAAGACGATCCGAACATGAGACAACAAACCGATAAGCTGCAAGAACTGTTAGGGCTGCAGTTGCCTGCCGTGGCGATTGCCTTTCGCCCGACGGCCCCACCAGGAGTTTCCCGGATTAACGGTGCCGCGCCCGCCGGGTGCGCTTACTGGAAACTGGCGGCCGATGGGCGGGTCTTCTACACCGAATCTGCCGACCACTACAACTGTCCCGTCGGCGCGTACACCCACGGCATCGACCTCCCCGCAAAGCAGCAAGCGGAACTTCAAGGCCTGATGGGAACCATGCGGGAACTGATGTACCTGCGCGAAGCGGAGATTCCCAACATTCCCCGCCGAGCCGAGCAGTTTGGTGTCGCGATCTATTCGCCTTGGGCTCTAGCGCCCTGTGACCCGGATGTGGTCCTGGTCAGATGTGATGCCAAGCAGTTGATGCTCCTGGCCGAAGCGGCCGGGGCGGCTGGGATCGGCGACACCGGCGAGCTGATGGGCCGACCCACGTGCGCGATGATCCCGGCGACGCTCCGGCACGGACGCGCCACCTTCAGTCTGGGTTGCATTGGGAACCGAGTCTATACCGGGCTGGCAGATGATGAACTGTATGCGGCCCTCCCCGGATGCAGGATGGACAATGTTCTAGAGCATCTGGACGTGATTATGGAGGCTAACAGTAAGCTGGAAACGTTTCACCGACAAAGGTCTCTTTTGCTTGCGCAGTCCTCTGAACTTCGCGATTGAGTTGCCAGGAACCATCCATGCCACGCGTTTTGTTATTACTGCCCACCACCACCTATCGGACTCACGCCTTCATGGAGGCAGCGGAACGGTTGGGCGTCGAAGTCACCGCTGCCTCAGAAGTGGCGAGCGCTCTCACCAAGTTGAATCCCAGCGGCCTGTTGCAACTCCATTTCGGTGATCCGCAACGGGCGGCACGCCAAGTGGTCCAGTTTGCCGAACAGCATCCGATCGCCGCCGTGGTTCCAGTCGATGACCAGGTGACCGTCTGCGCCGCGACCATTTGCGAAGCTCTTGGACTGCGTCATAACTCGGTCGAGTCAGCGCAGGCGGCGCGAAACAAGCACCGCATGCGCGAACTGCTCAGGCAGACCGGAGTTCCGCAGCCGCAATACAAACTCTGCTCGCTGGATGACGACATTGTCCGCATCGCCGATCAAGTGCAATACCCGTGCGTTGTCAAACCACTCACACTTTCTGGAAGCCGGGGAGTGATCCGCGCCAACACGGACCTGGAATTTGTTCAGGCTATCGTGCGACTCGATCACATTCTCCGGTCGGAATTTAGCGAGTCGCATTCCGTAGCCGGTACACGCAGTCGGCCAGAGCATTCGCTGCCCGTCGTCGCTCGACAGTTCTTGGTCGAGGACTTCGTCGCCGGACCAGAGGTGGCCCTGGAAGGAATGCTCACGCGGGGCGAACTCCGCGTCCTCGCGCTGTTTGACAAACCGGATCCTCTCGATGGGCCGTTTTTTGAGGAAACCGTCTACGTCACTCCCTCGCGTTTGCCGGTGTCGGTCCAAGCAGACATCGCTCGCTGTACGAGCCACGCCTGTCGGGCGATGGGGCTGACTGAGGGACCGGTCCATGCGGAGCTGCGGATCAATGGTGGCGGTCCGTGGATCATTGAGATCAATCCCAGATCGATCGGCGGTCTCTGCTCGCGAGTGCTGCGGTTCGGCACCGGTCTGTCGCTGGAAGAGTTGATCATCCGTCATGCTCTCGACGGGGACGATGACCCCCCAAAACGCGAGAACCAACCAGCCGGTGTCATGATGATCCCGACTCCTCGGGCAGGGGTGCTTACGGAGGTGCGAGGGTTGGATCAGGCCAGGGCCGTGCCCGGCATTGAAAAGGTCGTCATTTCGGCCCACCTCGGTCAGGAACTGGTCCCGTTACCAGAACGCTCCCTGTACCTCGGCTTTATCTTCGCCCGGGCCGCATGTGCCGAGGATGTCGCGGCAGCGCTGCGAGCCTCGCATGGACGGCTCGAATTCATCATTCGCCCCGCGGCGGACTGGGGGCCAAGTGTTGATGCTACGGAAGGAGTATGAAAGCAGGTGTCCGATGGGTCGTACTTCGGAGCTACGCGAAATAGCACGGCTGGTGCCGGACGAACCGTTCCCGCCATATAGCTATGTGACGAGGCGTTTCCCGCACCCGATGTCGGACCCGGCCGGACATAGCTTTGGCTGCGCGCCGGAGCATCCTGCGGCCCCGGACCCAAGCCGTTGGGATGCGTGCCGCCCTTACCTGTACGGCATAGACCTGTTCAATCATGGCTACTATTGGGAGGCACACGAAGTTTGGGAAGGTCTCTGGCATGCCTGCGGCCGGGCTGGGACAACCGGCAACTTCCTCAAGGGCCTCATCCACTTGGCCGCCGCCGGCGTCAAGGCCAGGGAGCGAAGACCGCAGGGCGTTCAGAGGCATGCCAATCGGGCCAAGGAGCTTTTGCAGCAGACGGCTTCCGAAGTCGGTCCGGGGCATCGTCGATACATGGGGCTGGCGCTCAGCGAGATCATCGGCTTCGCGACTGACTTAATCGACCAACCCCAAGTTGGCACGGCGGAACCCGGGACGCCGGTCGAGATCGTCTTCCAGTATGTTTTCTGTCCTGAGGTAGTGGACCAGAGCGGCGAGATCGAATCGACCAGGATGGAAGCGAGAGAGTGAGGAGCGTTCTTGAGCAGGCGGCCAGAAGCGACTGCAATTACAAATTCACAACCACAAACATGGGGAGGACTGATCATGGCGAAGACAGTGAAAGTAGCACAGACGAGCGACCTGTCGCCTGGGGCCAGCAAGGTGGTTCAAGCCGATAGTCACAGCATCGCGCTGTTCAACGTCGAGGGCACGTTCTACGCGATCGACAACAACTGCACACACCGGGGCGGGCCGCTGGGGGAAGGTGAGCTGACCGGCGACACCGTAGAGTGTCCCTTGCACGGCGCGCACTTCAACGTCAAGACCGGTGCCGTCACCGGCCCGCCGGCGGGGAAAGGTGTGCGGAGTTTTCCGGTCAAGATCGAAGGGAATGACGTGCTCGTCGAGGTCGATTGAGACGGGCGACGAAACGATTCAGTCCGCGACTGATCCACGATGGCCAAACAATAGAAGAAAACGAAGCTGGAAACCGTCAAGGAATCGTGTAACTTCCTGCGCGGCCCCCCGGCGATTAACTTGAAAAGCAAAGCCTTATGCCCATCATTACCTGCATCGAAGACCTGCGGCAGATGCACAAGAAGAACGCCCCCAAGGCGTTTTACGACTATGTGGACGCGGGTAGCTATACCGAAGGCACCTACCACGCCAACAGTGCCGACTTGGCGGCGATTAAGTTACGTCAACGCGTCCTCCGTAACGTGGAAAACCGCAGTACCGAATCGGTCATGATCGGGCACAAGGTGAAGATGCCGGTGGCGCTGGCGCCGGTGGGCCTGACAGGCATGCAATGGGCCGATGGCGAGATCCTCGCCGCGCGCGCGGCGGAAACTTTCGGCGTGCCATTCACGCTTCCGACCATGAGCATTTGCTCGATCGAGGATGTGGCTGCGGCGACCACCCAGCCCTTCTGGTTCCAGCTTTATGTGGTACGCGACCGCGACTTTGTCAAACGCCTGATCGCACGCGCCAAGGCCGCCAAATGCTCGGCGCTGATGCTGACGGTTGACTTGCAAATCATCGGCCAGCGCCACAAGGATCTAAAAAACGGTATGACGGTGCCACTCAAGATCATGCTTTCCAACCTGATCAACCTCGCCACCAAGCTGCCCTGGGGCCTACGCATGCTGGGTGCCAAGCGCAAGGTGTTTGGCAACATCGCCGGGCACGTGAAGGGCGCGGACGGCCTCGTCGCGCTCTCGCAGTGGATCTCCACCCAGTTCGATCCCACGCTCAACTGGAACGATGTCGAGTGGATCAAAAAGGAATGGGGCGGCAAGCTCATCTTGAAAGGTATTCTGGATGTCGAAGACGCGAAGATCGCCGTCTCCACCGGTGTCGATGCGATCGTGGTCAGCAACCACGGCGGCCGCCAGCTTGATGGCGCGCTGTCGTCCATCAAAGCCCTGCCGTCCATTGCCGAAGCGGTGGGCGACAAGGTCGAAGTGTGGATGGATGGCGGCATCCGTAGCGGTCAGGATTTGCTGAAAGCGCTCGCTATGGGTGCCAAGGGCACGCTCATCGGCCGCGCCTTCAACTTCGGTCTGGGTGCGATGGGCGAAGCCGGTGTCACCAAGGCACTCGACATCATCCACAAGGAATTCGACACCAGCATGGCACTGTGCGGCATCAAGAGCGTGGGCGAAATCGGGCGGCACGTCGTTCTGTAGCCCGCCGGCGGGGACAGGTGGCCAGAGCTTCCCGGTCAAGGTCGAAGGGAATGACGTGCTCGTCGAGGTCGATTAACACGGGCTACGAAACGATTCAGTCCGCGACTGATCCACGATGGCCGAAGAACAGAAAAAATCGACGCATGTCCGGAGTTACCGACGTAGTGCATGTGTGCCCGAAACGCTCACTTGAAGAGATCGAATGATGAAACGACATCCAAGCCTGCAACCTCTCTCACGCGAGCATCGTCAGGCGCTTGTTCATTGCAGAACTCTCGCACAGAAACTGGAAAGTCCACTCAGCACCGCTTGGCGAACGGCTGCCGCAGCACTGCAACAATACTGGGACGCGCGTTTTTCCAGCCACATGGCAGACGAAGAGCACGTTCTCCTGGATGTGTTGAGCAGTAGTCTGCGGTCTCGACTGCTTAACGAACACGACAGGCTACGCGCGCAGTTCGGCGGTCTGGACAACACGCTCGACCCCGGCCGTGCATTGGTGCTCGACGATCTTGCGAGTCTCGCCGCGACCGTAAACGCCCACGGCCACTCGCAAACTGTGCATGACCGGTCACGCCCTTGGCTCCTTGCGTGACATTCTCCCGGCAG
>Ga0163152_10005484_pt1 | contig 14875 bp, 12 predicted proteins | sample OliLakLV19MP8IB2_FD_148635 | JGI IMG/M metagenome (GOLD analysis project Ga0163152, IMG submission 148635) | Freshwater microbial mat bacterial communities from Lake Vanda, McMurdo Dry Valleys, Antarctica - Oligotrophic Lake LV.19.MP8.IB-2 | ecosystem: Environmental > Aquatic > Freshwater >... | reverse complement strand
GGACCGGCGGAGAGCATCCGTGCGGGTTCCGGGGCGGAGCCCCGAAAACGCCGCGACGCCGCAATCGATCACCGCTTCACCGCCGCTCACCGGAGACGCCAGTCCGGGAAACTAGTCTTCAAGCGACGCGAAACAAAGCGGGAGGGCAGCGGCGGAAGAGCGTGCGAGCCAACAGCCGGTGTCGTGGATCGCGTGGCGCGCGTTGCTCAGCAGGTTCACGACGATCTGGAAGACCTTGTGGCGGTCGACGAACGCCGGGCCGACGTCCTCGAAGTCGTTCACGACTTCGATGTCCTTCTCCGTCGCGAGGGCCGCCATCGTCACCGCCTCGTTCACCACCGTTGCGAGCGAAAGCGACTCTATCGCGCCGGGGTTCGTCGCGCGCTTCGCGTGCGTCTGCTGCATGCTGACGATGACCTTGATGTGGTCGATGTTCTTTTGCAGTCCGTCCAGCTCATTGAGGACCGACACCTGTTCGCTCTCGAGCGCGCCTTTGAGGCGGTCGAGATAGGCAGGGATCTGTTGCGCCTTCGGGTTTCCCGCAAGCATCGGAGCGAGCTCCGCACTGGCGAGCAGATCACGGAGGCGTCCGATTCCGGCGACCTTCGACTCGCGCACCGTGCTCGCGATCATTCCGGAAGAGATGTTCACGCTGTTGAGGACGTTGCCCACGTTGTGGAGAACCGCGGTCGCGACATCCGCCATGCCGGATCGGCGCGACGCGTCGACGAGCTGGCGCTGTGTTTCGGTGAGTCTCTCGAGGCTCTCCGAAAGCTCCTGGGTCCGCGCCTTCACGCGCTGGTCGAGTGTGTCGTTGCTCTCGGCGAGGCGCGCGAGACCCGCCTCGGCCTGCGCTTCGCGATCGGCAACGAGACGCGTCTCTTCGACGCCGCGGAGGCAGCCGAGCACGAGCACCACGTCCTCGAACACGACCCAGAGGGCGTGCTCGAGGAAGCGCAACATGGCCGGGTTTCCGACGCCGTAGACCGAGTCGGGCCAGAGGAGTCCGCGCAGGCCGTGATCGAGGACGACGACGATCGTCGCTGCGGCGAGGACTCGCCAGTCCCGGTAGAACGCGAGGAAGGCGAGGGAGCCGAAGACGTGGAAGTGGGTCTCGATGCGGCCGCCCGTGAGGTGGATGAGCAGTGCGGACCACAACATCTGCGCGACCGCGATGACGATGCGTGTGGAAAACGCGGACGGCCGGAGGATCGCGAGTGCGAGCGGGAGGCTGCTGATCGCGCCGCCGAGGAACACCGCCGTGTAGACGTGGACGTGCAGGGCGGCCTGGCGGCCGGCCCAGCCATACGGCGACCACACGGCGGCGACCACGATGGCGAAGATCCATTGCGCGACCATCAGCACTGCGAAGACGTGCGAGGTACGGCGATGGTTGTCGTCGCTGTGCTCGACGAAAAGTTGTTCGGCGCGAGTCATCGGGGCTCCGATCCGGGCGTCAGGAGAGGGCAGCCGAAGACGGGCGTCGTCGCGTTGGACGCACCCTCGGTCGTGACGAGCGAGATGACGTGGTTGGCGCCGAGGTTGTCGCCCTCGTGGCCGCGCGACGACGTGATGCCCCCCTGGAAGAGACGCGTGCCGGCGGCCGAGTAGAGGGCGACCTGTCCGGATGTGACGCTGCCGAAACGCGCGGCTTCGCCGGATCCTTCGTCGGTGAACACGTCGGCGCCGGGAATGCGGGCGGCCTTCGTCCAGAGATCCGACTTCTGCCAGCCGCTCGGCGTGCCGGCCGGCGCGATGAAGAGGACGCGGATCGCGATCGTGCGGCCGAGGCGCGCGCCGATCTTCTCGAGCTCGGTGAGCGACGCGCTCGTGCACGGACAGCGGGGGTGAGCGAAGAGGACGAGCGTGGGCACGTCGTTCGCGCGGGAGATCGCGCTCGCGGAGGGCCACGTCTCGGGCGCCGCACCGGGTTCGCCGGGCTTCGCCTTGTAGCTCTCGAGCGCGAACATCCCGCCCACGGAGATCGCGAGCCAGGCCGCGCCAACGGCGACGACGCGAATCACGCGACGCGCCCGATGACGGCGTGCGCGGCGGCCGAGGGCGCGATCGGAAGGAGCACGCGGAACGTCGAGCCGGCGCCGGGCGTGCTCTCGACGGTGATCTCGCCGCCGAGCGAGGTGACGATGCCGTGGCAGATGCTCAGGCCGAGCCCGGTGCCCTGGCCCTGGTCCTTCGTCGTGAAGAAGGGCTCGAAGATGCGGCTCATGTCGGCGACGGGGATGCCGACGCCGTCGTCGGTGACCGAGATGCCGATCCGATCGGCCTGCCGCGCAACCCCGACGGTCACGTGTTTCGCCTTCGTCGTGGCTGCGACGGCGTTGCTGAGCAGGTTGTAGACGACCTGGACGAGCGCTTCTTCGCGGCCGAGGAGCGAGGCGGTCGGCTCGAGCTCGAGAGAGATCTCGATGTCCGCGCGAGCTTCCTTCCGCACGGACGTGAGCGCCGCCCGAACGATGCGCTCGGGCTCGACCGCGGCGATCTCGGCCGCTTCGGAGCGCGCGAACATCCGGACCTCGCGGACGATGCGGCGGATGCGCTCGGCGCACTCCAGGGCTTCGCCGGACGCGGACGTGAGGTCTTCGGGCATCGGCTTCGCGCTCTCGAGCTCGCGCAACACGCTGTCGACGAAGCGGAGGTTGGAGAGGACGACGGCGAGCGGGTTGTTGATCTCGTGCGCGATGCCACCGGCGATGCGGCCGAGCGCTTCGAGCTTTTGCGAGCGTACCAGCATCGCCTCGGTCGCCTCGCGGCGGCGAACTTCGTCGAGGAGGCGGACGTTCGTCGATTCGAGCGAGCGCGTGCGCATCGCGACAGCCGTTTCGAGCTCCTCGACGGTGCGGCGGCTCGACTGCAAGAGCTCCCACTTCTCCGTCAGTGCATGCGCGAGCTGCTGAGCTTCGATCGGATCGAACGGCTTCTTGAGGATGAGAAGCCGGTGCGAGACGCCGAGCTTCGCCTGCATCTGCTCCCACGAGTAGTCGGAGTAGGCCGAGCAAATGACGACCTGCACGTTCGGGTCGATCTCCCAGATGCGGCGAGTCGTCTCGACGCCGTCGAGGCCCGGCGGCATCCGGATGTCGATGAACGCGACCGCAAACGGGCGCCCGGCGTCGGAGGCTCCGCGAACCATCTCGACGGCTGCCTGGCCCTGTTCCGCGTGAGCGAGCTCGAAGGCGTGCGCTGCGGGCGCGGCCGACTCGCCAAAGAGCGCCGACTCGAGGGCCTCGAGCTCCACGTTTGAACGCCGAGCGCCGAGCACCTTCCGGAAGTCGTCGTGGATGGCCGTGTTGTCGTCGACGATGAGAACGCGGCGATTCGGTTCGGCCATGCCTCTCGCGCTACACGGGCCGTGCCGCGAGAAACCGCCATGTTGTCACCCGCTTCCGTCGGGGGTGTCGGAAACGTGGGGTGCGGTTCTACCCCGCGAGGTGGGGACGGCGGCGCGCGAGGACGATGCCGATCAGGGCGAGGAAGGCGCCCACGGTAGGCCCGGCGGGACCGCGAGCACCGGTCGTGCTGCAGCCGAAGAGTCCGTCGGCGCTGTCGCCACCGCCGCCCTTGATCGTGAACGGGACGTCGGCCGAGAAGCCGCTGTCGGCCACGCCGTCGTCGGCCTGCACGCGCCAGGTGAAGTCGCCCTTCGGAAGCTCGCCGGGAATCGTCGCCGTCGTTCCGCTCGCCTGTGTCTGCGCGTAGAGGGTGCCGCCGCGAAGGACCTGCACCCGGTATTCGACGGCGTCGCCGTCGACATCGGTCGCCGCGCTCCACGAGAAGACGAGATCGGATGCGGAAGTCTCCTCGCCGCTCGCGGGAGAGATCGGTGCGGGAATGGTCGGCGCGTCGTTGATCGGCGCGAGGGTGATCGTGACCGCTGCGATCGTGGAGGATTCGGCGCCGTCGCTCAGGTGGTAGGTGAACGTGTCCATGCCGTTGACGTTCGCGGCGGGCGTGTAGGTGAGCGATCCGTCCGTCCCGAGGTTCAGCGTGCCGTTCGCAGGGGCCGCGTCGACGATCGGAAGGATCGGGTCGCCGTCGACGTCGTCGTCGTTCGCGAGGAGACCGGCGGCGGCCGCGAGCACGAGTGGAACGTCCTCGTCGGTGGAGAACGCGTCGGCGACGGCCTCCGGCGCGTCGTTGATCGGGGCGACGGTGAACGTGACAGTCGCCGTCGCGGCGGACGATGCCGCGCCGTCGTTGGCTCGATAGGTCATCGTGTCGACGCCCTGGAAATCGAGGTCCGGCTCGTACATGAACGCACCGACGGCCATTGCCGTGAAGGTGCCGAAGTCGGGCGCGTCGACGACCACGACCGAAAGCGCCGAGCCCTCGACGTCGGTGTCGTTCGCGACGAGGCCGGTCGTCACGACCATGATCGGCGTGTCCTCGTCGAGGGAGTAGGCATCCGCGAACGCCAGCGGCGCGTCGTTGACCGCGGTGTAGTTGAGCGTGACGGTCGCGTTGCCGCTGTCGACGGTGCCGTCGTTCACCTTGTAGACGAAGGAGTCGCCCAGGTTGTAGTTCAGGTTGGGGACGTAGGTGAACGAGCCGTTCGTGCTGAGCGTGAGCAGGCCGTTCGTGGGCGCCGTCACGAGGATCGCGTCGAGTGTGTCGAGGTCCGGGTCGGTGTCGTTCGCGATGACGCCGGCGGCGGCGTTCACGGTGAGCGTGACGTCTTCGGTGACGGCGTAGCTGTCGTTCGTCGCCGACGGCGGGTCCTGCGTGCTCGTCACGGCGATCGTCACCGTGGCGACGTTCGAGTGCTGGGTGCCGGTCCAGAAGCGATACGTGAACGACATGGGGCCGAAGAAGTTCGCGCCACCGGTGTAGGTGAACGATCCGTCGCTCGAGAGGACGAGGACGCCGTTCGCGGGGCCGGTCACGACGGAGGCGGTGAGCGGGGGGTTCCCCGAGGCGAGGTCGTTCGCGAGGACGCCGGGCGCATTCACGATCAGCGGCGTCTCTTCGGTCGCGCCATAGCCGTCGTTCTCGGCGAACGCGTCGACGATCGAGACGTTCACGGTCGCGGTGTCGGACTCGCCGCGGGAGTCGACGAGGCGATAGCCGAACGCGTCCGCGCCGACCGCGCCGAGGTTCGGCGTGTAGGTGATCGAGAGCCCCGTGCCGACGATCGCGGCGACGCCTTTCGAGCCCTGGAAGGTGATCGCGGCGACGAGGACGAAATCGCCGGCGTCGGCGTCCGTGTCGTTGGCGCGGACGGGGAGGTCGCGAGGCGTGTCGAGGAGCACCGAGAACGTGTCGTCGCTGGCGACCGGTGCGGCGTTCGCGACGACGTTCAGGACGAAGCTGCCGCTCGTGTCGACGCGGGCCTGCGCGTCGCTCACGCTGAAGGGCAGGGTCTTCGCGCCGGTGGTGACGGTGTCGAGGACGATCGCTTCCCAGGAGAACACCGTGTCGCCCGCGAAGGCGTCGCCGTTGGAGCCGTCGTCGAAAAAGGCCTGGCCCGCGCTGCCCATGATCGCGGTGAGGTTCGCGACGACGGCGAGACCGGTGCTCGGCGGGTTCGTTCCGGGAGTGACGGTGACCGTGAGGAGCGTGGTGCCGCCCTGGCCGACGGGGTTCGGATCGCCGGCGCCGACGCCGGTCGGCGCGCACGTTCCTCCGGGGCTCGCCGAGTTGCGCGGCGAGGGCGCCACGATCGTGAAGTCGAGGTTGTTCTGGTCGGTGTCGCGGCAGCCGCCGCCTTTGCGGAGAGCGGCCGTCGTGTTCGCGAGCGCGCCGAGCTTGGTGCCTTCGGAGCACGTCGCCGAGCCCCAGCCGAGGAAGTCGATGATCGCGCCGCCCGTCGGGCAAGTCCCGCTCAGCGCCGTCACGTTCGAGACGAGCGCGACCTTGCCTCCGCTGACGGCCATGTTCGTCCCATCGTCGTAAACGTCGGACGCCGGGAGGGCCACGCCCACCGCACCGCCGGAATCGAGCACGACGAGGTAATAGCCGCCCGCCGCGATCGTTCCGGTGAGCGGCGTCAGGTCGCCGGTCCACGTCGCTCCGGCCGCGGTTGCGTACTGGACGGACCACGTCGAGAGGTTCACCGGCGCGTTGCTCTTGTTGAAGAGCTCGATGAAGTCGCGGCGCAGGGGCGCGCCCGTGTTGCCGCCGCCCGCGTAGACCTGGCTGATCACGACCGACGACGAGATCGCGTTGCCGATGCTCCCGTCGGGATTCACGGTCACTTTCTCGCAGGCGGGAAGGGCGAGAGCGGCGACACCAGCGAGGGCGAGAACGTGGGCAAACTTCATGCGGAGCAGTGTACCCCGGGTCGCGCGAGAGAGAGTAGAGTCCCCGGCCCGTGGCGGCGCTCCACATCGCGAGCATCTTCCTCAGCGCCTTCCTGCTGTTCCTCGTGCAGCCGATGATCGCGAAGGCCCTCCTGCCGGAGTTCGGCGGCAGCCCCGCAGTCTGGGGCACGTGCCTCGTGGTGTTCCAGGGCCTGCTCCTGCTCGGCTACGCGTCGGCGGATCGCGTGCGCCGCCTTCCGCCGCGCACGCTGCTCGTCGTGCAGAGCGCGGTCGTGCTGCTGCCGTTGCTCCTGCTGCCGCCCGCGCTCCGCACGGCGCCGCCGGGACCGTCGGCGTGGCCGGTGCCCGCGCTCGTGCTCGCGCTCGCGGCGTCGGTCGCGGCGCCGTTCTTCGCGCTTTCGACCAACAGCACGCTCGTGCAGAGCGGCTACGCACGCACGGTCGGCCGCGAGCCGTATTTCCTGTATGCGGCGTCGAACGTCGGATCGCTCCTCGCGCTCGCGGCGTATCCGTTCCTCGTCGAGCCGATGTTCACGCTCACCGAACAGCGACGCGCGTTCGCGGCGGGGTATCTCGCGTTCGCCGCGCTCACGATCGCGCTGGGGTTGCTCTCGCTGCGAAAGACGCCCGTCGACTCGACCGCAACGAACACGGCCAGCGCCGAACCGCCGCTGACGTGGGCGCAGCGCCGGCACTGGATGTGGCTCGCCGCGATCCCGTCGGGACTCCTCGTCGCGACGACGTTGCACATCTCGACCGACGTCGCGGCGGTGCCGCTCTTGTGGGTGATCCCGCTCGCGCTCTACCTGCTGTCGTTCGTGGTCGCGTTTCTGCCGAGGCCCGGCGCAAAGCTCGGCATCTTCCCGCGCGCGGGACTCGTGCTCGTCGCGCGCGCGCTCGTCGCCGCCTCGCTCATCGCGCTGCACGGCACGATGGACCTCCCGTACAAGGTGCTCCTCGTGCTCACGCTCGGGACGCTCTTCGCGGGCGCGTGGCTGTGCCACGGCGAGATCGCGGCGTCGCGCCCAGCGGCGGGAAGGCTCGGTGAGTTCTACTTGTGGGTGTCGGTTGGCGGGCTCATCGGCGGCGTCTTCGGCAACCTGATCGCGCCGCTCGTGTTCGTCGGCGTCGTCGAGTACCCGATCTTTCTCACGTGCCTCGCGTTCGTCGGCGTGACGCGCGCCGACTTCCGCAGCGGCCGCACCGTCATGCTCGTGCTCGTCACGCTGATGACCATCGTCGCACCGGCGATCGCGGCCGTCGCGGGCCCGGTCTCGCTCGAGCTCCAACTGCTGCCGTTCGTGATCCTGCCGATCGCGTTCTCGGCGCGGAAGCGTCCCGAGCGCTTCGCGATCGCGGCGACGGGAATCGCGTTCTACGTCACCGCCGGGCTCGGGATGCAGAAGACCACGCTCGCCGCCGAGCGGAGTTTTTTCGGTGTCGTGCGCGTCGTGGAGCACGCGGAGGATTTGCGCGTGATGCTGCACGGCACGACCGTGCACGGGCACGAGTTCCGGAAGACGCCGTATCCGATCGGCTACTACTCGCCGGACGCGCCGATCCACACGGTGGTCCGGCTCACTCCGGCGGGCGGAAAGATCGCGGTGCTCGGCCTCGGCACGGGCGCGATCGCCGACATCGCCGTCGCCGGACAGCATGTCGATTTCTACGAGATCGATCCGATCGTCGAGCCGCTCGCCGATCGCTACTTCCGTTACCTGGGCCGCTCGCGCGAGCGCGGCACCGGCGTGAAGGTCGTCGTGGGGGACGCGCGCTTGACGATCGCGCGCGCGGAGGACGCCTCCTACGACCTGATCGTAATGGACGCGTTCACGAGCGACGCGATCCCGATCCACCTCATCACGCGGGATGCGATCGCGCTCTACCTGAAGAAGCTCAAGCCCGGTGGACGGATCCTCGCGCACGTCAGCAACAACTACCTCGACGTGGTTCCTGTCGTGCGCGGCGCGGCCACCACGCTCGGGCTCGAAGGGGTGCGCATCCACTGGATTCCGAGCGAGGACCAGATCACCTGGGGCGCCACGGCGTCGAGCGTCGTCGTGCTTTCGCGAACCGCGGAGCCGCTCGCGCCGCTTTTCGAGCGGAAGAACGAGCCGTGGACCGCGCTCGGCGCGACGCCGATCGTGGAGTGGACCGACGAGCGCTCGAGTCTCCTCGAAGTGCTGCGTTAGTCGCGCGCGCAGGGCATTCGTGCTATTCCGCCGAGCACTTCGATGAAGCCCGCGATCCTCGTGACCAACGACGACGGCATCCACTCCGAGGGGCTCGAGGCGCTCGCCGCCGCGCTCGCCGAGGTGGGAGAGGTGACGGTCGTCGCGCCGGATCGCGAGCGCAGCGCCGTCAGCCACGCGCTCACGCTTCACCGGCCGCTCCGCATCAACAAGCTTCGCGCGGGCTGGTACGCCGTCGAGGGCACCCCGACGGACTGCGTGTACCTCGCGACGCGCTCGCTCTTGAAGGCGCGTCCGGCGCTGGTCGCGAGCGGGATCAACAAGGGCTCGAACCTCGGCGACGACATCCACTACTCGGGAACGGTCAGCGCCGCGTTCGAAGGGACCGTGCTCGGCATCCCGTCGATCGCGGTCTCGATGATCGGCCGCGGTCCCTACCACTGGGAGACGGCGGCGACGTTTGCGGCGCGACTCTGCCAGCGGGTGCTCGACGAGAAGCTCCCCGGCGATACGCTGCTCAACGTGAACGTGCCGAACGTGCCGCCCGCGGAGATCACCGGCGTCGCGATTACCAAGATGGGCAAGCGCCACTACGGCGACGCCGTCATCGAGAACGTGGATCCGCGCGGCCGGAAGTACTACTGGATCGGCGGCACCGAGCTCGACGCCGAAGACATTCCGGGCAGCGACTGCAACGCCGTCCTCGAGAAGAAGATCTCGCTGACGCCGCTCCACCTCGACCTCACGAACTTCGCGGCGATGGACCGGCTCGCGGGATGGAAGCTGTCCTAGTGCCCGCCTCGCTGAACGACTACGCGAAGGCGCGCCGCAAGATGGTGCAGGACCAGGTCATCGCCCGCGGCATCACGGCGCCGCGCGTGATCGCGGCCATGGAAAAGGTCGCGCGCCATCGCTTCGTCGACGACGCGCTCGCGGATCGCGCGTACTCCGATCGCGCACTGCCCATCGGCGAGAAGCAGACGATCAGCCAGCCCTACGTCGTGGCGCGGTCGCTGGCCGCGCTCGATCTGCAGGGGACGGAGCGCGTGCTCGAGATCGGCGTCGGCAGCGGGTACCAGGCGGCACTCCTCGCGGAATGCGCGAAGCGCGTGTACGGCGTGGAGCGGCTGAGCGCGCTGTCGGCGCGGGCGCAGAAGCTCCTGGAGGAGCTCGGCTACGGCAACGTCATCGTGCGCACGGGTGACGGCACCGAGGGATGGAAGGAGCAGTCGCCGTTCGACGCGATCGTCGTCGCGGCCGGCTCTCCGGGAATCCCGCAGCCTCTGGTCGATCAACTCGCGGACGGCGGACGCATGGTCATCCCGATCGACTCGCGGGAAGAGGGCTCGCAGGTGTTGACGTTGATTCGCCGCCGTGGGACGGACGTGACCACAGAGCGGCTGGACGACGTGGTGTTCGTGCCGCTGATCGGCAAACACGGTCGCCGGGAAGAGTGACGGAGGAAAATCCGGTGGAAGAGATCAAGAAGCGCATTCGCGACGTTCCCGACTTCCCGAAGCCCGGCATCCTCTTCAAGGACATCACGCCGGTCCTGCAGGACCCCGTCGCGTTTCGCGGCGTGATCGACCGCCTCGCCGATCGCTACGAAACGAGCCGCCCCGACGCGATCGTCGCGATCGAAGCGCGCGGTTTCATCCTCGGCGCGGCGCTCGCCTACCGGCTCGGAATCGGCCTGGCGATCGTGCGCAAGCCGAAGAAGCTTCCGTGGAAGACGATCCGCGTGGAGTACGCGCTCGAATACGGCACGGACGCGCTCGAGGCGCACGAGGACGCCGTGCAAAAAGGCCAGCGCGTGGTCGTCGTCGACGACCTGCTCGCGACCGGCGGCACGGCAGCCGCCGCAGTGCAGCTCGCGCACAAGCTGGGGGCGGTCGTGCAGGAGTGCGCGTTCGTGATCGAGCTCGGCTTTCTCGACGGCCGGAAGAAGCTCGCGCCGACGCCGTGTTTCTCGCTCATCCAGTATTGATGGAGACGCCGCCCGACGATGTTCAGCGCTTTCGCGAGGAGTACCGCTCCAGCCACATCGGCCGGTTCTATCGCGGGTGGCTGCACTTCTCGTTCACGACGCTCGGGTGTCTGCTCACGATCGGCTTCGCGATTTCGCGGATCGACGACGTGCTCTGGCACCAGTGGCTCACGATCCCCGCGACGTTCTTCCTCGCGAACGCCGTCGAATACGCCGGCCACAAGAACGCGATGCACCGGCCGGTCCGCGGGCTGACGCTCGTCTTCCGCCGGCACACGCTGCAGCACCACCACTTCTACACGCACGACGCGATGGCGGCGGAGAGCTCGCGCGACTTCCACATGACGCTCTTCCCGCCGGTGCTGCTGCTGTTCTTCCTGGGCGCGATCGCGGCCCCGATCGGCGCGGCGCTCTTCCTCTTCGTGTCGGCGAACGCGGGCTGGCTCTTCCTCGCGAACGCGATGGGCTACTTCCTCCTCTACGAGTGGCTCCACTTCTCGTATCACCTGCACCCGGACTCTCGAGTCGGGCGCCTCTGGCCCGTGCGCGTGCTGCGGCGCCATCACACCGCGCACCACGACAAGGCGCTCATGGGACGGTGGAACTTCAACATCACGTTCCCGATCTGCGACGCGCTCCTCGGTACGACGCATGCGTCCTCGCGTTCGCCCACGGGAAATGCTATCGAGGAAGGGCAGCACTTGCGGCCGTAGCTCAGTTGGATAGAGCGTCCGCCTCCTAAGCGGAAGGTCGAGGGTTCAATTCCCGCCGGTCGCACCACGAACGAGCTCATCGACGAGTTCCTGAGTCACCTGCGGGTGGAGAAGGGGCTCGCGCTCCTCACCTTGGAGGCGTATGCCCGCGACCTCCAGAAGTGGACGGCGTTCCTCGACACGAGGAAGCGGACCGTCCTCGACGCGGAGCGCGCGGAGCTGAAGGCGTTTTTGCTCACGCTCTCGAAGAAGAAACTCGACACGAAGACGATCGTTCGCAACCAGGTCGCGATCCGTCAGCTCTACAAGTTCCTGAAGCGCGAAGGGCGCATCGAGAAGGACCCGACCGAACACGTCGACACGCCGAAGACGTGGCGGCGCGTGCCGCAGGTGCTCTCGATGGACGAGGTGGACCGGCTGCTCAACGCGCCGGATCCCGTCTCGACGATCGGCGTGCGCGATCGCGCGATGCTCGAGCTGCTGTACGCGACGGGCATGCGCGTGTCGGAGCTCGTCGGGCTGACGGAGTCGCAGCTCGACCTGTCGATGGGCGTCGTGCGCGCGTTCGGCAAGGGATCGAAGGAACGCATGATCCCGATGGGGGAGGCGGCAGTCGAGCGGCTGCGCGAGTGGCTCGACGGTCCGCGCGACGAGTGGGCATCGCTCGGGAAACATCGCGGTCACGTGTTCCTCACGCGGCGCGGCACGAAGATGACGCGCGTCGCGTTCTGGATGCGTATCGGCGGCCACGCGAAGAAGGCGGGCATCGGGCGCCGCATCTCGCCGCACAAGCTCCGCCACAGCTTCGCGACACACCTGCTCGAGCGCGGCGCCGACCTGCGCGCCGTGCAGGCGATGCTCGGTCACGCGAACATCTCCACGACGGAGATCTACACGCACGTGAATCGCGCGCGCCTCAAGGAGATCCACGCGCGCTTCCATCCGCGGCCGTGACGCGGTGATACTGCCTGCATGGTGCTCGCGGGGGGGATGGCGATGCTGCTCGGCGCGAGTGCGCCGATGCTTGCGGCATCCGGGGGACTGCGCACCGCCGTGATCGCGGTCGGAGCCGACGACGCCCAACTCGCCGTGGGCACGCTTCAACGCGAGCTCGAAGTTTCGGTGGGTCGAGTCCGCGGTGTGGAGATCGTCCCAGGCACTCTCCTTGCGCCCGCGCTCGCGGGAGCGACGGCGCCGGCGCCACCCCCTGTGCTTCCGGCGGCCGATCCGGGCGCGCGACAGGCGTGGGAGGACCTCTTCGGACGCGTCGAGCGCTCCTTCGTCGAAGATCGGCTGCAGGAGGCGCTGCAGCTACTCGCGGAAATCGACCGTCTCCATCAGCGGACACGGTTCGTGCCGACCGCGGAGCGCGTGCGGCTCCTGCTCTGGCGCGCGACGGTACACCTCGCACAAGGCGACTCGACCACCGCGGAACAACGCGTGCGGGCCGCGCTCGTCCTCGACCCGACCGCGCCGATCGACCCGCGCGTCTTTCCGCCATCGGTGCGCAAGCTCGCCGCGAGCGTGACCAAGGCGGAATTCCGTTTCGTGAAGCTTGTCGTCACCGGTGCGCCCGCGGGAAGCGCTGTGTTCGTCGACGGTCGGCCCGTGCCCGTCGACGGAATACCGACAGGCTCGCACCACCTCACGGTGGGTGCCGCCGGATTCCAATGGCTCGAGGTTCCGTTGCCGGACGTGCAGTCCGATCGCACGATCGACGTGGCGTTGCCGCTCGCTCCTCCGGCGTCGACGGAGAGGGTACTGCGCGACATGGCGGTCGCCAGTGCGGAGACCGTGCCCGATTTTCGCGCGCTTCAGGAACTCGCGACGAGCATCGATGCCGACGCGCTCGTGATCGTGACGCACGTGCAATCGAAGGTCGATCCGAATCCGGCGGAGCCGTGCGCCGACGTGGCCGATCTGACCGGGCGCAAGATTAGAGGCGTGTTCTGGCGGCGCGGTCGCACCTGGTCGCGGACGCTGGCCGCGGCGCCGCGTGCGTATTCCGACGACGAGGCGGGCCGCCGCGCGTTCACACAGTGGTTGGAGGGGGAGCTCGCCGATGCGTCGGGGGGGTTCTTGAGGGCGATCGGCACGAACGTCTCCGCCTCCGTCGGCCCCTCTGCCCGCCACGTGAGGTTCTACGATGCGGACGGCGACGGGTACGAAACCGCGTTCACGGGCATGGGCGGCAGCGTCTCCGTCGGGGTCACCCCCGGTCGCTGGATCGCGGGCGTCGAAGCCATCTACGCGCACTATGGTTTCGTCGGCGTCAAGATCCGTTCGCCCGGTGAGGTCGACGACGAACGGGGACCTCCCGAGAACGATGCGAGTGGCGGCTACGTCTATGGCGGACATGTCGGTGTCGGCCGGCGCTTCCTCCTCAAGGGCGACTCGTTCGATCGCGGAGCGTGGGTGTCGTTGGAAGGCGTCGCAGGATGGGAGCGCCGCGAGGCCGACGACGTCAACGAGCTGGGGATCTTCCCGTCCCACGATCGCAGTTTCAGCGGGCCCCGGGTCCGTGGCGCGGTCCCCGTTCCGTGGACCCAGGTCGTCGTCGAGGGGGCCCTCTCCGCACACGTCTACTCGGCCTGGGAGGAGAAGCCTCGCGGAACGTCCGGAACGAAGCCGACGGCGGACCCGCGAGGATCTCTGGAGCTCCTCGCGCGGTGGCAAAGACCACGATCGTCGGTTCGATGGGCCGGTGTGTTCCAGCTCGAAACGCGCAGCACCAGCTTCGGGGGGCGCGCGCGCATGCCGGTGCAGCCCGCGATCCAGGGCGCGCGGCGTGACGAGGACATCTACGGGATGTTGCTCCGCGTGGAGTGGCAGCCGTGAGGAACGGCTTCGTCGTGATTTTCGCGTCGGCGTGGCTCGCGCTGGCTGCGTGCGAGAACGACTTCAAACTCCAAGAGATCCCGACCGAGGATCCTCCGCAGGTGAGCGTCGTCTCCACGGACGGCGCGATCGTCGTGCACTGGAGCGCCGTGGACGAGGTCTTCGAATACGCGGTTTTCGTCTCGACGACGGGAGAGTTCGCGGGCGACCGGGTCGAGCCGTGCCCCGCGTCCCCCTGCGTGGTGCCCGACCTCACGCCGGGCCAGCTCTACTACGTGCGCGTCGCGTCGATCGTGGACGAGGCGGAGCCCGAGACGGGCGAGGACTTTCTCGAACGGATCGGGGACATCGAGAGTCTCTCGATTCGCGCCGGTTTTCCCGGGCAGCCCCGGGGACCGTTCGTGTGGGCCGGAACGGCCGTTCTCACGGAGAGCGTTTTCAACTCGGTCGAGCTCGAAGGAATGTGGTTCGAGGACGACCTGGCCCCGAGCGCCGAGCACGTCTGTTACACGTATTGGGAGAACGGCAGCGACGAGATCCTCGATCCGTGCACGGTGGCGAATCTCGCGGCGAGCGACTCCGCCGTCCTCTACGGCTCGTGCTACCTCTCCGAATGTCATCCGGTGTTCGAAGTGCAGGCGGACGACGGGCGATACGGGCAGGCGTTCACGCGGGTGGTGGTGCCGTGAGCCGGCGAGTGCGGATCCTCGCCCTGGCGTTCCTCGCGGCGGCGGCGAGTGGGTGCGACAGCACCGTCCCGTTCACGACCAGGGCCAAGCCCGAGCTCATCACGGCGATCTCGTCCGGCGGGGGTGTGCGGCTCTACTGGGAAGCCGTTCCCGGCGCCTCCGGGTACCGCGTGAGAGA
>Ga0163152_10005482_pt1 | contig 14882 bp, 11 predicted proteins | sample OliLakLV19MP8IB2_FD_148635 | JGI IMG/M metagenome (GOLD analysis project Ga0163152, IMG submission 148635) | Freshwater microbial mat bacterial communities from Lake Vanda, McMurdo Dry Valleys, Antarctica - Oligotrophic Lake LV.19.MP8.IB-2 | ecosystem: Environmental > Aquatic > Freshwater >... | reverse complement strand
CGTCTACCGCCTTACGTTCTTGTGAGGCAAGCGGCACGACGCGAGTAATCCTCGCGATCAAAGGGTCGACTCCCGATCGCACCACGTTATAGAGATGCATGGGGAAGAAAAAAAATCCGATGCTCACGGTGATCATAATCAAGAGCGGAAGACGATCCACCACAGCCACCGCATCGTGTGCGTGACTGTACTTCTGGTCCATGGGTCCATAGAAAAGCCCGCGCATCATCTTGAACAAATACGCTAAGGTCAACACGATACCGACCACTGCGACGATGACCTGAAATGGATATTTGTTCCAACTGCCCACGATGATCATGACCTCAGCAATGAAATTAATGGTACCGGGGACGCCGACCGAGGCCATGCAACCAATGACGAAACAACCGGAGATGAACGGCATGCGATTCGAGAGTCCGCCGAGCGAAGGAATGTCGCGAGTGTGCGTCTGGTCGTAGACCCATCCGGCCATCGCGAAAAGCATGCCCGTGGCCATGGCATGGGCGAACATATACATCACTGCACCCGTCAAACTGATGTAATCCAAGGCCGCCATGCCTAAGAACACATAACCCATGTGACTTGAGCTTGAATATCCGATGACGTACTTGGTGTCTTTGGCATAGTACGCCACGAACCCGCCATATACGATACTGAACATGCACAGCACAGCCGCAATCGGCATGAGCTCCCTGGTGGTCTCTGGCAGAATTTCAAAGGCGACCCTGATGATGGAAAAATGGCCAAGCTTCATCAGCACACCCGCATGCAACATGCTTGTGGCGGCCGGCGCCGCTGCGTGGCCCACTGGGGACCAGGAGTGAAGCGGCCAAAGCGGGGCGATGGAGGCGAAGCCGAAGAAGATCAGCAGCCAGATAATCTTGTCCAGCGTCGTGCCCAAGACCGGAATATTCATCAGGTTGGCTTGTTCACGCAGGACGAGAATGTCAAAGGTATTAAGCCCCGAATACTTGTAGATCAGCAGAATTCCCATAAGCGCCGCGACGGCAAAGGCTGAGAGGAAGAGCACCAGCTTCATTGCAGCATATTCTTTGCTGTTGGAGCCGAAGTTGAAGATGTATCCGACCGAATCTCGCTGTTTGAGGCCCTCCGGATCCGTCATCTCGTTGTACTTTTTCGTGTGGCTTCCCCACATGCCCAAGAGGAGATACATGGGAATGACGGACATCTCGTAGAAGAAGTAGAGAAAGAACAGGTCCAGCGACATAAATACGCCGATGGTGGCAGCGGCGAGAATGAGCAGCCAGATGTAAAACTCTTTCGTTCGGTCTTTCACATGCCAGGAGACGAAAATTCCCGCGAACAATAAAATGCCAGAAGCCAGGACTAGGGGGGTACCGATGCCATCCACGCCGAGGTGAAGCGAGATGCCCAACTGACGCGACCATTCGAATTTCTGAACGAATTGGAATCCCCCCCTCACGTAATCGTACACGTAGAAAAGGTAGACCGATGCGAGAAGAGAGACAAAGGCCGATCCCGCCGCGATCCCCCGCACCAGCATCGCCTGCCGGTTGGAGACGAAGATCAGCGCGATGGCTCCCGCAAAGGGCGCAAAGAGGATATAGAGCAGTGCGTATTCACCCATACGAATTAATCCACCTTTACCGGCTGCTTGGACTCGATCGACGCCACAGCCCCTCGTTCCAGTCGATCGACCAGCGCCTGTACCGATCCATTCATCATTCTTAAGAAAGGAGCGGGATAGAGGCCAATCCACAGGATCATCACCGATAAGGCCGACGCGATGACCACTTCGCGAGGATGCAAATCACGGATAGAATCTTTCACGGCCTTACCGACTGGTCCCAACATTGACCGCTCGTAGTACCAGAGAAAATACGCTGCGCCGAAGATGACCCCGATGACCGCGATTCCACCGTACAGCCAATTGGCCGTGAAGGCTCCCAGGAGAATCAGAAATTCACCGACAAACCCACTGGTGCCGGGCAAACCGATCGACGACAGTCCGATGAGCAGGAAAAAACTTGCGAGTAACGGGGTCAGTTTCGCCATGCCGCCGAACGAGCTCAGTTCGGTGGTCTGCTGCCGTGAGTAGAGAAAACCCGCGATGAAAAACAAACCTGCGGTACTGAACCCCAGGTTGATCATGGTGAGCAAGCTACCTTGGAGCCCCTGATAGTTCAGGGCGAATAGACCAATCATCACAAACCCGAGATGGCTGATGCTGCTGAATGCGAGGAGCCGACGAAAATCGGACTGGATCAACGCCATGATTGCCCCATACAGAATGGCGGCTAATCCAAGCACCATGGTCACCATGACCACGGTCTGACTCTTCGACGCATCCGGCAGCAAGGGAATGCTAAACCGGATAAACCCGAATGTCCCGAGCTTCAATCCGGCCAGCACCACCGCCATGCCGATCGGTCCCTCGAGAAGCGCATTCGGGAGCCAGGTGTGGAACGGGAACAGTGGGGCCTTAAAGGCGAAGCCGAGAAAGAGGAGCCAGAAGATGAGAACCTGTTGGCTGAACGGGATCGGCACGGAGAGCAATGCCAACAAATCAAACGAGTACGGCGGCTCGATATGGCGCAACGTGGCCCACTGGTGATAATTGAGGTCTAACAGAGCGATGCCGACCAACATGAATACACTGCCAAGCAGCGTATACAGCACGTATTTCAATGCCGCGTAGTGCCGCTCCGCTCCACCACCCCAGAGTTTAATCAGAAAGTAACTGGGAATCAGCATCAGTTCCCAGAAAACAAAGAAGAGGATCAAGTCGATAGAGAGGAAAACCCCCATTGTGGCCGTTTCGAGCGCAAGGAGCGCCATCATGTAGAGCTTCACTTGATGACGGACGGTATCCCAGGAATAGATGACGATCAGGACTGTGAGGAATGCCGTGAGCCCAACGAAGAGCACACTGATCCCATCGACCGCGAGGTGGTAACTGATCCCGAGGGCGGGAATCCATTCCACATGCTCTGAAAACTGCATGGCAGCCGATTCGGGGATGAATCGTAAGAGCACGAAGATGGAAAGGGCCAACTCCACGAGCGCAATCGTCAAGGCGGATGTCCGGACCATATCCTCATCGTCGAACAGCCACAGGACGATAGCCCCGACCAGGGGGAGAAAAAGAATACAAGTCAGAATGGGAAATGTTGACGCCAGTTCTTCTAACATCTCGGTGCTTTACATTTGCATGATGAGCTGAACAATAACCGCCAAGAGAAATAACCCTGCCACAATGATAGCGGCATAATGATGGACCATTCCGCTTTGCAGCTGGCGCCACTGCCTCGCGACGAGATGGTTGCCGTACCCGATCACGTTGAGGCCGCTATAGATCACGTATTTTTCCAGCCAGGTCGAACCGGCCGCGCCCATTTCAACTACCTGCGCGACGCTTCGAACGAGGCCATCGATCACGGTCCGATCGAACCAATCCAGCAACCGTCCCAGTTTCTTGGTGGGTTCCACCCAGACCAGATCGTACAATTCATCGACATAGTACTTGTTCAGCAAGGTCGTATAAGCCACCTGGAACTTTGCCGCCAGGCGCTCCGGCGCGGAGAGGTTCACGCTATAAAAATAATGCGCGACGCCCCAGCCTAATAGCGCAATCCCTGTGGCAATCATCATGAGTGTGAGCACGAGTCCGGTGCTGGCCTCAGGCTCCCCTCCTGTGCCCGCGACCGGCGCCAGGAATTGATGGAGCCAGCCATGCTCCGGTGGAAAGCCCAGGAACCCACCCAGAATAGACAGAACACCCAACGCCATGAGTGGACCGACCATCACCATCGGGGACTCATGCACATGTTCCTCCGTATGATGATCCATGCGAGATGTGCCGTAAAAGGCCAGATAGGTCAGGCGGAACATGTAGAAGGAGGTCAACAGTGCCCCGATGGCCGCCATGCCATAGAGCAGGTAGTGTTCATGCGTGAAGGCGTGGGCCAGGATTTCGTCCTTGCTCCAGAACCCTGCCAATGGCGGAATGCCCGCGATGGCCACCGTACCGATGAGAAACAGCCGGTAAGTCCAGGGAATTTTTGTGCTGAGGCCGCCCATCTTTCGAATGTCCTGCTCGCCCGAGAGCGCGTGGATTACCGATCCAGCAGAGAGGAACAAAAGAGCCTTGAAAAAGGCATGGGTCATCAGATGGAACACGGCAGCCGTATAGGCCCCGATTCCACATCCGAGGAACATATAACCGAGCTGGCTCACCGTCGAGTAGGCCAAGACGCGCTTGATATCTGTTTGAACGAGGCCGATGGTGGCAGCAAACAAGGCGGTGACCCCGCCGATTGCGCCGACAATCGTCATGGCCGTCGGTGACAAATCGAAGATGGCATGGTTTCGCACGATCATATAAACCCCGGCCGTCACCATCGTGGCCGCATGAATGAGTGCGCTGACCGGTGTCGGACCCTCCATCGCATCAGGGAGCCAGGTATAGAGGGGAAGTTGGGCTGATTTGCCGATTGCGCCGACGAGCAGGCAGAGCGCAATCGCCGTAGCCATGTCCGGAGACAGTTGCCCGACCTGGGCAAAGACCTTCGTGTAGTCCAGCGTCTTGAAGTTAATGAAGATCAAGAAGATGGCCAACAGGAATCCTGCATCGCCGATGCGGTTCACCACAAAGGCTTTCGAGGCGGCTTTGGCGGCGGAGACCTTGTCATAGTAGTAACCGATCAAGAGATAGGAGCAGAGTCCGACCCCTTCCCAGCCAATAAAGAGGACGGCATAGTTGTTCCCCATGACGAGGAGCAACATAGCGACCATGAAGAGGTTCATGTAGGTGAAGAATCGTGTAAACCCCGCTTCCCCATGCATGTAGCCGACGGAATAGATGTGAATGAGCAAACCAACTCCCGTCACCACCAGCAACATGATGCACGTGAGCGGATCGACGAGATAGGCCAGATTGATGGTGAGGTCGCCGCCGAAGATCCATTGGTAGGCAATGACTTCATGCGCGGTGCCAGTTCGCAAAATGTCGACAAACACACCGAGCGTGCAGAGAAATGACAACCCTACCGAGCCCCAGGCCAGCCGGTGAGCGATCTCATGGGAATACGCCCTGCCCACGAGTCCGTTCACGATGACGGCCAGCAAGGGAAACACTGGAATGAGTTTTATAAGTAGATCGGTCACATTACCACTTTAAGAGGTTCATCTCGTCCACGTTCGTGGAGATCTTTCCGCGGAACACGACGATGATAATGGCTAGCCCGATCGCCGCTTCCCCGGCTGCAATGGCAATAACAAAGAGCGCCACCAACTGGCCCGCCATAGATTCCAAGTAATAGGAAAAGGCAACGAGGTTAATATTCGCCGCGTTCAACATAATCTCGACGGACATCAGCACGATGATGAAGTTCCGCCTGATCAGAACACCTAACAGGCCGGTAATAAACAGTACGGCGCTAACGGCGATATATGCGCTTAGAGGAACCATAGACCTCGTGGACTACGAACGATGAATCGTGTAACGAGAGGGGCGGCCATGCCATCCAGGCCGAACCTCTTACCTTCCACGCTTTTCAATGATCGGCTTCGGCGTTTTTGCTAGCACGATCGCTCCGATGACAGCGCCTAATAGAAACACCCCGACGATTTCGAACTGCAACAGGTAATCACTAAACATCTTGATCCCGACCGCATAGGTATCGCCGTCCTGGAGTACCGCCACGGTGGGTGCATCGCCCTTTGCGCCTCCGAAGGGTGAGCGGAGCAGAAGGTTCAACACGTATATCGATCCGATGACTGCAGGGCCAAGAAAGTACCGGTACGAGGAATGGAAGTACCGATCATCGGTTTTCAAATTCAACAGCATCAGCACGAAGAGATACAGAACGAGGATCGCGCCGGCGTAGACAATGACCTGCACGGCCCAGAGAAACTCGGCGTTGAGAAGGATGAACAGTCCGGAGACATGGAGCAACAGGGCCAGGAGAGCCAAGCCGCAATGCACCGGATGCTTGAGCGCGACCGTCATGACGCCCGCGACAATACTGACCAGCGCGAAATAGGTAAAAAAACCCAACACCATACGATCGACTTAGCCCAGATGCTTAGGGGGTGGTTGAGTCGGCTTCAGCACCGATTGCGGGAAGTAATACCGATACTCCCGGCTTTCCTCAACATTCTTTTCCTGATTGTGCGCGTATAAGTATTTTTTTGCATCGTCAAGATGGCGCTCGCCGATGTCGTACAGCCGCTTCTTGTCGAACAGCAAGGTGCGCTTATCGTGGGTCGAGAACTCATACATCTTGGTCATGGCCAATGCGTTGACGGGACAGGCCTCGACACAGTAGCCGCAAAAGACGCATTTCGTAATATCGATGTAAAACTCGCTGGCAAATCGCTGCAGTGGACGCGCCGGGTCTTCCTCGCTGATGACCTTGATGCAGCGGGATGGACAGGCGGCTTCACAGAGGTCACAGCCGACACACCGTTCCTGGTGATCGTCATAGCGTAAGAGGGCGAGCGCCCCCCGATGGGTATCGGGGAGGATCCGTTGTTCCCGTGGATACTGGAAGGTGATGGGTTTGTGGACCATATGCTTGAGCGTGACCTTCATCGCGTCCCAGATCTCATAGAACAACGCGGCCTGGAGGATTTTCTTGATCAGTACGGTGACACGCATCGATGGTTTCCTGCTTCCCCTTACGCTTTTTCGATCGTCACGTGGGTCTGTTTAAATGAGGGCACTCCGGTTGTCGGATCGACGTGGACCGACATCAAGTCTTTGAGCGGGGGCTCGTTGAAATGCTCCGGGAAAAAACAGGTCTGCGGGGCGACAGACTGATCGGGCTGCACCGCCACTTGCAACGAACCGCGATCCGACGTGATGCGCACCGTCGCCCCGTCACCCACTGCGAGCCGTTCCATGTCTTGAGGATTCATCCTGAGCCGACCGGTATTCGGAACAATTTTAATGAGCCCGGGGGCTTCCGTGGACATCTTGCCGGAATGATACAGGATCTGTCCCATCAACAGCCCATAGGGTCGCTGGGGCTTGGAATCTGATGGAGCAGCGGCTCGATAGCGCGCCGCCACATGAGGTGTGTAGTCGTGTGAGAGATAGCGATCCATCGTCGGCACAACCTTGCGTGGTTGTCCGAGGTTGTAGTACCCGGGCAGCAGCTTCATGATCTCGGCTTGAATATCGTTCGAGGATTCATATTCCCATTGACAGCCCAGCGCGTTGGCCATCGCCGTCATGATATGCCAATCCGGCAAACTTTCCCCGACGGGATCCAGGGCCTCGCGCACGCGCAGGACTCGGCCTTCCAGATTGGTAAAGGTGCCGTCCTTTTCCGCAAAGGTACAAGCCGGCAACACCGCATGAGCCATGCGCGCCGTGTCGGTCAGGAACGGATCCTGGACCACGAGTAACTCTAGTCGGTCCAACGCCGCGCGGACTTCCATTGATGCAGGCAGCGTCGCGAGCGGGTTTTCTCCGATCACATAGAGGGCGCGGATCTGGCCACTCTTACAACCGTTCAGAATCTCCACGAGATTCGCGCCGGACCCGGCGGCCGGAAGCGTCACGTCCCAGGCCTTGGCAAAACGGTCGCGAGCCGTCTGATCGTTGAACGAGGCTTGACCGGGAAGGAATTCCGGCGCAACGCCCATGTCCACGGCACCCTGCTCGTTCGGCTCCTCTGTCACCGTACTCACGCCGCAGCCAGGTTGGCCTAGCTTGCCGGTGATCCATGCGAGGTCAATCAGTTTCAAGACGTTCTGATACCCGTCGGACTGGCGAACAATGCCTTCGGCACAGAGAATGATGGATCGGGGCGCTTCGGCGAAGATCGCCGCAGTGTCTTTCAAGGCGTTGACCGACATACCGGTGCGTGCGGCCACCTGCTCCAACGAGACGTGGGCCACGGCGGCCTTCAAGGCCTCGAAGGCCTTCGGGTGCTTCCGTGTGGTGTCCTCGTCGATCAAGCCCAACTCCAGGGTGGCCTTCACGAGTCCGTCGATCACGAGCCCTTCGGTTCCGGGGTTGATCAGAACGGGATGGGATGCGAGCTTGGCCATGTTCGTGATGGCGGAATCGATGACCACCACTTGCGCGTGATAGACACGAATCGCTTCTTTGATGCGCACGGCCGTGAGCGGGTTTGTCTCCGTGATGTTGGAGCCAATGAGTACAATGGCGTTGGCCTTCGTCAGGTCTTCCCAGTCGTTCGGGCTCCGTCCGATGCCCAAGGCGTGCCGGGAGGCATGCACGAAATTGAGGTGGCCGTAGCGCGCACTGCTGTCAAGATGGTTGGTCCGGAACCCGGTGCGCATGAGTTTCTGGAAAAGATACAGTTCCTCGTTGGTGCAACGAGCGGTAATCAGGCCGGCAATCGCGTCAGGTCCGTGCTTACGTCGGATTTCGGAAAATTGCTCAACCACCTGGTGCATGGTTTCGAGCCAGGGGGTTTCGACGAGCTGATTGCCTTTGCGGAGGAGCGGTTGCTTCACCCGTGCAGGGCTATCGATGTACTCGAACCCAAACCGCCCTCGCACACAGAGCCCGCCGTGCCCCTTGGCCGTGTCAGCCCGGTCGCCCCATTTGTTCTCCCAGGACAGCGGCGAGGTCACGCGGACGACTTCAGCGTCCTTGGTCTCGAGGTACATCTGGCAACCATCCCCGCAGTAATTGCACGTCGTGGTGGTCTTTTTCATCTGCCACGGCTTGTACAAATACTTGGAGAACTTGTTCGTGATGGCGCCGACCGGGCAGACCGCGAGGCAGTCTCCACAAAACTCACAGGAGAGTGCGAGATCTCCCTTCGGTACCACTTGATTGAAGCCGCCCTTCTTCATGAACTGGAGCGCGTCGATCATCAACACGTCCTTACAGACGTTAATGCATTCCGCACAGGCAATGCAGCGGTTCATATTGAAGTCGAGCACCGGGCTGCGCGTATCTTCCGGAATGAGTTTCTGCTTCGCATTGGCCAAGTTCGTCACCCCGTGCTGGAAGGCCATATCTTGCAGTTCGCAATGGCCGTCGGCGTCACAGACCGGACAGTCGAGCGGATGGACCGAGAGGTGTTTCTCTACCGCTTTTTTGCGGGCCTGGAAGAGATCGTCCCCTTTGGTTCTGATGATCATGCCGGCCGTCGCTTTGGCGGTACAGGAACGGACCGGCGATTTCTTCCCTTCCTGCATGACCAAACACATGCCGCAGGAACCGAAGGGATCGAAGGTATAGTGGTAGCACATGGCCGGGATAATCGTGCCCGTGCTCGAGATGACGTCGTACAGCGAGACTCCGTCCTTTGCCGCCACGGATTTCCCATCGATCGACAGCTCGATCGCGACTGCTTCCACGTCAGGATTGGTTGCTGGTTTTAAACCCATGTTTTGGCTCCAACGCTAAACAATGAACAGAAACATCGAAGTCGTCAGCTCTTGATCATATTCAGCGTTCATCATTCATCGCTCATCATTGTTTAGCGGTCGCACTCGCCCATCACAATGTCGTAGCTACCGAAGAGCGTGATCGCATCGGCGATCATGTAGCCTCTGGTCATATAATCGAATGCGCCCATGTGAATAAACGAGGGGGCGCGAATTTTCAAGCGGTACGGTTTCCCACCGCCTGTGCTGACGATGTAGAACCCCAACTCCCCCTTGTGCGCTTCGGTCCCGCAATAAATCTCTCCCGGAGGGGCGTCAAAACCCTGCGAGAAAAGCTTGAATTGCTGAATCATGGATTCCAGATTCGTAAAGACTCGTTGTTTCGGCGGCAACGTCACGCTGGGCACATCGGCCATGATGGGGCCCTCCTGCATCTGCTCCAGGCATTGCCGGATGATCTTCACACTCTCATAGAGTTCCTGAACGCGAATCCAGTACCGATCGTACGTGTCACCATTCTTGCCAAGCGGCACGCTGAATTCACACTTAGGATAGGCCGAATAAGGCTCGGCTTTACGGAGGTCGTAGTCGACGCCCGAGCCGCGGAGCGTCGGTCCACTGAGACCGAAACTGACAGCGTCTTCCGCCGAAATAACGGTCACTCCCTTCGTCCGCGCGACCCAAATCCGATTCGTCTCCAGAAAGACCACGTACTCATCGATTTTAGGCGGGAAATAGTCCAGAAATTGCTTCAGCTTGTCGAGCAACGAAGCGGTGAAATCCCGTTCGACACCGCCGATGCGGTACCAGCTGGTTGTCAGGCGCGCACCACAGAGCTCATCGAACCAATCCAACAGAATTTCTCGATCCCGGAAACAATAGAAAAAAACGGTCATGGCTCCGATGTCGAGCGCCTGGGTGCCGAGCCAGAACTGATGGCCGATAATCCGTTGGACCTCCGCCACGATCGTGCGCAGATACTCTGCGCGATCCGGCACGGTGATGTTCATGAGTTTTTCGACCGCGCGGCAGTACGCAAAATTGTTGTACATCGCGCAAACGTAGTCGAGCCGGTCGGTATGGGGAATAAATTGGTGATAGGTCCCATCTTCCGCGAGCTTCTCCACTCCACGGTGCAGAAATCCCAACACGGGAGTGGACTTAACGAGGCGCTCTCCTTCCAGCTCCAGAATCACTTTCAGTACCCCATGGGTGGCGGGGTGCTGAGGACCCATATTGAGCAGGAGTTCCTCCGTACGCAGGGTCGGGAGGGTCTCGCTCTCCGGATGGGCCGGGTCGACCTTGTAGACGGTTGTTCGCTGATCTTCAAAAGCCATCGTTTGTCCTACCGGGTCGTTTCATCCAGGAACTCGAACGTGTCACGCCAGCCCTTGCCACGGAGGGGAAAATCTTTTCGTAATGGATAGCCTTCAGTGTAATCGTCCGGCATGAGGATTCTGCGGAGATCTGGATGGTGCCGGAAGCGGATCCCCATCATGTCGTAGACCTCACGCTCCATGAAATCCGCGCCTTTCCAGAGATCCGTCAAAGAATCCACGATGCAATCCGATTCCGGCACTCTAGTCTTAAGCCGGATGCGCTGACGTTTTTTGATCGAGTAGAACTCGTACACGACTTCAAAGCGCTCTTCATCATCAGGCCAATCGACTGAACTCACATGCACGATGTAATCGAAATCCATAGCCGGATCGTCGTGGAGAAACTGTGCGACCTCATGGAGGCGGTCCCGCGTCACGGTCACCGCAAGGTCACCACGCCACTCAACGGCTTTCACCAAGCCGGCGGGAAAGGTATCTCGTAATTGGCTGGTTATCTGCTGCAATGACATTGATCGAGACCTGTCTCTAGATCTTAAGGCCGGGCTTGACCTGATCCGGCTGTTTCAGAAACACGCGTTTCAGCATGATCCGTTCTTGCAATTTGAGGATGCCGTCAAAGAGCGCTTCCGGCGTGGGAGGGCAACCCGGCACGTAGATATCCACCGGCACAAAACGATCGACGCCCTGGACGACGCTATAACTGTCGTAAATGTTTCCCGACGTGGCGCAGGATCCCATCGCAATGACATACTTTGGCTCGGGCATCTGGTCGTAAATTTTACGGATAACGGGGGCCATCCGGCGGCAAACGGTACCGGCGACAATCATGAGATCCGACTGCCGTGGAGAGGCCCGGAAAACGCCAGCCCCATAGCGGTCCATATCATACCGCGACGACACCGCCGCGATCATTTCGATCGCGCAACAGGCCAGGCCAAACGTCATAGGCCAGAGGGATCCCTTGCGAGCCCAATTGACCGCTTTCTCGATCGTTGTGGTCACGATGTCCGGAGTGCCGTCCTTGTCGTGACGACCGATTTGTATTAGTCCCATTCCAGGGCTCCCTTACGCCAGGCATAAATATAGGCCACCAAGAACAGCCCGATGAAAACCAGCATTTCAATCAACCCGATCAACCCTATTTTGGTGAAGACCACTGCCCATGGATAAAGAAAGATGACGTCGATATCGAAAATCACGAAGAGCATCGCGAAGATGTAGTACCGAACCGGGAACGGCATCCGAGCATCGGAAAATGGCTCCGATCCGCACTCATAGGTGGAGAGCTTCTCAGATTCTGGATACTTCGGCTGGACCAGATAACTGAGGATCAGCGTGACCACGCCGAATGCCAGCGCCACAAACGTGAACAGCAGAATCGGAAAATATCGGGTCAGGTACTCAAGGAGTAACTCAAAACCGCTCATAGGGCTGATCTTTCAACACCTTGAGAGATAAATTAAAGTCGGATTTTAGACCCTGGATTACGGGGATAGCAAGCGCCCAAAGGACCTATGGTCTCGACCCGAAAGTCCTAGTCTCTGTGGCGTTACATGCGGTGTCGCTCGGTCAAAAGCATACGAAGGTGTTGTGCTGTTGATGCAATCGGCGCCAGGACTACGCGCTACCTGAAAACCTGTTCTGCTCACGGCTCTGTTGCAGGCTGGAGTGGCTTATTTATGAGGGACTTTTCGCTTTGTTGGGTGGCGTGGGGGCCATGCGGCCTGATGGCATGCGCAGATGGGAAGGCGGCACTTGCTCAACATAATCCCATTCAGATTCCAAGGCCGAGAAGGCCTTAGCCTTCTTACGTCGGTGAATCTGAGTCTCGATCCGAGGACGATCTTGAGGGTGAGCGTCGTGGGCGGGAGGCTGGTCAGGTCCCATGAATATTCTCCCTGCGTGAGAAACTCTCTCTACAGTATTACCTTAGCATCGCGTGAATCGGCGAGTCAACGAGGACAAGGCTTCAATATTCTTGACAATACAGGACTATTTGCTATGGTTCTGACAGTATTACTTACTCACATGAAGGACAACCACCATGGCTCACTACGCACTGAAATATGTCGTTCCTCTCATGGTCTGGACCTTTGCCACCCCGCTCCTTCCTTTGGCTTGGGCAGCAGACGACCTTAATTCGATCCGATTCGGAGAACAGGCCTTAGCCTATTCCTCTGGGTCCATTCAGCGATCGACTCCCCAAGATGGGTTCGTGCATGTGATCACCGGTGACAATCAGACCACTGGAGATCGCATGATCCTGGGAAGCCGGGATGTCCTGTACCTCCGACTGAAGAATTCCGGCGATGTCGCGCCCGGAGATCTTTTCACAATCTACAGACGGACACACAAAGTATTCCATCCCACCACCGGTCAATACATGGGTCATTTGGTCAATCGACTCGCGGTGGCTCAGGTGAGTCAAATCGACAAGGGCTTGACCACTGTTGAGATCGTCCGCGCCTATGCAGCGGTATCGCCAGGTGACCCCGTGATGAAATTTGTGCTTCCGACTGAGGAGGGAGCAGCCGCTGGTCAGCCATCCGCCGGTGATGTGGAGGGACGGGTTGTAGAGTTCCAGTCCAACTTGGGCACCATGAACATGGTGGCGCAGCGGAATGTCGTCTATCTGGACCGGGGACGGGAAGACGGGGTCAGGCCCGGAGATCGTATGGATGTGGTTCGGTCCGGAGGGAACCTTCCTCAACGAGTCGTGGGAGAATTGAAAATCCTGTCTGTAGAGGACCGAACTGCCTCGGCGCTGATCACAAAATCGATCTCACGCATTCTCAAGGGCGATCGCTTCCACGTGAAGATTCATCCTCCTCAGGCCATGCCAATCTCTCAATCACTCCTGCAGCCGCTGAATGTCTCCCCTATTGCGGCTCCTTCTTCAAGCAAGCTCCAGGTCCAGAATGTTGCTCGCGAAACCAGAATCAGCCTTGGCGATTTAATGAAGCAGCTTCGGTTTGAGTCAGGCGAGGCCACGATCAAACCCGAAGGCTATCAAGTACTCAATGAACTGATTGTCTACATCAAGACCACCGTCGGCGATCAGCAGATTCGCATCGAGGGGCATGCAGATAACCGGGAAATCGGTCCCTCGCTCAAGTCGCTGTACCAAACGAACTGGGACTTGTCGAAAGCTCGGGCCGGTATCGTCCTTCGCTACTTGACCGAAAAGGGCGGAATCGATTCGACGAAACTGTCGTCGTCCGGCTATGGCGATACCAAGCCGCTGGCCAGTAATGCGACGGAACCGGGCCGGCAGAAGAATCGCCGCGTGGACATCGTGCTCTATTCACCCGATTCAGCGAAAGAACAGTCTGCATCAACGGCGAAGCAAGTTGAGACCGGTGAGAACGGATACAACATGTCCCGCCTCAGTTCAACGGAAGGCGGAGCTCAGGTCTTTCCAATGGGCACAACAATTCCAGTGGCTTCAACAAGTCCGTCCATGGCGAAGCCCTCATCTGTCCCTGCAGATCCTGCGATGGAAACGATTCCGGCATCGGTTGATCAGGGCAATTCAGATCAGAACCCTGCTGCTCCAGTTGCTCCCTCACAGTAAGCTCAATGAAATATCGTGGAGAGGGTTGACGTTGAATCGTCAACCCTCTCCTGCATCCCCTTCCACACCTTGCCGTCTCTCTCGTTGTTCCCACTTTTCCAGTGCTGCTACAATGCCGCATGCTTTCGACACAGGCATCCACTCCACCCATAGAGCCTACGGCCCTCTTCGCAGATGTCATTGTGCCTCGGCATCTGGCAGGTCCATTCACTTACCGCGTGCCGTTGTCACTCCACCCCACATTGCGCGTGGGACATCGGGTGCTTGTGCCCTTTGGACGATCGATGCTCCAAGGGGCGGTGATCGCCCTCTTCCATGTTCTTCCCTATGGTCTTGATCAGGCACGCCTCAAGGAGATTTGCTCCTTGCTCCCGGAGGGGGCCGCAACGGATGTGTCCTCGAACCTGTTCGAACTTTCACGGCAGGTGGCCGAACAATATGTCGCGCCATGGGGGCAATGCCTCAGGTTGGTGCTACCTCCGGCCCCCAAACCACGAGCGCAAGTCACTCTCTATGAACTGACGGAGCAAGGGCGGGCTGCTCGTGCAGCCCGCGAGCCCTGCTCGGCAAAGGCACGGGCGCTACTCACAAGGTTGGCGAAACAACCG
>Ga0163152_10005480_pt1 | contig 14888 bp, 17 predicted proteins | sample OliLakLV19MP8IB2_FD_148635 | JGI IMG/M metagenome (GOLD analysis project Ga0163152, IMG submission 148635) | Freshwater microbial mat bacterial communities from Lake Vanda, McMurdo Dry Valleys, Antarctica - Oligotrophic Lake LV.19.MP8.IB-2 | ecosystem: Environmental > Aquatic > Freshwater >... | reverse complement strand
GCCGCACCGGTGTCGCTCGAGCCCGGTTCATTCAAGATTCTCTGAGCCGCGACCGCGACGAATGCAGATCACGCTTGAGGCGGTAAACGAGGCCCGGCCCGGTCCGAAATGGCAGGGCCGGTTCGCAGCCTTGTGGCCGCATTACCGCCGTTGGTATCTGGCGGAAGGCCCGGAGAAACGCCCCACCTATCTGCAATGCGAGCGCGCCCTGCGCGATCACATGCCGGAACTGATCCCGACCTGGGAGCACCTCTCCGCTCTGGCAGGCGGCGGCGATCTCGAAGCGAGGTTCCTGAGTCTCTATTGCCCGCCGCCGTACTTGAGCGGTTGTTCGCAGGCCGTCTGGCTCGTGGGCGAGCCCATGCTCGTGCGCAACTACGACTACAGTCCGCACCTGTTCGAAAAACTCTTCTGGCAATCGCGCTGGAACGAACGCCGGGTGCTGGCCACGACCGATTGCCTGATCGGCGTGCTCGACGGCGTCAATGACGCGGGCCTCGCGGTCTCGCTGAACTTCGGCGGAATGAAGGAAGTGGGCGTCGGCTTCGGCGCCCCGATGGTGCTGCGTTATCTGTTGGAATTCTGTTCCACGGTAGCCGAGGCCTCTCGGGTGTTGCGCCGGATTCCCGTTCACATGGCTTACAACATCCTGGTCCTGGACCGCAGCGGAGATTACATCACCGCCTACACGCGCCCGGACAGCCCGACCATCCTGCGCCGCACGCCCGCCTCGACGAATCATCAGGATCGCATCGCCTGGGCGCGGCACGCCGCCGCCACAGCCACCCTGGAGCGCGAGCGCCGCCTGTTCGAATTGCTGGTTGACCGCCAGATGGATCAACACAGTTTTACCGACGCGTTCCTGCAGGCTCCATTGTTGCAGACCAGCTACCACAAAGGCTACGGCACCCTCTACACCGCAATTTACCGCCCGACCGTGTCTGAGGCGGAATACCGCTGGCCCGGACAGAACTTGAGCCTGCGCCTCGACGATGGACCGGATCGGTCCATCGACATTCAGTTGCCCGATGCGGTGTGACGTGGTGCCAGGAATTCCTGGGGCAACCGTGCAGGCGAAACACGCGGACAGAAATGTCCGCGCTCCGGGAAGCGAACCGGGAAAAGCTCCAGGCACCAACATCCAAGCACCAGAGAAGCTCCAAACTCAAAATTCCAAAATCGACCCAGCAAAGACGATCGCGGCACGACAAATTTGCCTGCCGAGAAAACGATGATCCCCGCCGCGGCTTTCGAAGATTGGAGATTGGAATTTCTCTGGTGTTTGGTGCTTGGATTTTGGTGTTTTGTAAACCAGTGGCCCACTTTCAGAAAAAACTTTTATTTCTCACGCGCTCCATTCCCCGGATCCTTCCGATTCTTCTCCGCAATGCAGTAAAGGAATTTTTCTCCGCGCAAATAAAGTTCGTTGTCCGCCAGCGCCGGAGATGCGCTGAAGGAGTCATTGAGACGGTTGAGGGCCAGCACGGCATTTTCCCGGTCGTGACGCGGAGGACTTGTTGAAAGCCACCGCTGGCGATGTGAGCGAGAAGGTCAAAGAAGCGAGAACGCGGGTTGCGGCGGCAATCGAACGCGCCAAGACCACCTGCACTCAGTGGCAGGAACAAACCGTCGCCACCGCGAAAGCTGCGGCGAAGAAGGCGGACACCGTGGTCCGCGACCACCCGTATGAATCCATCGGCGTCGCGTTTGGCGTTGGCCTGTTGATCGGCGTCCTTGTCACGCGCAAGTAACATGAATTCGTCCCCACCAAACCACAGTGGGTGGTTCGAATCGCTGCGGCGGATCGGCGAGTCTTTATCGGTCCTGCTGCGCAGCCGGTTCGAGCTGTTCACCGTTGAGTTACAGGAAGAGAAGCTGCGGTTGCTTAACCTGTTCCTCTGGTTGGTCCTGGCGGCGACCATTGGCGCGGCAGGTGTTTCGGTTGCCATTTTCACGCTGGCGTTCTGGCTGTGGAACTGGGCGGGTTATGCCGGATTGATCGGACTGGTCGTGGCGGCATTGGCGGTCGCGTTCGTCATCGTCTGGACTATCCGCCGTACAATTCAAACCGGCCCGACGCCCTTTGCGCAGACCGCGGCTGAATTCAGAAAGGACGGCGAATGTTTGCGCAGCAACAACTGAACGAGCTGGCCGAGCGCCGCCGCCTGCTGGTGATGGAGGCGGACCTGCATCGCAGCCTCATCGGCTTGGAGCGCGAAAGCCTTAGGGCGCGACTCGCCGGACTGCAGGCGGCGCGGGAGCGTGTGGCGTCAGGAGGTCCGTGGCTCGCCGCAGGCAGCGCGGTTGCCGGACTTCTGGCCGTGCCGCACTGGAGCAAACTGGTCCGGTGGATTCCGACGGCGTTGACGGCGTTGCGCTGGGTGCAATCGCTGAAAGGCAAGTGAACAAGATTTTGCCGCCTGTGCCGAATCCATACGGCGGTGATGACGCAGTGCGGAAGGTCGCCTGACCGCTCACTCGCGGTAATGAGGGCGCGGCAACTTTTCGCGCCCGATTGAAAACAGAAACGAAGCCACAGAGGGAAAGGATCAGACATGCTCCTATCGCCAAACGAAAAAGTTCACGTGATGCACCGCAGCTACTTAAGAAGGTAATCGCCGACGAATTATTCCCGATGATTCGCGCGCATGACTTCCTTGCTATTGAGGTGACGGCAACACACCGGCCGCCTTGGAAAGGCCATGCTGCGCCTTGTTGAATTCGGCGATGGCTTTGAGGTAATCAGTGCGAGTGCGGGTCAAGTCTTGCTCGGCTTGAACATTCTCCAAAACGATTTCGACACCGAACTTCTGTCACTGTTGGGTCAGACGCAGCCCTTCCTCGGCGGCGGTCAACGCCATCCTTAGCAGGCGGGTCAGTGACGCGTCGCCTTTGAGAACCGCATCGCCGTGATTGATCGCGATGAGGATGCAGCCGACGACAATCGCGTATTTCAGCGCGCGCTTCACCACCGAGGGTTGAAGGGCCGGCAGCAGGGCTTGTTTCATGATGACCGCGTAATCATGCACGTTCTGCCGGGACGCCACAGCCAAAGTGCGGCAATGGTGGACAGAATAATTGTGCCGGCCTGCAGGCTGCCTTTGACCGTGCCGGAGATTTTGGAAACGCCGGCCCTCCGGGGAAAACTGCGAACACTGACCTCGCGAAACTCGATCCCCTCCTCCGCCGCCCGAATTTGCATCTCCACCGTCCAGCCAAAACCCCGGTCACGCAGGTTCAATCGCTCGAATGCCCGCCGTGAAATTAACCGCAGCGGTCCGAGGTCGGCGTAATTCGCTCCCCACAAAAGGCAAATCAAGGTGACGGCCAGCTTGTTTCCGAATCGTTGCGACGAGGTCAGGTGGTCTTGCCCGTCTTCACCTGCGGCTCGCGTGCCGAGGATGAATTCAGCGCCGCTCTCCGTTGCCGCCAGCAAGGCGGGGACACGCTCGATGTCATCGCTGCCGTCCGCGTTGCAGAACAAAATCCACTCAACTTCTGAAGGAAGATTCTCACAACCCGTCCAGCACGCCTGGCCGTAACCGCGTCTCGGCTCGCTGATCACTTCCGCTCCGCACTGACGCGCAACCTCGGCAGTGCGGTCGCGGCTGCCGTTGTCCACGACGCGGATGCGGTTCAGGCCGAGCTCGTGCACGCACGCGATCGTTGGAGGAATACTCGCCTCCTCATTCAACGCCGGAATGATCACCGCCACATTCGCCGGCGTGGCGGCGGGCGGTTGAGCGGCGGCGGGTGCGTTGACCATTCGGACCCGTTTGCGGCCGAGCCAGCCGATCGCCGCTACCGCCACCAACGGCAACCCATGCTCGACCCACACAACGACTTCGTCGAAGAACCGCTGGCCGTTAAGTCCGCCGGGGAGATTCGTTTGCGGAAACTCGTAGATGAACCAAAAGCGCACGTAGTAGATCAGCGCGAAGCCAGACACGAGCAGCCACGGACGCGAGGCGAACACAACCAGCGGCAGCGCCCACGTCCAATACCACGGGTTTTGTGTCGCGCTTAGAAACCACAACCAAGCCAGGCAAAGGAACGCGCGGCGAAGCAACTCCGCGCGCGGATCATCCGGCCAGCGACGCAGCGCGAGCGCGCAGGCTAGAGCGAACAATGTTCCCGCCGCCAACGCCTGCGTGAAAAGAAAGGCGAGGCGGTTCGCGGGAATCTTCAACCCGCTGATTGCCGCAGCTCGCGCGAGTGCCGCGTTCAAGTGTTCTCGCGTTGTGTTTGGCAGGACGGAATACCACGGCTGCTGACCAAAATGCTCCGGTTCATGCAAGCGGGCGTTCTCATACACGATGGAGAACAGCAGATCATTCATTTCCCAGCGCCGCAGGAATTCGCCGAGGCCGGCGAAGCTGGAATGTCCCGCAGTGGCGACCGATTCAGTCTTTGCGACTTTGGAAACCGGCGGCAGCGCCATGTAGCCGGTGAGTAAGACGACCGCGAAAACGGCAAGCAGTCCACTCGTATGCCATCGCACGCGCCGCCACCAGAATGCGAGTAGCACCGGCGCGAGCACGACCGGATAAAGTTTGGCGAGCACCGCGCACCCCCATAAAACGGTGGCGAGCCAGTAGCGCGATTCCGGTCGCAGTGGGAGGCGGTTGGCGGTGGCGGCGAAAATGTTTTCCCGTCGCGGTAAAGTCAGCAGCCAGAACACGGCAGCGGTGAGACAAACAGCAATTGCATCAAGGTGTCCTGTGTTGGCGAATTCCTTTAGCACAAGCGGACACCACGCGTAAGCCAAAGCCCGCGCCGGCGATTGGCCGAGATTCCGCAACAGACCCATGACCAATGCGACGGTCGCGAGGTCAAAGAGCAGGAGCACACCTTTGAACACGCCGACCTGCACCCGCACGGGCGCGCGTTCCGGTGTGATGAGCGCGGTTGCCGCGAACACCGCTTCGCTCAACGGCGGATAAATCGTCGGCACGCTGCGATGATCAATGAGCGAAAAAATATGGGAGACTTCCGGAGACCGATGCAGCAGTTGGTTAAGGTGCTGGAGTTCCTCATTGGCCGAAGCATTCTCGCGCGCCGCTTCAACTTGTGCCGGAGAGTAGCGGTAAGGATTGATTCCCGCCGCCAGCACGCGCCCGTCCCACAAGTAGCGGTAAAGATCGAGTTCCTGAATCGGCTGCGACCACCAGAGCGCGAGCCGAAACAGCACGGCGAAAAGGAACACCATCCGCCATTGCCGACGGACGGCGCGCGAGGAATTCGGCGCTCTCCAAACCAAGGTGAGGCTGGCGAGATAAAGAAGGAAGTTGGCGGCGAGCAGTCCCGTTACGAGTAAAAACGGTCGCCGCCCAAAGTTGCTGCCGGGATCAAACCGCTCCGCCGCCACCGCCACGGCAATCCAGAGCAGTAGCTGCACGACACCCACGGCGATGAGCCATGAGCCTCGCCCATTCGCCCGGCCCGGCCTCGGCGAAGTTGGAATCACGTTCAAGCCACTTTTCGGAAATGCGTTTCAAGACGGCAGGCCTTGGAAGTTTGGATCACGCTCCTTTCGATCCCGAGCCGCCCGAGGTTTTGTTGGTTTTTGATCCCGAACCAACAGACGGCGCGTTCGTTTTTGAACCCAAACCGCCGGATGGTTTGCTGGGCTTTGTGCCGGACTACGCCGCCGGGCGCGAGTTGCTGGTAGCTGCTCGTTTTCGAGCCAGAGCCGCCGCCCTTATTTCCCCCGTCACCGCCCGAATCTTTCTTTTCGCAGCCGGTTGCACCGACGACCAGCGCCGCGCCGGCCACCAAACCAAGGATGTATTTTATATTTTTCATGTGTATGTGCAGTTTTGTTGAACCGTTGTCGCTCACCTTCAGCGGCGGCGATTCCGGTCGTTCGTTGGATAGGAACGTCGGGCGCGCGAACTTATTCCAGCAAGCGCCGCCGCGCATTTTTCACCGCCAATGGAATACGCCTGCTTCGCGAAGTCTCTCATCTTGGAAGTCAGCAGCAGACGCACCTCGGCTTGGCTGAACGGCGCGCGGCAAAATTATGCACATCATCATCCCAATCCATTTCAGCGCCGCCGTGCAATGGAGCGTGAACATTCGTCCGCACCGCTGCCGGAAGTCGGTGGAAACTCTGAGGCGTGCATCACCGTTCGCCACTTCAATTCCGCGAAGGACGGGATTCGCAATCAACTTTCGCAGGCTTCTTCGGCACTCACGGAATAATTGCGAAGCCTGATCGTTCCCAACTGCACGACCGAGCATTTATGAAAATCAAATCGATCATTCTGGCTGGATTGGCAATCGCTGCGGCAGCGGCGTTGCTCGCGTTGACCGCCGCGCGAAAACCCTCCACTTCCGCAAACGAGATGACGAATGTTGCCACAACCTCCATGCCCAGCCCGGCATGGGAACTCAAGGGCGTGGACGGCAAGTTGGTGAAATCTTCCGACTTCACCGGCAAGGTGGTGATTCTGGACTTTTGGGCGACATGGTGTGGGCCGTGTCGGATGGAGATTCCCGGCTTCATCGAACTGCAAAAGCAGTATGCGGACAAAGGCTTGGTCGTGGTCGGCGTCTCGTTGGACCAGGACGGAGCGTCCGTGGTGAAAGCCTTTATGGAAAAGACGGGCATGAATTATCCCATCGTGCTCGGTGACGAAGCCATCGTTAGCGCATTTGGTGGGGTCGAAGGAATCCCGACGACGTTCATCATTGATCGCAACGGACGGATTGTTGGCAAGCACGTCGGCTACACCGCAAAGGCGGAGTTCGAGGCCGAAATCAAACCGCTGCTGAAATTGTGACTGCCGCTACCTTCAACGAGCCAAAGCGCCGTAGTCGCCTCGTCATGCTCGCAGCCGCAGTGAGCTTGGGACTGATGCCGCTGGCTTATGCCGAATCGCAAGGCACGAACCAGACATCTACGCACTCGACGACCCAAATCCTGCGCGTTCCATTGAACGATCAAAGCCGCTGGCACGAGTTGAGGTATGGGAAGATTCCGCCGCACACGTTGCGATTTTCCGAGTCAGGCTTGGACATATTCGTGCGCCGTTCCGCGATGCCGTTGCTCTGCCCGTTGCCCCAGGCAGTGCGCGTGCATTCCATCCACGTCAAAGGCCGCATCATCGGCAGCCTCGAAGTCGCGCCGGAGAAGCAAGGCAAGAAAGGCTACGACGATTACTCGCTGCGCGTCGGCTTGGTCGAGCCGGGGGCAGCGACGCTCACCGCGCGCGAGCGACGGGCGGCAGCGGATTGGGTGAAGTCGCTGTTTGATCTCGCGCCTGCCGGACGAGGCATTGCCAAGGTGCATTTTCTCAATCTCGGCGTGGACCGTTTGGAGATTGGGCGCTCGCGCCAGCATCCCATGAGCAAGCTGCTGGAAGAAGAAGTCGTTGCCGCGCCCAAGCTGGACGGCAGCTTCGAGTTCGTGCGCAAATTCAACCCGCCATTGGAAGTCTGCGCCATCTGGATCAGCGCCGATGGCGACGACACGAAATCATCTTTCCGGACCGTCATCAACCAGATCGAACTCGAAACTCTTTCCCAATAACTGAACCGCGCATCGCAACCTCGACTCGCCATGAAAACACTCCGTCCAAAACTTATTGTGCCACTGGTGGTCGTTACCGCCATCACTTGGGTTTTCCGCGAGCCACTGCGGACAGGACTCGCTTTGCTGGTGGCGGGAGCAATCACCGGGACGACCGATGCCACCGCTGCGCCCCAACACGGTTCATTCAACGGCTTCAATGTGTCGAACGCCACGATACCGACCAGTGAAATCCTTTCCGGCGGGCCGGGCCGTGACGGCATTCCCTCAATTGATAAACCCAAGTTCATCCGCCACAGCGCCGCGAAGTTCATGCTGCCCGATGACCTCGTCGTCAGCGTGACCGTTGGTGAGAAGACGCGCGCCTATCCGCTCCGAATTCTCGTGTGGCACGAAATCGTGAATGACGAGCTTGCCGGACAACCCATCGCTGTGACGTATTGTCCATTGTGCGGCACGGCGATGGTGTTCAATCGTCAGGTCGGCAACCGCACGCTTTCGTTCGGCGTCTCCGGGTTACTGCATTACAGCGACGTGCTGATGTATGACCGGCAAACGGATTCACTCTGGTCGCAACTGGCGATGAAAGCCGTGTCCGGCCCGCAGGTAAACACATCGCTTGAATGGCTGGCGAGCGAGCATCTGACGTGGGCGGCGTGGAAAGAAAAGTATCCCCAAGGCGAAGTGCTTTCCACTCAGACCGGCACGCAAAGAAATTACTCCGGCTCGGCCTACGCGAGCTATGAACACAGCCCCAACACGATGTTCCCCGTGCCGACAACTCGCACTGAGTTGCCGAAAAAGGCATGGGTTGTCGGGGTCATAGTGGACGGCGTGGCCCGCGCATATCCGTTGAAGTCCCTGCCACCCGGCCAGCCCGTGCGGGATGAAATCAAATCTGCCGCTCTCGAAATCATCTTCCACCCCGGCAGCCAACTGGCCGAGGTCAGGCGAGTGGAGAGCGGCGAACTTCTCCCGTCGGTGAAAGTATATTGGTTCGCCTGGCAGGCGTTCTATCCGCAAACCGGTTTGTGGCAGCCAAAATGAAAGCATTGCTCGCATCCCACCTCCTTCGCAATCTGACGGCACTGACGCTGGTGCTGCAGTCTGCCGCAACAATGCAGGCCAGCGTCAACGACCTGCGCATCACCGAGGTCAATCCGGCCACCAGACAGGTTGAAGTCACACACATCGGCCCGACGCAGTTTACAACGACATCGAGTCTGCCGTTTTGTCATCGCTTCAATTACTTCAGCGTGATTCCGGCGAACACCACCTTTGGGCCAGGCGAGTCGAAAGTGTTTGTTGTGGCGGGACTGAACACCACTGACAGCGACATCTGGCTATATCGTGACGGCAACTTCACCTTCGCATCTTCCCTAATTACGGGAATGAAATACGGCCCGGCGCCCAACGTGGGCCGCACTGGACTGGCGGCGACAGTGGGATTGTGGCCGAGTTCCAGCGCCTTCGTGTCTGCGCCCGCCGCCGGGCAGTCGCTGCAACCCGTGACCATTGAAGCGACACGCACCACCAACTGGTTCAGCGGCACGCCAAATTTCGGCAGCTTCAGTCCCGTGCAAATCCAGATCCTCCGCCTCACGGACGCAGGTTCGGTTTTCACCTTGGAATTCTCCTCTCCGTTGCCAGCCAACTCGCATCGCTTGGAAACTCGGACGAGTTTGTCTCCAGGTGTGGCGTGGACTGAATCCAGCCCAACTATTTTCAACACCGCGCCGAACCAGTTTCAGATCACCATTCCGAAATCCTCCAACACCAATGAATTCTTCCGAATCAAAGGACTGTAACTGCGGATCAAACGCCGCACCGTACACATCGAAGCGCTCGCGCGGACTGCTCCTCGCTATTGGCGTCCTTCTCGTCGGCGGGGTGTGGCTTTTCCGCGCTCCATTGCAGGAACTGATTCGCAACAAGACGACACTTGCGAATGACGCGCCCAATTCCGGAACGGTCGCTGACATGATCGAGCAAGCCGCCGATCCGCGCGCCGCGCTGCTGACGGCGTGGAACTCCGGGAAAATTGTTCATCGCGAAGTGGCGATCAGTTCCCTCCGCCGTGTGTTTCCAAACGACAAGCCATTGTTGCCCGAGTTCGAGTCCATTCTGCTTGCGGCGGCGCTTGACCCGGACATGAACGTGCGCGAAGTGGCGCTCAGCATTCTGCACGAACGCAACCATCCCGCTTTGACGGCACTTGCCGCCGAACAACTCAAGGACCCGGACCAGCAGGTTCGCTTGTTAGGTTTGAATCGTCTCAAGCAAGCCGCGCCAGCGGTGGGAGTTCCGTTCGTGGCCGCATTGTTGGATGATACGGACATCGCCGTGCTCGGCATGAGCTTGAAACTTTTGGAAAACTGGAGCGGACAAAAATTCGGCGCGAAGCTGACCGACACCGTCCAAGTGGAAAGCAAAACCACCGGCTTGCAGGAATTTCAGGCGGAAGGCGTCACCAAAACCAAAGCCGCCGCCGAAAACGCCAAGGCATGGTGGGCCGAACATCAAAGCGAGTTTCCGCCGTTGAAACTGGAAGTCCCCGCCGTGGCTTACACCGCGCGAAAGCCCATTCCGGCGGCAGACTTTGAGCTGCGCACCTTGGAAGGCAGGACCGTCCGGCTCTCGGATTTTCGAGGCAAGGTGGTGCTCATGAATTTCTGGACGACGTGGTGTTCCGCCTGTGTCGGCGAGATGCCGGCGCTTGTGGCGTTGCAGAAAAAACACGGAAATAATCTCGCCATCATCGGCGTGTCGTTGGATTACGTCCCGGACAGTCACGGCCACATCGGCGGTCATGCGGCGGTCGAAGAACAAAAACACACTGACGGCGACCACGACGATCACGAAGCAACTGCTGCCGCATTGAAGCGGGTGCGCGAAAAAGTTGCCCGCACCACCAAAGCACGCAACCTCAACTATCCAGTCTTACTCGACGAGCAAAACGACGTGGGCGGACGCTACAACGGCGGTGAACTCCCCACCACGGTCATCGTGGACGCGCAGGGCAACGTGCGCCGTCGCTTCATCGGCGCACGCAACATCGCAGTGTTTGAAGCGATGATCGCCGAAGCAGCGACGCCTTTCTCGGAATTGGCCGCTGCTCAAAAATAGCCGGAATAAACCCCATCTTCCATCTTTCCTATCATCGTGAACGAAGCGGATTACGAACAGGCGGTCGCGACTTATTACGAGGCGCTCTATGCGTTTGGCTACAGCCTCGCGGGAAACGCGGACGACGCTGGCGAATTGACGCAGGAAACCTATTGCCGTCTGCTGACCAAGGGCGGCCAGTTGCGCGATCCGTCCAAAGTAAAATCCTGGCTGTTCACCACGCTCTACCGGGTGTTTCTCGGCTGGAAAAAACGTCAAACCCGGCTGCCGCATTTTGAGATCAGCAGCGTCGAGGCCGAACTGCCCGTCATCAAGCCGGAGCATGTGGACGTATTGGAAATCGACGCCGTGCGCGAAGCGTTGCTCGGGCTGGAGGAACATTATCGAGTGCCGGTGACACTGTTTTATTTGAACGATCAATCCTACGAAGAGATCGCTGCCCTGCTGGAGGTGCCCGTCGGCACGGTCATGTCTCGGTTGTCCCGCGCGAAGGGGATGCTGCGTGAACAATGGGTGATGCGCGCCATCCGAGGCGAACGGGAGAACAAAATCCTGCCGCTGGAACGGAAGTCAAAGTCGTGATCGCATGAACAACGAAGCAGCCAAACTGATCCTGCAAGCGTATCGCCCCGGCGGACAGGATGCGAACGATCCTCAATTTCGCGAGGCGTTGGAGCAGGCGCAACGCGACCCGGATCTCGCGCGCTGGTTCGCCAACGAGCAAGCGCTCGATTCCCGCATCAGCGCCAAACTGATCAGTTCCCTCAAACCACCGGCGCACGTGAAGTCGCACTTGCTCGCCCAGCAGAAAATTATCCGTCCCGTCGCCTGGTGGCGGCAACCCGCATGGCAATTGGCTGCTGCGTGCCTGGCTTTGGTGATTACCGTCGCGGCAATTTGGTTCAAACCGGCCCCCGCGAAAGGCTTCATCGAATATCGTCAGGAGATGGCCGAGTTCGTCGGGAACAAACTGGATCGGCTCGACCTCATGTCGCGCGACGTGGGGGAAGTGCGACGGTGGCTGGCGCAACAGGAATCGCATGGCGACCTGATACTGCCGGCGGGACTCGGCGGCCGACCCAGTGTGGGCTGCCGCCTGCTCAACTGGAATGGCGAGAAAGTCTCACTCATCTGTTTCGAGCTGGAGAATCGGCAGGTCGCGCACTTGCTCGTGATCGACCGAGCCGCGCTTGAAAACACGCCGACCGAGTCACCGGTATTTACCACCCTCGAAGACATCGCAACGGTGAGTTGGAGTCAAGGCGACAAAACTTACGTCATTGCCAGCAAAGGCGGCGATCGGTTTGAATTGATAAAACTTCTCTGATTTCGTGGCAAAAAAATTTATGACCATTCCATCCTTCCGTCCTGAATCCGCCGTCAAGAGCCGGTACGCAGCCGCTGCCGGCACGCCCGAAGCCGCCTTGTGCTGCCCGGTCGAGTACAATCGCGACCTGCTCAAAATCATCCCGCAGGAAGTCATCGAGAAAGATTACGGCTGCGGCGATCCGTCGCGCTACGTGAAGCCGGGCGAGACCGTTCTCGACCTCGGCAGCGGCACGGGAAAAATCTGCTTCATCGCCGCGCAGGTCGTCGGACCGGCCGGCCGCGTCATCGGAGTGGACATGACCGATGACATGCTCGAAGTCGCCCGGCGCAACGCGCCCATCGTAGCCGAACGGCTCGGCTACGCGAACGTCAAATTCCGCAAAGGCCGAATCCAGGATCTCGGCCTCGATCTGGAAATCCTGGACGCCGAGCTGAAGAAAAATCCAATCAGCAGCGCCAATACCTTTCTCCGCGCGCAGGAGCTGGCGGCCGACCTCCGGGTCAAACATCCGCTCGTGGCAACCGAGTCGGTGGACGTTGTAGTCTCAAACTGCGTGCTCAATCTCGTCGAGTCACAGGACAAGCGGCAATTGTTCCAGGAGATTTTTCGCGCGCTTCGCAGGGGCGGGCGCGCGGTCATCTCGGACATCGTGAGCGACGAGGACGTTCCTGATTTATTGCAGCAGGATCCGACACTGTGGAGCGGCTGCATCAGCGGCGCGCTGCGCGAGGATCTGTTCCTGAAAGCGTTCGAGGATGCGGGCTTTTATGGCGTGCGCCTGCTCAAGCGTGACGAAAAACCGTGGCAGACCGTCGAGGGCATCGAGTTTCGTTCCGTCACCGTCGAGGCGTTCAAAGGAAAGCAAGGCGACTGCTGGGAACTGAACCAGGCGGTGATTTATCGAGGTCCGTTTCGCGAGGTGCTCGACGACGACGGCCACCGGCTGCGGCGAGGCGACCGCGTGGCGGTTTGCGACAAAACGTTTCAACTTTATCGCAAGGCACCCTACTCCGAGCATTTTGAATTTATCGAACCACGCGAGCCGGTGAAGCTCGGGGAAGCCAAATCCTACGATTGCGCCCGCACCCAACTCCGTCATCCGCGCGAAACCAAAGGAATGGCATACAACGCCAGCACCGAAGCCAGTCAATGCTGCGACGGCGGCAGCGGAGGAAGTTGCTGATGTTGTCCACGCTTATTGTTCTTGCCGTTTGCTTCCTCGCCTACTCGAACGGCGCGAACGACAACTTCAAAGGCGTGGCCAGCCTGTTCGGGAGTAGCACCTGTGGCTACCGAACGGCGATTTCGTGGGCGACGGTCGCCACCTTCGCGGGAAGCGTCACGGCGCTGTTTCTTGCCCAGGCATTGCTCAAGAAATTTTCCGGCAAAGGGCTTGTGCTGGACGCGCTCGTCGCCTCGCCGCAATTTGTTCTGGCGGTTGCGCTCGGCGCGGGCGCAACCGTTATTCTCGCCACGCTGCTTGGCTTTCCCATCTCGACCACGCACGGGCTGACGGGAGCATTGGTCGGAGCGGGTCTGGCGGCATCCGCTGGCGCAGTCAATTTCGCCATGCTTGGAAAAGCCTTTGTCCTACCGCTAATCATCAGCCCGCTTCTGGCAGTTGCCACGGGCGGATTGGTATATCTCGCGTTTCGCTCCGCCCGGCTGCGACTCGGCGTCACAAAAGAGATGTGTGTCTGCGCCGGTGTTGAGCAAGTGGTATTGCCGCTGCCGCAGCCAAATGGGATTTTCACCGCACAAACTTTCCCAACGCTCTCCGTGGCCGTGGAGAATCCATCGGCGTGCGCCCAACGCTACTCCGGCACGGTGCTGGGTATGAATGCCGGGCGCTTGCTTGACTCGCTGCATTTCTTGAGCGCGGGCGCGGTGAGCTTCGCGCGCGGGCTGAACGACACTCCGAAAATCGCGGCGCTGTTGCTCGTCGCGTCCGCGCTCGACATCCGGTGGGGGTTGGTAGCCGTCGCCGTGGCCATCGCCCTTGGAGGTCTGTTGAACGCGCGGCGGGTGGCGGAAACCATGAGCCACAAAATCACCGGCATGAATCCAGGACAAGGCTTCGCGGCGAATCTTTCGACGGCGGCCTTGGTGACGACCGCCAGCTTTCACGGACTGCCCGTGAGCACCACGCATGTTAGCGTCGGCTCGCTGCTCGGCATGGGCATCGTGACCAGGCAAACAAAATGGAAACCAGTGCTCGGCGTCCTCGCCTCGTGGGTCGTCACGCTTCCTTGCGCGGCGCTTCTTTCAGGTGTGGCTTACCGGCTCATCCAGTTAATCTAGCGACCATGATCCAACTCTTACGCGAACTGCGCGGCGTGGTGAATGTCACATCGCACCACAGAACTTTAATCCCGGTGATTTGCTTCGCCGCGACATGCGGAGCGGTCTTTGCGGCGGACATTCCTGCCGCGGATAATTCCTCCGCCAAAGTCGGAGCAATCCTGGCGCGAGTTGCCGCGCATGACTTTCATCCCATCCGCGACGGGTTCACCTACGACCGCCGATTAAACAAACATGGCGTCGCCAGCCACGACGATCAGGATTGGCGAGTGCGGACGCTCGCGGTGCGCGATTTGGTGCGGTCGGGCAAACCAGCCTCGCCCGCGCTCGTCGCGGCGTTGGAAGACAAAAACGCGCATGTCCGCCATGTCGCCGCGATGACGCTCGGCATTGTCCGCGCAACCAATGCTGTCACCGCCCTGGAAAGAGCTTTGCGTGAGGACAGCGATTCCGTTGTCCGTTCCCAGGCGGCAATCGCCCTTGGACAAATCGGGGAACAAAGTTCACTTGCCGCCGTCCGAACCGCACTGACGGCGGACAAATCGAAGGATGTTCGGCATCAGGCTGAGTTAACCGCTTACGCCATCGAACACGGAA
>Ga0163152_10005479_pt1 | contig 14891 bp, 12 predicted proteins | sample OliLakLV19MP8IB2_FD_148635 | JGI IMG/M metagenome (GOLD analysis project Ga0163152, IMG submission 148635) | Freshwater microbial mat bacterial communities from Lake Vanda, McMurdo Dry Valleys, Antarctica - Oligotrophic Lake LV.19.MP8.IB-2 | ecosystem: Environmental > Aquatic > Freshwater >... | reverse complement strand
GCACCGGGGTCTACGATCGCAAGCTGCCCTTCTTCGATGCCACGCTCCGCCTCGTCGCGAGCACGAGCTACCGGCGCGAAAAGGTTTACTTCAACACTTTCAACTTCGCGCTCGCCCGTGAGGAGATCGTCCGTCGCGGGCTGACCGGCGCCGCCGCTACCTTTCCCAACAACCTTGTTACTCCCGTCCACTACCTCGCCGATGGTAATAGTGACGAGGCACTCAGCCTGCGGATCACGCCCGGTAAGACGGCCTGGTACCGCTCGGGCGGCAACAATAGCCGCTTCGACCAGAGCTTTGGTTCCGGCTCTCTCACGGCCCTGAATTCCTTCTTCAAAGGACGTCTTCACACCACCGCCGGAGTGAGCCGCGACTACTTCCGCCAGAACCGTCATCGCAACAACGTCACCAATGCCGCCACGGGCGAGGTGCAGATGGTCGATCTCGCCGGCAACGTCATCGCCAATCCCGGCGACTACGATGTCCCCACGCAGCGCCTTCGGCGCGACTACACCACCAGCCAGTCCTATGGCGGCGTGTTTCGCGTGCTGCCGTGGCTGGGTCTCGGTGCCGGCTACTTCGAGTCGTCGCTCTTCACCGACAGTGCCGGCACCGACCTCAAAGGTGGCCCCCGCGAGCCCCGCACCGGTGAGGGCGTCGATTACAGCCTGCGCTTCAACTTCCTCGATGAACGGATCAACGCGACCCTCACCCGATTCGAAACCGTGGCCGAGAACAATGCGGTCGGCCTCAGCGCCGCCGCCCAGCTGGAGCTGAACGCCGTCCTGCCCGCCGCCCAGCAGCTCATTGGCACCGGTGATTACCGCGATCAGACGTCCACCGGTTACGAAGCCGAGATCCAGTTCAACCTCACCCGCCAGTGGACCGCACGCGTCACCTACTCGATGAGTCAGGTCATTTTCACGCGCTTCTTCCCCCTGACCGGCGACGCTCTCAGTCTCGCCCGTACTGCCGCGCAGCAGCAAGGCCTCAACCCCGACGAGGCCACGCTCATCACGTCGCAGTTTCTCCAAGACCAGGAAGGCGCCGCGAGGCAGGTGCGCCGCGAGACCGCCAGTCTTGTCACCCGCTACAGCTTTGACCGCGGCGACTTCAAGGGCCTCGCCGTCGGCGTCTCCGCCCGCTATGCCCTCGGCAAGCTGCGCGTGAACAACCCGGGGAATACCGTCGCGGGTCAAATTCTTTACCCGGCCGGTCGCACCAACGACTACGTCCTCGTCAACCCCTTCGCCAGTTACCGTCGAAAGCTCCTCGGTCGCACTTGGACCCTCCAGCTCAATGTCAACAACGTCTTCAATCTGCGCTCCGATCAGGGTAACAACTGGACCTGGCAGCGCTATACCGACCCCCGGCAATACATTACTTCGCTTTCCGTCGGCTGGTGAGGCGCAGCAGCGTCGGTTCGGTTTCGCTTTCCATCAACTCCCGCTCCCATGGCACTTTCCCGCCGCACCTTCCTCTCCACCGCGCTGGCCGCCTCAGGCAGCTTTGCGCTCGGCGCCGCGCCGCTCCCCGCTGCTACTCCAAGGGTGAACCCGCGCCTTCGCCTGCGGCTCGCGATTGCCACGTATTCCTATTGGCACTTCAAGACCGCCAAGGTGCCGATCGAGACGGTCATGGATCGCGCCGCGGAGCTCGGCGTGGCGGGGGTCGACATCCTCCATCGCCAGATGGACCTCACCGAGCGGGCCCCGCTCGACGCCGCCGGCCGCGGTTACCTGCGCAAGCTGAAGCGCCACGCCTTCCTCAACGGCCTCGACGTCTGCTGCGTTTCCACCCACCAGAGCTTCGTGAAGGCCGACCGCGCCGAGCTCGCCGCCGAGATCGCGCATACGGAGAAGTGCATCGAGCTCGCCTACGAGCTGGGATGCCCGGCGATTCGCATCAACACGGGCCGCTGGGGCACGACGAAGAGCTTCGACGCCCTCATGGCCAACCGTGGCATCGAGCCGGTGCTGCCAGGCCACACCGAGGACGAAGGGTTCAAATGGTGCCTTGATGGCCTCGCCCGTTGCCTCCCCAAGGCCGAACAATGCGGCGTCGTGCTCGCGCTCGAAAACCACTGGGGCCTGGCCCGCACTGCTGCCGGACTGTTGCGCATCCTCAACACCATCCAGTCCCCGTGGCTCGGCGCCCTTATGGACACCGGCAACTTTCTCGAGCAGCCCTACGAGCAGCTCGAGGCCATTGCGCCCAAGACGGTCTATGTGCAGGCCAAGACCTACGAGGGTGGGGGGGAATGGTACACGCTCGATCTCGATTACTCCCGCATCGCGGGCATTCTCGAACGCGCCGGATACCGCGGCTGGGTCGCTCTAGAAATGGAGGGCAAGGAAGACCCGAACACCGCGGTGCCGAAGGCGCTCGCCACCCTGCGGGCGGCATTCGGCTAAACACCTCCGCGGGTGCGCCCCCTGGCCGAGTCTCCTTTCGCCCCGGATTCGCCGGTCTTGCCGTCCGGTCGCCTCGGTTCGATCAATGCTCTGCGCGGGCTCGTGATGGTGCTTATGGCGCTCGACCACACGCGCGACTTTTTTCACGCCGGTGCGATCCACGGACTCGATCCCCTGGCCCCGGCCCACACCACGCCGGCGTTGTTCTTCACCCGTTGGATCACGGGTTCCCCCGAAACGGGTCATGTCGTGAATCGTGAAAGTGTGCGAGAGCATCTACCGCGAATTGTCACGAAGGCGTTCGTATAAACGAACCAATGCGAATTCGACCTCGAGCCTTCGCTATCACGATTCATGACATGACCCCCTCGGGCCGCGCCCGTTTTCCGGTTGCCGTTCGCTTCCGAGGAATTTTCAAAAACACCAGATTCCATTGTGCCTATTTCGAGACGCCTCGGCCGGAAATGGAAAGTAGCCCCAGCAGTTCTGCGCAGAGTTTCTGCCAGTCCTGATCCAGTCTGACCGACACCACACGAATACGGTGCCCGTGCAAATGGACGTGTTCATCGAAGGGTTCGTGGACCGTCGCATAGAGTAATATCCCGCATGCATTTTTCCAGCCCAGCTGGCGTTCCTGGTTCTTCAAGTAAGTGAAGAGCTGATACAGGTGTCCGGAGATAAAGCTCGTCTTCTCGTAATGGGTTCGCAGCGGCTTCGAATAGAATTTACATTCGATAATCATGTTATCGTCCGGTGCCTCCAGGCGGATGTCGGTCTCCATTGACGGTAACAATTGCAGCCCACCGGGACTGCTTTGGACTTCGTCCAATGCCCAAGCTATTTGTGCCTTGCCCACTCGATACCTCGACTGCTCTTTTGTGAAAAAATTCCGGACGAATTGCTCGAAGAGCTCACCCATCCTTGCGTCGTCCCGTAGAAAATCGCGAAACCGAGACTGTCCGGGCGTAGTGCTTGGCAGTAACTGGCGATGAATGAATTCACATACGTCGAGCACGAAACGGTAATGCCGCATGTTCCGATGTAATTGCACTTGGCGAAAGGCGCGCGCCTCCAGTCGCAGAGATCCGAAGGGCTCGAAGAATCCAAACACGTTGCGTAACTCCGTTCGTAGCTCCGTTTTCACTTCGGGGTTCCTGAGCATCAGCGCCAAGGTCGCGCGGATGATCTGGTTTGGCAGGATGTCAGCACTCAGTTCATCAAATTCGCAGGTGCGGGCCAGGGATCCGATGACAGGCCTCCGCAGTTCTTCCGTCAGCAGGATTTTCCCCCTCGGCAAAGTGCGGCGTTCTCGCACTAATAGATAGTCGCGGTGCACGCCGCGCTTCACCACTTGTTGCGTGCTGCGGGTGAGCACCGTAGCGAGAAGGTCCCACACCCGGTCGCAGCCTTCGGTTCGTACGTCGGCGTAGTGCTTCTCCTGCAGGTGATCCAACGCGTAGCACAGCAGGAAGTAGATATTCTGGATCGGGATCGTGTCCGCACTCACGCGAGCAGTTTGCGGATTTCCGCGATTTCAATCTCCGCCATTTGGTGCCGCTCTGATTTCTCCATCCAATATTCGACCAATAAAGGCCTGATGTCATACTCCAGCACGTCCTCGACCCAGGCCTTTGGGTCGGACATCCCGGGCGGCGGGCAGAGATAGCTGTGGCCTATACAAAAGCCTTCGCCGAGATCCGCATGATCCTGCCGAATCTTATCATTCAACCGCTGCACGCACGTGATGAGAATTTCCGCCAGCCTAAGCGGCACATTGCTTTGTAGGAGATGGCTCTTGAACTTATCGGATCCAATTTCCGGCTGAAGCGACACGAACGCGAACCGTCGGCGGAGGGCGTAGTCCACCATTGCGAGCGAACGATCGGCCGTGTTCATCAAGCCGATGATGTGCACGTTCGGGGGAACGAAGAATTTCGGCGTGCCCGGATCGTCGTAGGCAAGCGGCAGGGCGTAGCGCTCTTCTCGTTTGTCAGCCTCAATGAGCATCATCAGTTCGCCGAGGATTTTGCTCAGGTTGCCCCGGTTGATTTCGTCGATGACAAACACCCACGGGCGGCGGCTGTCCTCAGCCGCGCGTTCGCAGAACGAGAGAAAAATTCCTTTTCGGGGAACGAATGCCCCCGTGGTCGTCGGGCGCAGCCCTTGGATGAACTCTTCGTAGCCATAAGACTGGTGAAACTGCACCATCTGGACTCGCGCTGGATCGACTTTACCCATGAGCGCATACGCGAGCGTTTGCGCGACGAACGTTTTCCCGACCCCCGGCGGGCCTTGTAAAATGACGTTTTTCTTCCGCCGTATTTGGTCCAGGATTCCGTCGAACTGCTTTTCGGGCATGAAGAGGCGTCGCAACGTCACCTCTCGATCGAAATCCTCCAGCTCGACTGTGGGTGCGACCACCGGATCGGAAACACCTGTCGCGGCGCCGTCGAGAATTGTGCCATACAGTTCATGAACCAGGTCCGGTTCTCCAAGTGCCTCCAATATCCTCTTCGAGAAGTCCGGATAAGGCGTAATACTCGTAAGTGTCTTTACGGTCATTGAAGCGTCGAATTCCACCACGCCACGCCGCAGCCACTGGACTTTTCGCAGGTGGTGATATTCATCCCGATCCGGACGGTACATGTAGTCAGATGTGACCCTGCCAACCCCAAGCAATTTGTAGCGGCCTTGCTTGACCACTACGATATCACCGGGCGCAATTACGTGCGCGAATTCCCAGCAACATCGGGCATCGTTGTAGCGTCGGCCCTCCGATTTGTCGTGGGTTTGCAGAGCAGATTCTATTGCGCGTTGGGAAGCGTATCCCTTCAGGTCGCCGAGCGACTCCCAACCGATGCCGACGATGCCATCGCGATAAAATTCCTCCCACAGCCGTGCCTTCTCTCCTGGCGCTATCTGCCAGATATTTTTGGCCCGCAGGGTGACGACCGCCTTCGGCGCAATGGACGCTGAAGGCTCGCTCACGAAAGGCGCGTCGTCCTTAGCTGGCTCCATTTCCCGGTCGTAATTCTGGCACAATGCCCACATGAACGACTGCACGTCGACCCAATCGTTCGGTTGTTTGACCGATGCGATGTCCCAAAATGCCCGGCCAAACCTGATGATTTGGTTATATCTGCTCGCGGTTGGCCGACCGGATTCCAACTTCCAGCCGACTTTCTCTGCGAGATCGCGATAGTAGCTGATTTTGACAGGAAAGTAATCCGACGGCCGTAGTGCCCACAACAAGACTGAGATAGTATCCCACGCAGCGTCGAGTCGATGGCGTGCGAGCGTATTGAAAACCGGAAGTAAGGTGTCGAAGCCCTCGTAGGCCGCCTCTGTGGCACCCACAAATGCGTCCAAGACATCCGCCAGTACTTCCGGCTGGTCTGCGCCAATGCTGGGCCGCCACGACTGGAAGCTAGCGATGTTTAGCGCTCCGACCGACTTCATCACGACCTGAAAGGCAGCACGAGCATCGCCAGCCCGGAGCAACCGCTTCATTTCGTCGCGGCCGCCCAGCTCGGCAAACTTCTGCAATCCACCTCTCTTGTAATTAGTCTCTTGCGCGGGGAACGCCTCTCCAGGGTGGGGAAAATCATTAAAGTCGGGATGTCGATCCAAGAAGGCGGCCCAAAGCTTCGCCTTAGTAGCGTCGGCCACCTCGAACGGAGTGTCTTCCGCTGTGGCGCAAAAAATCCAGGCGTTGTGTGATTCCTGAACAAAATCAACGGAGAGCAGTCTCCGTACGCCACTCAAGACGGTGTCGAGTGAGGCCTTGTCCGTCACCTCCACCCAAACGTTCTTCGCTTTCAGATACTGCACCGTCGTCGCCGCGAGAGGCAGGCACTCGGTTGGCGCTAGCCAGAAAAGGCCGGTCGTGAGTTTGCCGACGCCGATGGAATGGATGGCGAGGCATCGCTCAAAAAGCTGAGGTGAGACCGCCGCCCATTTTTGTTCAATCACCGTGCGGGCCAATTTCCATAGAGCAGGAATGTCGTCGGGGGATCGTCGGTAGAGAAACGCGAAAAACCACGCATTCTGGGGATGGACAATCGGTATCCCGTCAAAGTCTCGTGGCAGTGGAGACTGGAGGCTCCATTTCTCTTTTAGATAGGTCCAATTCTTCAGCCGGTTTTGCGCAGTGAGCGACCGATTGAAGACGGCAAAAAAGGTGAATGGATCGATTTCCGCCAACGGCGCCTGAGAGTCCTCCGTTGGACGATCCATGAGGGGCACCACGTTTAGACCCTGCCGCTCCATGTCGGAAAGCAAAGCGATCAGCTCCGATTGCTTGGTCTCGAAGTCGAGAAGCCGGTTAGCAGCTTCAATATGGAGGGGAAGCCAAGAAAACATAAGTAAAGATCTGGAGGTGGCTGCGGGCTTGTCATTGCGGCGGCTGCCAACTGCCCGCATCGATCATTAGGTGCTGGCCGCTTTGTGAAAGAAAGCGCATTCGCGCATTTCGGCCGAGTACGAGAGGTCGTGCTGGAAATCATACGATCGAGTCCTCACGACTTTAAGGGCGCAGCGACAGCAGCTGCGTCACCGTCCCGACTAGCTAGGTCTACCGGCGACCAATCTCAGAAATTCGGAGTGTTCATGCTGGGTGAGCACCTCTTGCGATACACATGCTTTGTGAACTGCGGCCTCCAGGTCGGCGACGACGAAGATGGCGTCCTCGATTTCTTTGCGGAAGGAATTCTAAAACGGGTCATGTCGTGAATCGTGACAGTGTGCCAGGGCATCTACCGCGAATTGTCACGAAGGCGTTCGTATAAACGAACCAGTGCGAATTCGACCTCGACCCTTCGCTATCACGATTCATGACATGACGCCCTCGGGCCGCGCCCCGTGGAGTCGGGTGGTCGGGCTTGTTCAACCAGAGTCCTGTGTCGGCTGCTGCGACACAGAACTCTCAGCGTTAGCCCGGATTGGAGAATCGGACGAGCCAAGTAAGCGGATCAGATGCACTGGGAATTACAGCGCCGAAGATCAGCAAATCGCCATGCAGTCCGTACAAAACAAAATGTGGAAACGACGAGAGGTTTCTCCGACGTATGTCGGTCACGATCGAGGAACCGGTGCTCAGAAAATGCCCCGCCGCCGTCGGCGCGGATTTGACCCGAAACAAAGCGTCGTCGACCTCGCTTCGAAAGCGGCCCTCGAGGTTTGGAGAAATTGCACCGTATTGCTCGGCGAACCGGAGGATATCCTTCGGAAAATCGGGGTGGTAGAGAACCTTCATCCGATCGCCCGGCGGAAATCGTCCTCCGACAAGCCGCGCGTCGTCCCGGTGACCACATCTTCAATGCGACGAACACCTTCCGCTACCAATTCACACACGCGACGATCACTCGCGACGCTCTCCACGATTCGCCGCGCAAGCTCCAGGCGATCGTTCTCGGGTAGCGCCAACACGGACTCGGTAATTTGACTCGGAATCATGCATGAACGGTATCTGCCAACGTGGCGCGCGCAAGACCGACCTCTCACTGTGAAACCCTGCCGCGCCCCTCGATCCAGAACTCGCGGCCGAAATGGCCGAGGTGGAAGCCGAGCTTGCCGACGAGACTGGGAGGGATAGTCTATGAGAATGAAGTTTACCGTGACAATCGACCGCGACGAAACCGGCGCATGGGTCGCCGAGTGCCCGGCGATCCCCGGTTGCGTCAGCCAAGGCAAGACCAAGCCCGAGGCGCTCAAGAACGTGCGCGAAGCCATCGAACTTTGCCTGGAGGTCCGCGCTGAGCGCGGCCTGCCGCTGACCATCGAGACCAAACAGGTCGAAGTCACCGTCTGATGCCGACCTTGCCCCGGCTCAACGGACGCGCCGTCGCGCGGGCCTTCGGCCGCAATGGCTGGACGCTGGCCCGGCAGAAGGGCAGCCACATGATTTTGGTGAAAGAAGGCAGTTGGGCGACGCTTTCCGTGCCCGACCACCGCGAGGTCGCGCCCGGCACGCTTCGCAGCCTCATCCGCGCGGCCGGGCTGACGGTTGAGGCGTTTCTCGACCTCGCGAAAAAGTAGGCTCGCCGAGAGGCGAAACGGGTTCGGCTGAAACTTGCAGTGGGGTGGTGGTCAATCGTTGCTTGTCCGGATTGTTGCATGTTTCGGCCTGACCTACGCGGCGGCGCGAACCTGTGGCACATGAAAGCGCTGTTCGGTCCTGGTACCTCGACACGCTCCAGCACTACGCAAAGTTCACCATCACCGACTTGAGGAGAACGCACACCAAATGCCACCCGGGTGAACGCGAGAGTTGAAGCGCTTCCTTCCGCCCCTATGTTTCGGCCCATGCCGATGACGCTGAAAGAACTCTACGCCGAGACGCGGCAACTGCCCCGCGAACAAGCGGCCGAGCTGATGGATCTCTTGTTGATCGATACGTTCAGCGAACCCGATCCCGCAGTCGAAAAAGCCTGGGGCCGCGAAATCGACCGCCGGCTCTCCGAGATCGAGAGCGGCAAAGTGAAGGGGATCCCGGCCGAGGAAGTCATGGCCAAGGCGCGTAAAATCGCGGGCCTTTGATGCGCGCCGTTTTCCATCCGGAAGCCGACGACGATTTTATCCGTGGGCTGCAGCACTATGCTGGCAAGCAGCCCGAACTTGGTCAGCGCTTTTATCATCACATCAACCAGCTCGTTGCTGAAATCGAGCAGGACCCGTCGCTGTTTCGTATTTACCGCACGCGCACGCGCGGCGTCACTTTCGGCACCCCTTCCCCTAAGCGATCGATTACGTGCTCAAACCCGACTACATCTGGGTGCTCTCGGTGATGCACTTCAAGCAGCCGCCGAGTTATTGGGTGCACTGGCTGGACAAATGACTCTTCTTTCAGCGGCTGTGCTTGCCATCGCTCCTTCGCTCTCTCGCTTGCGTTCGCGTCCAACGCGCCTGCGCGAGCCGCCGCGGCCCGTCGGACGGGGTCTGCCTGTTACATGTTACAAAGAGCGAAAAACCGACACCCGCACTGCTTTGGGTGGCCCATGGCGGGCGATTGGGAAATCCAGCGATACGGCGCACGCGCGCATTTCAAGGAATCTACTACTCGCGGCTCGTAAATCACGCGGGTGCCGTTGGGTGAGTTGTAACATGTAACAGGCAGACCCCATCGGACCCTCCGCGCCATCAAAGATCGAACGTGGCGGTCAGGATGAAGACCCGCGGATCGATGATGCGATAGCCGTTCGGCGTGCCGTCGGGATAGGCACTGATGGCCTGAAGGCGTCCGTTCTCCTGCAGATTGCGCACGTTCAGCTGAAAGGTGGCGGCCACTTTCTCCGAAAACAGCCGCGTACGGTAGGCGACAAACGCATCGGCGTACAGGTTCGCCTTCTCGTAGACCGGCCGGTTGGTGTCAAGCGCCGTGATGACCGCGGGCAGTTGCTCGACGCCGTAGTAGCCGATGGCGCCCTTGTCCTCCCAGCGCAGCGCGCCGCCGACCGTCAGGCGCTTGAGGTGTTTCTGCTCGGTGAGCCCGGCGAGCCGGTAGCTCGTGCTCAGGTTCGCGCGGTACTTGCGGATCTGGGGCCGGCTTTTGCCCTCGGTCGCGATCGCCACGCGCAGCGGGGCCACCACGCTCGCGGCCAGGAACTGGGACGCCGAATTGCTGCCGGCATACCGCTCCGTGAACCACGGCCGCCCCAGTTCGGGGTCGATGATGCTCTGCCACACCGGCAGGCGCTCCGCTAGGTACTTCGTCATGCCCGGCGAGAGGCGCGAGTCGATCGACTCCGTCTTGGTCGCGTTGAGCTTCATGGTCCAGAAATTGGTCGGACTGAAGTTGAACTCGACCTCCGTGCCCTTCGCGACGACGTCGCCGGTCTCACCGATCAGAAACTCCTGCGGAATCGTATACGCCTTATCGAGGCCCATGATCTTCGCGACCTCGGTGTCAATCTCGTCCTGGGTCAGCGAGGTGCCGCGGGCGGCGGCGGCATTGACCACCCAGCCGGTTGCGCGGTCATAGAGCAGAACATTCCCCGAGCCCGAGCCCTGAGTCAGAAAATCGATCGCCCGCAAGCGCTGCGCGATGATGGTGCTGCTCCCGTTGCGCGAGTTGATCTGCCTGGTTTCGTACCGGTTGACGCGGACAATGAGGCGGCCCCCGAGGAGATTCAGAGCAAAGCCGTAATCCTCCCCCTCGCCCGTCGGGTCCGGCAGCGGGCGCCGGAACAGATCCATCGCCGGCCCGGCCGGCTGGAAGCTGTCGGAGACATTGCCAAACAGACTCAGCCAAGGCCAGGGCCGCAGCACGACGCCGGCCGTCTTCGTTTTCCCTTCGCGACTCCGCCAGCCGGCGGCGGACCACTCCTCGAGTGACGCGCGGTCCACGTCGATCACCGGGGGCGTGTAAGTGAATCTCGGCGAGGTGCCGGTGAGGTTGAAACTGCGATCTTCGCGCAGCCCGAAGGTGGTAATGACGCGGCCCCGGAGCAGGTGACTCTGCAGGACCACACCCTGCGTTTTCAGCACGGTTCGGGAAAGCGCAAAGTCGTTGCCGACGATCGACGTTCCCAGCTTCGCCCGCTCCGTCACGAAACTGCCGGTGACACCGTTGCCCCAGCGGTAGTCATACATCTGGTTCGAAACGAAATTGGAGGGCGCCATGTCGGCGTTCTGGCCAACATTGTCGCCGACATAGTAGCGGAAGTAGCCGCGCGTGATGGCGGGCGTGATGGGAAAGCCCGGGGCGTCGACCACCCCCGTGTTCGGCAGCCACGAATGGACGGACTGCAGCACGTCGCGGTAGGCGATGCGGCTCGACACGAAGTCCTTGTACTCGCCGTATCCGGAGAACTGATGCAGGCCGAGCCAGCGCAGCACGTTCTTCTCCTGGCGCAGATCGAGCTTGTACGCGAACTGCAACCGGGACGTCTCCCGCAGCAGTGGGTTGTCGACAAAGCCCTTCACGCCGAAGATACCGATGAACGGACGCAGGAAATACGGGTTGCGGCTGCCGTCGATCATCCGCTCGTTCACATCGACATGGAGCAAGCCGGTCACGCCGCTGCTGCCGGCCACACCCATGATGTTGCGCGTGAAGCGCCGGGAATCCTCGCGGAAGTAGCCGGCCTGCAGCGCGAGCATCTGCCGCGGGGTGTCGAAGAAAATCTGCTCCAGCTGGAGGTGGGCCGTCCGCGTCGTCTCCTTGATGCGATTGACGGCCGCGAGATTCACGGACGTCCAATCGTACAGCTCGCGACTGCTCACCGTGGGATCACTCGAGAACAGCGGCTGCGTCGCGCGGATAGCCTCGGGCGTGGTATTTACGAGGAACACATTCTGATTGGGCGTGCCCGGGGTGTTCGTGCTGGTGGTACGGCTGGGGGACCAGAAGCCCAGCCCGTTTTGATCGATGAAAAGCGTCGAGAGCGTGGCAAAGTTGGAGTTCGAGAAGTAGGACGGGACTGCGTTGTTGGCGTAAGGCCCCAGCTTGGCACCGTTCAGCGTGACCATTGCGGTCACCGGATCCCAGGTCGGTGAACCGGCCTTTCTCCAGCCCGTGACGGCATCGCGCGGCATCGTGGTGTTGGGGCGATTGCCCTCGATGTCGTAGTAGGAGAACGACGCGCTGAGGCTCGTGAACTTGAAGGGCTGGAACTTAACCATGCCGTTGAGCCGGGTGGTATCGAGGCCGGAGGGCTTGAGGTTGAAGCCGTCATGCTGGAAGGCGCCGCTGCCGCGGATCGCGAGGCGCCCCTTCTTGAGCACCCGGTTCAGGTCCAGGCTCGTGCGGTAGCCGTCCATGCTGTCGGCGCGAAGGGTGACTTGCGACCGGTTGCGGCTCAGGTTGGCGGAGGACGGCTGCATGTTCACCGTGCCCGCGGCGCTGCCGATGCCGAACACGGTGGAATTGGGTCCGCGGCTGATCTCGACCGCGTCGATGTTGAGCGGATCGAGCGGCACGCGGCCACTGGTCTCGAAGTTGCCGAACGAAAGATTGGCGGGACCGACGCCGCGGACGCGATTCGCGCCGTTCGGATTCATCTGCGTGTTGTCCACCGGGCTGGCGTTGCGATCCACCGAGAAATCCGTGTACGTACCCGTACCCTCCGTGCCGGCCTCGTAGAGGAAGATATCGTTGATATCCAGCATCGCAAAGTCCGTCATCTGCTCCTTCGTGACGACGGTGATCGCGGACGCGAGGTCCTCGACCTTGGAATTGAGCCGGGTCCCGGACGTCGTGTTCGACGCGTAGTATCCGCGATCCTCGGAGCGCACCTCGAAGGGTGAAAGCTTGACGAGGTTGTCGTCGCCGGTCGCCGCCTCGACGCGCGGCGGCGCGGGCCGGGCGGCCTCCATCGCGGCCAGCTCGGTGGGATCCAGCCGCCCATTCTTGTTTGTGTCGTACTTGGCGCGGGTCACCGCATCGGTGGCCGGCGTCTGCGCCGTGGCAAGGGTGGCGAGCAGCAGGAAACAAACGGGCGCGGAGGCACGTCGGAGCAGCCCAATACGGTGGGGCGAAGTCATGGGATAAACGCGTTCGATGGACAGGTAGAGTAACCCGTGCTTGATTCGGCGGGGTTTCGTTGGGGGCAGGTGGGTTATGGCCCGGAGCGGGCCCGTTGCGACCTCACGGCAAAGCCCGCAGATAATCGCACAGCAGATCCACATTCCGGGCGAACGTCTGCGATCGGATCACGCGTTCGCGGGGCGGCTCCTTGCCCTGGAACAACTCGATCATGTCGTTCTCCTTCACCGGAATCACCTGGCTTCCGACCTTCAACACCATCTCGCGGGCGGCGAAGACCTGCACGATCCTGTCGCTCTTGCCGATGCTTCCGGTCTCCGTCCAGGCGCCGCGGGGGTCCATCGACCCGATCAGTTGCGCCACCTGCGCCGCCAGAGCTTTCGCCGACGGCTTTGCGCGCGGACGCTCGCTCCACGGCGAGAGCCCGCGCAGGTTGTCCGACCGCCGCACGGACGCCGGGTCGGCCTTGGCCAGCCGCTCGTACTCGGCCTCGATGGCCGGCAGTTCGTCGCCGTTCACCAGCACGCCATAATGCGTGATGACCGAGTTGTCGTCATACGAGAGTTGGTATCCATCAAGCAATGACGACGACCCGCTCTTCACGCTGACCCGGGTTCCCTTCGTGACATAGAGTGGCCGGTTCGTCTGCAGCTCATAGAAACGAGCGAGGACCATCCGGTCAGGCCGCCCGGCCAGCGCCCGCCGGCGGATCTCGGACGGTTTCTCGACTGGCGGCAGGGCCGAGCGCTTGAGGTAGGCGATCGCGCGCGGCAGCGGTTCCAGATACTTTCGATTTCCCGTCTCCCGGTAGAGTACCATCAGGGTTCGCATCACACCCTGCGACTCCCCGCCGCTCACCGAAGGCGGTTCGAAATTCCGCGCCCACGCGGGAAACATGTTGGCATCGTACTGTTGCGCCCAGGCCGGCTGCGGCTCCGGCATCTGGGCCAGGAGCATGAACGCGCCGCCTTTTTCCGCCGCCGCCAGGTAGCGTGGCTCGTTATAGATTCTGGCGCCCTCGAGAAACGCATCGATCATGTCCGAGATCGAGTTGTCGTTGAACGTATAGTGCGACTGGTAGTTGCTGCCGGGCCATTTCCAGCTCCAGGACGGTGGAAACGAGGCCTGCTTCACGGGGTGCTTCGCCGGGTCCGGGGGACGATTGAAACGCTGCGGCCAGGCGCCGTTCGGGTATTGTGCCTTGATCAGGCTGTCGAAGGCGTAGCGGGTCGCCTCGTGAATCGTTGGATCCTTGAAACCGAGCGCCTTGTCGACCCGGGCCAGGAATCGCATCACGGCCTGGGTTTCGTTGTCGTCCAGGCTCGTCACCGGATTACCCGGATACGTCGTGATGTCACGGCAGGGTCCGTCGGCCCGATACGGAAATTTCTTTCGCTCGGTGGGGTCGAACTCGATGAAATAGTCCCAGCCGCCGGAGCAGTGTTGGCCCGAGACGATGGCCAGCGCAGTGGCCCGCGCGGCATCGAGGTAGTAACGATCGCCCGTGGCGGCATACGCTTCCAGGTATGCCATGCCCACCAGCGGCGTGCCTTCGCGCTGCACCTCGACGGTATGCGGCCCCTCCTTGCCCTCGGAGCGACCGTAACTCAGATCCTCCGCGTACGCGAAGTGATACGCTCCGTGCGTCGCCACCTGGTCGCGGTAGAAACCGGCCGCCTTGCGCAAGGCCTGGAGCACGTCTTCGCGCTGCGGACTTTCCTGCGCTGACGCGAGCGTGCAGAGGGCTAGCAGCGGGAGCAGCACGCCCCGGCATCGGGGGCCCGTCGAGCTGGCGGGAACGGGCGGTTTCGCCGTCAATAAACGTGTCATGGTCGACCTGGATTGATTTCTTCCGGCCCGGGGCAGCGTAGCTCTGGTGGGGGGCAAGTGGGCGAATCCGCGATCCCGGATCGGATAGGGTGGATCCGCAGCGGGCGGACGGTGCTGACGCCGGCAGGGGGAGTCAACTGAGATTTGATGGCGTGAAAATAGGG
>Ga0163152_10005477_pt1 | contig 14893 bp, 19 predicted proteins | sample OliLakLV19MP8IB2_FD_148635 | JGI IMG/M metagenome (GOLD analysis project Ga0163152, IMG submission 148635) | Freshwater microbial mat bacterial communities from Lake Vanda, McMurdo Dry Valleys, Antarctica - Oligotrophic Lake LV.19.MP8.IB-2 | ecosystem: Environmental > Aquatic > Freshwater >... | reverse complement strand
TGGCAGAAGAGTTAGGCTTTTTTAGACTCATGATTGTGCTGCTCATGTACGGCATTTTGGTGGTTCGTGGCTACCGCATTGCCATGAGCGCCCCGGATCGCTTCGGTTTCCTGGTGGCATCTGGCATTACCACATGGATAGCCATTCAAACACTCATTAACATTTCCGTGAATATTGGCCTGTTCCCTATTACGGGTCTCACGCTGCCGTTCATTAGTTCCGGCGGCACATCACTGCTCACGTTGCTTGTTGCCGTTGGTATTTTGTTAAATATTTCCATGTACTCCACGGAGGAAGCAACACTTGCACGAAGAACAAAGAAGCAACCAGCGATGTGGAAGAATTTGTTTTCGTAGGTTGATTCGTAGGCTTATTGGGTTTGTTGGGTTGCTTAGGTTTATTGGGTTTCGTCATAATACATAACAAACCTAAGGCACCTAAAAAACCCAATCAACCCACATCTTCACATTCATCAAAATATAGCAGCGTTCACTTTTCATTCTGTTACACTACATCCCCACCTTATGAAGATTCTTTTTGTTGGCGGAGGATCCATCGGCCATATTGCGCCAAGCTTGGCCATTTATCGCGACATGATACAGCGTGATGAGAGTACGCGTGCGCATTTTGTTTGTTCGGAACGTGAAGAAGAAGCGCTGTTTCTCACGCGCGAACAAATTCCATTTACCACTATGCCGCAGCCACGGTTGTCGTTGGGGTTACCCATACAATTGTTACGGGCACGCAAAGCAGCACTAAAAATTCTCGACACGCATCAGCCCCACGTGATTTTCTGCAAAGGTGGTTCGCTAACCGTTGCCATTGCCAAGGAAGCAAAAAAACGTGGAATCCCTATTGTTCTTCATGAATCAGACAGCGTGAGCGGGCGGGCGAATCGATTAATTGGAAAATATGCTGGGGTGATTTGCACGGGCTTTCCCCTGCCAAGTGATCCACGAATGCTCAAGAAACAGTGGGATGTTCCCAGTGATCGATTACTCTTTACGGGCAACCCAGTGCGGCCGGAAGTACTGGCAGGATCAGCAGAAAAAGGGCTGCGCATTGCAAACCTTGCAGGCAAGCGGCCGTTGCTGTTAGTCATGGGCGGGAGCCAAGGTGCCAAAGCAATTAATGATGCAGTTACCGCACATTTAGACGACTTACTAGAACACTGTGACATCATTCACTTAACCGGCCGTGGCAAAGAAAAAGCTCGGCCAGATATTCCAGGCTACTACCAACGGGCATTTGCCCATGATGATTTGCCCCACTTCTATGCGGCAGCGGATTTGGCACTGTCCCGCGCGGGGGCGGGTTCACTCAGTGAACTTGCAGCCTGTGGCATTCCGGCAATCATTGTTCCCCTGCGTGGCCTTGCCCATGATCATCAGCAACACAATGCGCTCGCCGCTGAACGCACAGGGGGCTGCACCATTTTGCAACAGAGTGAAATGTCTAAAAAATTAGTGTCCACCGTAAAAGCCCTTCTCAAAAATGTTCGCGATCGCGAGGAAATGTCTCACCGCATTGGACGTCTCTACATTTCTGATGCTGCCAGCCACATTGCAGATATTATATTGGATATAGGACAGAAAGCTCCACCGGGGGGGCGCGTGCAATCGCAACAAACGATCAGAGCGCGCCCGCGGCAAGCGCGTTTACGGCGCTCCTAATTGTCATGCATTTTCGGTCATACACGTCAGGCACTTCCTATCCCCACTCATCATCCTTCGACGAATATCCCCATTCATGGTCGCATCACTTGCCACACTTCCCCTCAATCATTACCCTACCTCTACTATGACAAAACTTCACCGCTTCATTCTTCCACTTCTTGCCCTCGCATTTCTTCTTGTAGGTTGCAACCGCTCAGACACTCCACCAACAGATACCCCAGTAACGGATTCATCGTCATCAACTATTACTTCTGATACTCCCTCTCCAGCTGCTATGGAATTCGATGGAACAATTCTCACCGGAAAACACACCGTTGTCCTCAAGACATCCAAAGGCGATATTACTGTTGAAGTTGATGCAGACGCCGCGCCAAAAACGGCGACCAATTTCTACGCGCTCGCAAAGTCTGGTTATTTTGATGACCTTACTTTCCACCGCGTTATTCCAACGTTCATGATTCAAGGTGGTGACCCAACCGGAACGGGTACTGGTGGCGAAAGCGTGTTTGGCCCAACATTTGAAGATGAAATTAACGCCATAGCCTACGGATTGGATAAAAAGAAACTGGTAGATATTGCGCAAGGCCAGGAAATTCCTGATCAGTGGAAAAACTTAACATTGAAGGAATACTACGAAACTCAGGGTTACCAGTATAGCGATACCCTCAAGTCTCTACCTTTCGCTCGCGGCTCTTTGGCAATGGCCAACCGCGGCGCTAATACCAATGGAAGCCAGTTCTTTATTATTCAAGGCAATGACATTAATTGGCTGGATGGAAAGCACACCGTATTCGGAAAAGTTACAGCAGGCATGGCTGTGGTAGATGCCATTGCCAACGTTCCACGTGATCCCTCCGATAAACCATTGGAACCCGTAACGTACACGGCTGAAGCGAAATAACTGTCTATGGATATTAATGATATAACCCTGCTTAATAGCAGGGTTTTTCGTTTGTTCGTTTATCGTTTATAGTTTAAAAAACTGCACTGAATCGATAAACGATAAACCAATAACGATCCAACGAAAATGCTGTATTCTATGACTCATCCTATGCGCACCCGCTTTGCCCCCTCTCCTACTGGCTTTCTGCATGTTGGCGGTTTACGTACGGCGCTGTTTGCGTACCTTGTTGCCAAGCAAAGTGCAGGAAAATTTGTGCTGCGGATAGAAGATACGGATCAAGAGCGCAGTGTACCTGGCTCCATTGAACAAATTATTCACGGGCTGACCTGGGCGGGCATGGCACCCGATGAAGGCGTGATGATACGAGACGGAAAGATTACTCAAGAAGGATCCTATGGACCATACATTCAATCGGAGCGTTTGGCCGAGTACCAACATGCTGCTAAAAAGCTGCGCGATGGCGGCCACGCGTACCCATGTTTCTGTACGCCGGGAAGGCTGGATGAAATGCGTCAGCAGCAACAGGCTGCCCACCTGGCACCTATGTATGACAGAAAGTGTATAAGCCTAAGCCATGAAGAAGCAGACAAGCGCATAGCGGATGGCGAGCGCCATGTATTGCGCATGATCGTGCCACGTGATCGGATGATTACATTTACGGATGATATTCGTGGCGATGTAAGTTTTGCAGGTTCTACGATTGATGATCAGGTGCTGCTCAAAAGCGATGGATTCCCAACGTATCATCTTGCACACGTGGTAGATGACCACGCCATGCAGATGGATGTGATTATTCGTGGCGAAGATTGGCTGCCAAGCACACCAAAGCATGTGATTTTGTTTGAAATGCTCGGTTGGCCGGCACCACGCTACGCGCATTTATCACTCATCTTAAATAAAGACCGGTCCAAATTGAGCAAGCGCCAGGGCGATGTGTCTGTGCATGATTATATCGAGAAGGGCTATTTGCCTGAGGCGTTAGTAAACTTTCTTGCATTACTCGGCTGGAATCCTGGTACGACCGATGAGATTTTCACGCTACAAGAATTGATTGATCAGTTCTCTTTAGAACGCGTGCAAAAAGCTGGTGCTATTTTTGATACGGAAAAGCTCGATTGGGTACAAGGGCAATGGATGCGCAAAATCCCCTCGAAAGAATTTGCAGCAAGAATTTTAGAACGAGTGGGAGAACGCTTTCCGCAAGCCTTTGGCGATGAACAATTTGAGCAAAAAGCAGTGCTCATTCAAGAACGCATTCTCTTCTTTAAAGAAGCACCTGACATGCTGGCCTTCTTTTATGAAGACCCCGTGGTACAATCTGAGATCGTGTTAAGCCCAAAGCAGAAAGTATCAGCCGATATTCTGCCACAGGTGACCGATAGTTTGATCCAAACGCTCGACCGTATTTCTGATGATGATTGGAATCTAGAGCGAATACGTTCAGATCTTCTTGCCGCAATCGATCAAAGCGGACTGAAAAAAGGCCAGGTTCTCTGGCCCTTGCGAGCAATCCTCACCGGCCGGGACTATAGCCCAGGAGCATTTGAAGTAGCCGCGGTGCTTGGGAAAGAAGTGACACTTAAGAGACTTAAGAACTTCAATCTATAGACTGAACGAAAGCATAATTCTAAAAGTAAGTATAGGCGGCTATCCCTTCAAAGCCAGTGTCGTGGTGAGCGAAGACGAACCATGACACGGTTGCCACCCTTCGTCTTCGCCTCGAAAGGAGTCCCTTTGGGATCAGGATGAAAACTATTCTTCAGGGGACAGTCGCCTTTTTATGTAAATAAAGCATTTTTGCTGTGCTGCCGAACTGCTATTCTTTTCCGTATGCCTAGAGGTTTCCCACTTCATTCATTAGAAAGAATTACGTTATTAGGCGTTCCTATTGATGCCGTGACCAATGAGCAAGCACTCATGCGGTTGGAAAGCTTTGTATCGGGTAGCGCGCAGTATCATGTGATAACGCCAAATAGTGAAATGCTCGTGGAAAGCACCAAAAATCCTGCATTCCGTGAGCTGCTTCAAAGAACGAGTTTGAATCTGCCAGACAGTCACGGACTCTTGTGGATGGCGCGTCTCACGCGCCAGCATGTGCCGGAGCGCGTGACAGGTGTGGATACCATGAAACAGTTTTGCCGCAGAGTTGGTGCTGATGTTCCGGTATTTTTACTGGGTGCAAAACCGGGCATTGCCGAAGCAGCTGCAAAAGAGCTCAAGCGTCATAATCCCTCACTCGTTATTGCAGGAATATTTGCCGGTTCACCAGATGATAAAGATGCCCATACTATTATCAGCCATATTACGAAAGCTAAGCCCACTGCGTTATTTGTTGCCTACGGCGCGCCGCAGCAAGATGTATGGATTGATGCGCATTTGAAGGATCTTCCAAGCGTGCGCTTTGCGATGGGCGTTGGTGGTGCATTTGATTTTTTAGCAGGCAACGTGAAACGCGCGCCACTAGTATTTCAAAAGATGCACTTGGAGTGGCTGTGGCGACTTCTGCAGGAACCAAAACGGTTTATGAGAATTTGGACAGCGGTAGTTATGTTTCCGTTGATAGTGTTGAGACATGGGAAGAACCATCCTTAGAAGAGAATTATGAATTAAGAAGTAAGAATCAAGAATGCCAGGAAAGAGTATTCATCATTCCTAATTCTTAATTCTTACTTCTTACCTCTCGTCACCTATTCATGCAAATTTTCACTCGCCTTAATCCTCCACTGACGGTTCTGCTTTACCAAATCAATCAATTCCATACCATCCTCCGTTTCAGCTAAATACTGGCGGTGCAGATCATCACTACGCAATAGCGTTGCTTGTTCAATGTCTGGGCGCAGAATATAGATAGCTAAATCTGGCTTACTTACCAAAGCAGCACTCAAATTTAGGGTTGCACGGGCAAGGAGAGCCGCAATAGATACTATGAAAAGACAGACAAATACCGTCCAGCCTACAGAGCGGAAATAATGCCTACGTGTTAACAGCGAGAAGTCCATAATTCATAATAGTATAGCAAATTCTTGGCAAAAAAGCCACATATGGCAAGAAAACGGGGGGAAGCGCCAATAATTCGTCTATACTCACGGTATGGCCACCCGCGTTTCTGTCCTCCTGCCCACCTACGAGCCAAACCCTGCCCACTTAAAAGCAGCTATTGAGAGCGTGTTTGCTCAAACAGTTTCGGAGTGGTTTTTGTTCATTCATGATGATGCATCGGTATCTGATGTTCTGGCGATGGTGGAACCCTATGCGGATGATCCACGGATTGGATTTAGGCGCAGTGATACGCGCCAGGGCATTGGTAATAATTGGAATGCGTGCATACCGTATATTGATGGATCATTTGCCCAATTTTTGTTTCAAGATGATACGTGGAATCCGCACTATTTAGAACGAGCCCTGGCTGCCATGGAACAAGATAAATCTATCAGCATGGCTGCAACGGCACATATTTATAAAAATGAAGGAACCAAAACGTTGCCTGCTATTTATCAAGAAGTGGAGGATGCGCAAGCACGCATACGGCCAGGCAAACATAGCGGCCAAACATTTGTGGTGGATTGGGCAGAGAAGGGACTGCGGCCAAACATGGTTGGCGAACCAAGTTTTGTCATGCTGAGAAAAGATACCATTGAAAAAGCAGGCTTCTTTCGGAGTAATTTACCCCAAGGGCTGGATACGGATATGTGGGTGCGCATGTTGAGCCTGGGTAACTTTTTTTGGATTGATGAGAAGCTGGGAACTTTCCGCGTGCATGACAAAGGGGCCAGTCATCAGAATGATCTACAAGGAAATGGATTACTTGATAGGCTCATCTGCTTTGAAACACTGCTCGTCTTCCAAAAGGACGCAGCCGACCGTAGAAAAATTTCAAAAGCGGCGGCTAGCGCACTCGCCATGATGATTCGTAAGTATTTCAAGCGGAAGAGTGCCGGAAATTCTACGGCTGGAATCGATAAAAAACTGCTCAGAGCGTTCCTGTTTGCGCATCCCATCATGGTCGTGCAAGCATTACTCTTGATCCTGCAATCAAAAGAGCAATAAGGCCAAATAGAGAGAAAATTTGCTCATACCTTATCTTTACATCTTCGTCTCAATGAGTAGGCTAGGTTCATTGGTTTTTTCCTGATCCTCTTATGAAATTAAAAGCACTTATAGAACGCTCTGTCCAAATTGGCATTGATGCAGACCCACGTGGCCGCCCTGCCGTAGAAAAGCTGTTACAAAAGCAACAAGAGCGGTTGGAAAAACTGAAAGATGATCAGGAAAAAGAGATGTTTGATACGGAACGCACGTGGAACCCATACGCAGATTCACGCATGATTGCCGGTACTGGTGACGAGGAGATTCAAACGCTCATGGTTGGTATTGATATAGAAACACCAGAAATTTTGCTGGCTGACCGCTTGCGTGAAAAAGGCACCAAAGTGGATGGATTTTTCATTCATCACCCAGAAGGCCGCGCATTGGCTGACTTAGAAAAAGTGATGCCGCTTCAGGTAGATTTGTTGGCATTGCACGGCGTGCCTATTAACCATTCTGAAGCACAGTTACGCCCACGCATGGACCGCATTTGGCGCTCCATTCACGCGGATAACTTGTTCCGCACGGAACGAGCTGCAGAGCTCCTTGGCTTCCCTGCCTTCACCTGCCACACCATTACGGACAACTTGGTCTGGCGGTATATGGAAGAGCATATTTGTTCCAAACAGTTTGATGATGTAAGTGAGATTATCAAAGCGTTAGAAGACATTCCTGAATACAGGTACTACGCCAAGAAAGGGAACCCACCTATTATTGCCAATGGTAGCGGCAGTGGCCGCCCAGGCAAGATTGTGGCAACGGAATTCACCGGGGGCACCAATGGACCTGAAGAATTCCTGGAATCACAAAGTAAAGCAGGCATTGGCACGATCCTCTCCATGCACGTGACAGAAAAGACATTGGACGAAGCCAAGAAACATCACGTGAATATGGTGCAGTGTAGCCACATGGCATCCGATAGCATTGGTATTAACTTGCTGTTGGATCAATTGGAACGCGATGGCCATACCATTGATACGGTTGATGTGTCTGGGTTTATTCGTGTACGTCGGATTTAACGTTTGTTCGTTTATCGTTTGATTGTTAATCGTTTCGAAAGCATTCATGCACAGAGCAATTGCTCTATCAATAAACCATAAACGATAAACCTCATCTGGTTTGGCTTTGCATCAAAAGCGGTTTTCTCTAGAATGAGCCCTCTCCGTTTCCCTATGCCAAAAACAACGCATCATCCAAGCCTTGGAACAATCATTCGCGAATCCTGGGGGTTCTACCGGCGTAACCAAACGCTCAATTGGGTAGTATTCTGGCTGATTTTTTTGCCCAGTGTGTTACTAGTTCTTCAAGAAACGTTCATGGATCCATTGTGGATACTCGCAATGGAATCCGGGCTAACGAACCGTAGCATTGTTCTTTCTATTCTAAGCTTCATTGCTGTGATAGCTATGCAGTTAGTGCTCACGTGGGGTTCTGCTTGTATCCTTGTTATTGGAAAGCGCCAAATACAAAACAAAGCTGGCCGTACGCGCACATCGTTTGCCGCTGTTCGTACAGAAGCAAAGCCTTTAATTGTCCCCCTGTTTTTCACAGCTATTCTGCAAGGAATCATGATTCTCTATCATGCGCTACTCTTCCTCATTCCTGTTCTTGTTGTCGCCTTATCTTCTGATGACACAGATCCATGGTCTCTTTTGATTCTGTCGCCACTGCTGCTGCCTGCCTTTGTCTATGCCATTCGCACCATGTTCCATGACATTGTCATTGCTACCGAAGGCATTGCGTATCGCGCTAGCCTACGCCGCAGCAAAGAGCTGATAACAGGAAAATTCTGGTACACGCTCTGGGCACTCATGGTCTTTGGTCTTACAGCATTCGTACCACTGGGAATCATAAGCACAGTGAGCGAATTCCTGCCGTCAGCACTAACATTTACGCTCAGTACAACACTCTTAGAAAGTCTTTTGAGCTCCTACGGCTCACTGTTCTTCTTGCTTTTTTGCATTGGATACATTGGTGCGTTGCGTGAACAAAACATAGGCCGCGAGGTAAAAGCACCACGAGGCCGCGCTAAAACCATACGTAAAAAGACGCGCTTGAAGGAAGTACGTCCACCTGAACCACAAGCATGAGTTGGGGGCTTGTTCTTTCCGGCGGGGTTGCCTGCGGTATTGCTAATGGCGGCGTACTTGAAACACTGGAAGCATCAAACCTAAAGCCTGATTACATCGCCGGCAGCAGTATGGGAGCCATAATTGGTGCGCTGTACGCTTTTGGCGTACCTATTGAAACCATTCATACACTCAGCCTGGAGTTATCCCCTCTCTCGCTTGCCACATTTAGCAGCACGCCTTTTAAGCAGGGTCTGCATAGTGGTTTTCTGCATCAGGCAATTCGTAAAAAATTATCACCGCTGATTGATGGCGCCACCATTGGTGATTGCAAAATTCCGTTTGTGTGCATTGCTGGGCGTGTGAAAGAGCCACTGGAGTGGCAACGGATTCTGAAGGAAGGATTTATTGATTACGCCGCCGAACGCATTGAAAAAGAAGTGTTTGCATCAGATGTATCACTCCTTGATGCTATTACTGCCAGCAGCGCTATGCCCGTCATTTTTGAGCCAGCTAAGATTCATGGCAAAGAATATATCGATTTACTGAACTTTGGCGCGATTCCTGCCCGTACGCTCCGCGATATGTATCAGCCAGATATCGTGATTGGCACCAATACTAATCCGGATTATGGAGATTTGATCACTTACCTCCCAAAAGGCTGGCGTGAATTTTTAGCAGAAGGCAATAAGTCACTGGAAGAGAGCAAAGCCGCTTGCGATCTTTTGATTGAACCCGCTATGCCCTATGCATCTTATAGATTTGATAAAGCGGATGCCTTTTGGGCTGCTGGTAAAAGCGCTGCTGAAGATAAGATACAAAAAATAGAGCTGATGCTTCATTAAACGCTCAGTGCATCCTTCGATACGCCCTGAACCGATCGCTTCGCTCTGGTACAGGGCTACTCAGGATGACAAGAGAGTATCAATTCTGCTTCCGAGTTTCTCTTATAATTTCCGTTAACAAATGTTGAAGATCACGCATCGTTTTTTGAATCTGCGGGTGATCTTCAAAGAGAGGTAGTCTTTCCTCTAACACTTCTTTCCAATGAATAACCGTGTATCGATGCCGATGCAACGCAGATTGAGTTTTGATGAATAGCGCTCTCAGACTTTCGAGCCTCTTTTCAAATCCCATAGTTGATACTTGGTCAATTAACCTACGACAAATAATTTCGTGCTCCTGACGAAAACGCTGAACCACTTGAGGAGGCAAATCATGATAACTTCGTATCATTTACGCAACCCCAACCTCCTTCAGGATCTTATCAAACACTGCAGGTTCATTAAGAGCGAGTTCTGAGAGCACCTTACGATTCAACGGCATCTGTTTCACGTTCATAGCCTTGATGAAGGTAGAGTAGTTCACGCCTTGTGCGCGCAGTGCCGCATTCAAACGGATAATCCAGAGGCTACGGAATGTACGCTTCTTGATTTTACGGTCACGATACGCGTTTAAACCTGCCTTAAGCACAGCTTCATTGGCTTTCTTAAACGTACTGCGACGCATGCCGCGGTAGCCTTTCGCTAGATCGCGAATCTTTTTGTGGCGCCGGTGGCGGACGATACCTCGTTTTACACGCATGATACGGAGAGCGGGTTTACAACCCGCGGTGGAAAAGGTTTACAAGTAGGGAGCGATGGCAGCCAAACGCTTCACATCGCGATCATTAGCTACAACGGTACGATTCAAGCGCTTTTGACGCTTGCTCTTCTGCTGCAGAAGGTGGCCGCGGCCACGACGCTTAAAGGCCAGCTTTCCAGACCCTGTACGTCTTAATCGCTTCTTGGCGCCACTGTGGGACTTCTTCTTAGGCATAAAAATTACTGAGTCAAATGGCTCAGGGCGCGAAGTATAACCGAGGGGCACATAGATGCAAAGCGAAATTTACTTGTCTGAAGAGGTTGCTTAGGTTTGTTAAGTTTTTTAGGTATATTGAGTCGCACAATTATAAAAAGAACACACTTAAGGAACCTAAAAAACCCAATAAACCCACCAAAGCTATCGTTTCGGCCGCACAATCGCCACAAACTGGTTTCCCTGCATTTTGACGCTTTCTTCAATTTCAGACACATCCATAAGCGTTTCAATGAGCGCTTTCAGCTTAGTAGCAGCGTAATCTTTATTACTCAATTCACGGCCACGCAAACGGACGGCAAATTTGACCAAATGACGCTCGCTCAAGAACTCACGGGCACGATCAGCCAATCGATCCAAATCATGCTTTTCTGTTCTAAATCCAAAACGAAGCATTTTGACTTCTACCTGCTTGCTATGAGCTTTCTGCTTCTTCTCCTTTTTCTGTAATTGGTACAAATAATGACCAAAGTCCGCAATTTTTACCACGGGTGGGACTGCTTTTGGCGATACCTCAATTAAATCAAGTTCCTGTTCTTTGGCACGTTCAAGCGCCGCAGCTGCGGTCAGCACTTCCGCTTTTCCATCATCGCTCACCAGCATCACCTCAGGGACGCGGATTTGTTCGTTCATTCGTGGTCGCTTTTCAAGCCGCTGAGTCGGCACATGTTTAGAACGCTGTCGCAGAGGGCGCAGGGGGAAAGAGCGAGTACTATACGAAAAAGAGCTCTCTTATGCAAGAAAAGGTTCCTGTTTGCCGTTTACTGTTCGGTCCGATAGATGAGCACATGTAGCGCAATCGTCTGCCACTTGTCATCCAAACGCGTGTGAGTCGCTTGTTCCAAAACAGAGAGGGGTAATGGCCACAGTTGTGCCTTTTGAAGCGCAGTGCCTATATCGCCGGCAAGCAAAGTTGTGGTGCTCGCAAGCGGCTCAGACGCACGAATACTTTGAAGAAGTACACGCGAACGTTCTGCACCAAGTACCGCCATCAATCTATCCATATAGGCAGGAGCATCCAGAGCGAATGATGTGAGGGGCAGTGCAAGAAATGCTGCTACAGCTGAGTGCGATTGAACAGACCCTGCATCACTTAACGCAATAAGTGCCTTGCGATCATGTTCAAGCAACACATCGTTCACGGTATACGTTCCAAGGGTACTCATGAGCGCCATGAACTCTTTGGCGCCACGCTCGGTCACCACTGCCTCTATATGAACACGCGTTGCAGGCATGGGATCCTGTATTGCGACAGGCGAAGCATCAAGAGTAATGGGCTTCATGGAACGGATATCACCAGATGCTTCTAAGACATTACGCATTTGCTCCACGGCAGCAATCACTGTGGTACTGGTGTCTTCTTTTGGCAACACACTCGAGGCAATAATTTCTTTCATAGAACCATCATTCATGGCGGCTTGAATGTCTTGCGTTTCCAATACACTGGTAAGCCGCTGTTCTTGAACGTGTAGACTAGTGACTGAGGCTGCAAGCGGCACATTCCCCGTACGAACTTGCTGCACATGCTCCACATGCTTTGTGATGAGAAAGCCAGATACCACAAAGAGTGACGCGCTCACCCCTATGCGAAGCATGACACCGCCGGCAGTGGTACGAGGCGATATCATTTCAGATGAATGGTGAAGTGAAATGGCGAATGTACACTACCATCTGCATTCTGAGCACGTTCAAATACTGGAGGATCAAGTGATTCAACATGAGCGCTCTTTTTCAACTGATCAATAAACTGTGCCAGTACCGTCACGCTCGAAAAGCCGGCATCGCGCACGTCACCTGTTACCATTAGTGCTTGCTTGCTTGCATCAAACGATAGTATCTGAAGAACAATCACTCCTTCCTGAGCTACTGCTGCCTGTGCAATCAGACGTAGATCTTCTATAAGTGGTATGACCTGTGCTTGAGAACGTTTCTTTTCCTGAAGGGAGAGATAGATAGGATCTGGAAGTGGCTGCAAAGATTCGTCTCGTTTGGCTGTGAGTGATGTAATGCTGGCCGTAAGTCGTGTGTATTCTTGCTCAAGCGCTACCGGTGAAAATTCCGTATCAGCAATGCGGACTTGCCCCCAACGTGGCAGCAAGAATAGGAGCGACATGAGCAACGTGAACGCTAAAAATCCACTGAAAAATAAAATGGGCTCAGCAATCACTCCAAGGACATGCCAGATGCGCCGTGTTTGGGTGTTTGTGGGTTTAGTCATGGAATCTGAATAGTATAGCAGAGAAAGGGAAAGGCAGGAAAGTTCAAAAAGAAGACATCAAGAGACATTCCTGCCCTTCCTCGTTCGAGGGCCTGAGCCCCTCAGGGTCGATGGCTGCCCTCTTTGCCTTTCCTGCCCTTTATCACGTACAATCCATTCCTATTCATCCCCCCTTTCCCGTGGAAGAACTGCTCCAAAAATTGCAGGATTTACACTCGGCCATAAGCCAGGGGAAGGACTCTCTTTGAGGCACGCGGTATTCCAAGCCAAATTGAAGAACTAGACGCCCAGACTAAAGACCCCAATTTGTGGAATGATCAGCAGGTAGCGCAGGTACTATTTGGAAAATTAAAAGTGCTCCGCAAGCAGTGGGAACCAATCGCCTCGTTGCACGAAAATGCTACGACACTGCTTGAATTACTGAAGCAAGCCACGGAAGCTGATGTGCCATCCTTGGAACAGGAAATTTTGGAATTGGAAAAAACGTGGCAGACGCAAGAGGCACAGCTGTACTTAGGTGGTGAATTTGATACGGAGAATTGCTACCTGACGATTTCGAGTGGGGCAGGTGGAACAGAAGCCCAAGATTGGGCGGCGATGCTTTCCCGGATGTATCTACGCTACTGCGAACGCCAGGAATGGGCAGCAGATATTATGGAAAAAACAGACGGCCAAGAAGCCGGCGTAAAATCTGTGACGTTTCACATCAAAGGGGAAATGGCGTATGGGTATTTAAAGTGTGAACGCGGTACACATCGCTTAGTACGGCTCTCGCCATTCAATGCTAAAAATTTACGCCAAACCAGTTTTGCATTGATAGAAGTATTACCGGAGATTACCGAGACAGGTGAAATAGAAATTAACCCGGCTGATCTGCGGGTAGATACCTATAGAAGCGGCGGTGCTGGTGGCCAACATGTGAATAAAACAGATAGCGCAATCCGCATCACACATATTCCCACAAATATTGTCGTTGCTTGTCAGACTGAGCGAAGCCAGATTCAAAATAGAGCGCAGGCCATGAACATGCTCCGTGCCAAGTTACTGGAAAAAAAGCGCGCCGAAGAAGCCGAGCAAAAGCAGGAATTAAAAGGTGCCACGCAAAGTGCTGATTTCGGTCAGCAGATCCGTAGCTACGTCTTGCATCCGTATCAAATGGTGAAAGATCTACGGACGGATGTAGAGACGAGCAATACCACCGCCGTGCTTGATGGTGATATTCAGGAATTTATGGAGGCCGAGCTAAAGCGGGAGGCGGGGGTGGCAAGATAGGCAGATCCAATCCATGTTTCACCTGAAAACGCTCTCCTCCGTCCCCTCCCCCAATGAGGGAGGGGTGGCCGAAGGCCGGGAAGAGGGTTTCGAGGGGTGATAACATTTCTTATAACCAAAAGAAGTGAACCCTTACGGATCCACCTCTTTTGAAAGAGCGATAATTTCGGTCAGACTAAAGATCTTCTGGGCGAACCGTCTTGCGACCGTTTGCCTTGGCGCGTTCAGCAGCCTTGTTGACGAGTTCTTCGAGAGCAGCAGAAGCAGCCTCTGGGAAATCACCAGCAGTCATCATATCAAGCTTCTTCAAAAGCTCTTTGAGAGCGGAAGCAACGACGTAACTCATGGGTACGGGGAGAAAGTGATAAAAACAAAGAGGATTCTAAGCGCTGTAGAGCCATCCGCAAGGGCAAAAAGGCTTGTAAGAACCGCAGAGCGACGTTCTATGGCAAGTGAACGCCGTTTCCTGAGCTATACAAAACGCAAAAATATGAGCCAGCAAAGAGACGCATGATATGCCATTCAGTGTTCAATACGGCGCGTCAAGGGAGGAAATGGCAGTTATGAATAGATTCCCAACACCAAACTGATGAGTACAATGTGCGGGCTACCCACGGAGAGATGGCTGAGTGGTCGAAAGCGCACGACTCGAAATCGTGTATACCTGTAAAGGTATCGAGGGTTCAAATCCCTCTCTCTCCGCCAGCCCCATCCCGGCCTTCCCCTGCCCACCCATTCCGTACTGATCCCACAGATTATTTTGTATGTTGTTTTTGTTTTCAGACTTACAAGGGGAAGGCCGGGATGGGGC
>Ga0163152_10005463_pt1 | contig 14920 bp, 12 predicted proteins | sample OliLakLV19MP8IB2_FD_148635 | JGI IMG/M metagenome (GOLD analysis project Ga0163152, IMG submission 148635) | Freshwater microbial mat bacterial communities from Lake Vanda, McMurdo Dry Valleys, Antarctica - Oligotrophic Lake LV.19.MP8.IB-2 | ecosystem: Environmental > Aquatic > Freshwater >... | reverse complement strand
GATCGATCCGGAGTATGGCGCCCTAGCCACGTGCAAAGTGGCCGAGCACTATGTGCACGGCGCGCGCTTTGAGGTGCGATTGGCGTCGCCAGCTCAGCAGGCGACGACGGTGCGAATTGTTTTTTCCGTTGTCGTGCCGCGGGAAGATACCTAGCAGGCCTGAAGTGTTCTGTAGCCGGGGTCTGTGACCCCGGAATGCGCGGCGAATCTCCGGCCTCACAGAGGCCAGCTACAATTCTTCAATACACAAACGCAGAAAATCGCTATGGCCCGTTGGCCGCGAAACACCTGGACCACGCTGGCGACGTACGCCCTGATTTTCGTGCTGTTTCCGGTGCTGTGCGTGTTGTCGTACCTGTGGGTGAGCGGCCGGCTGTAACCGCCTGGCGATGCACTAGCCGCGCCGCGATTCATTTGGCAAGCATTGCCCAGCGGCGATCATTCAAACGGCGAAGTCAACAGCAGCAGGCAGCCGTGTGGGCTCATTTGATCGGCCTGACGGAAGCCGGGCGCGGTTCGTTGAAAGTCGCCGGCCGTTAGCGTTTGATCGCCGACGTGCAGATCGCCTTCGAGGATCAGATACTCTTCCGCGTTCTGATGCACGTGGGCCGGAAGCAGCACGCCGGCCTCGAGTCGCATGATGCAGGTAACCGCCCGGCGGCGCGGATCGACGAACAGCATGCGCATGCTGATGCCCGGCGCACCGATCGGGATGAACTCGTCTTCGCGAGCGCGCGAGACGAACCGCCCCGGCTCACGACGTGCCCGAAGCTCCACTTCCGAGTAGCCAATTGAGTGGTGTAAATCCGGAGCGGCAGCCCGCGCTTCGGCGGCGGCCACTTCCTGCTGGCGGGCCATTTGCCGGCTGATGGCGGCCTCGACCACTTCGGCGTCGAAGTCGGCGTGCTGATCCGCCTGCTGATCGGCAGGTTGTTCCGCACGCTGTTCCGCGGCGGCCACGCGAGCCAACAGGGCGGCGCGCACGCGCGGGGGCGGCTCGAGGCTGGGCGCCAACGAGGCCAAGGCCGCGGTCGCCACTTCGAGCTCTTCGAGCTCTTCCTGGCACTGCGCGCAGCCCTGCGCCAGGTGGGCGTCGAAAGCGGCGTGTTCGTCAACGCTCATCGCGCCTGAGACATACAACGCCGCGAGCTCCGCGGGGTCGCCAATCAAATCGTGTTTTGACATCACAACGTGACCTGTTTCTCCGCGTGCAATAGCGCACGCAGTCGCTTCATGCCGAGCAGGATGCGCGTCTTGGCCGTGCCGAGCGGCACCGCTTGCTGACGAGCGACCTGTTCGTGCGTGTGGCCGTCGAGGAACGCCAGGCAAATGGCATCGCGCTGTTCGCGCGGTAACTGCCCCAGCGCGGTTTGCACCTGCGCCGTGGCTTCGTCGAGTGTCAACCGTGCCAGCGGATCGACAGCTTCTGCTGTGGTCGGAGTTGTGGGCGCGGGGCTCCGGCGGCGGCGGCGCAGCAAGTCGACGCTGCGCGAGCGGGCCAAGAGCACCAACCAGGCTTCGGGCGCGGCGCGCGCCGGATCGTATTGTCTGGCGCTGCGCCAAACCTGCCAGAAGATTTCTTGCAGCGTGTCTTCGGCATCGACGCGCACGCGCAGCCAGCGCATCAACAGCCCGAACACGCGCGGCGCATGCCGGTCGTAGAAGTCGGCAAATGCCTGCTGGTCGCCCTGGGCGATGCGGTCGAGCATTTGCGTATCGGTCATCGGGGGTGCCGCCTCTTACCAGGCGCTGGCCGAAACGGCCGCTGCTGCGCTGGAACCTGGCCACTACTGTCCGCCGCTGAGAATAGCTCGCCCGGCCACGGGTCGCAACAACGATTGACCGCGAAGATCGCCCTTCTCCTTGGCCGGCGAAGAAACTTTTTTTCCGTTCCATGAATCCACCGCTCGGAAGCCAGCGTAATAGTTAGCGCCCCGCACCTCGGCGCCCACGCTTGCCGCCAGTTGCGAGCATGCAGACCCGCCCCCGTATCTTCGCGCGCAGCGTAGTGCGCCCCGCAGAACTGGCAAAATCGACAACGCATGGATGGTCCCTGGCAGGACGCTCAAGCGCCTGATCGTTTGGCAGCCGCACGAGCCAGCGCGCCCGTCGCGAGCGCGCCGCCGGCCGAGTCGATCGTTGCCAGCGGGCCTGCACCGGTCGCGGCCACCGACAGCACCGCTGGTCCGGATAAAAACACCGTGTACATCCCCACCGACATCAGCGGCTTTCGCTCCCCCATGCTGCCGAAGCTGATGCGTGAGTTCTCGCCGCTGGCGACCGTCGTCCGCCGGCCGGGGGTCGGTGAAACGGCGATCCACGCGCTCGATATGTCGGATCGCCGCGCCGCAGAGCTCGCCGAGCAAGCCAAGGCCCGCAGCATGCACCTGGTCGTGCTCTTCGAGCAAATTCTGAGGCCCGACAGAACGCCGGTGCCGCCGGCGCCTATTTCCCCAACGACGAGCGCCATCGTCTAGTTCCGTCAGTTCGGCGCTCTCTGCCGCAAGTTTTCCTCTTGCTCGCACGCCGAGTTATTCTGCGATGCCCCGTTCTGGGATAAGCTGCTAGGCGTGCGATCGTCGCCGGCGTGGCGACACGCGCGCCGCGCTGCACTGCGGAGTAACCCGGCGATGATGGCGACCTTCGTACTTCCTGGTCGATCGTGCCCCATCAGGTTGCCAGTCGCCTCGATCGCGTGGGCGGCGTCGGTTGCCATGCTCGCGCTGTCGTCGCTGTTGTTCTCGGCCAGTGCCACGGCGGCCGACGATAAGCCTCCGATCGCCGACGACAAGCCGCTTAGCAAGGACGAGGCCGCGATCGATGACGCGGCGCTAGCCGCCTGCGACGCCTTCATGGAGGCTTTCAACGCCAGCGACATGGCGGCCTGGCGGCGCACGCTCAACTATCCGCACGTGCGGCTGGCTGAAGGGAGCGTCGTCGTCTCCAACACGCCCGACGAGTACGAGCGCGAGTGGGACTTTGCCGAGTTCGCCCGCCGCACCGGTTGGCATCACAGTCGCTACGATCACAAGCAGGTCGTGCAGCGCGGGCCCGACAAGGCGCACGTGGCGGTGCGCTTCACGCGCTTTCGCGCCGATGGCAGCGAGATCGCCACGTACGACGCGCTCTACGTTGTCACGCGCGTCGACGGACATTGGGGCGTGCAGATTCGGTCATCGTTCGCGCCGCGCAAGTAAGCGGTTCCCCGGCTTGCCGACTGTGGCTTCCCAGCGCCGGCGATTTTCGGTTACGCTCTGGCATGCTTCGACCTGCCGAACCTGCCGACGACGCTGCGCTGGTCGACCTCGCGCGCGAGACGGGCGTCTTTCGCCCGCTGGAAATCACCGCGCTCGAAGAAGTGCTCGCCGACTACCATGCGCACAACCGCGCCGAGGGGCATCAATGTGTCACGTGCCTCGACGCCCAGCGCGTCATCGGCTTCGCCTACATCGCGCCGGCCGCCATGACCGATCGCACCTGGTATCTCTACTGGATCGCCGTCAGCAAATCGCTACAAGCCCGCGGCACTGGCAGCCGGCTGCTAAAGCACTGCGAAGACGCCGTGCGCGCGGCCGACGGGCGATTGCTGTTGATCGAAACGTCGTCGCTGCCGCACTACGACCTGACGCGGAAGTTCTACGTCAAGCACGGCTATGACACGGCGACCGTGTTGCGCGACTTTTACGCCGACGGCGACGACATGGTCGTGTTCAGTAAACGGATGACCTAATCAGGGACGTCGCTGGGTGCCACTGCTGGCTTGCCCAGCAGTACCGTTTGACGGTGGCAAGCTTCGACACCAGGCACGAACTGAGATGCCTTTACAGATGCCGCCGCAGCAGTCGCGCCGGCAAGCGCAATTGATCCAGGTCGCGCACCCGCGACGGCTCGGCCGTGGGATACGGGGCCGTTGCGCCGCGCGGAACTCCGTCGGCCTGGATGTGGTCGGCTTCGTTGATCAGTCGGCCGAACGAGGCCAGCAGCTCCGCCGCCAACCGTGGATCGACCGCCACGATGGCCACTTCGGTGTTGAGTTTCTCGCTCCGCGAATCGAAGTTGTGCGAAGTGACCATCACGATACGTTCGTCGAAGACCGCGCTCTTGTTGTGGAAGTGCTCGGGGCCGGCGTACTCGTAGATCTGGATCCCCTGCGCCAACAGCCGCGGCCGATCGTTCGTGTAGCCGGCATGCGCGAACATCACGTTCGTGCTGACCAGCGAGTTGGTCAACAGCGTCACGGCCACGCCCCGCGCGCGGGCACGGGTGAGAGCCTGCTCCATAATCTCGGGCGGAACAAAGTACGGGCTCTCCAGATAGATCGATCGCCTGGCGCGGTCGATCTCGCGCACCAGCTCGGTCGTAATCGGATCGGGCTGCTGCTTGACGCCTCCGGTGTCGCACAGGAAGCGCGTGTCGGCCGCTTCGGCGCGGCCGGCTCCCCAGTCGGTTCGCGCATCGAGCCGCCACAACTGGCCGCTGGCCAACACGGTCCGCCCATGATCGAGCACGTCGGCCGCCCAGCTCAAGCCCGCCGCGCGATCGTCGGAGCTCGTCATTTCGGCCGGCGGCAGCGGCGGCGCCAACCAATTGCGGCCCGGCGCGACGTCGGGCGCTTGAGCCGCAAAGTCAGACGGCTCGATCGCATCGACCTCGTCGCTAGCCCAGAGCTGATCGAAATAGGTCTGCACCGTGCCGGCAGTCGCGCCGCGCAGGTACACGTCGCGATCGACAAAGTTGTTGACCGACAAGCCGAAGTGCGGGTCGTTTACGTTACGGCTGCCGACGATCGCTTGCTGGCGGTCGATCACCAGCAGCTTGTCGTGACAGCGGCGATTCGCGCCCAACAACTGGTTCCACGTCAACGGATGGTAGACGCGCACCTCGACACCGCATTCGGTCAGGTGCGCCACGAGCGCGTCGGGCAAGTGGCTGCGATACGCGTCCATCACCACGCGCACGCGCACGCCGCGGCGGGCAGCGTCGCGCAACAGCGACAGAATGGCGACCCCATAGTTGTCGTACTTGAGCGTATAGGTGGCCAGCGAGATCTCGTGGCGCGCCTGCTGCACGAGATCGATGCGCGCTTGACCCGCTTCCAAGTGCGTCGAGAGGAGCCGCAAGGTGTCGGCCCGCGCGATCGTTGCCGCGCCGACCAGCAGGGTGGCCAGCACGAACGTCAGTAGCAACATCGCAGCGCGCGCAGCCCCCGGCCGAAGACCGCGGCGCGAGAGGCGAATTATCGCAAACCGAAGGGGTCGCACGCTGTCTCTGGGAGGGGGAGTCTGGAAAGGTTGATATCCGGGCGCAGGGGCGAAACCCCGTGGCCGAAGGTCGGCGGGTTATCCTCGTCGTCGGTCGAGAACCCTCGTAGTTCATCGTCCGGCCGCCGCGCGAAAATTCGACGAATCTGCCACTGGTAGCGGGGGTGTGCTGGCGCCTGCCGGACGCTCTGAGGACGCTCCCAAGCAGTCTGTAAACCACTTATCAGTAAATACTTACGATCGCCGTGCCCGGGCCGCGGCGACGGCCCGTGGACGGGCCCCTGCGACATCCCGACTGCCGGCCGGCGGCGTCCCCTCGCGTGCCTGGCGCTGACAACATGCCTTAGCGGAAAATGCGTCGCCGGCAGATCCGCGACAATTTGCCTTGTTTGACTCGCGCCGCGCCCGGCATTAGTATCTGCAAACGATGAGGGTCGAGCCATTGGCTTCAGGCCAACGGCATTCGATGGGTTTGAAACAGCGAAACAAACTGCGGCTCCCCGCCTGGCGGCAATTGATTGCTGTCACTGCGCTGGGTTCGTATCTCGCCGTCGCGGGAGGGATTCCGCTCCCCGCGCCCACCATCAGCCGCGATTCGCGCCCGTTCCCCTGCCAGCAACACCGGTGTGGTTGCCGCACGGCCGAACAGTGCTGGCAACATTGTTGTTGCTTTTCGCCAGCCGAGCGTCGCGCATGGGCCCGTGCGCAGGGACATGAAGCCGAAGCGGCCGCCGCCGAACTGATGGTTGCCGACGATAGCCCGACCGCCCCGACCGCCAATACAACACTCGCCGCGCACGACTCCACTGCGTGCTGCACGGCGCATGACCACCAGCAGCCGGCTCGCTGCTGCGATCAGAAGCACAATCACGATCACCGCGCTTGCGAGGCTGCCCCGCCGGATGCTCCCGGCGGTGTCTCGGGCTTCCACGCGCTCGGTTGCCGCGGCATTTCGATGTTCTGGGTTTCTTGCGGCGCCGTGGCGCCGCTTCCTCCGCCGGTGCCGGCCGCCAGTCGACCGGCGCTTTCTGGAACAGTTGCTGTAATTTCGCTGGCTGCCAGTTCGGCCGTCGCCGAAACGCCCGATCCGCCTCCCAAGCTGCCGAGCTAACGCAAGACGTTGCTCGCTGGCATCCTGTGGGCCTGTGCGCCCGCTACTCGTTTCGGGAGGAACGCCGCGTGCTTGCGCTTGACAGCGTGGCACCCTGTGCGCTCACGATTAGCTCAACGGCTCGATCCTCATCACATCAGGCGGAGGGCTTTCGTGAGCGCTCGGGGTGGTCATTCTGTCGGTAAGTACGCGCGCGGTAAGTTGCCATGCGTCGTCGGGCTGCCTTCACACTGGTCGAACTGCTCGTGGTCGTCGCCATCATCGGCGTCTTGATCGCGTTGTTGTTGCCGGCTGTGCAGTTCGCCCGCGAGGCGGGGCGCCGTACGAGCTGCCTGAACAATCTCCGGCAGATCGGCATCGGCGTGCAACTGTTCTCGCAAAGCAATGGCGGGCGCTTCCCGCAGACGATTCACGCCGGCGCGGGCAAATCGTGGATCTACACGCTCGGTTCCTACATCGAAGGGGTCGAGAAGGTCCGCATTTGTGCCGACGACCCCCTGGGGGACGAGCGCCTGATGGACGGCGCCAAGGGCACGAGCTACGTCATCAACGAGTACGTCGCTAATCCCGATGTTGAAGGATCGCTTGTTTTTTTGACCAAGCTGATCGATGCCTCGCGATTGATCGTCGTCTTCGAAGGCGCCGACAAGCGCAACGTCAATCAGGAGCACGTGCACTGCTCGACGTGGTACACGCAGTACAAGATCGACAACCAGTTGGTCTGGCCCTACATGCTCCTGGAGATTCAGCCCGATCGTCATTTTGGAACCAGTAACTACCTTTTTGCCGACGCCCACGTGGAGACGATTCCTGTCGAAACCGTCCAGCGTTGGGTTGATAAGGATTCCGCTAATGGAACGAATTTCGCCATGCCCGAGCAATAACGCTCGCGCATTCACGTTCAATTACAACCAAACACTAAGGATATTAATTTATGACGTATCGCATTCTTGCGCTGTGCGCACTGGCCACGTTGACAGTTCTTGAGCCCGCCCGCGTGTGGGGGCATGGTTTTGCGCTTTCGCTCACAAGTAGCAGCCTGGTGGCCACGAGCCCCGAACCACCAAGCGATAGCAACCCGTTGGTCTTCATCACCGCGCTCGAAGACGTTCTCGGCGAGTTGCAGGCGGGACACGGCGCAGCCGGCGGTGGCGCCGCGTTTGTTGTTGACCGCCATTTCAGCTTCGATCTCGGTGGCCCGCTTTGGTACTCCAACGGCGGGACGGCCGTGGAAGCGGCCGCCGGTATCAAGATGACGCTCGTCGATCAGCAGGTGGGTTTCAGCGGGCAGTCCGTCAGCCTTGACGGTGACGACGGCTTCACCAGCGGCTACCCGATCACTGGTCGCACGAGCCACGAGTTCATCTTTAAGTTGACTTCGTCAGGCGCATTGCCCGACGGCGTCTACGAGGTTCGCTATCGAGTGAACGGTGGCCCTGGCACCAAGGACAGTCCTACCGGTCCTGCGTTTGACTCGACCCCCTGGATCATGTCGGTGTTCACCACGCCCGATTTCGACCCCGATCCGCTGAATCCCAACCCCAACGTCGATCTGGCGGCGCGAGAGCTTTGGGCCGCGACCGTGCCCGAGCCGGCCAGCGTGGTCATGCTCTCGGCGGGGCTGGCCGTGGCGGTTGGCGCGGCGCTGCGCCGTCGGCGCAAGCGAGTCGCGCGCTAGCTCGCGCGGCGCGTTGAAAAGGGGACTGGCTCCGAGCAGATCGGTCGACGCCACGGGCGCTACGGCCGTGTGCGAGGTGCCTGTCCCCCTTTTTCGGCGTGCGTAATTAACAGTCGCCCTTCGCGGGGGAGATCAGTCGAGCAGCACCACCTCGACGGTGTCCCCCGCGGCGTAGCGATGCTCACCGGGCGGAAAGTGCGCCAGGGCATTGGCCGCCGCCGCGGTGCGCAGGTCTGCGGAACCCTTCCAGCGCAGCGGCTCGACCGCCAGGCCGTCGGGCGTTTCGCGCGCCAGCGACGGATGGTACGTCGGGCGGTCTCCCTTCTGAAGAAACTCGGCGGTCAATCGGCCGGTGGTGCGGCGCGGCGCTGTCGACCTGCGCCCCGCCAACTTGTCGATTGCCGGTCGCACGAACAGTTCGAAGCCGACCAGCGAACTGACCGGGTTGCCCGGCAGCCCGAACACGAGCCGATCGCCGGTCACAGTGCCATCTGCGGCGCTAGTGCCATCTTCGGCGCCGCTGTTGGAGATACCGCCGCCTACACGGTGGGCGCCGGTGTCGTCGATCGCCCATTGTGCGGCCGCGCGCTCGGCCGACAAGACGCCGAACCAGAGCGGCTTGCCCGGCTTCAATCGCAGCTTGTGAAACACCTGCTCGACGCCCAGTTCGACCAACACCGCCGGCACCAGATCGAGCGCGCCGGCCGAAACGCCCCCCGAGAGGACGAGCACGTCGGCCGCGCGCAAGCCGGCTGCCATGCGTGCGGCCAGGTCGTCGCGATCGTCGCGGGCGACACCCAGTGAAACCGGCGCCGCCCCCGCGCGCGCGACGAGCGCTTCAAGCATCGGACCGTTCGAGTTGCGGATTTGGCCGGGAGCCGGGACCACGTCGGGGGGGACCAATTCGTTGCCGGTCGACAGCACGGCCACGCGTGGGCGATCGATCACGGTCAGCGCTCCGCGGCCCGCTTCGGCAGCCAGCCCCAGATCGACCGGGCGCAGCACTCGGCCGGCCAACAGCACAATGTCGCCCGCGCGCATCGAGCAGCCGCGCCGCAAAATGTTCTGCCCCGCTTTTGCACCGCCGCGGTCGATCCAAACGTCACCCAGCGCTGCCTGGCCCAGCGTTTGGCGGTCTCCCCAGGAACCACCGGTCGTAGCGCGAATGTCCGACTCTGCCGCGACGGGGCGCGTAAACTCGACCATCACCACGGCGTCGCAGCCGACTGGGATCGGCGCGCCGGTCATGATACGTGTCGCTTCGCCGGCGACGAGCGACCGGCACGGCACGCCACCGGCCAGCACTTCATCGACGATGCGCAAGCGGGTCGGCACGTCGGCGATATCCGCCGCGCGCACGGCATAGCCATCGACGATCGACTTATCCCACGGGGGTGAATCGAGATCGGTAGCGATCTCTTCGGCCAGCACCAGCCCGAGCGCCGCCGCCAGCGGGACGCGCCGGGCTGGCCGCGCGGCCGCACGTGCCAAGACCAGCTCGAGCGCTTCGTCGACGGTGAGCACGATCGCACTCCTTCGCGAATTGGCGGCTAGCTGCCGCGCTCGAGATCGGCGTCGACCATCATGCGCACCAGTTCGGCGAAATTGACGCGCGGCTCCCAACCGAGCGCGGCGCGGGCCTTGCTCGCATCGCCGCAGAGCGTGGTGACTTCGGCGGGGCGCAACAGCGATGGATCGGTCTGGACGTGCCGCGCGGGGTCGAGCCCGACGTGGGCGAACGCCAACTCGACCAGATCGCGAACCGAATGCTTCACGCCGGTTGCCACGACAAAGTCGCCTGGCTTGTCTTGCTGCAGCATCTGCCACATCGCTCGGACATAATCGCCGGCAAAGCCCCAATCGCGCAGGGCTTCGAGATTGCCGAGCCGCAGCGTGGTGGCGCGCCCCAACTTGATGCGGGCGGCCGCGTCGGTCACCTTGCGCGTGACAAACTCCAGCCCGCGCCGCGGCGACTCATGATTAAACAAGATGCCCGAGCAGACGAACAGGTCGTAGCTCTCGCGATAGTTCACCGCGATCCAGTGGCCATAGGCCTTGGCCGCGCCGTAAGGGCTGCGCGGCCAGAAGGGGGTGTCTTCGTTTTGTGGTTCCTGCCGCACGCGGCCGAACATCTCGCTACTGCTCGCCTGATAGAAGCGAATCCGCGGATTGACTTGCCGGACCGCTTCGAGCAGCCGCGCCACGCCCAGCGCGTTCACCTCGCCGGTCAACAGCGGCTGACTCCAACTCGTCGGCACGAAACTCTGCGCCGCCAGGTTGTAGAGCTCGTCGGGCTGCACACTTTCCAACAGCCGCAGCAGCGACCATTCGTCGAGCAAATCGGCATGGTGCAGTTGCAGGCGGTCCTGGATGTGGGCGATGCGCCAGCAGCCCTCGCCCAAGGGCCGGCGCACGATCCCGTGGACCTCATACTGCTGCGCAAGTAGCAGCTCGGCCAGGTAGGAGCCGTCTTGCCCGGTGATGCCAGTGATCAGTGCGCGACGCGACATAGGAGTGCCATTGTCGCTTGCGGACGGGCCGGCTCCAAGTGGCGGGGGAAATGCCGGAAAACGCGGCAAACGGCCGGCAATTTACTCCTCGCCAGACTCCTCGCCGGCCGGTGGCGTGGCGCCTTCGTTCGCAGGTGCCTCGCCCGTCGCCGCGGTATCGCCCACGGCCGGCGGCGCGGCGTCGGTCGCAGCAGCTTCTTCATCGGCCCGACCCGCCTCGCGCGGCACCCGGACCACGGCGGCCACGGTGTCCCCCTCGTCGAGGCTCATGATCCGCACACCCTGGGTGTTGCGGCCGATAATGCTGATCTCGCGGGCGGCCATGCGCTGAATTTTTCCACGGGCGGTGATCATCAGCAGTTCGTCGTCATCGGTGACCGAGGCCACGCCGACCACGGGCCCGTTGCGGGGCTGTGTCTTGATATCGCGCAGACCACGACCGCCGCGCCGCTGCGCTCGATAGCGCTGGCTCGACGAGCTTTCGCCTTCGTCTCCTTCGGCCGCCTCATCGACTTCTTCAGCGGCTGGCACGGCGGCATCTTCAACCGTATCGTCGGCAAGTACGTCACCTGTCGCGTCGACATCGGCCTCCGCGATTGCGCTATTCGGTCCGAAGAAGGTCCGCTTGCCGTAACCGTTCTCGCAGGTAGTCAACAGTGTGGCCTCGGGATCGGCCACGACCATACCCACCACGCGGTCTCCCTTCGAGAGAGTGATGCCTTTGACGCCCGTGGTGTTGCGCCCCATCGGCCGGGCTTGCGCTTCGCTAAAGCGGATGGCCATGCCGGCGGCAGTCGACAGCACGACTTCGTCGCCGAGGCGCGCGATCGCCACGTCGACCAGCTCGTCTCCTTCGCGCAGCTTGATGGCGATGATGCCCCCCTTAAGCGGGCGGCTGTACTGTTCGAGCGGAGTCTTTTTGACGATGCCGCCGCTCGTGGCCATGATCAGCGAGCTGCCCGGCTCGAGGAAGTTGCGCACGGCCCGGCACTCGGCCACTTTCTCGCCGGGGGCGAACCGCAGCAGGTTCACCACGGCCCGGCCGCGGCTCTCGCGACTCATCTGCGGCAAATCGTACACCTTCTGCCAGTAGCACTTGCCCAGGTTGGTGAAGAACAGCAGATAGTCGTGCGTGCTGGCGACAAACAAATGCCGGATAGGGTCTTCTTCGTCGGTGCGGGCACCCATCAGCCCCTTGCCGCCGCGGCGCTGCGCGCGGTAGACGCTCGACGGTGTGCGCTTGATGTAGCCCTGCTGGCTGATCGTGACCACCATCGTTTCTTCGGTGATCAGGTCTTCGAGGTCGATGCTGCCGAGCTCTTCGCCGCTGATTTCGGTGCGGCGCTCGTCGCCGAAGCGGCGTTTGATCTCGATCAAATCGGCCCGCACGATCGCCAGAATGTTCTTCTCGTCGGACAGAATCCGCAGGTACTCGGTGATCTCGTCGAGCAGCTCGCGATACTCGCCGCCGAGCCTTTCCTGCTCGAGGTTGACCAACTGACCGAGCGTCATCCGCAGGATGGCGTCGGCCTGCACGGCCGTCAGCGTGTAACCCTCGTGGACGCCGCGCTCCGACTGAAAATCGGCAAAGCCCACCGGACCGAGCGCCCGTTCCATCAGCGGGGCGGGGACTTCGAGCCCCATCAATCGCGCCTTGGCCTCGGCCTGAGTGCGCGACGTGCGAATCGTCTGGATCACTTCGTCGATGTTGGCGAACGCCAGCAACAGGCCTTCGACCGTGTGCTTCCGCTGCCGGGCCTTGTTGAGCAAGAACTGCGTGCGGCGGCGGATCACCGTCGTGCGGTGCCGCACGAACTCGACCAGCATTTCCTTGATATTCAGCGTCCGCGGACGGCCGTCGACCAACGCCAGCAGAATGATCGAGAAGGTGTCTTGCAGCGGCGAGAACTGATAGAGCTGATTGAGCACCACCTCGGGGTCTGCATCTCTCTTCAGCTCGAGCACCAGCCGCACCGGCTCTTTGAGATCGCTCTCGTTGCGCTGGTTCGAGATGCCCTTGATCTTGTCCTCGTTGATCAGCTCGGCGATCCGCAGCTCGACGGTGTCGCGCGCCTGCTGGAACGGCACCTCGTGTACCACAATGCGATGCCGCCCGCGACCGTGCTCTTCGATGGTGGCCCGGGCGCGCAGCGTCACATTGCCGCGCCCCGTGTAATAACCGCGGCGAATGCCGACGCGGCCGCAGATAATTCCGCCGGTGGGAAAGTCGGGGCCCGGGATGATCTCCATGATTTCGTCGATCGACACTTCGGGCTCGTCGATCACTTTGATCAACCCGTCGCAGACTTCGCTCAAGTTGTGCGGCGGAATCGAGGTGGCCATGCCGACCGCGATGCCGTTGGCGCCGTTGACCAGCAAGTTGGGGAACCGCGCCGGCAGCACCGACGGCTCGGAGCGCTCTTCGTCGTAAGTCGGCACGAAGTCGACGGTGTCGAGCTTCAAATCTTCCAGCAGCAGCGAGGCGAAGTTCGCCATTCGCGCTTCGGTATATCGCATGGCGGCCGGCGGCAGCCCGGCGATCGAACCAAAGTTGCCCTGCTTGTCGACCAGCACGTAGCGCATGTTCCACTCTTGGGCCATGCGCACCAGCGTGGGATAGATCACCTCCTGGCCGTGCGGGTGATAGTTACCCATCGTGTCGCCGCAGATCTTGGCGCACTTGACCCGCCCGGAGCCGGGGCCGAGGTTCAAGTCGTTCATGGCGACGAGAATCCGCCGCTGCGAAGGCTTCAGCCCGTCGCGCACGTCGGGGAGCGCCCGACTGACGATCACGCTCATCGCGTAGGTGAGGTAGCTGTCCTTGAGCTCATCCTCGATCGGCATCGGGATGATTTTGCCAGCGTTCGACGCGCTGCTCGTGGCACCCGCAGGCAGTTGGCTCGCCGCGAATTCATCGCCCTCCGAGGAATCGAGATCGTCGGGGTCGGTAGGGTCGTTGGACAACCTGCACTCCTTTGGCCGAAGCCCCGCGAATCGCGCGGATCGCGGGCGAAAAAATGGCTTGTTTCAGACCCCCTAAAGATAGCGTTTTGGGGGGCAATTCGCAATGGGCCGGCCGCATCGCAAGTGCTGAATTTGCAATCACTTGCAAAACAGTTTTAGTGGCGGAAATTGTCGCGCCAATCCGACCCGAAAACTGGCCGCTCCCAGGCGCCGAAACGAACGTCTCTCGCAAAGCCACGGAGCCGTTGAAAAGAGTGCGTGAATCTCGCGCCAAGCGCAGCGACACAACGGCATGGACCTCGCGCAAAGGCGCCAAGGCGCAAAGATATCTAAGTCAGTGAATCCGCATCGATCAATGTTGCTCAAGTTTGCTTTCATAAATTGCTGTCTGAGCGAGCCGCGCATCGCGTGCGATTCGTGCGTCTGACAAGCTTTGCGCCTTAGCGCCTTTGCGCGAGATCTTCTCCTCCCTGCGAGCGCCTTTGCGCGAGACACGAATTCAGTGCGCGTCGGGGCGTAAGTAACCCAGCTCGGCCAGCCGCTCGAAGACCAATCGCGCCACGGGCCCGGCCGCCACGCTCGCTTCGCCGGCGTGCTCCAGCGCCACGACCACGACGACGCGCGGCGCGTCGGCCGGCGCGTAGCCTGCGAACCAGGCATGATCGGCCACGCCCGCCCCGGCTTGCGCTGTGCCCGTGTTGCCGGCGATCGCCAGTTGCGAATTGCCGAGTGAATCATGGGCGGTTCCGTCGGGGTCGTCGACGACGCGCTGGAGCCCTTCTCGCACCGCCGCGAGATGCCGCGCGTCGAGCCCGGCGATTTTGCGCGGCGCACGACCGGCCAACTCGGGGAACTCACCGTTAGGCAGTTGGCTGGCTTCATCGCGTGCGCCGGCGCTCTGGTCCTCGTCATGCGGCGCCGACGCATCGAGCCCCAACGTGCTGACGACATACGGTGTCACCAACTGCCCGCCGTTGGCGATCGCGGCCAGGCAGCGCGCCACTTGCAAGGGCGTGGCCGTGAGTTCGCCTTGTCCGATCGCCAACAACTGCGCGGCCGTTTGCGCGCGACCGGGGTTCAAGTCGTCCGGCGATTGATCGATGCGTGGCAAGCGGCCCGTTGCCTCGTCGGGCAGGTCGATGCCTGTTCGCTGACCAAAGCCAAACCGCTCGGCCCAATCGACCAATGGACCGGCCCCCGCCTGCGCCGCATGCTCGAAGAAGTAGACGTTGCAACTACACGCCAGCGCCCCGGCCAGATCGACCTCGCCATGTCCGCGACCGTTGCGGCGATACACTGCGCAGCGCAACTCGTCGGGCTGGCGCCAATAGCCCTGACAGGCCAGCGCCGTCTGCGGTCGCACCTCGCCCGACTCCAACAGGGCCACGGCCGAAAG
>Ga0163152_10005459_pt1 | contig 14926 bp, 12 predicted proteins | sample OliLakLV19MP8IB2_FD_148635 | JGI IMG/M metagenome (GOLD analysis project Ga0163152, IMG submission 148635) | Freshwater microbial mat bacterial communities from Lake Vanda, McMurdo Dry Valleys, Antarctica - Oligotrophic Lake LV.19.MP8.IB-2 | ecosystem: Environmental > Aquatic > Freshwater >... | reverse complement strand
CCATTGGCGATACCTCCGTGCAACTTGAAGACGACAAAGCCTCAAGAAGCACAACGCGTGCCAGTGGTCGCGTGTACAGTATTCGGATAGGCTCTAAGTTTCGACTCCAAGCGGGAACCGTCCGATGCCGCTTCACAGCTTGATTGCCGCTTTGATGATCGCGCTCCCTTCGTTGATTGTTTTGTCGATTTCGACCGCCAGTGCCGCCGACGTGCCCATCGTCGAAGCGCTCACCCAACTGATGGACGATGAGGCGATTGCCGTCACTCGCATCGATCTCGAGCGCGCCGACCCCGCCGGACTGTGGAAGATCCTCTCCTTCCTGCCCGACCTGACTGACGCCGTGCGCAACCCCGACGATGCGGTGGGCGTAGCACAGCGCGTGAGCGCCATGGCGGGTTCGCAGGCATACTTCATCCTGTCGGTGCCGACCGGCAACAAGCTGCCGGTCCTGTGCGTCGTGCCGCTGGGCGATGCCAGCCGCGCGGCCACTGCCAGGCAAGCGTTCCACATTAGCGCGAAAACAGAGCGAGATTGGCGACATGAAGTGGTCGATAATCTTTTGATCGCCGGGCCGAAGGACAAAGTAGATCGACTGCTCGCTCTGCGCGAAGCCGCACGACTCGGCTCAACTTCAACACCGGCTCGACCTCACCTGGCCGCCGCGCTGGCAGCCACGGCCGAAGCCCCCGTCGCGCTGGCTTATGTTCCCTCGGCGGACCAGCAGCGCGTGCTCGACGAACTGACGCCGGAGTTGCCCGCCGAAGTGGGAGCCAACACGTTGCGCGATCTCGTGCGTGCCACGCGCTGGGTCGCCACGGCCTTCGAGCCTGGCAAGTCGCTGCGCCTCTCGCTCGCCACCGAGTCCGACGCGGCCGCCAAGCGCGCGCTGGAAAATGTCGATGGCTTGCTCGGCGCGCTGATGCTGCAAGGCCGGCTGACAAATCCCAACTCGGCCGAAGCCCAGTTTTTTAAGCTGCTAGGCCCGGTGCTCGAGGCCGTCAAGCCTCACCAGGCCTGCGATCAGGTGGTGCTTGAAGTCGAGGGCGAGCAACTCGCTGCGCTATTTCCGCCGCCAGGCCAAACTCCTGGGGGCGCCGCCGGCCGCACGCCAGCAATGAACAAACTCAAGCAGATCGCCCTGGCCATGCACAACTTTCACGATACCAACAATCACTTTCCCGACGCGGCCAGCCGCGACCCAAACGGCAAGGCCCTGTTGAGCTGGCGCGTTCACGTGCTCCCTTACCTCGAAGGGGGCGAGGAACTCTACAAGGAGTTCAAACTCGACGAGCCCTGGGACAGCGACCACAACAAGCAGTTGATCGAACGGATGCCCGACATTTATAAGCTGCCCGGCAGCAAAGCGGCGGCCGGCAAAACGTGCGTCGTGCTCCCCGTGGGCGAAAAAACCGTCTCCCCGAAGGGCAAAGGGCTACGATTACGCGACATTACTGACGGCACTTCGAACACCATCCTGATCGTCGACGCCGACGACGACCACGCGGTGACTTGGACCGCGCCCGAGGATCTCAAGTTTGATGCGGAGAAACCCAACGCCAACCTCAGCACGCGCTACGGCGAAGGTTTTTTGGCCGTGATGTGCGATGGTTCGGTGCAGTTCTTCGAATCGAGCATACCGGTCGAGACTTTGCGCGCGCTCTTCACGGCCAACGGCCGCGAGCCCGTTAGTCGGCCCTAGTTCGCTGTAACGCGCCAAAAGTGCATGGCAATTCTCAAATAGCCCACTCTCCGCAAGCGACGCCAATCTCCGTGAAATCGGCCTGCTGGCATCGCTGTTCTCCTGCCATTAATGCTGCACTGCGCTCGCCATCTTGGCTGCGCGACAGTATGCTGCACCGTTAGGGGTACCGATTCTCTGGCCGGCAGCAGACCCATTGAGGGGGGCCTGTCGCGATCGTCGCACCCCCCGCGACGTCGCTCGTCTCCGTGTTTCTCAGCCGGTCTCAAGGATCATCGCGCCACTTGTGCCAGCCGGGGTCATCGCCCTGGCGCCGTTTCGCGCGAGCGGGTTTACATCGCCCCCCAAGGGCAAAAGGAGTTGCTATGCGCAACGGTCAGACGGCGACACTTCAGCACGCGCCCGCGGCGCTTGGCCGCCAAGTCCTGGGCACTGTGCAATGGGGTCAGGCGCTGTCGATCGGCATAATTCACCTGCTGGCACTGCTGATCGTGCTCCCCTACTTCTTCAGTTGGACGGGCGTCGCCGTCTTCGTGTTCGGGCTGTTGGTGTTTGGTCAGGTGGGGATCCCCATCTGTTATCACCGGCAACTGACCCACCGCAGCTTCCGCACCGCGAAATGGCTCGAGCACTCGTTCGTCACGCTCGCCTTGTGCAGCGCGCAGCAAACGCCCGCCAAATGGGTCGCCTGGCATCGCAAGCACCATAACATGTCCGACATGCCCGAAGATCCGCACAGCCCGCTGGTGAGCTTTTTCTGGGCCCACTTGGGCTGGCTGTGCGTCGACGATCGTCACAGTGCCGATTACTCGTTCTACGACAAGTACGCCCGCGATATCCTCGAAGACCCGTTCTACTACTACCTTGAGCGGCATCGCGCGACGATGGTCTGGATCTACCTGGGGCACGCCGCGCTCTTCTTCGCGGTGAGCCTGGGCATCGCCTGGGCAGTGCTGGGCAGTGGCGCGGCCGCCTTGCAACTCGCGCTCAGCGTGCTGGTGTGGGGCGTGATCGCCCGCACTGTCTACGTCTGGCACATCACTTGGAGCGTCAACTCGCTCTCGCACCTGCACGGCTACCGCAATTTTGAAACCGGTGACGACAGCCGCAACAACTGGTTCGTCGCTCTGATCACTGGCGGCGAGGGCTGGCACAACAACCACCATGCCGATCAATCGGCCGCCACAGTGCAGGTCCGCTGGTGGGAGTTCGACCTGAACTACTACGTCATCAAAGGCCTGGAGCGCGTGGGACTGGCCTCGCACGTGGTGCCCGGCGCGGAGCGCCGTCGCCAGGAGCAAGGTCGCGTCGATGCGCGCATCGTGAGGACCGCGGCCGGCCCGACGGTCACCGTGATCGACTCGCCCAGGACGCCAGCGGACGCATCGCTTGCGGAGCACGAAGCTGCGGCGATCACCTCGCAATCGATCGAGTGCGAAGAGCCAGAACTGGTGACGCCGGTTGTGGAGTAACGCTCGCCGACCCGCAGCCGAACGCGTTCTTCGTATCGATCGGCTACTTGTTATGGATCGCGACGGTCGTCGTACTCACGATATCAAACGCCACGTGCCCGGTGTCGGTCAATGCCAGTCGAAAGCGCGTCTCGCCGCCGGCGTGTGAAACGTGAATCATGTCGTCGGAACTCGTCGGCGAGAGTTGCTGCCTGATCCAGATCAGGACCATCGTCCATAATCTGCCCGGCAGAGCGTCGACGGCCTGCTCCGCGCCGGCAATCCGCATCACTGGCCGAACGCCCCCATACTCGCCAAAGGGTTCGAACACGAGGCGATCCGCGCCGTGATCGATCGCCCATCGCAACAGCGCCCCAACTACGCGCTCCGTCGGCCCGCTGGCCGCCAGCTCTTCCAGTTGTGGCGGCGACAGGGCATCCCATCCGAACATGTTCGACCCCCTTCGCCAGGCAAAGCTTATCGCACGGCACACTCGCCCAAATCTTGTCGTTTCGCAGCCGGCGTCTTGCTGACTCCCCCACCCGATATCAGAATACCAGCCGGATTCGCTCACGGGGCGATACCAACCCGCTACTTTGCGCACACTCCGTTCACTCGTTTCGCGGAAAGACTACTACTATGGCCAAGAAAATCTTTATCGGTCTCGGCGTGTTCTTGGGCATCCTGGCCCTGTTTGCGATTTTTGTCGCCATGCAGCCCGATGAGGTCACCGTCGAGCGGTCGACGACCGTCGCGGCCCCGCCTCAGGTGGTCTTCGATCAGGTGAACAACTTCCACAAATGGCAAGCCTGGTCCCCTTGGGCGAAGCTCGATCCAGCGGCCAAAAACACCTTTGAAGGCCCCGACTCAGGCGAAGGAGCCAGGTTCAGTTGGGCCGGCAACGATCAGGTCGGCGAGGGGCGCATGGCGATTGCCGAGAGCCAGTCGCCCGAGCACATCAAGATCGATCTCGAATTCATCAAGCCGTTCCCGGCCAAGAACGTCACCCTCTTCAAGTTCACGCCCGAGGGGGACGGAACCAAGGTCACCTGGAACATGTCAGGCACGAACAACTTCGTCGGCAAAGCGATCTGCCTGTTCATGAACATGGACACGATGGTCGGTGGCGACTTCGAGAAGGGGCTCGCCGAAGCAGAAGCGAACGGCGCGCCATCAGCCGAATCGAAACCGGCCGACGCCGCGGCCCCCCCAGCGGAACCCAGCACGGAACCGGCCGCGAGCCGCGCGCCGGCAACCGAACCCGGGGCGCCAACGGAACCGTCAACCGAACCGGCCAACCCGTAGCTCGCTGCAGCGACTAACTCACTGCGTCCCCGCCGGCACACCAAGCTCCAACGATCGTCCACCGCGGATCACGCTCACGGTCAGCCCCTGATCGAGTGGCAACTGCGCGAGCAGCCGGTGCAAGTCGTCGGCGCCGGCCACCACGCGCCCCGACAAGCCAACGATCCAATCCTCGGCCCGCAAGCCTGCGGCGGCGGCAGCGCTCCCGGTTTCAATGTCGATGATCTCGACGGCCGTGTCGGTCAGCAGATCGAGCTCGCGCACCTGGGCGCGCGGTATCTGAATCGTGGTGACCACGATCCCCAGCTTGCGCCGCCGCACTCGACCGTGCGCCATGATTTCGCTCACCACCCAGCCGGCCGTGTTGCTGGGCACCGCGAAGCCCAAGCCCTGCGCCATCGCGATGATGGCTGTGTTGATACCGATCACGCGTCCGCGCGAATCGACCAGCGGCCCTCCCGAGTTGCCCGGGTTGATCGGCGCCGAATGCTGAATGATGTTCTCGATGAGTCGGCCGTCTTGCCCGCGCATGCTTCGCCCGATGGCGCTGGCCACGCCCGTCGACACTGTGGAATGAAAGCCCAGCGGGCTTCCCATCGCGATCACCAACTGGCCGACCCGCACGGCCGCCGAGTCGCCAATCGCCGCGTAGGGCAGATCACGCGACGCCAGCCGCAGCACGGCCAGGTCGGTCGCCGGATCGTCGCCGACGACCGCGGCGTCGACGTGGTCGCCATCGCTGGTCTGCGCGACGAGCTTCGTTCGGCCCCCCACCACGTGGCTGTTGGTGAGCGCGTACCCGTCGGGCGTGATCACAAAGCCGGAGCCCGAGCCGCCGCGGCGCTCATCGCGCGGCCCGCTCATGCTCACCACCGCCGGCGAGACCGTGTCGACGACGTTCACCACCGCTCGCGAGTAGGCATCTAAGAGGTCGGTGTCATCAGTCGCCGGCCGGGCGGGCTGAGCGGCGCCGTGCGCCGGCTCCGCCGCGTCGCCGTTGTGAATCCATTTCCAGGAAGCTGAATCGAAGCGTCGGTGTGCCATCGCTTTTTCCGCAAAGATGTTCCGCAAAGAGACTGTCGCTAACGTCATCCGGCCGAATTATAGGCGCGGGCCCAAACTCCCCCCACTTGCGCCAAGCTGAACCTGCCCGATCGCGCCGCCTGACGGGGGACTGCGGAGACCCGCGCCCGCTGACGCTGCTCGTCGTAAAGCACGCAGGCGAAAAACGATTCGCGTTTGGCCCGGCCGGCCGCTATCGTAGCGCGATCCTGCCGGCGCACCGTCGCAGGACTCTTTGTTTCGAGGGGGGCGGCCCGCCGGCCATTCGCGTGACGACCGAACCGCAAGACAAGACTGCTGCCACAGCCATTGCACCCGCCGACGCAGGCTCCGCCGCATCGCCCGGGCCCAGCGGACCGCACGGCAAGACCCAAGCGCACGAGCAATCGACCGTCTGGTCGCTGTGGTTGATCTACGGCGCGTTCTACTTCTGCCGCACCAACCTTTCGGCGGCGGTGCCCGGCATGCAGCAGTCGCTCGAAGCGGGCGGCCTCGGCCTCAGCGGTGATCAGACCGGCTCGATCCTCGCCGCCCTCAAATTGACCTACGGCGTCGGGCAACTCCTCAACGGGCAACTGGCCGAACGCTTCTCGCCGCGCAAGCTGCTGGCTGCCGGCATGTTCGGCTCGGCCGCGCTCAACGTGCTGTTCGGCTTCAGCACCGGCTTCTACTTCCTGCTCTTCGTGTGGGCGATCAATGGATACTGCCAGTCACTGGGCTGGCCTCCCACGGTGCGCGTCGTCGGCAATTGGGTGCCCGCACTCCGCCGCGGCAAAGCCATCGGCATCATCGGCACCGGCTATCAGGTGACACTGGGACTCACTTACTTCATCGCTGGGCAGTCGGTCGATTGGTTGGGCTGGCGCGGGGCCGTGCTCGTGCCGGCTGGCATTCTCGCCGCGGCCGGTGTCTTCATGCTGTTTTGCTTGCAAGATGAGCCCGCGGAAAGCGCAGCAACGCGGTCCGATTACGGCGCGGCCACGACCTCCAGCTCCACACGGCTGCCAATCGTCTCCACCTTGTTGCTGACGTTCTCCAACCCAGCGCTCTGGCTGTTGGGCATCGCGCTGGGACTGCTGAACGCCTGTCGCTATGGCTTCATCGATTGGGGCGTGTCGCACCTCGTCGAAGTGCAGGATGCGGCCGTGAGTAAAGCGACCCTTAACTATGTGGTGCTGGCGATCGGCGCCGTCGCGGGTTCGTACCTAACCGGCTGGGCGACCGACCGCTTTTTCGGCGGACGCCGGGCACCGGTGATCTGTGTGCTGCTGGTGCTGTTGTCGGGGCTGACGCTGCTATACGAACGTGCCGCCGCGGTGAGCGTACCGGCGACGGTCGTGCTGCTGGTGTTGATCGGATTTTGCATCTACGGCCCGCAGGTACTGTTGGTCGGCACCGCGCCGGCCGACATGGCCCGGCATGGTACGGCCGCCGCCGCCGCCGGTTTCGTGAATTTCATTGGCTACATGGGAGCGGCCCTTGGCGACCGCGTCACGGGCCATTACAAGATGGCGGAACATGGCGGCTGGCAGGTGGCGATCTACATCTGGGCCGGCTGGGCGCTAGCCGCGGCAGTCGTCACGCTGATACTGTGGACCGCCACGCCCAGGCGCGACTGAGCGACAATCTGGCGAATCGACTGGTCAGCGCGCTCTCGTGCACGCGGCGCCGCACAACGTCAGTTCATTACACCGTCAGAGGAGCGACATGCAGGCGATTATCATCGGAGCCGGCCGCGGCGCGCGGCTCATGCCCACCACGGCCGACGCCCCCAAGTGCTTCGCCGAAGTGCGCGGGCAGCGAATCTTGGATTGGACGCTCGCCGCCTTCCGCGCGTCGGGCATCGACCGAATCGCCTTCATCGGCGGCTACCAGATCGAAAAGGTCCGCGACCAGTACCCCGAACTCGAACTGCGGCACAACGCCAACTGGCAGCAAAACAACATCCTCGCCTCGCTGTTTTGTGCCGAAGACCTGATGCACGAACCATTTGTCTGTGCGTATTCAGACATCCTCTTCACGCCGGCCGTCGTGTCACGCGTGCTGGCCAGCGATGCGGATATGTCGGTAGTCGTCGACACCGCCTGGAGCGAGCGCTATCTCGAGCGCACCGAACACCCGCCCGACGACGCCGAAAAGGTAACGGTCGCCGACGGGCTGGTCACCCGCATCCATAGGGCGATCCCGCCGGCTGCCGCGCACGGCGAGTACATCGGCGTCGCCCGTTTTTCCGCGGCTGGTGCGGCCCGCTTGCACGAGCACTATCGACGCTGCCGCGATAGATTCGCCGGCCAGCCCTTCCGCGAGGCGGCCACGTTCGAAAAGGCTTACTTGATTCACCTGTTCCAGGAGATGATCGAGGCAGGCGAACAGTTCGCCCACGTCGACACCCCCGGCGAGTACATTGAAATCGACACGCAGCAAGACTTCGATTACGCCCGAGCCAACTGGAAGTAGCGTCGTCGCACTGGAGCCTGACATGCTGTTCCCCACTTCGGTCGTCGGCTCGCTGCCGCGCCCCGACTACGTGAAGGACCTGGTCTTTGGCGAGGCCCCGCGCGATCCAGAAGAATACCGCCGGCTGATGCGCTCGGCCGTGGCCGCCGCCGTGGCCTTGCAAGAGTGCGCGGGGCTCGACGTAGTGACCGATGGCGAATGGTGGCGCAAGTCGTATATCGGCGTGATCGCCGAGCTGGCGCACGGCTTCGAGCTGGGACGTAACCCGGCCGATGGCCGCCCCTGGACGATCGTCGTCGATCGGCTGTCCCCCAAGCAACCGGGCTTCATCGCCGGCGAGGTCAAGCTCCTCAAGCAGCTCACCAATCGCAACATCAAGGCCACGCTCCCTTCGCCGGCGCTGTTAGGCGAACGCATGTGGGATGCCCAGCGCAGCAGCCGTGCGTATCCCACGCGCGACTCCTTCGTGCGCGACTGCGTGCCGATCCTGCGGCGCGAGTTGGAACTGCTGTGCGACGAAGGGGTGTCGATCGTGCAGATCGACGATCCGCACCTGTGCCTGTTCGTCGACGACGAGGTGCGCGCGACGTACGAGAATGCAGACCGCGCGGCCGATTTCGCGGTCGATATGGTCAACCAGGTCGTGCAGGGGGTCGAAGGCGTGAAGCTGGCCGTGCATTTGTGCCGTCGCGCGGGGGCCCGCGTCCGCGGTGAAGCCAGCTTCCACGGCGGCTATGGCCCGATTCTGCCGCAGCTCAACCGCCTACAAGTGCATCATCTGACGATGGAGTTTACCGCGCCCGAGGCCGGCGACATGGAAGTCTTCCACCACTTGCGCGAAGACTTCGAGATCGGGCTCGGCTGCGTGAGCTGCGCGCCGGGCGTGATCGACACGGCCGAGCAGATCTTCGCGCGTGTCGAGCAAGCGCTCGGCTACCTGGCGCCGGAGCGGATCACACTTAATCCAGATTGCGGATTCGCCCCCGGATCGGCGGCCGTGGTGAGCATCGACGAGGTCTACCAGAAACTCAAAAACGAAGTGGCCGCTGCCGATCGTCTACGCGAAAAGTACGGCTAATCAAGCTCCACGAAGAGTATTCTGTAGCCGGGGTCTGTGACCCCGGAGTTCACGGCGAATCTCCGGCCTCGACGAGGCCGGCTACATTTCTTCAACAGGTTGCTAGCTCCACGTAGCTTTGGCAACAGGATTGTACACATGAAACGCATTGCGAATCGTTTCGCGGCGCTGTGCATGGTTTTGGCGCTAGCGCTGGCGTCTTCGTCTTCCCTACGCGCCGCCGACGCGCCGGCCGCCGATTCGTCGGCCAAACCCCCCAACATCGTGTGCATTCTGGTCGACGATCTCGGCTGGGCGGACTTGGGCTGCTACGGCGCCGACCTGCACGAGACGCCCCATCTCGACCGGCTGGCAGCCGGCGCCCTGCGATTCACGCACGCCTGCACCCCCTCGCCGGTTTGCACGCCCACGCGCGCGAGCATCATGAGCGGAAAACACCCAGCGCGGTTGCACATGACGATCTGGCGCGAGGCGGCTGCCGATCAGCCCACCGATCGGCCGCTGCTGCCGCCGGTGGTCGAAGCCAATCTTCCACACTCCGAGCGCACGCTGGGCGAAGTGCTGCACGATGCCGGCTACGTCACCGCCCACGTCGGCAAATGGCATCTCGGTTCGGTCGGCCATTTTCCGGAAACGCAGGGCTTCGACGTGAACATCGCCGGCAACCATTGGGGCGCGCCGGCCACGCACTTCTTTCCCTATCGCGGTCGCTTTTTCGGCGAGGGGCGCTACGTACCGGGACTCGCCTTCGGCAAGCCGGGAGAATACCTGGCGGATCGCTTAACCGACGAATCCCTTTCCATCATGCGGAAGGCGGGGGACCGGCCGTTCTTTCTCAATCTGTGGCACTATGGCGTGCATTCGCCGATTGATGCCAAGCCGGCGGACATCGACCAATTTCGCGCCAAGGCGCGCCCCGAGTTGCACCATCAGAATGTCGCCTACGCCGGCATGGTCAAGAACCTCGACGACAACGTCGGCCGGCTGCTGGCGGCGCTCGACGAGTTGGGAATCGCCGACCGCACGCTTGTCGTCTTCTCGTCCGACAATGGCGGCTTCCTCGGCCCTACCGGTCGCGAGCCCGACCGGCCCGTGACCAACAACTATCCGCTGCGCTCCGGTAAGGGCTCGCTGTACGAAGGGGGGATTCGTGTCCCGCTCATCGTCCGTTGGCCCGGCGTGACCAAGGCGGGCGCGGTGTGCGACGCCCCCGTAATCTCGACCGATCTGTACCGCACGCTAACCGAAGTCGCCGGCGCGACACCATCGCTCGACGCAGCCCAACAGGTCGACGGCCGCAGCCTGACGCCCATGCTGCGCGACGCTAGCGCCACGATTGAGCGCGCGTTCTACTGGCACTACCCGCACTACTACTCAACAACGACCCCCGCCAGCGCCATTCGCGAGGGAGATTGGAAACTGATCGAATACCATGAGGATGGCCGCGTCGAGCTCTTCAATCTGACTGACGATCCCGGCGAATCGCACGATCTGGCGGCCGCCAATTCCGACAAAGCCACCCAACTGCGCGACAAGCTGCACGCCTGGCGCCAGGACGTGAACGCCCAAATGCCGACGAGCAATCCGGCTGTGTCGCAAGCACATTGACAGTCGCCAGTCTGCCGAATTGCTAGCGCGTAGCTATTCCGCCGCCGGCAAACTGTACTCGAGCGGCTCGTGCGCTTCTTCATCCGTCAAGCGAATCACCGGGTCGATCGAGATCTTGAGCAGCCTGATCTTGTTGCGCAGGCTGCCACGCGTGATCCCCAAGATGCGTGCGGCCTGCGATTGATTGCCGGCCGTGTGCCGCAGCACGCGCGTCAAGAGCGCCCGCTCGACGTGGGTGAGCGTTTCCGCATACAGGTCTTGCGAATCGTACAGCCGGCCCTCGATAAACGACTCGAGTTCCACCGCGTGACCGTTGGCACGCACCGCGGCCGAGGCCTCCGCGCGGTTGTTCTGCCGCACTTCGGCCGGCAGAAAGTCGGGCAGTAGCACCGGCCCCGTGGCCTGCAAAATGGCCTGGCGCAACACGCTCTGTAGCTCACGAACATTGCCCGGCCAGCGATAACGCACGAGCACATCGAGTGCGTCGGGCGCGATGTCGTTCACCGATTTGTCGAGCTCCTTGGCGAACAACCGCAAGAAGTGCTCGACCAGCACCGGGATGTCCGCTTGCCGCTCGCGAAGTGGTGGCAATTTGATCGTGTAGCCGTTCAAGCGGTAATAGAGGTCGGCGCGAAACGTCCCGTCGGCGACCATCTGCTCCAGATCGCGATTCGTAGCCGCGATGATCCGCACGTCGGTCTTGATGGTTTCGTTTCCGCCCACCCGCTCGAAACGCTGCTCTTGCAACGCTCGCAGCACTTTGCTCTGCACCAGCGGGCTCATGTCGCCCACTTCGTCCATGAACAACGTGCCGCCCGAGCACTGCTCGAACTTGCCGATGCGTTTTAGATCGGCGCCGGTGAACGAGCCCTTCTCGTGGCCGAACAATTCGCTTTCGAGTAGGGCCTCGGGGATCGCGGCGCAGTTGACCGCCAGAAAGCGGCCACTCGCGCGCGGCCCGTGTTGATAAATGGCCCGGGCAACCAGCTCCTTGCCGGTGCCACTTTCGCCGGCGACCAGCACCGTGACATTCTGCGAAGCCACGCGTCCGATCGCCTTGTAAACCTCTTGCATGGCGGGGCAGCGGCCGACGAGTGAATCGGTCGAGCTCGCGCCTTCGTTCGACATAACGCCGACCGGCACGGTCATGAAGCGGCGAATCACGAGAGCTCGTTCGACAAGGCGGCGAATCTGTTCGGCCTCGAGCGGTTTGAGCAGGTAGTCGTAAGCCCCCAGCTTCATGGCTTCGATCGCCGTGTCGCTCGTGCCGCTGGCGGTGATGAAAATCACCGGGACCTTCGGGTCGGCCTGAATCAGGCGATGGAACGTCTCGAGCCCCGATTCGTCGGGCAGCATCACATCGAGCATCACCACGTCGGGCGACTCCGCCCGCAGTTGCGCGAGCCCTTCGGCGGCGGTCGACGCGCCATGCACGGTGATGCCGGTATCGGCCAACACCTGCCTGAAGATCTGCAGTACCGCTCGATCGTCATCGATTACGAGTAGGGAAGACATCGCTGGTTTCTCCTCTTCGTTATCCGCCGCTGCCCGTGATTGATCGGCGGAATTGCCCGGTGGCCGTTGCCCACGCGGCGGATCAGGCTTAACGCCCCGACTGCTGCCAATGGGACCTGGTCGCTCAGAGTGCATCTGCCATGCCGATTCGGCGCGATCGGGCTAGATGTGTCCGCCGTATCTCAACTTACGTCCGTTCACCCAGCGGGCTCAAGCACCGATCTCCGCTGCTTGCACCATTCCTGCCCCACAGGGATGTACCGCCAATAACCAGTGCATTCATGGGACGCATCACACCGATGTCCTGATCGCTCGGAGATCAATCTGATCGACTTGCAAGCACACCAGGGGGTATTGGATCGCTTCAGAATCCGCAGGAACAGAGTGTACTTAAGATTTTCGCCATCCGTTCCAATCCCTGGTCACGCTTCAAGACGTACAATTTCGCCCGCGCGATTGCCCACCACACCACCCATCTTGGGGATATTCGTTGTCTAAGCAGCAATCAATTGGTCACAGGCTGACCAATCGCACGAACCTGAGGACTGGGGAGCTGCGCTCTCCGCGCCCAGGTCGCTAGTCAGGGCAACGATTGGTATGGAAATGGCTTGTACCTGTGAAAACTTCACAAACCTTCCCTGGTGGCTCACCGAGGCGCTGCGTCAATTTCCGGCGTCACGCTGGACCAAAAGTTAATGTACTACTCGCGCAAGCACGCCTCCCCCCCAGGATCTGCCAGCCGTAGTTACCAAGCGCTTAAGGTCGAACCTTCCGCAATGGCAGTTGACGCACAACCGCTGAGAATCCTCATTGCCGACGATACGCCGGCCAATTTGCATTTGGCAGTAAGTGTCCTCAGCCAGCGCGGTCATGATGTCCGCACAGCCGCCGATGGTTGCCAGGTCTTGGCCGCCTTCCAATCCCACCCGTGCGATGTCGTCTTGATGGATGTCCACATGCCGGAGATGGATGGTCCGTCGGCCACGCTCGCCATCCGCGAGTCTGCCAGCGAACGAGCCGCGCTCGTCCCGATTGTCGGTATCTCGGCCTTTACCGACCTGGGAGATCGTCGCCACTACATGCTCTCGGGCATGGATGGCTTCCTTTCGCGACCTGTTGAGCTCGGGCACCTCTTCGACGTCGTGGAAGGTCTGGGGCGCGCGTTGCTACCGCGACCCGAGATCGTCAACAACACCTCGAACGATCTAGCAAGAGCCCAGGCGGCCGGCAGCACGTCGGCTTTGGCAGTCGACGGTCCGCTCGCCTTGCTGCGATGTGGCGGCGACTGCGAATTGTTTCGCCAGTTGGCCGCGGCCTTTGAACAACGAGCCCTGTGGCTACTTGCTGAAATCCGTGATGCAATGGCCTCGCAGCATCCCAGCGCGGTCCGCTCGGGCATTCAAACCCTGGCCCGCCTGGCGGCCACTTCGGCAGCGGGACCGTTACTCGACAAATGCCAGTCGCTCGCCGCCGCGACCGAGTCGCCTGGCCTACGCGGCGTGTCGAAGCAATCCTCGGGCTTGTCGAACGAGATCGAGATCGCGGCCCGCGAACTTGGGCACTTCAGCGCCACGCTCTCGTCTGATTCGATCTCAGTCACGTAGGCTCTCAAGCGCCAACAGGCGACTGGAACGGTCCCAGGAGCTTGGGGCCGGGGCACCCGAGAGCGGCAAGGCATGGCGGCGCGATCGCATACGCGCCGGGGGGAAGCTCGCCGCTAACGCCGAGCTTCGACCCCCGCCGCGCGATGCGGCGCAAGACAATCCATGGATCGCGCCCGCGCGAATCCGTAGCGCGCGTGTTCGGGTCTACTCGCCGCCCGACAATTTGCGCTAAACGGCTAATCCAGTTGCGACCGTCGATCGAGCCCCAGGTCTGCTACGTGTACCTGCGGGGGAATCCAACGACCGCACTTGCGTACCGCTCGCTTCGCCCGCTCTTTCGGCGTCCAGTTCGCCCGTATCTGCTGGCACATGGAGGCCACCTGACGGGACGATGGGATAAAGTGAGCTGCTGTGCCTCGACGGTCCATGACGATTTCTCCATTACTTAAAGGTCAAATCGCGCGGTCGGATCCCCTGAAGCCGCCAGCGCCATCTCCAAATCACAAGCCAGGCAACACGAGTCGTTCAACCGGTTTGTCCGTGGATGCGCTCGATGTCATCGGGGGTCAGGCTGCCGACAGCCCACACCGTCGAATCGTCGGGTTCGTCGTCGAGGATCGCGGCGACGAATCCGGCCGCCCGTTGCTGGCCGAGTTCCGCTCGCTGCCGGCGTTCCGGTCGACTCCAGCATCGCTGCACCCCATCCACACGACGGTGCAAGTCGGCGCTCCGCATGACGATCTCCTCAAGTTCTGTGTTCGCCCCGCAGGGCGAAGCTGGTCGTTTCCGGAAAAGCCCCTTGAATTCGTTGCCACCGGCATAAGCAAAGTGCGCGCCATCGCGTACCAACTCGGTAAACTGCCCGCAAAGCCGCGTTTTTTTCAGCAATGGCGAGAGTTCTCACCGATCGCGGGCGTGGGCCGCCTGCTTCCAGACCGGACTCGGTGCGACCAATCGGCCACGGTGCGCATCCCTCTTGGTCATCGCGGGGCGATGCCTGGAATGCCACTGCCCTAGCCTGCATTTCTCACCAACTTCGTTGCGAGCGGAGTTAAGTGCTTGACTGGCAACGAGCAGGGTGGGGATCGACCGGAAGCGTATTGCTCATACGCTGAGGATCGAGACGCACTCTGCGACGAAGCCA
>Ga0163152_10005452_pt1 | contig 14944 bp, 10 predicted proteins | sample OliLakLV19MP8IB2_FD_148635 | JGI IMG/M metagenome (GOLD analysis project Ga0163152, IMG submission 148635) | Freshwater microbial mat bacterial communities from Lake Vanda, McMurdo Dry Valleys, Antarctica - Oligotrophic Lake LV.19.MP8.IB-2 | ecosystem: Environmental > Aquatic > Freshwater >... | reverse complement strand
GCTCCCTTACAGGTCCGCCACGCGCCTGAAGTTCGGCGACCACTGCCAGGGGATCCGGTCTGGCAGTCGTCACTTTCGGCAACAACCCCTCAGCCAACGCGTGCCACCCATTTCCGCCGAGCAAGGCAAACTCGTAGACCTGCATCAGGGTGCGTAGGCTCACCTGCGCCAAGTCAAGCTGCTCCAATTGGTGCAAGCTGAATGCGAGTGCTTTTTCGGCGGCTTCTCGGTCGGGGAACCGACCAATGCTTTCTGCAGCCTTGGTAAGAACTTCGGCCACCTCATCGGGCTTGAGCACTACCTTCAGGACGAGCGCGCGACTCTGAAAAGCTTTTGACTGCGGTGTTTCAGGCAGGAAATTAGTGAGCAAAATAATTTTACCCGCAAAGGTAAATTCTGGAATATCAACCTTCGACGTAGTGCTACCCCACCGCACAAATCGGGGTGAGTCGATTTCGGAGCCAGGACAGCCCGCGGCACACAGGAGGCTCATAGCAACAGGGCTGTGGAGCAGTCCGGCCGTATCAGCAAGGACGACGATGCTGTCTTCACCGCTGTTACTATACAGGGCATTGTAAAACGCCAAAGCCGTTGAGGAAGAACCCAAATGCGTCGCTTCCCTATCAGCGCGACGTAGGCCATCATTGACGCTGGTTGTTTTGCCGATTCCCGACTGCCCGAGGACAGCGAGTGCGTGAAAATGTCTGCTGCGCAGAAGAATATTTACATATGACTCGATTTCGAGCAAATGGCGCATGGGTTGCTCCGAAGGGTGCAAAGTGCAACTGCACTTTCTTGGGTGCCTCAGTCGATTTGCCCAAGCAAGCTTCACTTCGCCGACTCGCATCAGTGACACATGCACCCGTAATCCGCTGCGGACTAATAATGTTGCGTGAGCCAGAGGTTTACATCAGCCGCACAGGGCAGTTCGGGGAAGAGGAAGACCCGGCAATTGCAGAATGTCTTGGCATCATTGGTCTTCAAGACACTCCTTCACTCGAGTCTGCGCACGCCTGCGACGGTGTGTGGTGTGTTTAAAGTTAAAGAGGCGCATATGCCGGGAGCTAAAGTGCGTGCAATAGCAAACCGACCGATACGGATCTCGGCTGTTGCAAGGGCAACGAATGTTGGAGACCTCGTCGTCCTTCCTAGCGTAAAGGCGTCCCAGCCTGCCTTGACCGGGGTGTCGGGGCCCTCCGCCTGCAATACGGTCGGCGGCAGACTGCGACGCGCGCAGCAAAAGAGTGCCACATGAAGCTGGTCCAGAACACAGGCGCCGACAGGGTCATTGCCTTATTGCGCCCGCAACTTACTACAGGGCGTCAGTGTGACATTGTCACTTCGGCAATCTCTGTGTTCGCCTTCTCTGAACTGCTTCGTGAAATGATGACGCTGGGGCAATGCCGCCTAGTTTTGCCGCCGGCGCCGGCTGACCTCTCCCTGCTGGGCAGTGATGCCGACCGGGTCGCACGCAACCGCCTGCAGTCGAGGTGGCTGGCAGGAAAGTTCTCGCAGTGGATCAATAGCAAGGCCGTGGTGCGGCGGGCCGTTGGTGTGATACCGCAGGGCGCATTTGTCTTGCGCGATTCCGAAGCACGGCCACTTCAAGTGCTGCACGGATCTCTAGCGTTCACCACCGATGGACTCGGCCTAACCCCAGGTAACCCTTTGAACCTAATCCAGGCGTCAGAGACGCCCGAAGAAGCCCAGCACCTCAGTCAGTGGTTTGAGTTCCAGTGGGCAAGTCTTGCGGCCGACCCTGGACACAAGACCGCCCTTATCAGGGACATTGAATCGCTGGCGGCTCATCGAGCCCCGGCACTCGTCTACACTCTTATCTTGCACCACCTCTTCCGCGACCGTGGCAACGACCTCGACGAAGATCGGATCATCAAATCCGCTACCGGCATCCACAATACGGCGGTCTGGAAAAAGCTCTACAAGTTTCAGCGCGATGGCGTCGTCGGTGCTATCGAGAAGCTGGAGCGGTTCGGGGGGTGCATCATTGCCGACAGCGTTGGCCTTGGTAAGACCTTCGAGGCGCTCGCGATCATTAAGTATCACGAGCTGCGGAACGATCGGGTGCTGGTATTGGTTCCCAAACGTCTGCGCGAAAACTGGACGCACTATAAGACAAATGATCGTCGCAACGTCCTCGCGCCCGACCGTTTCAACTACGACGTTTTAAACCATACCGACCTTTCGCGCGACGGCGGGCTTTCTGGTGATATTGACCTCGCGCATGTCAACTGGGGCAACTACGACCTCGTTGTCATCGACGAGTCGCATAACTTTCGAAATAAGAAGACGCCACGCGTCGGCAGCGAGACACGCTATGATCAGTTGATGCGCAAAATCATTAAGGAGGGCGTCAAGACACGTGTGCTGATGCTATCCGCTACACCGGTCAACAATCGCCTAGCCGATCTGCGCAATCAAATCGCCTTTGTCACCGCAGGAGACGACGCTGCACTTCGTGATCATGGTATCAGCAGCATCGATAGCACAACGCGCCTAGCGCAAAAGCAGTTCAACCTGTGGCTCGATCTTGATGATGCTGACAGAATACCCTCGCGTCTTATCGAGATGATGGGCTTCGATTATTTCACACTACTCGACCTGATTACTATTGCCCGCTCGCGCAAACACATCGAGAAATATTACGGCACATCTGAAACGGGCCGATTTCCAGATCGGCTTCGGCCGATTAACATCAAAGCCGATGTCGACCGCGCCGGAGAGTTCCGTTCTATTCGAGCAATCAACGACGAAATCCGTCGGCTGAACCTCGCATCCTACGCTCCACTTAGGTATGTGCTGGCGCACCGGCAGGCCGCCTATGACAAGAAGTACAGCACCGAAATTCGAGGCGGCGAGGGCATCTTCCGGCAGGCCGACCGCGAGGAAAGCCTGATCCACCTTATGCGAGTCAACGTACTCAAGCGCATGGAAAGCGCCGTGCCGTCGTTCGCACTTACTGTCCAGCGCCAACTGCACGACGTGGACGCTACGCTGGCCCGGATCGATAGCCACGTCGAGGAGCTGGAGGAGTTCGACATCGAAGGTCTGGATCTAGACGATCCTGCCTTCGAGAGCCTCCTCGTAGGACGAAAGGTGAAGGTGCTGCTTAAGGATATGGACCTCATCCGCTGGAAACAAGACCTGACTGAGGATCGAAACCGTCTTGCGACGCTCCACGAGGCGGCAGCTAAGGTAGATGCTTCGCGTGACAATAAACTTTTGAAACTGCGGGAAATGATTGAACACAAGTGCCTCAATCCGATCAACCCCGGCAATCGCAAGGTCATTGTCTTCACAGCCTTTGCCGACACTGCTCGTTACCTTTACGATCAACTGGCTCCGTGGGCTAAGGCTAGCATTGGCATCGACACCGCGCTTGTCACCGGCTCAGGTAGCAACCAGACTACGCTTGCCGGTCTGCGCAAAGATCTGTCATCGATTCTCACGACATTTGCCCCCAGGGCCAAGGAGCGCCCCGAGAACTTCGCGAGTGAGGGCGAACTGGACCTGCTCATCGCCACCGATTGTATCTCCGAGGGCCAGAACCTTCAGGACTGCGACTGGCTCATCAACTATGACATCCACTGGAACCCGGTGCGCATCATCCAGCGCTTCGGCCGCATCGACCGCATCGGCTCGCCCAATACGCGCATTCAGCTCGTCAATTTCTGGCCCAACATGGAACTGGAAGAGTACATCAACCTGGAGCAACGAGTCAGTGGACGCATGGTGTTACTTGACGTCTCTGCCACCGGTGAAGAAAACCTGATCGAGCAGGACTCTGGCAACCAAATGAACGATTTGGAATACCGCCGCAAGCAACTGATGAAACTCCAAGACACAGTGATCGACCTCGAAGACTTGTCCACCGGCGTCTCCATTACCGATTTGACACTCACGGACTTCCGAATTGATCTGGCGCAGTATATCAAAGCGCATCCCGGCCTGCTCGAGAGTCAACCTCTCGGTACCTGCGCGGTCACAACTACTTCCGAGACCGAAATCTCACCGGGCATCATCTTCTGCTTGCGCGCCGAGGGCAAAGCGGCCGCTCGCAGTGCAGAGGTAGGCTACCCGCTTGGTGTCCACTATCTTGCGCACGTAGGCGACAATGGCACGGTGCTGCTGCCCTACACGCAGGCTAAACAAATTCTAGATAGGCTCAAGCGCTTGTGTCTGGGAAATGAGTTACCCGACGCAGGCGCCTGCGACCGCTTCGACAAGGTGACAAAGCAGGGAGAAGACATGCGGGCGGCTCAACGCCTGCTCGCCGCCGCCGTGGCCTCCGTCGCTGGCAAAAGCGAGGAGCGCGCTGTCGCCAGCCTATTCAACCCCGGCGGCACGCATGCCATTAAGGGTGAGTTCGCGGGCATTAACGACTTCGAGGTCATTGCCTGGCTTGCCGTGCTGCCGAAGGTAACAGAATGAACGGCGACAGGCTGATAACTGCCCTCGACCTACCCGCCGGCAGCCACGTGGATAAACGCGTCCCCAAGAAGCTACTGCTAGAGAATAGTGTGTCCACGGCAGCGGACAAGCGCCTAATCAACGACGGTCTCGCAGAGCTGCAGTGGCTGGCGGTGCTTAAGCCCACAACTATCGGCGTACAGATTTATCACGACGCGGTTCGGGAGTATCTTGAAATTGCCGTGCTGCGCCAAATCCTAAGGGTTCAGGCTAAATCGAGTCGGCTGATAGAACTCGTGCACCGGGCTGTGCCCTACCCGCTTCTGCTGATTTCGGAGCAGGAGGGGCGGACAGGTCTTTCGGCAACGCACAAACGCTTTTCGCAAGGCGTGGCTGGCGAGATTGTACTAGAGGGTGACATTGTTATCGTTGAGTGGGGCGTGGAGCATGATGACAGTTGCTGGCGCGCTTTCTGTGATGCCCTGGCGCTAGGTAAACAGCCACGGACCTCACTATACGCGCTGTATCAAAGCTGGATAGACACCCTGGTGGCGCTTCAGGCCGCACGAATAACCGGCAAATTTGCGATCGCTGCTAACTCAGAAAGCGCCTTGGCCCGACGCGATGCGCTAAAAGCATGCGCACCGATCGAGTCGGAGATCCGTCGCCTACGTAACACCGCCGCGAAAGAGAAGCAGCTGGCGCGGCGGATAGAATTGAATCTGGAACTGAAACGCTTAGAGGCGGCTCTAACTGCCGCACACGCGAACCTGTGAAGCTAGGGGACACATTGAAAAAATTGACCGACTCTGAAACCAAGTCCCTTGACCTCCAGGCGGAAAACCTCGCGGCGCTTCGGGCGCTCTTTCCCGAGCTGGTCGCCGAGGGGGCGAACGGCGTGGGCGTAAATCTCGACGTGCTCAAGCAGCTTGTGGGCGACCTCAGTTTCACCGAGTCAGAGGAGAAATACGGCCTAAACTGGCATGGTAAACGCCGTGCGCGTCAGCTCGCCCAGACATCTTCCAACGGCACCCTCCGCCCCTACCCCGATGACAGCGTAGACTGGGATACCACCCAGAACCTCATAATCGAGGGCGACAACCTCGAAGTCCTAAAGATTCTACAAAAGAGTTATGCTAGGAAGGTTAAGCTCATCTATATCGACCCGCCTTACAACACCGGCAACGACTTTGTTTATCCCGACAATTTCCAGGACAGTATCAAAAACTACCTCCAGGTAACCGGGCAGGCGGAAGGCGGTCGAAAACTCAGCAGCAATACTGAAGCCAGCGGGCGGTTTCATACCGACTGGATGAACATGATGTATCCACGGTTGAAGTTGGCTAGAAGTCTTCTAAGCGACGACGGGGTCATTTTCGTCAGCATTGACGATGCAGAGATTAGCAACCTACGGACGCTATGTGATGAAATATTTGGTGCAGAAAACTTCTGCGGCGTGATAAAGCGCCGCGCGGCCAGAAAAACTGCATTTCTAAGTAAGCGAATGACGGACATGTGCGACTACGTGGTTGCATATGTGCGGTCGGAAGGCGCTGCCCCGCTCACATCTGGCCATGTCTCTGACGGAACGCGTCCTGTCCTTAATGAAGGCAACTCTATCGGCATCAGAATTTTGCGCGCTGAGAGTATAGCCAAATGTCGAGATGGCATATTTAAAGCGGGGAAGTATATAGCGAAAAGTATTGAATTTGAGTGTCTTGATGATTTACGGGTTATTGCCGGAAAGGTCGCTTCAGATGTTCGAATACGCGGGCCTTGGCGGATGAATCAAGATGTTTTAGACAAGACCCTTTTCGTAACGGAGAAATTTGCGCTTCGTAGAACATTACTGCCAGAAGAGTTGGAGCAAGCCAAGCTGCTCAACGACTTGCTGGATGATCCCACCTGTTACAATGAAATTGGATCGGAAGAGATCAAAGAATTGTTTGGCAAACGAGTATTTAGCAATCCAAAGCCTCGAAAACTCATTGAAAAATTGACGAATTCAGCTGGCGTAAAGAACCGAGAAATTGTACTGGATTTTTTCGCTGGCTCCGGTACTACCGGCCACGCCGTCATGGGACAGAACGGTGCTGATAGCGGCAATCGACGTTACATTCTAGTGCAACTGCCGGAACCGCTCGACCCAAAGAAAAGTGAACAGAAAGTTGCTGCGGATTTTTGCGACGAACTGGGAAAGCCTCGAAACATTTCCGAACTTACAAAGGAACGCGTGCGTCGCGCTGGCGCCAAGTTCAAAGCGGAAAACCCCGAGTGGCAATGCGACACCGGTTTTCGCGTTTTCAAGCTCGACACCTCAAACATTCGCGCCTGGAATCCGCAGCCTGAGCATCTGGAAGCCCAGCTTTTTGACCTACAGGATCATATCGTCGATGGCCGCACCGAACAAGACATCCTGTTTGAGCTTATGCTCAAGCTTAGCATTGACCTATGTGTGCCTACAGAAACCAAGCGGGTGAGCGGCGATGCGAATAACATGCATAACATGAAGGCTATCGGCAGCGGCTCGCTGATCGTCTGCCTCTCGCCAACCATCGCAAGGGCCGACGTGGAGCCGCTGGCGATGGGCCTAGTAGCTTGGCATAAGGAACTGAAGCCCGCCGGCGCAACAACCGTTGTCTTCCTCGATAGCGCCTTCGCCGATGACGTAGCCAAGATAAACCTTACAGCCATCCTCCAACAGCATGGCCTTTTAACTGTGAGAAGCCTGTGAGGGTGCAAGCATGAAACTCCACTTCGAACCTAACCTTGAGTACCAACTCCAAGCGGTTGAGGCAGTTTGCGGGCTGTTCCACGGACAAGAGATCTGCCGCACCGAGTTCACCGTCACGCATGACACTGCCAACAGACACGTAGCATTGTTCGAAAACGACCTTGGAATCGGCAACCGGCTGAACCTTTTGGACGACGAATTGTTGGCTAACCTGCACACTATTCAGCTGCGGCATGGGCTCGCTCCGTCGGTTTTGCTTGGGTCCAGGGATTTCACCGTAGAAATGGAGACCGGCACTGGCAAGACCTACGTCTATCTGCGTACCATCTTCGAGCTGAACAAACGATACGGCTTCACCAAATTCGTCATCTTGGTACCTTCGGTGGCAATCAAGGCAGGCGTCTATCATACCATAGCGACGGCAGCTGACCATCTGAAAGGCCTTTACGCAGGCGCGCCCTTCGACTTCTTCCTCTACGACTCTGGCAAGCTTGGGCAGGTGCGCAACTTTGCCACCAGCCCTGAGGTCCAGATCATGGTGATGACCGTTGGCGCCATCAACAAATTTGGCGACGAGCAGCAGACACAGACCGAGGAGGCTGGCGAAGGCAATCGGAGCGAAAAGTCAAAGAACGTGATGTACCGCCCCAGCGAAAAGATCGGAGGCGAGAAGCCGATCGACTTAATCCGGGCCACGCGTCCGATCTTGATCGTAGACGAGCCACAGAGCGTGGAAGGCGGGCTCGACGGAAGAGGCAGAAAGGCCATGGGGCGCATGAGTCCCCTATGCAACCTGCGTTACTCTGCGACACCTAAACATGCACATCACATGGTATTCAAGCTCGATGCTGTGGACGCTTACGAGCGTAAACTTGTAAAGCAAATCGAGGTGGCGGCGGCTCACGTGGAGGGCGGACACAACAGACCATATGTGCGTTTACTGTCTGTCAGCAACAAGAGGGGTGTCTTCACAGCGAGGGTTGAACTCGATTCAATGGCGGCGATAGGCGTGATCCGTAAAAAGGTCACGGTGCGGGATAATGACGACCTGGAAATGACCACTGGGCGTGCGGTGTATGCCGGTTGCCAAGTGGGAGAAATCAGGGTTTCGAAGGGCGACGAGTTTCTTGAACTTCGTTATCCAGGTGGCGAACAGTTCCTCCGCCTGGATCAGGCCTACGGCGACTTGGAGCCGCTAGCATTGCAGCGACAAATGATTAATCGGACCATTAAAGAGCATTTCGATAAAGAGAAACGACTGTCCCCTCAACACATTAAGGTTTTGACCCTGTTTTTCGTCGATGCGGTGGAGAAATATCGCACCTACGACGCCCAGGGCAACCCGCTGAAAGGTGACTACGCTCGCCTTTTCGAGGAGGAATACCTTCGCCTCGCCAAACATCCGGACTATCAAGCTCTCTTTGAAGATGTCGACCTGACCACCGCTGCCGGAGCAGCACATAATGGCTATTTCTCCATCGACAGGAAGAAGGTCAATGGCAAGACGGTAGAGCGACTCAAAAACACCCAGGGCACGACTCCAGCCGACAATGACACCTACAACCTGATTATGCACGACAAGGAGAGGCTGCTGAGTTTCGATACGCCGCTCAAGTTCATCTTCTCGCATTCCGCATTACGTGAGGGCTGGGACAACCCAAACGTTTTCCAGATTTGTGCGCTGAGAGAAATGTACACCGAGCAACAGCGTCGCCAGACCATCGGACGCGGTCTTCGGCTTTGCGTCAAAGCTGTTGGGAATGAGTTTATTCGGGTTCGCGGCTTCGAGATCAACACGCTGACTGTGATCGCGACCGAGAGTTACGAGCAGTTCGCCGAAAACCTTCAGAAGGAGATCGAGGAAGAGACCGGCATCCGCTTTGGCATCGTAGAATCGCATCAGTTCGCTGGAGTCACTGCGACCAGCGCAGGGGGCCAGCCTGCGCCGCTTGGCATCGAGGTGTCGAAAATCCTCTGGGATCATCTGAAGACTGCGGGGTTCATTGATGCGAAAGGCAAAGTACAGGACTGTCTTCGCACAGTTCTAAAGGACGGGTCTCTGACCCTTCCGGAGCCCTTTGCTGCCCAGTTGCCGCAGATTGCGGAAATCCTACGCAAGCTGGCTGGCCGTCTGGAAATCAAGAATGCTGACGAACGGCGGCAAGTGAAGTGCCGGCAAGCCGTGTTGCAAAGTTCGGACTTCAAGGCGCTTTGGGATCGCATCAAGTACGAGTGTTCCTACAGATTGCAGTTTGACAACGACAAGTTGCTGACAACCTGCATCAAATCTCTCGCAAATGCGCCGCCCATCGCAAAGACCCGCCTGCGATGGCGCAAGGCCGACTTAGCTATGGGACGAGCCGGCGTGGACACCAAGGAGACGAATACCTCCGCACCCGTGACTCTAGACGAGGGAGATATCGCGCTGCCCGACATCCTCACCGAGTTGCAGGACACGACGAAGCTCACGCGCCGCAGCATCCTCCGCATCCTCGCGGAGAGCGGCAGACTTGACGACTTCCGGCATAACCCGCAGCAATTCATAGAGCTAAGCACAGAGATAATCAACCGTGCCAAGAGCATGGCGCTTGTGGATGGCATCAGGTATCAGCGCACTGGCAACGAGTCGTTTTATACCCAACAACTCTTCGAGACCAAAGAGCTGTCCGGTTATTTCAGGTCAATGATCGACACCAACAAAGGCGTTCACGAGCAGGTGGTGTACCAGTCCGAAAACGAGCGCGCTTTCGCCGTCAGCCTTGAAGCAAATGAGGCGGTCAAGCTCTACGTTAAGCTACCGGGCTGGTTCAGAATCCCAACACCGCTTGGCCCTTACAATCCTGATTGGGCGGTGCTGTTGGAAAAAGACGGAACCAAGCGGCTGTATCTTGTCGTTGAGACAAAGACCAGCCTCTTTGCTGACGACCTTCGCGAAAATGAGAGCGCGAAAATTGCATGTGGCAAGGCCCACTTCGAGGCACTTGCCGTTGGCGAGACGCCAGCGCAATACGTCGTGGCGCGCTCGTTGGACGACTTATTTTTGCAGACGTGACACGCTAACCCGTTGCTGCTGCCACCAAGGGCGTTACCCGCTGCGTCGTCTGCCAAGACACCAGGACACGTTGCTCTTTATCAACATAGCTCGGCCCTGGGACAGATGAAGCACGCCCACAGTGCAGCTCGTGCAATCTTGTGCAGCTTCGACCCATTCCGCTGGTTCTTCGTGGGTTTCGGCGGGTCTCGCGAGCTGCGCATCATACTGATTAACGTATGTTACTTCTAATCTTTATTTACTGACGAAGAGACTCTTCCAGGTCGCGGCTTTTTGACTTGTGAGTTTGCTTCGGGAGGGCGAGACGGTCGCGGTAATAGAAATACATCCGCTGCTGGAGCCCGGTCGCTGCCATGAACCGAACTTGTTGCTCCCTTACCGGCCCGCCCCGCTCGTGAAGTTCGGCGACGATGCTCACGGGATCGGGCTTGCAACCGTCGCTTTCGGCAACAACCCCGCAGCCAGCCCCCACCCATCTCTCACCTCCGAGCGTGGCGAACTCATCGACCCGCATCAGCGTCCGAAGGCCCCCGGAAGAGGTCGAAGGTCCTCAAGCAGGGCCAGAACACACTCGGGACCGTCTTCCGGCAGCTCGTCGGCCCGGAAAACACTTCTCGTCGCTCGAGACCGAGCTTAAGACTTCTGCGACCTCCTCGGCCTTGAGATCGAGGCGTAATACGAAAGCGTGGCTTTGAAACGCTCGAGACTGTGGCGTTTTGGGTAGGAAGTTGGTAAGCCGAACCAGCTTGCCGGAAACGTGAATCTGGGACCGATACCTTCGTGGCCGCCGAACCTAACGATCCACACTAAGCAGCGGGACCGAAGAGTCTGAGTAACCTGCACCCCAAGAGGCCAATGGCGACGGAGTTGTGCATATCTTTGCAGTGTCTTCCGACACCACGATGCTATTTCCCAGCGCGGTTGCAGGAAAATGCACGGGGAGCGCGTTCAGGCAGTCCGGGCGTCAAACGCGATCTTTATCTTGCGGCACTGGGGCTCCGGTACCTTCAAGCGAAGCGTTCAAGAGCGACAAAGTATTGACAGGGCAATCAGATTCGGTACTTTCTCACGCAAGGTGGTTAACCTAAAGGCATGTTTGGATATCCACGCGTACAGCGCGCTGAAAAGAGGCTCTCAAAGAATCTGATACATATTGCAATGTTTCAGGTAAGGTACACTTCGTCTAACTCTTTTTTGCACATGCTCGCAGCCTGCAAAGATGACTTTGCGCGGTCATCAGGGTTGAACTTAGTTAACGATATTCAGTCGACTACATTTACTTTTGACGCGTCTTCGAATTTACCGGCAGCGAGATCATCCAGTCAGTCGACAGGATACGAGTTTTCGGATGCCGCTAAGTCAATGCATCTTGGCGTCACCACAGACGCTTTGACTTTTTCGATGGTAGGAAAGAACTATTCGACTTTTGATTTAGTTGCGGAGATGTTCATAAAAAACGTGACACCTTTGCTCTCACGTCTAGAAATTTCTGAGGTCTCAAGGATTTCTGTTAGGAAGATCAACCGAGTAGAAGTGACTGGCGAAAAATTTAGCCCGGTTGAAGCTATGAAACGGGTATTGAATCCCGTGTTGGTGGTCTCGTCATTGGGTTTGCCTTGCACAACGGACCTGAAAGCGAGCTTCGGGTCGTTCCAGGCCCAGCATGGTGACCATCGATTGATTTGCCAGTACGGCTTTTCCCCTGCTTCAGGCGAAAACCTGTTACCTTTCGTCACTTTGGACATAGATGCGCTCTTCGATTCAAACGGTACGAAAGTATCGGAGATAGTTAGCCGATTCACGACACTGAATGAAGTAGTATTTGATGTCTTTTGGTGGGGCATTTCGCCTAACCTATTAAGTGAAATTTCGGAGGCTTAAATGAACGCTGACGTCGGGACGATCGACCGCACCCGCAATGCGGATATTTCGGCTTTCGAGATAGTTGGTTCAAGTGTTGGTGATTCAAGGCTCTTTAGGGAGCTTTTGAAGCCTAAGCCATATGTGATTACCATTCCCGCAGATAACATTGAGTCTTCAGGCGATGACAGTAACGCTGGTCCTGTTCAGCTTGTATTGAAATCCCACTCGACGGTGGCGCAAGTACACACAAAGTTTGTTGACATGGGCCTGATAGATGAGCAACTGGCGGATCAACTCGATGTTGAGTTGGCGGTGAACCGCTCGCAAGGCTCGAGAATTCGGCGAATTGGACAGAAAGTAAGCTTCAAGTGAATCTGGGGGGTGGGTGCCGTGACGGCATGCTAGAGGCTAAACCCCAAACGGTTTACCAAAACGCTACAGGAGCGGGTTTGATGCAAGGGGACATTTTGTCCTCTGAGGCCATGGGAACGCTCAATGCGGACGACCCCGCCTCCCCTCCTTACTGGATGGTTATTACAAAAGATTGTGACCTTGCAGAGGTGGAGAAGACAGGTGTTGTCCTGCCGAGGAAACAACTGCTGCAGCTACTCCCGGTAGTCTCCCTGCCTAATGTTGTTCAGAAAATAATTTCGCTCCACAGACTCCGAGCTCAAGCTGAATTTGTCTATGTTAGGGCGAACATAAGACTGCTGCCTATGTATTGCGTTGAGTATATGTTCAGGGCTTTTCGGCTCAAGAAACGAGACGAGTTAGGGGACATCATTAGAGAAAGCCATTCACGGTTCGCTTATCTTCCCAAATCAACTGAACAGGGGCTTTTGCAACCTCACGTTGTAGACTTTTCTTTGGGTGTGTCATTTAGCTGCGAAAATCCTGATGATTACAAAAAGTTTTTAGCCGCAAAGCAAGTTCGTCTGACGGATCCTTTTCGTTATCGGGTTGCTCAGCGACATGCGGCTCACTTTTCCAGCATTGGTTTCGATGGCGACTTTTTGAGAAGTAGAGAGCACATTGCAGCCCTGGAAAAGGTCTGTCTTCCTAAGAAATCCTGACTGCTCGTGCAAACTCGTGCAGCTTGGTACGCTCTCGGTGGGTTTCCGTGGGTGTCGGCGGGTCTCGCGCTTCTTCGCAACCTCATGAAAATGTTAAATTATCGTTATCCTGTCTTTATGTTTCATTTTCGAACATCGAATCCCCCCCTCTCCGCCAGCCAGACTCAAAACCCGCCTAAACAGCGGGTTTTTCCGTTTTCAGAAGGCGTTTGCTACACACTGCTACACACTGCTACACGGGTCCGAACTAAGGGAGGCACGACGTGGGAATTAGTAGCAGGGATAGTCGAGTGTAACATTTTGATATGCTTAGATATTTTTATTTTATCAATGAACTGATACGTGTAGCCCACATTCCGCACCCCGTCTTGAAGTTTTCCTCTTTTTCGTCACGAGTGCGCCGTTGGCGCATCCCTGCCATAGATCCGGCGTACCGCCGGTGGAAAGAATTCCAGGATCTTTTCGCGCAGTGACGTGTTGTTCGTAATGATGGGAGGATGCCCTTCAATAGCTACGACTTGGATGTCCATGAATAGCTGCATCACCCAACGGAGAGTCGGCTTTGCGGTTGGCTTGTTGACTTGACTTGGCAGCGTCTCGTCGTTCGCTTTCAGCTGCTGTCGAAGCTCGAACTGAGCAACGTTGTAAACCATTAAGCAGAGCGTCATGACTGCCATGAGCGCCGCGATGCGGCTCGGATTCTTCAGGTAAATATCCGTCAGGCCGAATTCCGTTCCTTTCAGAAAGCTATGCGCGCGTTCCACATCTTGCTGGAGTTTGTACTCAGACAGCACGGTCTCGTCGGAAAGGACGCTCTCGTCTGTCTCGTTGGTCGCAAGGACGAAACGGCCTTTTTTGTTGAGAACCTTTTGAGCCGCCGCGACGTCGAATTGGACTCCTGTTACTTCGATGGTGTAGGGGAAAACTTGACGCGGAGTGTCTACTTTCGGGCGCCCCCGGTGACGATATGCCAACTGGGGGACAATTCGGATAGCGATGGGGTGAAAGGGATAGGCTTTCTGAACCTCCTCTAATTTTGCTCGTGCAAGGTCTTCAGTTGCGAAGTTTTTGTTCTCAAGATGCCACAGATCCGTCGCAAGCTTTTCTTCCTGTTTGTCGAGGCCGCGCTCGAAAGTTGCCTGTTCACGTTCAAAAGCTTGTTGCGAGAAAACAAGCAGCCACCGCTGCTTCATCTCTCAAAATTCACTGGCGTGGCTCGAAATTTGATAGCCGTTTGGAAGCACTGTCCACGCGAGATCTCCCTCTTCCTTGCCCACAAGTTCGCGGCACTCTTTAACGTTCTCTGGAACGCGAGTGACCCAGCGCAAATTATCAGCCGCCAAAAGCTTATCCTTGCTATACAGTGCGCTGTCGGCGATCCAGAGGAATTCGGGCGAATTTTTGAGCTCATCTTGGAAGGCACGCACGCGTGCAATCGTTTCGTGGAAGGAAGCTCGGTCCGATTTGTTGCCATCTAGAGTTTCACTCCAGATCGGCAGTGCGGCTTCGCCTGTCACCGTCAACGACAAGACAAATTGCTTGAGATCCTGTCGGTGGTCCTTTGAAAACCCATGCGTAATGCGCAACACGCCCTCCTGCTCGGGGGTATCGTATTGACCCTCAAGGCTGACGCTAGTCGTGTCCAGCCTTGCTGATGTTCCGAGAAGGCCTCGCTCCTGCCCGATTGCAAAGGCAATGCTGCAGGGCTGCTTCACACCCCTCTCCAGACCAAAGATTCTTTGGGGACATGAAAAAAGGGTGGCTTGCGTAAACCTCACCACACGAATATGACAA
>Ga0163152_10005450_pt1 | contig 14947 bp, 10 predicted proteins | sample OliLakLV19MP8IB2_FD_148635 | JGI IMG/M metagenome (GOLD analysis project Ga0163152, IMG submission 148635) | Freshwater microbial mat bacterial communities from Lake Vanda, McMurdo Dry Valleys, Antarctica - Oligotrophic Lake LV.19.MP8.IB-2 | ecosystem: Environmental > Aquatic > Freshwater >... | reverse complement strand
TTTGCTCAATGGTGTGGTGGTTTGCTTTTTTCCCTTGTCATATTCGTGTGGTGAGGTTTACGCAAGCCACCCTTTTTTCATGTCCCCAAAGAATCTTTGGTCTGGAGAGGGGTGTGAAGCAGCCCTGAGCCCAAGCGTCTTCGCCGACACAGGCGGGGGATTCCGCCCGCGAAAATACATTCTGAATGCGTAGGGCTTCAGACCATGCACTCCCATGCTGAAACCGTAGGCCAGGTTTGGAATAAAAACAGGCGTGTTAGTTCCCAGGAGGGGTTCGAACTGTTCGATGGCCTGCTTTGCCATGCGAGACGAGAGCGACCACACTGACTGCTGAAAGGCGAGACTTCGGGCCATGGCTATTGCGGAAGCAACTGGAAAAATCCAAACAAGCGCCCGGAGGTTTCCCGTGAGTTTTTCGAATGCATCCTGCAGTGCGGAAAACCCATTCCCAAAAAGAAGGCACACAAATAGACCCGGAATATAACGGAAGCGTCCGGGTTGCGTTGTGTATGCCGAAGTCTCAACCCAAAGGACAGGGAGAAGAGAAACGAGGAACGCGAGAGCCAGGCCGACGGCCCGGGGTCTTGCCGCTCGCAAGCCGTTCGCGAGAAGGAGCACGCCGGCCGCAATGCGGAATGCCGTATTCCATGGCGAGGTGCGCTGATCAAAAGGCAGTCCGAAAACGTAAGCGCTCACGTAGCGCCGCAAATTGTGAAAGAGATCCGCCTGAGACATGAGCTCGCCATAAGATCCATACTCGCTTTTGAATACCCCGATAATGCGCACACGCAAAGCCACATAGACGGCAAGTCCAATGGCGAAAACGCCCACCAAGCGGAAAAAACGAGGGGAGCGTTCCCGGATGACGTTGGGAGCCAAAATACAAGGGATAAGCAGCGGCACTGCGAAAGCAGCTTCTTTTGCGCAGAGCGCGAGGCAGAACGAAGCCGCGCAGAGCGCGTGCGCATTGCACTCAGCACCCCGACTTTGAGCCCGGAAAGCGGCAGTGGCAAAGAACGTTGCCAACAAACCCAGCAAAGCCGCATCCAAATCCATCTGTCCGCTTGCCCACGCCACGACTTCACTTGACCAGGGCGAGAGCAAAAAGAAAATTGAAGAGATACTCGCCGTTCGCGTGTCGAGGCCCAAATTTTTTCCCACACGATAAAGGAGAAGCGTGGACACTCCATGCATCGTGGCAGAAGAAAGCAGGTAAACCCAAGGATGTGTCCACCCCCCGAGCGCGAACTGTGCACGCCACAGAGCAAAGGCAGTGGGGCGAAACACGTTCGTCGACTTTTTGAAAAAGAGAGTCTGTACGTCGATGTGCGACGCTGCGTCCAGATGATAATAGTCGTCAAACAGAAAGAAGGCATCGGTGAGTCGATTCAGCGTGAGGTAGAGAAAAAAAAGCAAAATCCCAGCCCAGAGGAAGCGGTGGTGGGCCACACTGGATATCGCCTTTTGAATGAGCAGTTTCACAGAATCCTCGGTGTTTTTGAGATGCTCACCGTTTGAGCCTCTGCCGCGGTAGAATGAAGGCTCCCGACTTTTTGTTCACCACGAGGTTACGCACAATGACTACAAAAAAGAACGTCGCCGTGATAGGCGGCGGTTTCACGGGCCTCGCCTGCGCCCAAGCCTTGCGCGAGGCGGGTCACGACGTTTCATTGTTCGAACGCCAGGCCCACCTAGGGGGACTCGCGGCGGGATTCCGCACGCGGCACTGGGAGTGGACGCTCGAACATTTTTACCACCACTGGTTTTCGAGTGACGCGTTCGTGCGCAAGTACGCGCGTGCCTGGGGGCTTGAGGCTGGTCTGCGTTTCTCGCGTCCATCCACTGTCATGCAGCTGCGCGGCGGAGGCTTCCGGCCGCTCGACTCGGCATTCGCACTGTTGCGTTACCCTGATATGCCTTTTGTCGATCGCGTGCGCATGGGCATGGCACTCGCACGGCTCAAGGTGGCCCGCGACTGGCGTGCTTTCGAGGGCGAAACGGCACAGGCATGGTGCGAGCGGTGGATGGGGCACACGGGTTTCGACGCCGTGTGGAGGCCGCTGCTGTTGGGAAAATTTGGCGAGGAGTACGCGGGTCGCGTGAACATGGCATGGCTGTGGGCCCGCATCGCGTGCCGCACGCCTGCGCTGGGAACGTACGAAGGCGGCTTTGCACGGTTTGTGGAGGGAGCAGGACAAGCGCTCGCCAGGCAGGGCGTAAAAATTCACCTCGGCTCGCACCTGCTGCCGCTCGTTCCTGTGGCGGGAGGCAACGGAAGCGGCTGGACGGTGCGAAGCGAAGAGGGCCTACACGAAACCTTCGATGCCGTGGTCATTGCCGCGAGTCCCGGCGCTCTCAGCGCGCTCCGTCCAAAGGACACAACGCTTGTCGAATCCACTGGTGCTGCCCCGTCAATAGCGTCAGCGCCGGTTGACAGGGAACCGATAAAAAATGCACGCCCACTGGGTGCGCAGGTCGTGGCTCTCTCGCTCAAAAAACCGGTCGGCCGCCATTACTGGTACAGTCTGCGCAAGTCACCCGCTCGGCCCTTTCTCGCGCTCATTGAGCACACGAATTTTGTGGCACGCGAGCATTTCGATGGTGAGACGATTGTCTACCTCGCGGATTACGTGGACACCCAACGCGCGGAGTGGAAGCGCACGGATGCCGAACTCACTCAGCTTGCACTCGACGTGTGCCGGCAGATCAATCCTCTCATCGTGCAAGGTGACCTCAACGAATCGTGGGTGTTTCGCGAGGAATACGCACAGCCCATTCCGCTCGTTCACCAAAGCACACGCCTCCCCACAGTGGAAGTCGCAGGCCATCCCGGACTCTTTCATGCAAGTATGAGCCATGTGTATCCATGGGACAGAGGCACCAATTTCGCACTGGAACTCGGAGAAGTCGTCGCTCGACGGATCAATTCTTCGGCAGCCCCGTGACTCCTGCCGGCCGGCCATGTTACTTTTTCGCAGAACGGAACGTAACACGAGGCCCTCGCTGAGGAGACAGCATGCGAATGTGCTCGCAATTGGTCCGACGTCCCGGTAGCGCTTTGGCATCCTCGTTCGCGTCGCTCCTGGCGGCGCTTTTTGCTGCATCGTCCGTTGCGATCAGCGTCCTGCCGCGCACCGCATTTGCCGCCGACAATGTCTGGGATCTCGTAAACGCCACAAATCAGGTGCGTGCCGAAAACGGACTGCAGCCCCTGACCGTCAATGATGAGTTGACCCGATCAGCGGGCACACATGCCCGCGACATGGCAACGCGCAACTACTTCAGCCACTGGACCCCCGAAGGATGGGACGCCGGACTGCGCATTTACGGCTGGGGTTATCCACGGTGGGCAGGCGTCGCGGAAAATATTGCCGCTGGCCAAGGCTCGCCGTGGCAGGTGGTGCAAAGCTGGCTCGCAAGCCCGGGGCACCGTGCGAATCTTCTCAACCCGAATTTCCGCAGTTTCGGAGTTGGGCATTACTACGCGTCCAGCTCTTCCTACGTGAATTACTGGGTCGGTCACTACGGTACGAACTGAACACAACGGATCTCAGGTCGAAAAGTAACGTGCCTGCGGATGCCAGGCGACGAGGGCCGACGTGCTTTGCTCGGGGACCATCTGATGGCTTTCAGAGAGCACGACTCCGATGCGCTCCGCATCGAGAAGCTTGAGCAGCGGCTCGTTGAGTTCCATGTCGGGACACGCTGGATAGCCAAACGAGTAGCGACTGCCCTGATAACCCTGGCTGAAAATCTGCCGCAGGGTCGGCGCATCGCGCCCCACGATTCCAAGCTCCGTGCGGATGCGTTTGTGAACTTTTTCCGCGTAGGCCTCGGTGAGTTCCGTTCCCAGGCCGTGGAACAGAAAATACTCCGAGAAGCGCCCTTCGGCGTAGAGCCCTTGCGCAAACGCCGTGGCGCCTTCGCCCATGGTGACCACCTGCACGCCGAGGACGTCAAGCTCGCCTGATTCGGCATGACGGAAAAAATCAGAAATACACAAACGCCGGCTGCCCGTTTGGCGCGGCAACGGAAAGCGCGCGATAATTTCCCGCGCGCGCGGGTCCTGCGATGCCTTTGTGCCCGGTGCATACACAAGAATCGAGTCGCCTTCGCTGCACGCTGGAAAGTAGCCGTAAACCGCCTGAGGAATGAGAAGTTTTTCCTTGGTCACTCGTTCGCGCCAGTGCGCGAGTGCGGGGTATGCTTTTTCATGAAGTGTCCGCTCGAGTTCAACGTCATCGATGTTGCCTTTTTGAAAGCCCCAGCGGCTGCGCACGAGGGCGAACTCGTCGAGCATGTCAAACACATCGCCTATGGGATCGGCGAGCACGCGCGTGCCGAAGAATGGTGGCTCGGGCACAGTCTCGCTTTTGCGAACCCACTCGCTTTGCCCCCTGGCATCGAGGGCCACGCGCGCCTCACCGCGACGGACAACGGTGATACCCTTTTTGGGTGCGGAGTCACCGTTTGGCGCTGCACCCGATGCCTCCGATTCCGCATTTGCTCCACCCGCAGTGCCCGCCGCATTTGATGCCCGCGAAAACGCGCGCACGGCAGCAACGTCAAGCGGCGTGCCCAGTTCCTTGGCCACGGCGATGCGCTCCATGAGCTTGAGCCCCTCAAACGCGTCCCCCGCATAAAACACGGGCCCGGGGTACACGGCCTGGCAATCTTCTTCCACGAATTTGCGTGTCAGGGCCGCACCGCCCAAAACCACCGGCAACGTGAACCCGCGGCCCGCCATGTACTCAAGATTGTCCTTCATGATGACCGTGGATTTCACCAGAAGTCCCGAAAGCCCAATGCAATCCACTGTGTTTTGCCCCACCTCATGGAGCTTTTCGAGGATACTTTCCACGGGCTGCTTGATGCCCATGTTCACCACGCTGTAGCCGTTGTTCGACAGGATTATTTCCACGAGATTCTTGCCGATGTCGTGGACGTCGCCTTTCACGGTGGCGAGCAGCATGCATCCCTTGGTGTAGCCTTCTTTTCGCTCCATGAACGGCTCGAGCGTGCGCACAGCGGTCTTCATGGCTTCGGCACTTTCGAGCACAAATGGCAGCTGCATCTCGCCTGCACCAAACCTGTCACCAACGACTTTCATACCGGCAAGGAGAATGTCGTTGATGATGGACAAGGGAGGGTGGGTCTTGAGCGCCTCAAGCGCATCGGCCACGATCTGCTGCTTTTCGCCCTCGATGATGTCAATCTTGAGCCGCTCTTCGACGGGCAATGCCGCACGCTTGGCCGCACGCTCACTCGCGTTTCCTTGCACCGACCCCTTGGAGTCTGCAAAGCGCGCGAGGATCTCCTTGAGCGGGTCGCGCACGACTTCTCGCGTGGCCCCCTCACCGATCCAACCGCGCCTGTCAAACAGCAGATCCTCAAACAGCGCGCGCACGTCGGCATCGAGTGACGCCATGGGCACGATCTTGGAAGCGTTGAGAATGGCCATGTCGAGGCCCGCCTTCACCGCTTCATAGAGCATGACAGAGTTGAGAATCTGCCGAGGATAAGGTGACAGGCCAAAGCTCACATTGGACAGGCCGAGGATGGTGCGCACGCCCGGGTGCGCCTCCTTGACGTAACGGATGCCGTCGAGCGTGGCGACGGCCGATGCGCGGAACTCCTCGTCGCCGCTTCCGAGCGTGAATGTGAGCGGATCGATGATAAGATCACCGGGCGCCATTCCAAACTCATCGACCGCCATGGCCACAAGCCGCTGCACGATCTTCTGCTTGTGTGCGAGCGTCTTTGCCATGCCAGTCTCGTCGATGGTGAGTGCCACCACCGCCGCACCGTACTCTTTGCACAGACCGAGAATCGTGCGCGCTCGCTCGTCCCCGTCCTCAAAGTTGATGGAGTTGACGATGCACTTGCCGGGTGCGAGTTGAAGCGCTCGCTCGATGACCGGCACTTCGGTGGAATCGATCATGAGAGGAATGTTGACCTGCGTCACCGCACGTTTGAGGAATTCCTCCATGTCGCGGGTTTCGTTTCGGCCCACGTAGGCAACGCACACATCGAGGACATGCGCGCCTTCCTTGAGTTGCGATCGCGCCACGGAAACAAGCCCGTCCCAGTCCTCTGCTCCGAGCAGGTCGCGGAATTTCTTCGAGCCATTCGCGTTCGTGCGTTCGCCCACGTAGAGCGGCCGCGGTTCGAGATCGAGGGGCACAGAGGTGTAGAGCGATGCCACACTGCGCTCTAGCCGTCCCTTGGGGCGGCGCGGTGTAAGGCTTTGCGCCCGCGACGCCAGCGCCGCGATGTGTTCAGGCGAGGTTCCGCAGCATCCTCCGACGACGCCGAGGCCAAATTCGCGCGCCATGCCTGTGACTTTGTCGGCGAAGCCCTCGGGACCGAGCGGGTAGACGGTCTGGCCACCCTCATTGCGCGGAAGCCCGGCATTCGGCAGACAGGAAAGCGCCATCGAGGCGGCTTCCGAAAGGTAGGCCATGTGCGGACGCATTTCGTCGGGGCCCGTGGCGCAGTTCATTCCAAAAACGTCTGGTGCGAGCATCTCCACCGAGGTGAGCGCCGCCTGGATGTCGCTGCCCACAAGCAATGTGCCCGTGGTTTCGACCGTCACCTGCACCCACACCGGTCGCTGGATGCGCATTTCCTTCATGGCATTGCGTGCGGCACGCATCGCCAGTTTTATCTGCCCGAGATCCTGGCTCGTCTCGATGAGGATGGCGTCCACGCCGCCCTCAAGCAACCCCTTCATCTGCGCAAAGTAACTGCGATAGAGCGTCGCGTAGTCCACCTGCAGCAGCGTGAGGATCTTCGTCCCAGGGCCTACGCTGCCAACAACGAACTTCGGCGTCTGGAAGCTTTGCGCGACTTCGCGCGCAAGCTGCGCGGCCGCCACGTTGAGTTCGTGGGTGCGGTGCCCAATGTCGAAGTCGCCCAGGACGAGTTCGTTGCAGCCAAACGAATTGGTTTCGACCGCGTCGGCGCCGGCCTGAAAATAGCTTTCGTGGATGTCCTGGATCCACCGACGCCGATTGACGTTGAGCAATTCAACGCAGCCTTCGAGCGCCGCGCCACCGTAGTCGTCAACAGTTGGGTTGCGCGCAAAGATCTGCGTGCCCATGGCACCATCGAGCACCAGTACTTTGTCTTGCATCATTCGGGAAAGGGTCATGGCAACCATAGCGGTCGTCCTCGTTTCAACCAACATTCAACTGGGTCCGCCCGAGGCGGTCCCAGTCGGCCCAAAGCGGCCAAGGCACATCTCGTCAGCCCAGATAACTCACGGTGACGTTGCCATTCACACACACCTGGCACGCGAGGCGCTCCTCGGGGCGTGCCTCGATGGACGAAAGGAAATCGCGTTCCTCAGCGCCCAGCGCAGACAGATGCGCTGCGCCTGCGTCGATGCGAATACGGCAGGTTCCGCAAGTCCCGGTGCGACAGCCAAAGGTAACGTCGGCGCCACACGCGTCGACGATGTCGATGAACGACGCGCCAACCGGCACCTCAACGTCCATGTCTTCCAGGGTGAAGTGCACGAGAGCGTATTTTTCAGTCATGGGATTGGAACAGCTCCAGCACAATCTCGACGTTGTTGAGAGGCGCCGAGATCTGCAGACCCTGCACCGAAGACTTCACAGCCCGGACAAGCTCGCGCGCTATCTGCAACCCCTCTGCACGCTGTGCCTCGGCCGATGTGCACGCACGCATCCTTTCGAGGATCGCGTTTGGCACGTACACGCCCGGCACTTCATTGGCCATAAACTCGGCGTTTCGCAGTGAGGTGAGCGGCCAGATGCCCGCGATCACCGGGACATTGAATTTCGATGCGAACTCGAGGAAACGGAACAGCGACTCAGGCTCAAACACAGGCTGGGTGATGGCCCACTCGGCTCCCGCTTCCACCTTCCACGCAAAACGCGACTTTTCTTTTTCGAGGTCGGGAGCCACGGGATTGGCACCCACGCCGACAGAGAATGCTGTGGGCCGTCCGGTGCCGCTGCCACCGAGATCAAGGCCTTCGTTCAAACGCGAGGCCATGTTCACCAGGCCAATGGAATCGATGTCAAACACCGCTGTCGCGTTTGGATACGACCCCATCTTGGGCGGATCGCCTGTCACGCAAAGGATGTTACGCAAGCCCAGGCCGGCAGCGCCGATGAGGTCACTCTGAATCCCAAGCAGATTGCGATCCCGGCACGCGTAGTGGAGGATCGTTTCGATGCTTGCGTCGCGTTCAATAAGGCACGCCGCCGCCAGCGCGCTCATACGTGCACTCGCACGGGGGCCGTCGGGAATGTTTATCGCATCTATCCCCGCGAGCTTGCAGGCCTTCGATCGCTCGATGAGTTTTTCGGTCGCGAGGCCTTTGGGTGGAAGCAACTCGACGCACACAGCGAATTCGCCGCGCGCAACCTTTCGGGCCCAATGGCTCTTTTCTTCCGCCGGCAGCGCATTTGAAGGCACGCCGGGGTCCTTCCTCTGTTCCTTTATTTCGATGGGCTGCGATTCGCTGTGCGCAAAAGCACGCCCTTGCCGGAGGGCGCCGGCCATCACACGTGTGTGCGCGGGCGCTGTGCCGCTACAGCCTCCAAGGAAACGCGCACCTTGCAACAGCGCCTGCCGGGCGAATTCACCCATGTACTCAGGGCTTGCCATGTAGATGAGACGTCCGTCCACCTGGCGCGGAAGCCCCGCGTTTGGCTGCAGGACGATGGGCTTCACGCTTGCGGCTTTGAGTCGTTTCAACACTTCGAGGGCGGGGGCGGGTCCATTTCCACCGTTCACGCCCACGACGTCGGCGCCCCAGTCGCACAGTTTGCGCACGAACCACTCTGGCTCGGTGCCATAGAGCGACTGGCCTTCCTCGTTCGTGGTCATCTGAGCCACGATGGGAAAGTCCCCAAGTTCGCGCACGGCACGGATGGCCTGCTGAATTTCGTTGAGGTCCGCGAAGGTCTCGAGGACGATGACATCAACACCACCCTCGATGAGCGCGAGCGCCTGTTCGCGGAAGAATTCGCGTGCTTCATCAAACGATGTGGGGCCCCATGGTTCGATGCGAACGCCCAGTGGTCCAAGGCTTCCGGCGACCCATGCATCCGCGCCTGCCACGCGACGCGCGATGTGCGCACCCGCCAGGTTGATGTCCCTTACCTTCGTCTCGAGTCCGTACCCGCGCAACTTGCAGGCGTTTGCACCCCAGGTGTTCGCAGTCAAGATATGCGCACCAGCCGCAAGGTACTCGCGGTGCACATCGGCCACGAGATCGGGATTGGCGAGGTTCACTTCGTCAAAGGATCGGTTGATGAAAATGCCACGCTCGTAGAGCACCGTGGCCACGGCTCCATCGAAGAGAAAGCACTCCCCTTCAGCGATGCGCCGACGGAATTCCAATCTGCGTTCCAAGGAGTCTTGGGAGAGGCGAACAGCTGCGCCCACTGCGGTGATCGGATGCGTCGAGGAGAGCCGGACACCCGCGGGCGTCCGGTTTACGAGAGAATTCATGCGACCCACTCCCATCAAACTTCGGCACACAGTGGCTCAACCACACAACACACGCCCTAAAAACAGAGCGGGGCACCGAAGGAGTTCAGGCGACGAAACGTCGTGGAAAAGGTTTGCACAGGCGCTCCTATATTTCAAGCCGCTGGCCTTGACGGCTCGTCTCCTCAACATGATTCAAACGAGGCACACTTCATTAGGCAACCACAGAGCACCTGCGCGCCGAGAGCGCGACGCCTCGGTCCGCAGCTCCTGCATGCGAGGGCGATAATTTTTTTCCAGGAGGACAAGAGTGAACGTCAAAGCGAGCGCGAAACGCATCCGGAACTCCCGCCGCACGCGGCTGACGCTCGTGGCGATATATGCCATCGGCGTGGCCATAGCATGCACCTCACGCCAATTTGGGGAGGACAAGGATTCGCAAGCGACGACCGGCACGGTAACACCAAAAGCGACCGCAACGGCGAGCCCAACCCACGATGACGGCCCCGTGATTGATGAACGTCTCTATGAGTACAACAAACCCGCCGTGCCGAAAAAGTAACACACTCCACTCCGTAGAGAGCAACGCGCACCGCTGATTCACGTGTTACTTCAGGGCGGGCACGTCGATCTGCATGAGCTTCGATCCGAACTGCAGCTCCCTGTTCATCTTGGGAGCAGGTCCAAACAGAGCGGGCTCGGGCAAATCAGCAATTGCCGGGTTCACGAAAAACAGTGATTTCCCGCTGGCGGCGTACACCGGCCGCGGATCATGATGCGCTTCGAGTCCCTGGAACGGCAGCATTGTCATCACGCTTGACCACTGCGCCGCCCCCTTGGCTCCGTCCTTCAAGGTGAACTCAGCAAGTCCCGCAATCGCGCGATCGGTGAGGGCGGCCACCTGCGCTTCCGTGCGCGCGGACGTGTAACTCACAGCCAATCGGGTTCCTGAAGGGTGGACGTCGAGGCTGCGAAAAGAAAGCTCACCTCCTTCCACCATCCGTTTCATACCCTGCGAAAGGGAACGAGGCCTGAACGCGACAATCGCTCTCTTGTTTGCCCCCGAAGCGTTTGTTTCATTCGATTCCATAACGAGGAAAACGGCGTCGTCGCGATCGTAGCCCGAAGGCGAGGTGAAGTCGCGCACGTCGCGTTCGGCTTTCTCGCGTTCGCGCGACCATCGGATGCCGGCGGCCTGCGACACTCTCGCGCCTCCACCGGGAGTGAAGACGTTGACGAGCGGAACGTTCTTGTCCTTCTCCACCATGTCGGTGATAGCAAACACGCGCGGTGGAATCTCCGACGGAACGTACCGATCGGGCGAGGTCGGCTGCACGAACAGCGCTTGACCGAAGCCCTTCCATACGCCGTTCTTCGATGTTTCGCTGATGGTCGACGAGGTCCACTCGGTAGGCTGTGCATTTTTTGCACCGGCCTTGGCTTCCGATGGCCTGCGCAAGTAAACAAGCTCGCCGTAGGGCGTCTTGTTTCCAGGGGCTTCGAGCGCGAGGTTGAGGAGCACGTGGCGGCAGTCAGGCGTGGCCGACATACGAGGGACAAACGTGCCTTCACGATCTTTCTCACGCCGCCAGATGAGCGAGGTCTGGCCGGTGGTGAGAGAAAACAGGTAAACACGAGTGGGCCGGGCGCGCAGGTTGAACTTGCCATCGGAAGTCGAAATGGGAGGCGCCTGGAACACTATTTCGTTGGACAGTGGGCAGTAAACGAGCGCATCGAAGATCTGTGGCATGTTTCGGATGATCTCGCCGCTTTGCGTGTCACCGGCCCGCTGCGAGAAGGCAGCGAATCGATCGGTGGGCGTATAGCGTCTCTGGAAAAACACCACGTCGCCCTGCACGGCCGAGGTCTGCGGTGGCAGCAGCGAGAATTGTTCGTCGCGGCTCGATTCGGTGACTTCGGCCCTTGTGTTTTCGAGCAGCGAGGTGGGTGCCTTGTTTTTTTCGGTAGGGATGAAAGCGCCACCTCCGAGCCAAGGCGACAACTCCAGCGGCGCGGGTGTTACTTTCGGCGTGGGAGTTGGCGTTGGCACCGCCGTAGGCGTCGGCGAGGGTGACAGTGTCGGAGTGGCCGTCGGCTTAGGTGCTTTGGGCGAGGTCGACGGTGTCGGTGTGGACACCGCCTTCTGAGCTTGAGGTGTCGAGGTTGGAGCTGGATCAGCGGAAGCGCCTGTGCTTGCCCTCGCCGTTCCCTTTGCCGTCGCCGTTGCCGCAGCACTCGCAGTGCCCTTTGGAGCCGGGCTCGCCGCCGACGCAGGGCTCGGAGCAACCGTTGGGCTCGGGCTCACCGCCACCTCAGGGCTCACTGCAACCTCAGGGCTCACCGCCACCTCAGGGCTCACTGCAACCTCAGGGCTCACTGCAACCTCAGGGCTCACTGCCACCTCAGGGCTCGTGGCGGAAGCCACTGGCTCCTCTGCCGACGTGGCACACGCGACGCACACCAGAGCCGACCCCAAAACGAAACACGAAACTACGGCACGCTGCGCCATGGCGACCCCTTGGAGCTGTTCTTTGTTCCTGACCTACGGATCCGCTACTCTTGTTTCCGAAGAGCATACATCATCCGAGCGCCGCCTGAGGCGAGGGTCCCGTCATGAGAGTGTATTATGATCCCGTGCAGAAAAATCACGTGCTCACGCATGAGATCATTTCGGGCAAACGCTTCCGCCATCACGAAAAGCGGGCGCGCATCGACGTCATCATCAAACATCTGAAGGCCAATGGCGCGTTCGAGTTTCATATCCCCGAACGCGTGCCGAACGAGGCCATCCTTGCCGTTCACGACGAGAGCTACGTGCGTTTTCTCGAGTCGTCGGGACAGCTTGGCAAGGATGAGGTGATCTGGCCGTACGTGTTCCCGTGCGATCACCGCATCGCGGTGCGCGAGCCCGTGACGCGCCTCACGGCGGGCTACTTCTGCTTCGACGTGGGCACCCCCATCATGGGTGACACGTGGAACGCCGCCATTGCTGCCGCCTCGGGCGCTTACGCGGCCGCGCAATCGGTGCGCCGCGCGTACGCCGCCGCTCCCACCGCGCAGCACGTGGCTTATGCGCTCGCGCGACCTCCAGGCCATCACGCGAGCGCCAAAATGTTTGGTGGCTACTGCTACCTCAACAATGCCGCCATCGCCGCGCGCTATCTGAGTCAGTACGGCCGCGTTCTGCTCGTGGACTTCGACTTCCACCATGGCAACGGCACGCAGTCGATCTTTTATGACAGCCACGAGGTGTTTTACCTCAGTCTGCACGGCCACCCGCGCGTGGAGTACCCGTACTTCACCGGCTGGGAGACCGAGCGCGGCATCGATGACGGCGTGGGCTTCAACCTCAACGTGCCACTTGAGCCCGGCTGTGGGGCAAAGACATATTTTGCGCACTTCCACGAGGCAGTGGCCGAAGCCATGCGGACGCACGATCCCTTTGCCCTCGTGGTGTCATGCGGTTTTGACGTCGCAGCGGATGATCCGCTCGGGCACTTTGGACTCTCACCAACGGATTTTCATACGCTAGGCAAAAGCATCCGCGCGCTGGGCAAGCCGACGGTTCTTGTGCAGGAGGGCGGATATCTGGTGGAGCGCCTGGGAATCAATGTGGAATCCTTCCTCTCTGCCTTCCTCTGAAATGCCGGGACCTGTGCGGCGCCCTTGCAAACGTCGCGGCACACGCATAAAACGGCTCCAGCCCAGCCCGACGTCCATAGTTTGTCCTTCGGTGTTGATTCCTCCTGTTCCGCGCTTCGTGGGGCATCCATGCCACTCCGCCGAACCTTCGAGAACGCGTCTACGCGCATCGCGGCCTTCGGCCGTGTGGACCATGGCGTGCTCATCGAAGCGCTCGCGCACCTGGCGGTGTTCACTTCGGTGCTCGCGTTCAGCGACGTCGCCATGCGCCTCGGGTCCACACGCAGTTTCCTGACCAATTACGCGCCTGCGAGCGGCCTCGTGCTCGGAGTGCTGTTGCTCGCACCTCGCCTTCAACGTTGGCGGTTCGTTGCGAACGCGGCTTTCGCGACATTTTTCTTTCATGTCGTGTTCCGCCAGGAGAGCCTCGCTTCGTCAATGGCGTTCTCGCTTGTTGCCGCCATAGAGTGGCTCGTGACCGCTGCCATATGGCGCCGAGTGGAACGCATTCTCCTTCACAGCGAAACTCCCATCCGTATCGTGACGGCCCTCTCCACATGCGCCGCACTTGGCTCTGCTGTCGGCGCGTGCCTTTCTACGCTTGTCTTCTACGCGCGCGGCACCGATCTGGGTTTTGCCGAAATCGGTATCCGCTGGTGGTTCGCCGAGGTCATCGGCATGGTGTCCATGGCGCCACTTATCCTTGCCTGGTCGGCATCGCGGCGTGCGCGGCTTCCTATCGCCTACAATGGGAAGTACGCCGAGGGCCTTGTGCTTCTGCTTGCGCTCTTCACTCTGCTCACCGTCTCGTACGTTTCGCAAAACGCGAGCCTCGCTCTCAATATGCAGTTTTTCGTGCTGCCGCTGCTGATGGTCATGGCCTTTCGCTTCGGTCCGCGCGGCATCACACTGGTTCTCCTCGTTGTCACTCTGTTCAACGTGGCGGAACTGGGCCGTGCCCTTGCACGCGGCGAGGCGCAAGGGACGACCTTCGAGAATGCACTGCACACCCAAGTCTATCTGTTCGCGATTCACGTGTGCTTTTTCTTTCTCGGCGTGCTCGCGTCCGAAAAGGAGGCGACACTCAAGAAGCTCCAGCAGCTCACTCATTTCGCACCTGTGGGGATCTTCTTTCGCGCTGCGGATGGCCGCGTGAGTGACAGCAACCCTCGCCTCGGAGAGATTCTCACCGACGTGTGCGAACAGGATGCGACCGCCTTGCTCTCTCGAGCGGTTGATGCCTGTGAGATGCGCCTTTCCCCCAGCAACGCTTCGCACTCCGACAAATGGGTGCACTGCCACTCTTCGCTGGTGGTGGCCGACTCAGGCCACGTGCTCGGGCGCGTGGGAGCCATCGTCGACATCACTTTTCAGAAGAAAATTCAGAGCGAACTCGAGCGCGCGCACGTCCTGGAAAAAACATTGCGGCAGAATGCCGAGAACATGATGCGCATGCGTGAGGAGTTCGTGTCGGTGGTGTCGCACGAACTCGCGACGCCCATGACCGGCATCATCGGGTGGGCGCAGATGCTTGCCGCGGGTCATCTCTCTCCCGAACGCCAGAAAGCCGCGTTGCAGAACATCCTGCGCTGCGCGCATCAGGAAAGTCGGCTAATTTCCGAATTGCTCGACTTTTCTCAGGTGCTTGCGAGTAAGCTCGATCTCAGGCTCGGTACGGTCGACCTAGCGGCGATGCTCCATAAGTCGTATGAGCGGGTCAGGTTCGCGGCAGAGGCCAAGGGTAGGCTGCCGAACGTATGGTGGTTTTGGAGGGGGAGTGCTGACGACGATTTCAACATCGCGCAGAGAGCGTAAAGTAACTTGACTAATTTATGTG
>Ga0163152_10005448_pt1 | contig 14950 bp, 12 predicted proteins | sample OliLakLV19MP8IB2_FD_148635 | JGI IMG/M metagenome (GOLD analysis project Ga0163152, IMG submission 148635) | Freshwater microbial mat bacterial communities from Lake Vanda, McMurdo Dry Valleys, Antarctica - Oligotrophic Lake LV.19.MP8.IB-2 | ecosystem: Environmental > Aquatic > Freshwater >... | reverse complement strand
CGTGTTGTGCGCGCCGATCGTGACATTGCCCATAATTGTCACGTTGCCCAACAGCCGGGTGCCGGCGCCGATCCGCACCTGGGGGCCGATCATGCAGAACGGTCCGATCTCGACGTCGCGATCGATGTCAGCGCGAGGATCGATCGAGACGGTCTCGGCCGTGTAGGTTGCCATCCTTAGCACTCCGGAATCTCCACACGCGGTATCAGGCGCTGCGCAGCCATCCTTGGCTGGCGACGGCCTGATTGGCCAACAAGTTTCGCACCAGTTCGGCGTTCAGGTGGTGTCCGCTGCGATAGGCGACGACGTGCCCGCTGATTGGCTGACCGGCCAAGGCCAGGTCGCCGACCAGGTCGAGCAGTTTGTGCCGCACGCATTCGTCGGGGTAGCGCAAGACGTTGTCGATCGGTCCGTCGTCGCCGAACACCAACAAGTCGGCATACGTGGCCCGCTTGGCCAGGCCTTGCGCTTGCAGCCAGTCGGCCTCGGACCGCAACAGAAATGTGCGGCTCGCGGCCAACTCGCGGCAAAACGTTGCGGGCGTGATCGCCAGGCTCAAGGTTTGCCGCCCGATGACGCTGGCCGGGCCGTAGTCGAGCCGATACTGCAATGTGAGGCCGGGCCGCAAGGCGGGCCGGGCTTCAATCCAGCAGTCGTCGCTTCCCATCCGCACCGTTTGGTCGACGTGCAGCACGCGGCAAGTCGCCGATTGCGCCACGATCTCGGTCGCCAGCAGCGCGTCGACGAACGCCTGGCTCGAGCCGTCGCAGCCGGGCATTTCGGCCGCGTCGACCCACACTTCGCAATTGTCGATTTCCAACCCGGCCAGGGCGGCCAGGATGTGTTCGACCATCTCGACCGTGGCGCCATCACTCGACAGCACCGTGCGCCGTGGGGCGTCGATCCGCCGGTCGACGGTCGCGGCGATCCGCGGCGCGCCGGCCAGGTCTCCGCGCACAAAGGTCACTCCGGAGTCGACCACGGCCGGACGAAACTCCACGCGCACGTCGCGCCCGCTCCAATAACCGCAACCGGTCACGGAGACCGTGCGAGCGATGGTTCGTTGGAAACGTGCGGAGCCGTCCAAGCTGTCAATCCATGTGCGAGAGGAGAAACGTCAGACGAGAAAAGCTGCCCAGGCGATCGCGGCGACTCGCACCGGCCTCGCGCGGTGAATCGCGCGAGCCGGCGACGAGATTTCCGCGCACTTGTTCGCTAGCGAGGACGCTGAGCGCCCGGCGCACCCGGCACAGCGGCGGCACGTGGTGCCGCGGGCGGCACGCCGGCCTGCGGTGCTTGCGGGCCACGCGCGGGACGCCGGCTGTTCAACTGGGCGATGATGTGATCCGAGATGTCGATCTGCTTGTTGAAGTAGACGACCTCTTCGCCCATCTCGGCCATCAGCTCCTGGGCGTTTTCCTGGTCGACCGCGGTGCCGTTGTAGCGCAGCACCATCAGGATACTGTTGCGCTCGGCGAAAATTTTGATCTCTTCGACGACTTCGCTATACGTCTGGTAGAACATCTTGCCCTGCCGCAAGAAGTGCTCGCGCTGCTTGACCGACATCTTCGACTTGGCTTCGGCCTCGGCCACGGCGTACTCTTGCTCGAGCTTGGTGAACTCGGGAGTGCCGGGCTTGAATTCCTTGGCGCGGGCGGCCATGGCTTGCAACTGCGATTGCAGGCTCTGCATCTCGGCTTCGATCCGCTCACGCTCGCTGTCCCACTGCGCTTTGCGCTCGGTGAAGACCGTGTACTTTTCGAAGATGGTCACGATATCGACAGCCGCGACCTGCGGCGCCGGTCCGGCTGGTCGAGGCGCCTGGCCCCACGCTGCCGTGTTGATGAACGAAAATCCCAGGGCCACGAGGGCGGCCAAAATCAAAGGCTGCTTCACGGTTTCGCGCTCCTTGCTGCGATGGTGCCGGGCCATCCATGGTCCCGGTGCGGCGGATTCGCCGGGTGACTGGCATACCTTGCGCCAGCCGCCGTGGGCGCAGAAGGCTCACGCCCATCACGAGGCGGGCGGTATTGTGCCGAGAAGCCCCGTTTGGGTAAAGGCCAGAAGAAAGGCGTTTTGAAGGGCCGCCGCGAGCCGTGGGCGGCGCGCGAAATTGGCCTGCATCGAGAGGATCTCGCGGCGCGGCGGCCCTGGCTAGAAACTCTGGCCGCCAACGACTTTGAGAGCTGTGCCGCGATCATTGCGCCGCGGCGGGCCGACACCTACTTGCCAGCGGTCCAACCGCTATCGTCGACCCAGCGACCGGTCGATGTCTGTCGCAAATTGCCAGCCTGCTCGCGGGAGTTCGAGACGCCGATCGTTTGCGCCACGCGCGGCGTGGCGTTGCCGATCGGACGCACGATCGAGGTCACTCGACCGGTCGAACTATCGGCCGGCATCGTCGAACCGCCGGTGCCGCTGGGCCCCAAATACGGGCCCGACGAACTGCTCGGCATCGCGCTGGGTTGACGTTCGCTGTCGGGGATCGGCGTGATTCGCAGGTACGGAGGCAAGTTCGACGTGTCCGCAGGCTGCGGAGCGGGAGCTGGTGTCGCGGCTGGCGCGGCGCCCGATCCGGCGGCTGGTTCGTTTGCCGGCACGCTCGAGGCACCAGGGTTGATCGGCTGCATGGGGGGCGTGGTGGGCTCGCTGGGAGCCGCGGCACCCGGATTCACTGCATTGGAATTCACTGCATTGGAATTCACTGTGCCGCTCGGCGCGGCGCCGTTGTACGGTGCGGCGCCGTTATAGGGTGACGATTGCGTGCCGGAAGCCGGTTGCCCGCTCGTCGCGCCCGGTGTTGGCGGCGGGTAGTTGGTCGTGCCGCTCGGAGCGGCTTGCGTCGCTGGCGGGTAGTTGGCAGGCGGATAGTTGGTCGTGCCAGCCGCGGCGCCGCCAGGTGTGGCGTAAATCGTCGGTGATCCGTTCGAAGCCGGAGCCGGCTGCACATAACCTTGGGGATAATTCGTTCCCTGGGGATAATTCGCGCCCGCGGGCACGCCCGCGGCCCCTGGCATGACAACCGATCGCTGGACTGGTGCACCGGCCGGCGCGTAATAGGTCGTCGCGGCCGCCGGAGCGCTCATTCCTGCGGGGGCGGCATACGTTGTCGCCGCAACGGGGCTCGCAGCGCCAGCGCCGCAGTTGCACGGCCTGGCCGGCATCGGCGCTGCGCCATACGACACCGTTGTCGGCATCGCGGCGGGCGCTGCGTACGAAACAGCCGCGGGCCCGGCCGGCGCGTACATCGTCATGGCTGGCACCGGACCACTCACGGCCACGGGGACGGCCACGGCCGCCGGAGCGACCAGCGCCGAGTAGACGAGTCGATAGGTCGTGTAGGGAACCATCTGCACTTGCGGCCGGTAGGTCGTCACCGGCTGCATGTAGGTCTGTTGTCCGCCGCAAGGGCTGCACGTGGTGACCGGTGAATAGGCGGTAACCGGCACGTTCACGTACTGCGCGCGGTACGCGGTCGTCGGCACGTACGCAACCGATTGCGGCACGGGACTGCACGACGGCGTTGCGGCCACGACCGGCGCCGGCTTGCAGCAGCTCTTGAACCAATGAAAGATCGCCTTGCTCTCGGTCGGCGCGCCGGTGAGCGCGGCGATCAAGGTGGCGACAACCAGTGAAGGCTTCATCCGACGTGACAGCATGTTATGTCCTCGCCGCGTGATTATTCGGTGCGTGTAAGCCGCGTGATTATTCGGTGCGTGTAATTCGTTAGACCGGCGGCCGCGCGAACTGTCAAGCAACCAAAAAAACTGATTCGAGTTGCGGTTTTCTCTATCCACACGCGCTGCTAGCGCCGCGCGTCAGACTGCGTAAGCAGGGCAAACGTTGCCGCGCCATCGTTGCCAGCAAACTCTCGTTTGCGGGCCTGGTTTGGCAACGTCCTGGCGACTTCTACGCACGCGGAACTCACTTGGTGCGCCGCCGCGCGTCGACCGCTTTTTCACCTCGTGGTGAAAAACAGTTCTGAAACGTAGCCCTTTTTCCCAGTCCGTGTGGCAGAAAATCACGCGCGGTTGGACGTCGCTTACCGACGCTGCGCTTCGTAGCGGTCGTAGAGGTCGAAGAGCATCTCGCGAAGATTCCCGCCGCAACGAGCAAAGGCGTCGGACACTTCCGCGGAGGAGGGCTTGCCGGCCGCGCCAGCAGCCAGGGAGTCGACGACCGCCTGCGCGGTTGTGAGATCAACGCGCGTCGTCGCTAGCGTTGGCCAGCCGGCCGGCCCATGGCTCGTCACCACGAGCCCCCAGCCGGCTTGGCGGCAGCGACGCCACAACCGCCAGCGGGCCAGCCAGCCGAGCTGCTCGTAGCCGTCGACGAAGATGAGTGTCGCGGGCAGATACTGCTCGATCGCACTGCTATTCTGTACTCCGAAGGTAGATGACTCATTGCGTGCCAGCGAGGCCTGATCGGTCGCCGGCTGCCAATCGCGGAGGAGCCGTCGCTGGCCGTCGCGCAATTCGATGCGCACGAGACGATGGCCACGCGCGGAGAGTTCCGCGGCCAGCATGGCCAGCAAGGTCGATTTGCCTGAACCGTGCGGACCGACGATCTGCCCCTGCCCGTGGTTGGCCGCGAGCCGCGCGACGAGCGCCGCCAGGTCGTCGCCCGGTGAAAAGAGATAAGGGATGCAGCCGGGTCGCAATCGCGCGGCAGCAAAAGGATTGCCGCGGGCCTCCGCGCCGCTGGGGCCGCGCGCGGCGCCGCTCATGAGCTCTCCGCCGGCGGCGGCAACACGGTGTGCGAAGCGCTAAAGTCGACTTCGCGCGAATCCTCGATGCCGCCCGACTTGCCCGCCGCGGCTTTCGGAATCGTCGCGGAACCTTCCTGGCTGGTCGCGGGCTGCCCGTCGCTCGTCGGCTGTCCATCGCTCGCTGGCTTCCCGTCGCTGGCTGGTTGGGTGTCGCCGAGTTGAAAGACTTCTTCGCGAACGATTTCTCGTCCGCCGGCCAAGAATAGTCGCACGCGCACGCACCACTGAATTTTGACGATGCGTCCGTCGTAGCTCAGGGGGCTGGGGGGCAATTGCGTGCTGAACCAGCCCGCCTGGCGGCCATCGAGCCGGCCGGCCTCGTCGGCCAAGAATCGCTGAAAGAGATGGACGGCGAGGTCCTCGTCTCCCTTGCCCTCGGTGTGCCAGAGCACGGAGAGCTCCAGCGCGGTCAACTGCGTGGGATCGATGCCACCAGCGCGATAATACCCCGAGAGGATTTCGCCGGGGCGAAATACCCGCTGATCGCTTTCGAAGCCGACGACGACGTCAGGTTCGCTCATGCTGCCTGCGCTCCCTCGCTCTGCGGCAGCACGATCACCGGAAAGCTGCGCTCGAGGTCGAACCAGCCGGCGCGGCGGGCGACGATGACGAGCTTCCAACGAATTTCGTTGTGCACCGACTGGAACGAGTGCATGGCATTGGCCGGGATCTGGATCGTCGTGCGCAATTCGAGCGGCGCGCGGCGGCGCAGTTGGAGCCGATCACGTTGCTCGAGTGGATACTCGCAGGCGAGATATTTTTCGGTGCGCGTGTTGGTCCCTTGCTGGAAGGTCGCCTGTTCTTCGCAGACGAGCTGCAGCGAATAAGAACTCAGCCGCGCCGACCCGGCCTGGGCGACGAACACTTCGTACGATCGGCCCGGTGTCAGCGGATGCTCTGAGATCTCGACAACCGGCGGCGCCACGCTCAAGCGGCGGACGAGGGTGCGTGAAAAATAGAGCAGTCCTGCCAGGCCCACGGCCACCCAGGTCGCGGCGAAGATCGCCATGAACCACCAATCGGCCTGGCCGGCGCGGTAGTTCCACAAAGCCACCGCCACGTAGCCGGCGGCGATGCAGAGCACCGTGATCGAAACCATCAAGAGCGTGACGAGCACCGTGGCGGGGCGCAGATCGAGCGGCAAGCGGTGCGCCAGCACGCGGCCGCGGACCTGATACGCCTCGCCCAGCCGGGGCAACGTGGGGAACTCGGGGGCCGGCTCGACGACCCCTTCGAGCAGTTCCAGCGATCGCGCCCGCTGCGCCAGAACCGCGCGGCGTTCGGTCGACTTGTTCCAGTTCAAGAGCGTCAGCGCCAGGCCACCCCCGCCGGCCACCACGAACGAGAGGGGGACCAGCAACAGCAGCCAACTCGTCCAGGTGTATCCGCGCACGAGCACGGCGACGTCGGGATTGCGCGGATCAAACCAGAACGGCACGCGCTGTCCGACGACGAACTGCGCCAACAGCGCTTCCTCTTTTGCGCGATTCGTGCTGCTGGCCCGCGTGATGTTGTAGGTGCGGGCGTGGTAGGCGACGCGGTCGACGTCGTAGCGAATGTGTACCTCGGGGCGGTAGCTGTGGGGTTCGTCTTCCTCGGTTGTGCGGAGGCGCGTTTCGAGCACCAAGGCGCTCCCCTCGACGAACGAGTGATTCACGCGCCACTCGGGGACGATCAAGGTCACCAGCAGGTAGGTCGAGAAACCGACGCCGCTGAAAAACAGCGCCGCGAAAAAAAGTGCCAGCGTCAGGTCGCCCGACTTGTTCGAGCCGGTGCTGCGCGCACCACGTTTCTTGACTAGAAAGCGAAAGCCACCTGGCACGTGTTTACCCGTCGCCCGCGGCGCGCCGGGGGGCACGCTCCTGAAACATCGATCTGGAAACTGTCAAGCAAGCCACGCCGGCCCGAAAGATTGCCGTGCTGCGGGCCGGGGTCCGCACCGCTATAATCGCAGAGCCCACCCGCTTTGGAACCTACCTCGGTTGGAACCTACCCCAGTTTAGTTTCCCCACGCCGTTTCGCGAGCCGTACCCGCATGTCCGGCACAACTCCGCGTCGCACCTGGCCTGCACTTCGCCCGGCTCCTAGTCAGGGCTCGAGGTGGTGGGCTGCCGTAGGGCTGCTGCTGGTGACGGTCGCGCTGGGGGGTTGCCGCGGTGAGACGACGAAGCCGAAGGGAAAAACGACGCCCAAGCGGGCAGAATCACTTAGGAGCGAAGCTCCGTCTCTTGGTAGCGGAGTTGCGTCGCAATCGAGTGCCGCCCCTCGCGAGACGGCGCAGGTCGAATCGGCCACCAAGGTGCGCCCCGCTGCTGAAACGGGCGCTTCGAGCTCGACGAGCGGCGCCTCCAATTCGGCCGAGGCGGGTGGCACGGCCGACAAGATCTCGGATTGGCCCAATTGGCGCGGTCCCGGCGTCCGTTCGGTCGCCGTGGACACCAGGCTGCCATCGGTCTGGCCCGAGCAACCACCGCTCCCCTTGTGGCAGGCTCCGCTGGGCACCGGCTGGTCAAGCCCCATCGTGGTCGAAGCTCGGCTATTCGTGACCGATCGTGCCGACACGGTCGAGCGCTTGTTGGCCTTTGATGCCGCGACGGGTAAGCCGCTCTGGGAACGGACGAACCCCGTCGACTTTGAGCCGCACGCGGTAGGTCGCGCTCACGGCAACGGCCCCAAGGGGACGCCCGCTTGCGCCGCCGGCCGCGTGTTTAGCCTGGGTATCGCGGGCTGGCTGCAATGCGTGGCGGCCGAAGATGGCCGGCCGATCTGGTCGCACAATCTGCCCGCCGAGTTTGGCCGGCACGAGCCGCTCCCAACGGGACGTGCCACGGTGGTCGGCGAACAGCATGTGCTCGTGCCGGTCGGCAACGACGAAGGAGCGCCGGTGCCGTTGTTCGGCTACACCGGTAGTCCGCTGGTTGTCGACGACAAAGTGATTCTCTCGGTCGGCGGCGAGCTGGGCGGCACGATCGTGGCACTGGATGCGGCCACGGGCACGGTGGTCTGGCAAGCGCTCAACGAAAACGTCTCGTATTCCTCGCCGGTCGCGGCTGAGTTGGGGGGCGTGCCGCAAGTCGTCGCGATGACCGGCCCACGAGTCGTCGGGCTGCGACTGACCGATGGCGAGCTGCTGTGGAGCTATCCGTTTCAGATTCAATACGACGAGAGCATCGGCACGCCCGCCATCGGCGACGACCTGGTCCTGGTGACCGGCACGTACCAACCGCTGAGGGCCTTGCACATAACGGGCGACGGCATGGGGGACGGCGACAGTCAAACCGCGACGCTCGCCTGGGAAAACCCCGACCTGGAGAGCTATCTCTCCTCGATGGTCGTCCACGAGGGGCACGTCTACGGCATGGACGACGGCGGCCGCTTCGCGTGCGTGCGGTTGAGCGACGGCGTCACCCAGTGGAGCGAGGGGCGCCACGGCTTCTACTGTTCGCCCATCCTGTGCGGAGACCAGTTCATCGGGCTAAACGAAAAGGGGGAGCTGTCGGCCTTTGCCGCCACGCCGCAGGCATTCTCGCGACGGACGCGCTTAAAGCTCGCCGAAGCCGCGACTTGGACCATGCCGGCGGTCGTCGGCAGCCGGGTCTACGTGCGCAGCGGCGACGGCCTGGCCTGCTTCGATTTTTCGGTGCGCTAATCGCGGGGCGGTTATATCCGTCAGTGTCAACCCTCGCGGTGCGGGGCCATCCCTCGCGGGCCGAGTCTACCGGGAATTTTTGCCGCGGATTCTCCGCTCATTTCGGGATGGTTTTCGATTTCGGGGTCGCGGGTGAATTGTCTCTCCGGCCCGGCTGACGCACAATGAAGCTTATGAGCGACGTCGCCCCACTTCGCGATCAATTCGGCCGCGTGCACACCGACCTGCGCGTCAGCGTCACCGATCGTTGCAATATCCGCTGCTTCTACTGCATGCCGGCCGAGAACGTCCGCTTTCGGCCCCGGGCGGAAATTCTCACCTTCGAGGAGATCACCCGGTTTGTGCGCGTCGTTTCGCAGTTGGGCATTCGCTCGGTGCGGCTGACCGGCGGCGAGCCGCTCGTGCGGCACGCCCTAGCGCGGCTCGTCGAGATGCTCGTGCGGCTGCCTGGCATCGACGACGTGGCGCTGACCACCAACGGCTTGTTGCTGGCCGAGCAGGCCGTGGCGCTGCGCGCGGCCGGTCTCAAGCGACTGAACGTGAGTCTCGACACGCTCGACCCCGCGCGGTTCCGCGAGATCACGCGCCGCGACGGCTTTGAACGCGTGCTCGAAGGCCTGTTCGCGGCTCAGCGCGCCGGGTTTGAGCGCATCAAAGTGAACGCCGTGGCGATCCGCGGCCTGACCGAGCCCGATATTATTCCGTTGGCCGAGTTCGCGCGCCGGCATGGCTTCGAGGTGCGATTCATCGAGTACATGCCGCTTGACGCGGATGGCTCTTGGGAGAACGGTCAGGTGCTCGCCGGGGCCGAAGTGCGCGAGATCATCGAACGCGAGCTGGGGCCGCTCGAGCCGGTCGCCGGGCGCGATCCCGCGCAGCCAGCCGTCGATTATCAATTCGTCGACGGACAGGGGCGCGTCGGCTTCATCAACGCGGTGACCGAACCGTTCTGCGGCGCCTGCGACCGCCTGCGGCTGACGGCCGAAGGCAAGTTGCGTAACTGCTTGTTCTCGACCATCGAGTGGGACGCCCGGGCGCTCATGCGCGGCGCACCGCCGCAAACCGATGCCGCGCTCGTTCAACTGGTGCGCGACTGCGTGTGCGAAAAACGCCGCGCTCACGGCATCAACAGCGACGAGTTCGTGCGGCCCGAGCGCGCCATGTATCAAATCGGCGGCTGACCGGCGCGGGCCGACGAGCGACTGACACACGACTGAAACGCCTTTACTCGAGACGGTGCCCGGCATGACCGATACGACGACTTCCGTGACTTCGGCTTCGCCCTACACTTCGGAACCAACTCCTGCGCCCAGCGGGCCGGAGACGCCCGCCTGGTTCGCTTGGGGGCTGGCGGCGGGCGCGTCGCTGCTTGTCGTGCTCATTCTGCTGGGGGCTATCTACGTTAATCCGATCGTGTCCCTGGCGAGCGGCGTGCTGTTGGCCGCGGGTATCGGGGCCACGTACCTCGGCGTCTGGCTCGACGATCAAAACGGGCCCGTTACGATCGCCTCGCCGGTGGTACTGTTCGCGGCCGTTGTGGCGCTCGCACTTTCCGTGATGGTTTTCACTGGCGTCTTCGACTTGACCCGCTTTGGGGTGCCGGCCGACGAATTGCCTGGCCCGGCGATAAAGTCTTCTGACGCACCGCTCGAGTCGAGTTCGGGCGCGGCGCTGCCAGTCGCGCCGGTCGAGCGGCTCGCCGCAGTCGAAATTTGCTAAGCCGCACCCGGTTTCTGACGAGCCACGATGTGCTCCGGCACGGTTCAGGCGTTACCTGGCAAAGCGCAGTCAACAGCCGGTATGACGCACCCGGCCTGCGACTCCGTTCGAACACCGGCGAGCAACTCGGCATCGCGCGGTTGGGGCACGATTACTGGCCGGCCGCCCCTTGGTTCGCCGAGCAGGTGGAGCGAGATCGTAGCGCGGAATGAATTGACATTCACCAGGGATCGGGTAGGGTAGCAACTCTAATTGATACCGAGTCTCAGTTTCAAGAAGAGCTGACGCCGTGCCAAACGCTGCATCTCAATCCCGACGCGGGTTTACGCTCGTTGAACTCCTTGTTGTCGTGGCCATTATCGGCGTTTTGATCGCCCTGCTCCTGCCTGCCGTGCAGATGGCGCGCGAGAGTGGCCGCCAGATTCAATGCCGCAACAACCTGCATCAGCTGGCCCTGGCCATGCACAGCTATCAGACGGTGGTTGGTGCCTATCCGCCGAGCTTTTGCACGAATCCCAAGAACACCGCCGATAAGGGGGGCATGTGGTCGGCACAAGCTCGTCTGCTGTCGTATCTCGAGCAAGGCGCGGTGTTTGCGCAGATCAATTTCAATACCGACTACGAGTCGGCAACGACGGCAGGAGCGCCCGTCAAGACAATCCGACCGGCGCGCTACATCTGTCCGGATGAGCTCAACGACACCCAGCGCGTCGATGCGAACGGCGCCTCGATTTACTATCCGCTGAACTACGTGTTCAACGTCGGCGTGTGGTTCGTTTTCGACCCGAGGGGACAGACCAATCTGGATGGGGCTATTTCTCCCAACAGCCGCACCCGCCCGGCCGACTTTCGCGATGGCTTGAGCAACACACTCATGGCATCCGAGGCCAAAGCGTACACCCCCTACGTGCGCAACTCTGGGCATGGCACGACGACGATCCCCGCTACGCCCGCCGACATCCCGCCGTTGGCCAGCGGCGGTCAGCCGAAGTTGGGCGCGGACTTGCAACAAAACACGGGGCACACCGAGTGGGTCGACGGTCGGGCGCAACATGCCGGCTTCACAGCGACATTCACGCCGAATACCCGCGTGCCCTATGAAACCGGCGGTCAGATCTACGACATCGACTACACCAGCCAACAGGAAGGCAAGTCGGCAACGGTCAAGACCTTTGCGGCGATCACGGCGCGCAGCTATCACCCGGGCCTGGTGAACTCGGCGCTGATGGACGGCTCGGTTCGATCCTTTACCGATAATGTCGAACTCTCACTGTGGAGAGCCTTGGCCACGCGTTCGCGCGGCGAAACGGTAAGTCTGCCGGTCGATTGATGGCTGGCGCCGCGAACCGCGCCCGACGCGCCTGATCGCCTTAACTCGTCGTCGCCAGCGGTGCAGCTCAACCGCGGCATACTTCTCGTCACGCAGCGTCGACTCGTCAAAAGCTCGGTCTGCGCGCGCTCGCGGGACCAGCCCTGCAGAGGCCGGTCCCGCGAAACGACGTTCTCAATGACTTTCGGCGACAGCTCGTTAGAACTGCGGCAGGCCGGGACCCATCGAGGTGATCAGGGTACCCAGTGCCCGAAGCAGACCCTCCTGGCCGTCGAGGTGCATGTGCACGCCGTTCTCGATCGGCTTGACGGTCACGACCATGCGATCGGGATGACCTTCGAGGGCCGTGGCCAAAAGCGCGATGTTCGGATCGGCATCCGGACCATCCGCCGCGAGCTTCAACAACGGAGCCAGTGATGCCGAAAATTCGATCGCGGGGACCGACTTGTCGGCTTCCGTCTCCGAGGTGTCGATGATCTTCTTGAGCTCGTCGAGGCCATTGGCGCCCAAGGCGATATAGCCCGCCTTGTCGCCGATGCCGATGACCAGCTCGACTTCGCTGCCGAGGACCTTCGAGAGCACATCGCCTTCTTCACCCGGCGGGATCGGCAGCAGCACGCTGCTGAACTTCACGCCCTTGTGCTCGGCCACGTTCTTCTGGAAGCCATAGAAGCCGACTTCGGTCTCGACGGTTTCGATCAACTTGTCGAGCAGCTTGGTGGCCGCGTCGTTGTCGCTGATGTAACCGCCGCCGAGCACCGTGTAGGGGCCCTTGCCCAGCATGGCGAAGCCGAGATCGATCTTGCCGCTTTCGACGGTCTTTTCGCCGATGCCCAGCAGTTCGGCCACGAAGCCCTTGAGCAGGTCCTTGAGGTGGTCGTCGCCGAACCCGATGCCGTCGATCCGCTTGTTGATTTCGTCCTTAATCGTGCCGACAGCTTCCTTGGCCTGGCCAATCTGGTCGGACGAGAGCACTTCGTTGATCACGGCATAGACCGCGGCGTCGGCGATCTTGAAGCCGGCGAACTTCGTCTTGCCTTCGGTCATCTTGGCGAAGCCCTCGGCCGTTTTGCTGCCGGGGACCGCGGTGACGATGGCGTCGGCCAGCAGCTTGGCCCCTTCACGATCGACGTTGAAGCCGATGGTGATCGTGTCGGTTTCGTTGAGGGCTTCGGTCAGCGATTCGATCTGACCCTTGGCGAGCGCCTCGGCCAGCTTGCGCTGGTCTTCTGTGAGCTTCGGCAGCATGTCGGCGCCAGGCAGCCCGCCGCCGGGCAGACTATCGAGCCCCGGGATCGGCAACTGCAGCTCTTCGCCGGCCATCACCTGTTCTATGCCCATCTTGAGCTGGTCGATGATCAACTGGCGGAACACGTCGGGAATGTTCTGCATGTGGACGCGGACGGCTCCGTCGTACTCTTTGTTCAGGCCGCCCAAGAACGTGGTCGGATCGGCGGGCAGGTTCTGCAGGAAGTCGCCGCTGATGCTGGCGAACGTCCAGTCGCCCGACTGCTTCATGAAGAGCGAGATGTTCAAGATCTCGAACTTCCAGACGCCGTCGTCCGACTTCTCGGGATCGCCCGCGATGCCGCCGAGCGTGGTGGCGAATTTCTCCAAGTCGTTGATCGGCAGGAAGGCCAGCACTTGCAGCTCGAGGCCGTCGGAGCTGATGGCGAAGCCCCACGGCTTGCTCTTATCGAGCATGTCGAGGCCCTGGCCTTGCGTGGCCAGCTCGAGCAATCCTTCGATGCCCTGACCGAGGTCGGGGTTATCGGAGACTTTGCCGATGAAGTCCAGATCGTCGATCACCTCGTCGAAACTGCGGATCGAAGCCACGATCAGCGGCTTCATTTCACTTTCGGTTTCCTCGGCTTCCTGAGCGCGGACGACGAGCGTCGAGCTCAGCAAGCAGGCGACGACGACGGCCGATAGCCACGTTTTCTTCACAGCGAAATCTCCTCGAAGGGTTGGGCGGTAAACCGCGTTGGGTTGGGCGGCGTACCGCATTGGGTTGGGCGGTAAACCGCGAAGCGTTGGGCGGCGTGCCGCGGGGCTTCGGCGGTGTACCGAAGGGTTGCCAGTTCACCAGGCGCTCGAAGGCGACATAGCACCTGGCGAGCGCAGAACCACTTGATCACATCCACACACAAACCACGAGCCGCTGGCACGCCGCGCTGGAGCACTCGGGCAACCCCAGGCAAAGATGCGATGCGCTCGGACACTATCGTCTGGAACACTGTCGTTTAGAATTCTGTCGTTTAGAATTCTGTTGTGCAGAATCCTGTCGCTCAGCGTTCGCTTGCTCAGAATGCCGTCGTCCCTCCACAGCGTGGGCAGGGCGACGAGCACCAGGGCGGAACCTCCACGCGCGCTTTTGAGAGCTCGTGCTTCCTACGCGCGGAGGTGCTATTCGGTTGGCTCGGATTATACCCTGCCGAGCGACCGTAAGTTTTACGCAAAATCTGGCGCAACTCCAGTCGCGCCCTGGACGATTGTCGATGGAACTGGCAGCCCGACAAGCCGCCGGCAACACCCCCTCGCCACGCAGCGAACCCGGGGACCAGTTGCGCGATAAGACAGCTTGTTCGGCACGGGGCCAACGGGGACGCGCACCGCGGGAAAAACCTGATGGCACCCGGAGTAGCTTTGTGGCGCGACCGTGCGGCGCTGCTTGAAATTCGCGCGGACTTCAAAACGACGATGCAAGTCGTTGGCGGCGTTGCCAATGCGCAAGCGCGCATCGCCACGATTGAGATGATTGGGGCACCGCAGGCTCGGCCCCCCGAGCACCTGAATATCCCCCAGAATGAGCGCAGATTCAGAGCCTTTGGCCGGCAATCGGATAGAAACCGCCGGCCGACGGCTAGCGCTCGCGGAACGTAATGCGACCCTTGCTCAGGTCGTACGGCGACAACTCCACGCGCACGCGATCTCCCGGCACGATGCGGATGAAGTTCTTGCGCATGCGGCCTGCCACGTGGGCCATGACTTCGTGACCCCCCTCGATCTTGACGCGGAAGCGCGTATTGGCCAGGGCCTGCGTCACCACGCCTTCGACTTCGAGACCTGCTTCTTTTTCTTTCTCCGCCATAGGCGACTCCTGCTGCGCTCTCGCGCAAATAAAGCGTTTGTGTGGCCCTATCCTACTCCCGGCGGGCGCTTGACGCCAGCCAGACCGGCTGCCAGCGCGACCTGGACCCACTCGGGGGACTCAATGCCGACCGACAACCGTAACAATCCGTCGTCGATCCCCAGTTCCGCGCGGCCTGCCGGCGACAGGCCGCGATGGCTGGTCGACGCCGGATGGCTCACCGTGGTGCTGAGTTCGCCCAGCGACGGGGCAAACGGGATGTCGGCCGCGGCAAGCATAAACGCCTCGACTGCTGGCAATCCCCCCGCCAGGCTGAAAGCGACCATCGAGCCACAGGCCGTGCCAAACTGCCGCCGAGCCGTCGCGTGATCGGGGTGGCTGGCGAGCCCCGGG
>Ga0163152_10005447_pt1 | contig 14950 bp, 17 predicted proteins | sample OliLakLV19MP8IB2_FD_148635 | JGI IMG/M metagenome (GOLD analysis project Ga0163152, IMG submission 148635) | Freshwater microbial mat bacterial communities from Lake Vanda, McMurdo Dry Valleys, Antarctica - Oligotrophic Lake LV.19.MP8.IB-2 | ecosystem: Environmental > Aquatic > Freshwater >... | reverse complement strand
GGCCTGATCCCAGCAGTGTCTATACCGAGCCGTCACTCCAAGGATCAGGCCTGATCGCTCAGACGGCTAAGATATTCGCTCTTCAGGCCTGATCCTTGGAGTGACTCTCACGAAGTGAACTCCATGTGTGTGATGTTCGCATGCTCCGCGGCGAATGTCTTAGCCGTTTGAGCAAGCGGGGCATGCGCACTGCCACGCGCCGCAACGGAGCCTCTAATCACGCTTGCATCAGCATAAGCACAAGTAAAAGCCATTGTTGACCAAACTTTCGTTTAGTCCGAAAGGGTTATTGTGACAGCCACACATATTCGCTAAGTTGAAGCTGCATCTGGATCTTTGCACACAGGTATTACGCAGAGGAGGCAGGCAATGAATCGGATTCAGGATTACAGCGCGATGATCGTACCACGTGTAGATACAGCCAATACCCAGCGGCGCGAGAATCTGGGAGTGGGGAGGGCAGGCAAGGCAATAATTTGTGTAGGCCTTTTTTCCTGCATTGTATTCATTAGTCTGGCTTTGTGTATTGCATCACTGCTGCGAGCGTTTCCGGCCTGAATAAATGAGACTTGTAGCAACAATCTACCTCGCAATAGCCCTGGCCAATTTCGGGTTCTGGTTCAACAATGGGCCGGAGCAGGAAATATTACCTACGGCTTATTCCTATCTGACCTGGTGCCTGTATTTTTTCAGTTTGCTTTCCTTGCTGGCATATAGCCTGGGAAAACTGCTTTTGCCACAAAGGTTATGGCAAAAGATATTTGCGGTTTACCTATTCACCCGACTGTATGAGCTGCTCACAAGAGGATTGACACTTCCGGGGGGTAGTATAGGCACCGATCTCAATATCATTAGCAGCTATCTGTGGCTGGTAGTTCCGGCGGGGTTGGCAATGTGGTATCTGAGCTTTAAATTCGTTCCCGCCAAATCCCTCCAGCCCAAGCTACAGCCACAACCAGGAGCCGGCAAGGTGTCTGCCCAGCTTCAATAAACTCGTTAGAAAAGCCTCTGGACTTCGTGAAGAACAAAAGATCGCTGCATGCGCGGCGGCCAAATGGTTGAAGTAGAAAACGACTGCTATAATCACCGGGGACTGTGTGGTTTGACGGTTGGCAGTGGGAGAATAGAAAGACCACCCACATGTGATCACAAGTAAAGTTCGCCAACATGCTGGAAAATGGAAAGTCCTTATGCCTACCCGTGCGCTTATTGTTGATGACCATCCGATTGTTGGCGAGGCCCTGGTGACATCCCTTGTCTCCCTCAACGTATTCGACGAGGTAAAGACCGCCAACTGTTTCCACAGTCTGGTCGAACAGCTGTCGATAGACGCTCACTTCCAACTGCTGATCCTTGACCTGAGCCTGACCGACACTTCAGGCTCGCGGTCGATTGAGTTTATACGTGAGCATTACGCGCAAGTTCCGATTCTAATCTTCTCAGCTTTTGACTCTACCGACATTGTTACGCAATGCTTCGAGTATGGTGTACATGGCTTTGTTTCCAAGAATTCATCGATGCAGGTTATAGTCAGTGCAATTCGAGTGGTAGTAGCCGGTGGCATGTACATACCACCCGCAGTCGCGCGTTCTATGGGTTTTGAGCCATCAGAAGCCACGGAATCGCTGTTGGAGCCGAATGACCCAAAGCTGCATTTTACACCGAAGCAGCAGGAGGTATTCGAACAGTTGCTGCTGGGCCTGCCCAACAAGGTGATCGCCAGGCGGTTGAATATAGCCGAGGGTACAGTAAAAACGCATTTACACGGCATTTACCAGATATTGCGTGTCAATAGTCGTGCCCAGGCAATCCTCAAATCACGACAGCTTCATATTATTCGCTGAGCGCTTCGCCAACGCACTACTCTCAATAGTAAACCATTGGACTAATCGTCAGTGCAATGGCGTAAACCGATGTACACGCCAATAATCTACTCGGCAAAGAGAATTGCGCAATTGCGCTACTGCCGCGACTTGAAAATGGGTGGGCAGTTTTTTGGCCGGGTGAGAGATTACGTTTAACCACTTCAGAATATCGGGAGTATTGACATGAAATCCAAGAGAATCGTTCTAATGGCATTGATTGCGTTTTCATCGGGATTTGCCGTGGCAGACAATTCAGTGCACTACAGATACGCGGGTAGCTCAGTTGGCAAGCAGGAAGCTTTAGATGTAACGAGATGGAATTGCGGGAGTTCTCCCACAAGGTTGGTGCGCAACAGGTTCTCGGCTATCTCACCACGGAGACCGGAATTGTAGAGGAACAGGTAGTCGCCACCGGAAAATGAGGCGTTGTCGGGAAGTAGGTAAGTCCATGTGGGGTCCAAACAGGCTGTCGATGTGGCTGGCTACTCGTTCGAGCCTGCCCCCAGCAAAGATGACCCTTTTCCAACGCATCTAGAGAAGTGAACTCACAAGGAAGTGAGTTTGCGCCGGGTACAAACCGCCAGCGATCCGGGACTAGGCGTAAAGACCATTGTATAACCTTCTATTCAAGTCGCCTTTGCTGGATGAGTCTTTCTGTGTGATCAGATATCGGTTATGGTGGCCTCTTCGAAATTTGGAGGGCTGGTATTACCGGGTGTAGCTCGGTAGGCTCAATGACTCCCGGAGTGGTTACACAATGAACCCGATTCATTTCATCCTGAATATGAACGAGCACCTTGCCTTAATGGTGCAGACCTATGGTGTGTGGATCTATGCCATCCTGTTCCTGATTATCTTTGCCGAAACCGGGTTAGTAGTGACCCCATTTCTACCCGGTGATTCCCTATTGTTTGCTGCGGGTGCCATCGCCGCCTCAACTGGCGCGATAGACCCCTGGTTGTGTGCCATTGTTATCGTGGCCGCTGCGTTTTGCGGCGATAATACGAACTACTGGGCTGGACGAATACTCGGTCCAAAAGTATTCAAATTTGAAGACTCCTTTTTCTTTCGCCGAGCCCATTTGCTTAGGACAGAACAATATTATAACGAGTACGGTTCGCGCACGGTGATCATCGCGCGCTTTATTCCTATTGTGCGCACCTTTGCTCCGTTTGTTGCCGGTATCGGGAGAATGCCTTATCCACGTTTTATATTGTTTAGTTCCATCGGATCAGTACTGTGGGTAACTGTTTGCGTTGGCGCGGGAGTGTTGTTTGGTGAAATGGAATTTGTACAGAAAAACTTTGAGCTGGTAGTGCTTGCGGTTATCGCACTGTCGTTACTGCCTATCGTTTTTGAAGCGCTTAGAAAGAAATCATGGCAGTCAAGTGAGACCTGAGGTTAGTACATGCCTTCCATCGAGGTCCAACAACTAAGCAAGTGCTTCTCCAGTGATGCGCGCGCTGTTTTTTCGGAACTGTCGTTTAGCCTGTCACTCGGTGAGAGTCTGTGTCTTCTCGGCCCTTCGGGATGCGGAAAAACCACGCTGCTACGTCTACTGATGGCACTCGAACAACCCAGTAGTGGCACGATTTACATCGCGCCCGCACTCGCTATGCACATGAGCTACGTGTTCCAGGAACCGAGATTGGTACCCTGGAGATCCTGCCTTGAAAATGTACTCCTGCCGCTGGAATTGACGGCGCAGAACGAAGCGTCAGCCAAAGCGCGTGCGGTCGACCTGTTGCAGCGGCTCGGACTGGCCGACCGCTTGCGGCATTTCCCCCGTGAACTCAGTGGCGGTATGCAAATGCGTGTTGCCCTGGCGCGCGCCTTGATCACCCAGCCTAAGTTGATACTACTCGACGAGCCATTCGCAGCTCTCGATGAGCGCTCCCGATTTAGAATGCAAGATCTTTTGCTCGATTTGAAAGATCGCCTCAGCCTGCAGTATGTATTTGTCACACACTCCATCGCCGAAGCCGTATATCTGGGAGATCGAATTTTACTAATGGATAACCTTGGTCGTACCAGGGACTGGCGTGCTATCGAATTTGCGCAGCGCAATCAGTTGCTCAAGCTGACGCCGAACTTCAATTCGGTGGTACAAATCTATACACAGTTGTTTGGAGAAATTGAACAAAGCATGCCCGCATCTATACACGTTAGGCCGGCGCGGTGATCGCTAACGTAAGAATCTGGCTTGCAGATAAACTTCCGGCGTGGATTTTTCTCGCGTTACTACTTTCGATTTGGCAGTGGGCTGTGGCACAGGAATGGGTGGCATCCTATCTGCTGCCCTCGCCGTTACAAATTTATCAAACGACGGTGGAGTTGTGGCCAGAAATCCTCACAGCAACTCTGAGTACAGCACAATCCATTAGTTGGGGCCTGGGATTGAGCATACTGAGTGGCGTTACGCTGGCACTACTTTTCTTTGCCATTCCTATTGCGCGACGCGCCATACTGCCCTTTTGCATTTTTTTTCAAACTGTGCCGATAATTTCCATCGCACCCCTGCTCGTGATCTGGTTCGGATTCGGCCAGCCCACGGTGAAGGCTTCAGCCTTTATCGTGTCTTTGTTTCCGATTCTTGCCAATACGTTAACGGGACTGCAGGAAACCGACCCTCAATTGAAGGAGTTGTTTAAACTGTACAAACCCTCCATATGGCAATTGATATTTAAATTGCAAATTCCCTCTGCGATCCCCTATATTCTTACCGGTATAAAAATATCTGCGGGACTGGCCGTTATTGGGGCCATTGTCGGGGAGTTTATCGCCGGCGGCGGACTCGGCAGTTTGATTGATGCTGCACGAACTCAGCAGCGCGTCGATCTCGTATTTAGCGGGGTATTAATGTCCAGTGGATTGGCGCTGTTACTTGTTTTTACTATAGAAGTCATCAGCCGGCTCTTATTGCGTGGCAGACCGTACCTGAGGAAGCCTTGATGCGCAGGATTTTCAGCCTTCTATTGAGCGTACTATGGAGTCTGCAGCTATTGGCGACGTCGGAAGTTTCAGCACAACCGCTGGTGCTGGCACTGAACTGGAAGCCCGAACCGCAGTTTGGCGGCTTCTATGCAGCGCAAGTGCATGGCTATTATCAACAGAATGAGCTTGACGTCAAAATCATCGAAGGTGGTTCCGGGACTCCAACGATTCAAATGTTGCAGGCGGGAAAAGTCGATTACGCGATTGTGTCAGCTGATGAAGTCATTATTGCGCGCGCGCGCGGCGCAGACAATATTGTTGCGCTGTTCGCTACTTACCAAGTCAATCCACAGGGCATTATGACGCACGCAGAGCGAGGCTTTACGTCTATCGACCAGGTCATGCATAGCGAAGGCGTTCTATTGTGGCAGTCGGGGTTGCCCTATGCGCAGTATTTCAAGCAGAAGTATGCACCGTTAGTGGTTGTAACGGCGCCTTATCTCGGGGGTATCGGTAACTTTCAAAACGATCCTAACGTCGCGCAGCAGTGTTTTGTCACCAGCGAGCCGTTGGCTGCAGCCGCTGCGGGCCTCAAGGTGAAAACCTTCCTGGTCGCTGATAGCGGCTACAATCCTTACACATCAGTGTTGGTTACCAGCAGGGAACGCTGGAAGAAGTCTCCGGCGGAGGTCAAGAGTATGGTGGCAGCCGTTCGCAGTGGCTGGGAAAATTATTTGCACAACCCGGCCAACACGAATGCCGCAATGCTGGCACTGAATAAGGCAATGTCAGCGCAAACCTTTGCGCAAAGCGCGCAAGCGCAGCAGCAACTTATCAAAACCAGCACCACCCAAAAAATTGGTGAGATGTCGCTGGAGCGCTGGCAGACACTTGCAGATCAACTGCTGGAGATAAAAGTTATTTCCCGGGCGGTAGCAGTGAGCGACCTGTTTGTTGATTTATAGGATGTCGTCAGGTAGCCCGGAGTCTGCATACTACAACATGCCGACATTGGCCAGTTGAGAAGGAAAATCGTGCAAACGTTCAGGAGAGTCATTTGAGAAGCGCTGCGATTCGCAACAATCAATTGTTTGTGTCGCGATGGCTGCGAAACCCACGCGAAGTGGGTGCTGTGGTACCAAGCGGACAGCAGCTTGCATATGCGATGGCTTCACAGGTTATTCCTGCGGCTGGATTGGTCGTTGAACTGGGTGCCGGAACAGGCGTGATTACCGCTGCACTGTTGAAGCATGGTGTGTCATCGGAGCAGCTTATCGTAGTCGAGACATGTTCGACTATGGCTCGTGATCTCGCACTGCTGTTCCCCGCTGTTACGATTTTTAGGGCCGATGCTACACGCTTGAGCAGCCTTCTGAAGATGTCCGATTTCAAAACTCCAGGGACAGTGGTATCCAGCCTGCCATTGCTGAGTTTGCATACGCGACAACGGTTACGGATTCTGAAAGAAATAGCTTCTGTGCTGCCTGTGGGAGGTCGTCTGATTCAGTTCACGTATTCACCGCTACCGCCAATATCGGCAATGCTGGCTAGACGATTGGGTTTTGAGGGCAGTAGGGTGCGGCGTATTGTGATCAATCTTCCGCCTGCGGCGGTTTGGGTGTACGAAAAGAAAAGCCCCATCAACCTTTAGCGGATTGTTGCATACTCCGCTATACGGTCGTTCATGATTACTGCGGCAGGTTCTCACCAGATTCACCCCACAAATTCCAGAACATCACCTCATGCGCGGGTTTACGCTTGGGCCTGCCCCATTGACCTTGAGGGTAGCCCAGCGGAATCAGGGCGATTGTCTCTACATGGTCCGGAATGCCCAGAATATTTTTTATATCCTGCTCCCGGGCTTTATGCAACGTGGTCATGGTTGAACCAATACCTTTTGCGCGCGCGGCCAGCATCAGGTTTTGGATGGCGGGGTAGATGGATCCGTAATACGTCGACTGATGAATGCCTCCGTCCCTGGGATGCCCGTCCAGGCAACACATAATGAGTGCCGGCGCATCCTGTAAACCATCTACAAGGATCATGGCATCGCTGTAGACTTTCTCCATCTCCTTATCCAGTACGCCACTGGCCAGCGCTTGGTCCTTGACTACCTTATTGCCTATATCCCGATAGATTTTGGCAATTCTTTCTTTCTGTTTCTCATCGGTAATGACCAGAAATATCCAGGGCTGACTATTACCCGGACTACACGCCATGGTTGCTGCCTCGATAATGTAGTGCAGGTCTGCTACCGGAATTGGATCGGGCTTCAACCGCCGCATGGCGCGCAAGCTGTAAATAGCTTCATGTAAACTCAGGTCTGACACGGCACCTACTCCATCAAACTATGTATTCGAATATTGTCCATTGCATTATAGTGTAAGCGAACCCTGTGCTGTGCCGAGCGTTTGACCTATGACGGACTCCAAAACCCGCAAATGTATCATTATAGGCAGCGGATTTTCCGGTATCTGTTTGGCGATTAAGCTGAAGAGAAGCGGTATTGAGGATTTTGTAATCCTGGAAAAGGCGCATGGAGTGGGCGGCACCTGGCGGGACAACCACTATCCCGGCGCGGAGTGTGACGTGCCCTCCGCACTCTATAGTTTTTCCTTCGAGACCAAGACGGACTGGGACTACCAGTGGTCCGAGCAGCCACAGATTCTTGAGTACATCAAAAACACCGCGTGTAAAAACGGCATTATGGATCACATCAGATTCGGCTGCGAATTGGTGTCAGCGGACTACGATTCCGAGAAAGGACAGTGGATACTTGAACTTGCCAGCGAAGAAACCCTGCACTCGCAATTCCTGGTGAGCGCCGTGGGCCAGTTGCATAAACCCCGTATCCCCGAATACAGCGGCATGGAATCCTTTAAGGGGCCCCGATTTCATTCCGCTAATTGGAATCACGCTGTCGTTCTCGACGCAAAGTCTGTTGCAGTGATTGGAAACGCCGCCAGCGCCGTACAGTTTGTTCCGTTCGTAGCACGAGACGCTGCGAAATTGCAGATTTTCCAACGCAGCGCTAACTGGGTGTCACCGAAGAATGACAAGCCCTACAAGGATTGGGAAAAGAAGCTGATACGGATATTTCCCGTTTTGCAGCGCTTGTCACGCCTTAAGATTTACCTCAGAAATGAACTCATTGTCTACACCGCAATCAAGGGTAATCGACTCACCAACTGGTTGTTAAAAATGGCGTGCCAGAGTTACCTCAACAAAACGGTTACCGATGAGTCCTTGCGCCAGAAATTAATTCCCGACTACCCGATTGGCGCCAAACGGATACTGGTGGCTGATGGCTATTATGAGGCGCTTATGAGGGATAACGTAGAACTCATCACTGATCCCATTGCCGCGGTGGACGAGACGGGTATACTTACAAGAAACGGGCGGCATTTTCCCTGCGATGTGATTATTTTCGGCACCGGATTTATCACCAATCCTTTTCTTGACGGCATAACTATCAGGGGTAGATCGGGGAGCACGCTTGCACAACACTGGTCAGCAGGAGCCAGGGCCTACCTGGGCATAACCACTAGCGAGTTTCCAAATTTGTTCTTCATGTATGGACCCAATACGAATTTGGGGCACAACTCCATTCTGCTCATGGCCGAGTCCCAGGCCGATTATATTATTCAGGCACTAAACGCCGTAGATCACTGCAACGCTGGCGCCCTGGAAGTACGGGCAGATATCGAGGCACAATACGACACTGAGATACAAACGCGGCTGCAGGCTATGGTTTGGAATTCGGTGGCGGACAGTTGGTATAAAAGTGGTGGCCGGATTATCAATAATTGGCCAGGCAGTGTCGGTGAGTACCGCAGTGTGACACGGACATTCCATGCAGAGGACTATATAGTGACTCATGGACTGATAGTGGAGTGACCCCGTCATGCATTTAGTTACCCTGTTTTTTCTGTTTTTGTCGTCGTCCGTTGCTCTTGCTCAACAGGAATTGACGACTATTGAACTGAACTATGCGAATCCGCAACAGATTAGATCGGTCATCATTCCCTTCCTTTCCGAGGGCAGCTCGGTCAGTGTCTATCAAGATCAGTTGATACTGAACGTCACCCCAGAAGAGCTGGCCAAAACCCGCGAGCTGCTCAAGCAGCTCGATAGCGCGGGGCGGCAGTTGTTGGTGACGTTGCGCTCCGACGGAACCGGCAGCGATAGTCGCCGCAGTGTGGATGTTGATGGGACCATCAATTCAGGTAATACCACTATTACCACCGAGCCGGGCAGACGCACAACTGAAACCAGGGCCACCGTTCGGGTGAATGATTATCGCGGTACCAGTACTGACAATGGCAATCAGGCGGTCAGGGTCACTGAAGGTATGCCGGCGTATATTTCCACCGGAATGACTGCGCCAATCCAGAGTTACACGACGGGCCCGGACGGACGCCGCTATTATCAGCAGGGTTATGTCGATGCAGTGAGTGGTTTCTATGCCACTACCTGGGTCAATGATGGGGTGGTACGTATCAGTATTGACCAAAGCAATAATAAGCTGCAGGGCCAGACCATCACTACACAGCAACTGCAATCACAGGTCAGCGGAGCATTGGGTCAGTGGCTCCCCATCGGTGTGATTAGCGATGCAGCCCGTCAACAGACCCAGGGTATTGCCTCGCGCGGGCAAACCAGTCGGGGGAACTCGACGCAGCTCTTTATAAAGGTTGAGTTACTACAGTAATTTCCAGCGTGCCCCTCCAGCGTGGATACAGACAACGCCTGGTACATTGCGGCCGTAGCACCACTCCGCGTCCTGACTCCGTGACGCTCGCAGCACCATTTTCCCGGAATAGTTGCACCCAGAACGTTGAGTGAGCGGTTCCAATGTGATATCACTTTTGGTTATGGCAATGTAATTTCTACATTCTGTTGTTGACACGCTCTAAAATATGGGATTATATTCCCATATAAGAGGGTTCGACTTACCGATCCTCCTGGAGAAAATATGGCCTCGATACTCTATTCAGTTAGACAGCTTCTGCGGATATTGGGTCGCGGCAGTGACGCCCGAATAAATTCAACATCTCAACCAACACTCTCTTATCAATTCTGATAATCAAGGGGATTACCTCATGCAGATATCAACGTACGCAAAAGCACTTTGCCTGGTTTTAGGAACCGCCCTGACGGGTTGCGGTGGGGGTGGAGGTGGTGGGAGTTCAATGGTCCCGGAGACTACCAACAACGTGAGCAGCTCCCCGTTATCAAGCACGGGCACGATAGATGGCTTTGGGAGTATTTTTGTTAATGGCGTGGAGTTTGAGACAGATAACTCGGCTGTTTCGCTGGATGGAGTGACCTCGACAGAGGACAAATTGCGCCTCGGTATGGTGGTGACGGTGCATGGCACAGTCAATGAGGACGGCAAGACCGGCACGGCTGACCAGGTCGTCTTTGATGATGAAGTACAGGGTCCGGTGTCGGCCATTGAGATCGGACAGGATGGCGACTCCCTGCTGCTCACTGTCCTGGGTGTCAGCATTATCGCCGAGCGCACCGGGACGGTATTCGACGGTGTCAGCTTTGCTACGCTGGCGCTTGGCGACCTGGTAGAAGTCTCGGGTTTCGTCGAAAACGGCGGGCTGCTGCGCGCTACCCGTATCGAGAAGAAATCCGATTTTGTGCCTGGTGCCAGTGAAGTGGAACTGAAAGGCACGGTGTCGGGCCTCACGGGTACCACGTTCACGCTGGATACCTTCGTTGTCGATTTCAGCAACGCTGACCTCTCCGGGGTTCCCGGCGGCAGTCTCAGTGAGGGGATGCTCGTTGAAGTTCACGGTACGCTGAATGGCAGCACGATCGTGGCAGACCGGATCGAGCAGGAAGACGATGCGTCCAGCGGCCTGGATGACGGCGATGAGGTCAGTGTACAGGGCGCGATCAGCAATCTCATCGATCAGGGACACTTTGCAGTGAATGGTGTGACCGTTGATGCGACCAACGCCTCCCTGGAACCTGCGGGCCTGGTGCTGGCAGACGGGGTGATTGTGGAGGTTGAGGGGACCTGGAATGGCAGCATCCTGGTCGCAGAAGAAGTGAAGGCACGTCGCGGCCGGGTGGAATTGGAAGCGAAGGTCGCGTCTGTGAATGCTCCGGAAGGCACCCTTACCCTGCAATTTTTCACCGGTACGGTGACGGTGCAGGTGGACAGCACCACCCTGCTGGACGACGACACTGACCAGGCGGATCCGTTGACATTGGCAGACATCGCCAGTGGAGACTTCCTGGCGGTGGAGGCGATCAGGGTCGGCGATGCGCTGGTGGCAAGTCGCATACGCCGCGATGAGCAGGACGACAATATCCTGCAGGCACCGGTGGATAGCTTCAATGCCGGGGTAGATATTACGCTACTGGGTGTTACCTTCGGTACGGCGGGTGCGGAGTTTGAAAGCCAGGACAACAGTGCCATCAGCGCGGAGGTGTTCTTCGGTCAATTGCAGGTCGGTGACCTGGTCAAGGTCAAGGATGAGGATGTGGCGGACGGTGTTGCGGATGAGGTGGAATTCGAGCAGGGGGATGCACTGGACGGTGAGGAGTTCGATGATGGCTCGGACGACGACTGTGACGTGGCGGACAGCGGCTCGGACGACGACTGTGCGACAGACGATGACGATGATGATTCAGACGATGACTCTGATGATGATTCAGACGATGACTCTGATGATGATTCAGACGATGACTCTGATGATGATGAGCCGGACGTTGCGGAGGATTAAGAGGATAACAATTGCGGATTCCCGAAAGGAGTCTCCGCAATAAAATTCTAGTGTCCTTGTTTAGGTGCTTTGAGCACCAGTGACATCAGATAATCTGTCCAGGCGATGCCGAGTGCTGAGAATATGAATACCATATGAATAATCGTCTGCCACATAACGCCGGCCTCGGTGAAATTGGAGGCCTCCGTGCCGAGGGTGCCAATGGCAATAAATGTTTTTAACAGGTGAATCGAACTGATACCGATGATGGCCATGGCCAACTTTACCTTTAGAACAGTGGCATTTACGTGGTTTAGCCATTCCGGTTGATCGGGATGACCTTGCAATTTTAGTCGGGAGACGAAGGTTTCGTAGCCGCCGACAATGACCATAACAAGCAAATTTGAAATCATGACCACGTCGATCAAACCTAAAACAGCCAGCATAATCAATTGCTCGCTGAGACTCGTGGCACCCGCAATCAAATGTAGAAGCTCTTTGACAAAAAGAACGACGTAAACACCTTGCGCAATTATCAAGCCCAGGTACAAAGGTAGCTGCAACCAGCGCGAGCCGAAGATGAGCGCAGAAATTGGAGCCAGCTTGGTGGGTTTAGTATCACTCATAAATTATCCTGGAACAAAATTGCAAAACACGTTGCATCGTAGTGGACTCAATAATCCCGGTCAAAGGCGTCACTCGGCGGACTTCTTCAGGGAACGCCAGGCCCACACTGCAAAGGACGGCGGGGCAATCAGTAAGGTGGGGAGCGTGGAATACAACGGCTCAGGTGTTCCCTTCAGGCTGTGCATGATATAGGTCAAGCCAATCGCCACAACGGATGGTAGCAGAATTGCGAGGGGCCAGGCGAAGACCATGGGCCTTACCTGGTTAATGAGATTTTCACACAGCCTTACAATAAACCCAGAAGCCAAAAAGGTATACAGGGCTTGCTTCAATGCGGCGGGTAAAGCCACGAGCGCGCCGTGGGAAAAGTTGATGGCGTAGACCACCGCGCCGAGAAAAAGCGCCGCTTTCCAGGCCGTGCTAACGTCTACGTACTTGAGAAAAAATGCTCGCATCGGCCAAGCCAGGGCTTATGCAGGTCCAGTATTTGATCCCAAAGGGGTCATCCGGGTTGCACTTCGTTCATCAACTGTTGCGCGCCTTCCCAGATCATGGATCCTGCAATATAAAATACAACGAGCAGTCCAATGTACGCTATCCAATGGTATCGCTTGAGCAAATCAGCAATGAAAGTCGATGCCCATGCCATCAGTGCGACCGATAAAGTCAGGCCAACAATCAATACCCAGGTGTGATGCCGGGCTGCCCCGGCGACGGCCAGCACATTATCCAGCGACATGGATACGTCGGCCAAAACAATCTGGAATATAGCCCCGCGAAATGTTTTTGGTTTGGCGACCGTACTTCCAGGGAGGCCATCGTCGTGAATTCCTTTCCGCGAATCGCGTATTTCACGCCACAACTTCCAGCCGACCCACAGCAATAGCAAGCCACCAGCAAATATCAATCCAGTAATTTCAAGTAACTGCAATGCAACAAAAGAAAATAAAATTCGTAATATGGTCGCTGCAAGAATGCCGAACAGAATTACTTTTTTTCTATAGTCCGATGGCACCGAGGCCGCAACCAAACCGACAACTATGGCGTTGTCTCCGGCAAGCACGAGATCCACGATAATCACCTGGAACAAGGCATGCAGCTCCGAGGAAATAAGCATAAATTCTATTTTTTAAAGCTCGTTAAAGATGTTACTGGCGCGAGCGTCCCAGGATACCGCGCAGTGATTCCTGGATGTCCGCCGGTAGCACTATGGTCTTGGCATTCGCCGATTCCGCGATTTTTCCCATCGCTGCCAGATAGCGTTCGCCGAGCATATAGCGCATCGGCGCATCCTCACTGCCGATCGCTACCGCCACCCGACGAATCGCCTCAGCGCTGGCTTCCGCAAGCGTTACCTGCGCTTCGGCATCGCGCCGTGCGGCCTCCAGGCGCGCTTCAGCCTGAAGAATAGTCGATTGCTTGGCCCCTTCAGCCATTGTAACCATGGCCTTGCGTTCACGCTCGGCGGCGGCCTGCGCTTCCATTGCTTTAATCATTGAGGGCGACGGTTTGATATCCTGTATCTCGACCGACTTGACGGTAAGGCCCCAGTCGATGGCTTCATCGGCGATGCTTTCGCGCAGACGCGCCTTGATGGAATCCCGACTGGTCAGCGCTTCATCCAGGTCCATGTCCCCGGTGATAGAGCGCAAGGTGGTCATGATCATGTTGCGGATCGCCTCAGAGTAGTCCGTTACCCCATACACTGCCTTGATAGGATCGGTGATCTTGATGAAGGCAATGGCATTGATCAGGATCACTGCATTGTCGCGGGTGATTACCTCCTGCTCCTGGACGTCGAGGATGATGTCCTTGGTTATCAATTTGTGGACGACCTGGTCGATGTAGGGAATGATGATGTTGAGACCCGGGTGTAAAGTGGCGCTGTACTTTCCCAATCGCTCCACGATCCATTCTTCGCCCTGTGGAACAATGCGCACGCCTTTGGCCAGGGTGACAACTGCAAAAATAAGCAACGCAATGACAACAATGATCCCAGCACCCATAGTGGACTCCATCAGATTTTTCCTACTTTCAAAAAGCTGCCTTCAATGGCAACTACCTTCACCCGTGCACCGGCCGGGACAATTTCATCGGCCATGCAGGGCCAGATGTCTGAACCTAGCATCGGTTTCTGGAAACGCACCTCGCCGTTCTGAAAAGGTGCCACTTCGTGCGTCAGCAGACCGATCTCGCCGATCAGGTTGTAGTCTGACATTCCGACTCGAGTTTTATGGATATTTGGCTTGAAGATCTTGAACCAAAGCCCGACCATTGCTACCGATACCACCAGCCACACTGACAATTGAGTGGTAATACCAAGCTGCGGCAGAATTGCCACGACCAGAGCCACTACCAGTGCGCCCAGTCCAAACCAGATGAGCACGAATGTCGGCACGGCCAGCTCGGCCAAGACCAGGACAATGCCAGCAACTGCCCAGTACCACCACTCCATTCAGCCGACTCCCCTAGCTATGATTCGGATTGACCCTACACACCGATATACGTATGACAATAGCAGTATTCAGGTGGAAAGTCTGTGCAACGAAAAGGTCATGTTGACTCGCCCCGCCACAGTGCGACGTGTCGCAGCCCGGCTAGTACAAGGGGAGACCCCCCGGCTCTGCCGGGGAGGCACCCAGAGTTTGACAGTTCCGGAAATCCCCTGGTAACGCCCAAGTGTGAGCCGCCAGGCACCACACCAGGGAGAAACCATGAGACAAGTGAGCATTCTAAATCACACGCGATGGGAGTGTGAGTACCACGCGCAGTGTCGATACCGAGCCGTCACTCCAAGGA